>SXGQ01160054.1_pt1 | contig 13815 bp, 19 predicted proteins | sample 3178371 | NCBI WGS metagenome assembly SXGQ01 (sample SAMN11356859, study PRJNA531348) | freshwater metagenome | isolation source: freshwater sample F1-20 | place: China: Fuxian Lake, Yuxi | collected 2017-12-25
AGAAAAGGCTAACGCTATTCAGGAAAAGAACAACGCCAAGTATGAGGCAGATAAAAAGGCTTGGGCAAACAAGTTGGCTTCTTTAGCCAAGTCTGGCAAGTTGGACTTTGATGATGTAAGTGTGTCTAATTGGAGAAACCAAATAGAAATCCGCTATACATACAAAGACAACGCAAACTTGCCTAAAGAACCTGAAAGAGCAGATTGCCCTGATGGAACATTAGCAAGCCACCAAGCAGAGGAAATCAACAACACGATAAAACTGCTAAACATGACGGCTGACCCGTTCGTTGGTGCGTCATTGTATAAAGATGTAGTGCGCTACATTTAACAAATACGATAGCCCACTTCGCAAATAGCGGAGTGGGCTATTTTTGTATTAGGAAAATAGCATTTTGTTTGGGTCGGTAAGCATAGGTAGGGAGGTCTGGAACAGCTCCGAACTACCTATGCTTACCGACCCAAACATAATCGTTATCAAATTGTTATCAAATAAAAGAGATACGGCATGGACAAAGAGAGTGATTTAGTATTTACTGAGCGCATGGAGAGAGAGTGTTGCGAACATCTATACGAGAGTGCTTGCGCTTGTTGTATAGGAGAGTGTGATACCTGCTCCATAACAACTACTAGGGAAGGAAAGAGATAATGCCAAACTGGGTTGAGAACAGGCTTGTCATAACAGGCAACCAAGACAGTCTTGACAGGTTGAAGGAGTTAGTAGGAAAGTCCTACACTACCTATAGCCAAGATTGGAATACCAACGAGGTATCGCAAGGAGAACATAACGGAGTGTTCCAACTGTGGAACATTGTAAGCCCGACAGACTTAGCAAGTTATTTTGGCTTCAAGTCTGACGAGAAGTTTGCTGAGGAGAAACGCCAGCGTGAGGAAGCGAGCGCAAACATTGAACCAACGCAAATTGGTGAAGTTATTGAGGTAATCAAAGGGGCACTAGAAAAGAAAACCTTTGACATGCAAGAAAGTATGGCTCAGTTCTATCAAGACATAGCAACTGGACAAGATTGGTATCACTGGAACATTCGTGAGTGGGGCACTAAGTGGGAGATTAGCGACGCTTCTTACACAGCCACACCTAACAAACTGGTGTTCAGTTATCAGACCGCATGGTCGCCACCTGTATCTGCTTTAGATAAACTTGCGGAGCTTTTTCCTGACTTACACTTTACAAGTAGGTTTTTGGACGAAGGCGACAACTTTGCTGGAGAAATCCATTGGGAGAGCGGTCAGCAGTCATTTGACACAGACTTGGTGATAAATCATGGTCTAAAAATGGAGATGTATGATTACTGCTATGCTTGTGAAAATGATGAAGAGGATTACGAGGACATTCGTAAGGAGTATGGCTGTGCCGAATGGGGCAAACTTATCAAGATACCTGCAACTGTAGAGGGAGCGGAGTAATGCCTTTCTACCAAGTTTGGGCTACTGTCCACCACGAAGCCACCTGTGTTATTGAGGCTAACGACCACGACCATGCCGTTGCGATTGCTACGGCTATGAGTGGTATTGACTACGACAACATTGGCTTTACAAATGGGGCAGAAACAAGCGTAGATGAGATAGTTCCAACAGAGGAGAAGCCGTCCTCAACCTTCTACGACATTATAGAAAGCCTCTCTTCCGAACCACACAGGATTGTCGAGCCTTTGCAAGACACATAGTTCTCCCTTCCCAAGTCGAGAGCAAACCTGCCCTGAGTCCCCTGACTCGGGGCAGTTTTGTTTGGGTTGGGCTTCTATGGCTATGGCTGGAACGGCTTGTTTTGCTAAAAACCAGCCATAGCCATAGAAGCCCAACCCAAACAAGCCTGTCGAGCTTTTATAACGATTTCATAACGAATAGAGAAATCTATTGACAAGCAGAGGCTCGTTGTGATAACGCCCTCTCAAAGAGAGAGAGAGAGGCACAACAAGCCTGTCAAGCTTGACCGTGCCGAGAGAGAGAGCGAGCGCAAGAGAGAGTGCGCCTCTTATTACCTCTATAGATTAAACAGGAACATAACCCAATGGCGAGCGCATGGCTCAGCCAGCCCGACAAGCCTGCCTAGCCTGCGCCCTGCGCTCGCCCATGCGCTCGTTGGGCTACTGCCTACCAAACTTGTCGAGCCGTATTTATACGACCAGACCTACGGCTTCCCTGCCAGATAGGTAGTTACTACCCAGTAGCACCCCTGCTCAGGAAATACGATTACTCTCTCTCTTATTATTACTTTAGGGATTAAACAGGGAATTAAATTAGGGGATTGCCAAAGATTGCCTAGCCCTGCTTATGCCCACGCATGGTGAAACTCCGCCACCGCCACCGCCACCAAAGGTGGTGAGGTGATGACCTTGCTCGCACAAGCGTTCGGTCACTTAAAAGCAGGAAAGCGTTATCAAAACGTTATTAAATACGGTATTACCTAATTCGCTATTTGATTGGCTATCCACTACCCTCAGACCACAAGGCAGTCACCCGATTGCCTACTTACACGAAACGGATACCCACTCCTGATGATTGCTCTATTAGTAGAAACAGAAACAAATGAGGGCAAGGCACAAAGCCTTATCGCTCCTCTCAAAAATGAGGTGGTGTGTTACCACCGCCTCTCAAATGGAAGTCGTGGTCGTGGTCAAGCTTGGAAACAAACTTGCCTAGATGAACTACCACTAGACATGGTGACCTGTATGCCAGTAGCCGTGCCACTTACTTACAAAGACATTGAGGGCTTGGCAGTCGGTCAGATTACAACCCTTGCCGTCAAAGCCATGACCGCCTTCGAACAAACCAGTCCTGTCGAGCCTGTAGATACTCACCGAGCCGTAGTATCTGACTTGACCCTTCGACTAATCGCAGGTGACATGACACTCAACTCCTATGTCAAAGACGGTCGCCGTAACAGTCCTGTAGTGCTGACCCCACTAGCCAAACCTGTCGAGCCTATGGAAGTAAGTGCGGGGGCTCAGAAACAGCAGGAAGCACCAGTATTGGTCGGAGCAAGCCCAGTAATTATGGAACTAGCAACTATTCCAACATTAGATTGGTCTAAGAAATACATAAACAGAAAAATAAATGGTCTTATCGAATACGCTATTTATGACAACGCCATGACTAACAACGAGAACATACTAATCATGGGTCACGCAGGTAGCGGTAAAACTATGTCAGTCTTGGGATACGCAAGCACTCGTGGCTATCGCTATTACAACGTGTCTAGTCACATTGGCTTAGAGCCAACCCAGTTATTCGGTTCATGGATACCAACCCCTGACGGTCACTTCCGTTGGCAAGACGGTCCTGTAACAGACTTGGTAAGAAATGGTGGAGTGCTACTTCTAAACGAAGTGAACTTCATGCCTGAACGTGTCACCACAATTCTGTTCGGCTTACTTGACGACCGCCGTGAGATACAAATTATGGAAAATGGTGGTGAGGTTATCAAGGCTCACAAAGACCTCTTGATTATCGCTGACATGAACCCCAACTACAGAGGCACTCGACCTATGAACCAAGCTTGGGTAGATAGATTTCACCACAAGTTAGACTTCCCATACGACCACGCTATCGAAAGCAAACTAATCAAGAACAAAGCGTTGCTAGAAATGGCAAACAAACTCAGGGAGTTATCTAACAAGGGCGACCTTGATACTCCTATCTCAACTCGTGGTCTAGCCAATTTTATTAAGAACGCTACTAATCTAAACTTGGATTACGCCATGTCCTCTTATGTAAATGGCTTCCTTGATGAGGAGCGAGAAGCAGTCAAACTTGTATTAGATACATACAAGCCGAACATTGGTGTAGAACTTGGCATTACTGTTGAGGTAGCACCAACTCAGGTAGATGAGGTGGCAATAAATGGCTAAGAAAATCCAACGAGAACTTACTGCTCAACTATCTTGGCAAGAAGTAGATACGGAGTGGAAAGAGTGGCTTCGTGAGAACAACCCAACTTATCGTGAGAAAAATTATCACGAACTTGATGAACTTGCTAAGTCCTCAGGTGTTGACATAGCAACCTTGCGTGAACAGAACCATGAGGAATACCAAGCCCTTCGTGAGCAATTCCAAGACACTCTCAAAGAACTTGCTGACGATAAACAACAGAAACTAACTCTCAAAAATAACTTGTTAGATAGTTACTGCTCCGTGTATCAGAAAGCCGACCGTATCTTGACAGGTGGCTTGGACATTGAGGTTCGCATTGGAACACCAGCAGACGGAGTGGAAGCCCCTGCTTGGAATGACGGTAAAGTTATTTCTTTTAACGAAAGTATTATTAACGGTGTTGAGGAAAATACTTTATTAGGATTACATGGGCTTAATTTCCATGAGGTCGCTCATCTCCTCTACTCACCACGTATCGGGTCAGAACTTGGAACGTGGGTCAAAGACAACAACTATCAAACCAGTTTTAACATACTAGAGGACAACCGTGCCGAAACCTTCTTGGTAACTAAATACCCTGCGACTAGAAACTTCCTGTTAGCAACGCTTGGTGAATACATTATTAGGAATAGTGGTGAAAGACTTGGCGATAGTTTTATCTTGTTAGCAGGTCGCAAGTATTTCTCATACGATTGTCGAACCAGTATTGGCAAGCTTTATGCTGAGAAGTATGGAATAGAACAAGCAAAGAAAGTTTATTACTTAATAAATAAATACCGCACTCTAGTATTTCCACGTGACTACGCTATTGCTAAAGAAATAATTACAGAGTTTAGTCCACTTATCCCTGAGGGAACAGATACACCAAACGGTTGTGGAACTCGTAACCCACTAAAGAACGGTCGCCCTGAAACAGGCAAGGAGCAGGAAGCATTAAACGTAACCGACCCTGAAACAGAGCCCAACCTAAACCCTGAGGACAAGAAGCACTCACACGGACACGGTGGCAACGATGAAACAGACTTGCCTAAAGCAGAACAAGCACAACGCCAGCAAGACGTCTTGGATAAATTGACTGATGAGGTCAACCGTGCCAAAAATAATAGTGATGTAATAAATAAAATTAAAGAAACACAAAAGTCTATTAGCAAATCAAATGCTAATAAGACAATTCTTACAAAACAAAACGCCAACCTCAAAAGTCCTACGGGTAGCGACATAGCAACTGTCAGAGCGTTCGCAACAGAACTAGAACGCTTACGCATTGAGGCAGACCCAGCATGGGGATTGGAGAAGCCAAGCGGTCGCCTTAACAAGAAGCGAGCCATGAACGCAGACATAAACGACATTAACAAACTGTTCGACCGTTGGGAGCAGGGCAACGACAACCACGAGATTGAGGCAGTCTTGTTATTAGATAAGTCAGGCTCTATGTATCGTGACATTGACGCAGTATCCCGAGCAGGTTGGGTTATCAAGCGAGCCGTTGAGAAAATACAAGGTCGTGTAACTATCTTGTCATACAACCATAACTCCAAAGTCTTGTATGAAGGTGATGAGAAAGCCAAGTCTGATTACAAGTCACTTGACTGTAGCGGTGGAACTAACCCTCACTTCGCATTGGTAGAAACCGAAAGAATTATGAAAGCAAGTATCAAGCCTACCAAGCTTGTTATTATGCTTACTGACGGTGGCTTCTATGAAGGTGATGAAATAATCCAACGCCTTAACGACATGGGAACAACTACTGTAATGGTATTTCTTGGTGAACCCTACATGCCAGTAGAGCAACTCTCTCATGGAGCGCAGGTGTTCAGGGCGATTGCTGACCCTAGAGGGCTTGTGAAAGTCGCCAAAGACATTGTTCGCAAACGCTTGCGTTCCTCTCGCTGATAGGCAATAATCGCCCCTAACACAAAAGTTAGGGGGGGTTATGCCCGAAACTGTTTATTGTGACGGTTGCTACGAAGCCGTCATTACCACGAACAACGGAAACTGTCCAACCTGTTTAACGGACTTCTTTCTGTATGAACCTGTTGATGAAATAAAAGACAACCACGAATTGTGGGAATACGAACTACACTCAGACCGAGATAACTAAGGAGCAACCATGCCAAAATACAAAGTAACATTAGAAGCACTAATAACGGCACAAGATAAAGACCAAGCAACCAACGCTCTGCTAAATGGTGATGAAGAACTTGTTGACGCCGTGTGGGTAATCAGCACAGAGGAAATTACTACTTTAACATTAGAAAGCGAATAACCCTGCCTACCCAAACTTTGATGGCGGCCAAAGTCCTGGAGCTATCAAAAAGCAGGGGAGTAGTAACTGTAATAAACAAATACATAAATAGAGAGAGGAAATAGCAAAATGAACACAGAACACCACTTCGTAGTTAAATACACGGAAAGTGAGGGGTGGTCTTGGGATATATCCACGGAGATTGCAAAGTTTTCTGACGGCACAATTTACTATCCCGACCTAAAAAAATGGGAAAAATCAGATAGTATTTACAACTCTGACGAGTTAACATACGAGAGAGATGAAACTGCTAGTCAGCAATTAGGGCAAGCAATAAGGGTAATGAACGGAACAAACTAAGAGAAAGAGAAATACATGGTAGACAAATTACATTACTACTTCACGGTGTCAAAGAACATGGAAAAGAGCGGTGCGTGGCTTTCCGAGTTTGTAGCAAAAGACCGTGAAGGCAACGTCAAGAAACAAGGCTGTAGCGCATGGACAACAAGTGCTAAGGCAAAAAAGTGGTGCGCTGAGCAAATTGAGAGAGGAAGGTTGACTTGGGAGATTACGGCTTCAAATCCTGAAAACCAAAAGCCAACAAGTATGCGAAACCATACTGAGGTGCGTTTGTAATGCCAACAGAGATAATCCCAAATCCTGATTGGGGCAGACCTTCACCCAGCATTGAAGATGATGACGTGTATGAATTTGAAGAAGAAGATGATGACTTTGATGAGGACGAGTAAAGAGAGAGTTATTTAAGAACAACTAAGCCCCGCAGTTTAAGGACTACCGAGAGTAGCCAACTGCGGGGCTTATTATTTTTACAAAAGAGAAAGGGCCCTAGCTACCCACTAACTAGGGCCCCTTTGGAGAGAGAGGTAATTGCGGTATTACCCTATCACACTATTTGTCAATTGCTGAATTAGCGACTTCATCTCTAATAACCTTAAGCGAAGCAATCTTGTCAGGTCTGAAACCAGACCAATGTGTGTCTCCACTTACAACTACTGGGGTGTATGAATACCCAAGAGACTTAACAAGTTTGTAAGCGTCCTCATCAGTAGTTATGTCCACCTCAGTAAAAGCAACGTTATCACGAGTAAGGTATTTCTTAGTCGCATTACAAGGCGGGCAGTCAGGTTTTGTGTAAACAGTTACGTTTGTCATTTATTCTCCTTCTTAATAAAGCTTATCTCACAAGCGTCTGTAGTGCAATAAGCCTCTCCGATTGCATCGGCGGCCAGGCCAGCATAGACGCCCGCAAAATCAATTGGCATTAACTTAAATACATACTCCTCATAATCCTGTTTTGTTATTTGAGTGTAGGGCATTTGTGGGTAAATAGTATTTCCCATAGGAAGGAAGGAGACTGTCTTCAGCTGACCATCAAACATGTGCAGCACAGTGCCTACATGCTCCCCTTCAGTCTCTTGATTGAACGAAACTGTAACTGAAACTGAGTTATCGCTCCAATGGCGTTGAGCCATAGAAGCCAACGACATCTTCTCAAAGATAGTTACATCTTTTTCAGACCGTTTAGCCATAGACTCAACTGGAAAGAACACGACAGAAGTAGTGGTCGGTGATTCACTTGCTGGCTCAACAGTATAGTTAGCCATAGTGAATAGGGGAAGCATAGGGTCTTCGTTACTAAATCTGATTGCTCTTAAGAAATATTGACCGCCTGGAGTCCAATGAACCCCTGGAGATTCTCCAGCCAAGATTGACACAGTTCCAGAAGGCTTTACTGTTGTCATCTTAATTGATTCACGAATACCAAGCCACTCTGAGTAAAGCTTGTCATACCCTTGAATAACTGAATAGCCTGTGTCCATCCATTCACGAAGGACAGGCACACCTTTTCTGTCCGCAAAGTTAGCAATACCAGAGATAGAAGTTCCGATACGACGGTTACGTTGCATGATTGCGTTAGTTTCTTCCCAATGCGTTGGAAGAAGCGTAACAGTCTTGGCGTATAGATAGGCAAACTTAAGAGTTCTCTTGAAGTCATCAAGACTGTCATGTCTATTCAAATAAGTTTCAACAAGGGTGCAACACTCAAAAGACTCTAAAGATTGTTCGGCACAAGGATTGTAACCAGCGGCTCGCCAGTCTTTATTGTTAGGCGGGTCAATGAGACGGCCATACTTGCGAGTTACGTCCATCCAAATAACTCCAGGCTCTCCGTTTAACCTAATGCCGTCAACAATTTTAGACAAATCGTCACCAACGCCAACCTCTACAGAATTGTTAGACATCCATGCCCAGCCTGGGTTGTTAGGGTCGTATGAGTTACGCTCTGGAAATGCCTCAGCGTTCTTAAGGTTTAGGAAGTCCTCGTCATCAACCTTACCAAGCAGTAGCTCAGCTGAGCGGCGTACGTTGCCTGATACAACGCAAACTCCTATTAAATTTCCTATATCAGCAATATCAATTCGGGTTAAAGTATTTCCTTCCCGATTATTGAACAGTTTATTGATAGACTCGTGAAGTCTCTTCAGCGGCCCCGGCCCAGCAGCTGTGCCTCCGAATGTTTTAATTGGTTCCCCAGCCAGTCTAATTTGCGAATAATCGAATTTAGGCATTGGTTGTTCAGGTTTTAAATACGAATTTAATAATTGACTTACAGAATCTACCCAACCCTCTCTGGTATCTGCAATCACTGTCTCAGCATCTGAGGGTAGTGGCTTGTAAATAGCAAACTCTTTGTCTGCACCTTTGCTATCGAATCCCACTCCAACACCTAGCATGCTGGCTTCCATTAAAAATGCAAATGGTTTTGCTGGGTTCAGCTTAGTCATCTCGCTAGTGGATACAAACGCACAGTTCTGCAAAGCTGCGCTGTTCTTTTGTTCATTAACTACTGGTGTACCCATCATCCATAGACCTCGGCCTGGGGGTGTCCATTTAAAATTAAACAATCGGTCAAAGGCTTCTTTGGCAGACGCTTGTGCCTTTGAATCATTCCAAGGAAGTCGGCTAGACTTACAGTGGTCTTTCTGTAAGGAATACATACCGTTGACTATGCGCTCGCATACATCAACCCAAGTCTCTTTGGTTCCATCTTCTTTTAATCTAGAATAAGTTCGAAGGAAAGTTACCTCTCCTACCGAATTACCTGCCGCATCTTTATAACCCCAAGGCACTGGTTTTGCTCGGTATCCGTCTACGAACTCGTTTGCTAGTTTAAAAGAAAGTGCCATATCAATTCCTATTCTCGTATGTGTGTTGTAAATACAAAACCCCTGTGTGTGAGTTAGGGGGAGTGTCTTAGTCTACCTTTTTGATAAAACTAAAACTGGTTCAGTTGGTTGTGCTTCTTCGTTCTTCTTCGTTTATAGCCATATCTAGGGCTAGCCAATAGCCAGCTCCATCAATACGATTATCTTGCTTAGACTTGTACGACTCTCTAGCAAGTTTAACGCCGTCCATACAAAGTGCTACTTGTCTGTAGGTTACTTCGTATCCTAATATCGCTGACCATATCTTTGCAATCCTAGTGAAGTTATCTAGGGGGTGGTCGTACGCATTATTTCTATCTCCAGTAACTAATCTAGTTGCCTCATCTAGTATGTTTTTAGGACTACCCTGTTCCATGTTGTTTTGGTCGTTCATAGTTACTACGAGTTCTCCTTGTCTGTGTCCGTAATTTGCTTAATAATCTCGTTAGTTTTGTTTTCGTTTAGTCCATCATTTGGTAATTCTCGAAGGGTTTGAGCCCTGTCTCCGAAGATAGCAGATAGTACTCCACCAGCTCCTTGACGCTCTACCGTCATCCTAATAAACTCTCGTGAGTCGTCCAAATCTTTAATAGTTTTTAACATTTTAAAGAATCTGTCCATCTCTTGTCCAACGTTTGGGTCGGGGTATCCGCCGTTCAAATCTTCGCTAAACTTAGCGAAAGCCACTCTTTGGCCCTGCATTTCAAGTAAAGCGTTAATCAAAGACTTCAACTGTTCTTTGGTTTTAACCTCTACTGGTAGGTTAAACGCACAGGTGTTTTGTGGTTTAAAGGCAGGACAATTAGCGGCAACAAAACATGTATCGCATACCCGTAAACTAGTGCTATTGGAACGTAATGTGGTGACATCTTTAATGACCATATTGCCGTCATCGTCAGGTTCTAATACTCTCTGAACCTCTACTCCAAGCACGGGTAAAACACCCATTTCCTCTGGTTTACGTTGTTCAAGTTTCCGCATGCCAACCCCCCTCGGAGTAACTTCAGCAGGGGGTGTTTCCGCATTTTGTTGGGGTACTAGTTCATCACTCATAGTTACTACGTTCTCTCCTAATCGACGATGCCAATCCTCGTATTGTTGGTAAGACCAAACAGCAAGCTTTGATACTTCTACTGCGTCGTCTGCCAGTATCTTATCGAAATCTAGCCCAGCCCGCTCGTATATGGATTTGTATCTAGGCCGTGACTGTTCTTTCATACGCTTAGGATAACGAAGCAGTTTTGTTCCATCCCAAACAATCGTTTCGCCTCGCATCATAGGGGATAGCCAAGAAAGGGTGCTAGCAGTCTCTACAGGCACTTGTCGCAGGTTATCTGGCTTGGCGCTAGCCAAAGCATGGAAAGTGGTTCCATGTATCTGGTTAAGTCGCCTAGTCTTTGCTGACAAACTGGTTTCGTTTTCAATTAAATTTCCAGGCAGGGCTACATTTAAATACCGAACTGCTAGGCTTTCTAAATCTTCGCCATGCCACACAGGCCAAAACTTTTCTTCTGGCACATCGGACCAACTGGTAACCCTCTGTTCGTCTATGAACAACTGGGTAAGCTGTGGGTGGTCTACCTCGGTAAACCCCTCAATCCTGTCTAAGTTCTCAGCTACGAACGCTTCGTAATCAGCTGCAAAGTCAGCTAACTCAGACTGGGTAAACTCTCGTTTAAATGGTATTCCAGCATTTAAAAAAAGCCTGACGTTGTCTGGAAAATAATTTTTTAGCTCATATTTTATGGTTTTAGGCATACCACGTCTTTGAAGGCCCCAGAAGCTGACTCCCATGCAGCTAGCTCCAGCTGCAGTCAGGATAGTTCTATTGCTAGGCACCTCAGCACCCAAATAAACTATATTCATATACGTGGGTCCTCAGCAATAAGCTGAACTTGTCTATCTAGTTCGCCTTGGATGTCTTCCCAACTACGTCGTCCCTCACGTCCGTCTGGTCTAAATTTGTGACTTAAATACTTAGGATGTAGAAACAGGAACACTCTAATCCCGTTTTCAATGCACAACTTAGCCAACTCTAAGTCAGCGGTAATTACTAAAAATATAGGGCCTTGAGCTTGAAGTTTTTGAACTTTTGCAAAATCTTTTCTATCTGGTTCTACGCTTTCTAAACCAGTATTGTCTATGAAACCATCTAAATCTGTAAACCTGTGTTCTTTGCACCATCTTGATGCTTCTTTTTCATCATCTACGCCCAATACAACTTTGGTTCCGTTGTTTAAGGCTCTGTAAACAGAAATACCTTCAAAGATTGGTACTTTTGTATCGGTTCGTAAAACACCGTCGATAAAAAATATAATTGACACCGTTTATGCTCCGAATTCTTTTTCGTTTAACTGCGGTTAATACGTTGTGAAGCTGCCCTACGAATAAGAACGCTAGCGTCTGCTAACTCTGAGCCGTATGTCTTTTCAGAAAAAGTTTTAAAATCCGATTCTTTTAATTCTTTTAGCTTCTGTAAGCCTTGAACAATACCAGACCGTTTACCAGACTGCCAACGGTAATTAAACCAATCACCGTAGCCTTTTCCAGATTCACTAAATGCGTGTTTTCTTCCAGAATGTATATCTTCATAAAGACCAACAGCTTGAGTCAACGCGTTTTCTCTTTCTCTTGAGGCGTTTACTCTAGCAGACTCATTAGAAGATTGTTCTAATTTAGACATAGCAGAACCATATCGCTTTAGAATTTCAATTGCCATGTCTTTGTCTCGTTGCGTTTTTTGTTCCCAAGACGGGTCTACTACAATTTCCTCTGTATTTGGGGTAACAACCCATGCGTCGTCAGTTAACGAATAAGCGGCGTATGGCTTTAAATCTAAAATATTTGGTTTAATGTTTACATAAAAAGTTAGCTCAAAGACTCCCATGAAATTTGCGGTTTCTGGATAAATCTCTTCCCTAAACCCTTCGTTGAACATCTGAGAAATCTCTTTGTTGCTAAATCTAGCGTAGTCCTCATTAGACTGACGGAATCCAATAAAGTCCACTCCGACAAGACAGTCTAAGTCTGCAGGTTCTCTGTGGGCGGCCCATTGGTAAGAAACACCAGAACCTGCCAACCATACGTGCATCCATGACTCAGAGCCCGTAAAACGGGAATTAACATGATTAAATAGTATTTGAAGGATAGAGTTTCTAACCTTGGGGATTACTTTCCCATTTCTAAACAATCTAGGGTCTAACCCCGCAGAAGGCCTGCTAAAAAACGAGGTCTCCGCAGGTTCTAGCATGTTTAATCGTCCTCGTCTTCGTCTGGGTCATCAAGGTGATAACGTTTAGCTCTCGGTTTAAAGTTTATATTATATTTAGTTGTTTCTTCTGGTCTATCTTTATTTATTCCAGAAACAAATCCGCAATCAGTGTGGGCTTCAACAAATCTTGAAGACAACAACCATAACGCAGTTTCATTTTCGTTTTGTTCCATTTGCATTGATGCACCACAAGTGCAAATCATCTCTACGAACATGGCGAACCCCCTGTCGTTACAGTTTACAAGATTTTAACTTTGACGTCTATCCAAAGCATCTCGCACTGAGGCCCCTACGCGCTGGCTATCCTCACTTCCAGTTTGCTTCAAATGTTGGGAAACAGCCCATGCCAGCTCTTGAGTGCGTATCGCATCCCCAATCTCTTGACAGCCTTGCTTAATGTCTGTAACTACAGCCTGACGGTCTACAGCCAAGGGGGTAGCCAAATCAGTTACGGCCTTCCACACTCCGCTGTCTAACTTAATTAACAAAAACGCAGTAACTCCAGAACGTTGAATTACTTCTTGAGTATCGGTAGTAGGTGTTTCTACTTCTTGTTCTTCTGTCACTTGTATAGTCCTTTCGACTCATGGTGCTTGGTCATATTAAACGATTTAACTGGACAAAAATCACACAGATATATCTTAGGGCCTGTTGGAGTTGAAGACAACCCAGCATCTGCTCTGTCTTTAGCAGTTCCTGGTTTTAATATTTTCTTCTCTGATTTGTAATCAGGGCACTGACCCTTAGGCCTGTTGTGTTGACCATAACAAGCCATAGCGTCTTCTGCAAACTGCATCTTAGTTGCGTAAAATTGAGTTCCAAAAGCGTCTAACCCAGACGAACCCCCACCTTGTATTTGTTCAATAACCTGTGGTCTCATCTTTTCAGACATCCAGATAACAGCTGGTACGTTGTACAAAACTCCTATATGGTCTGCACCGTGACGCTCTACTGTTATTTCTAAAAGCACGTTGCTTGGGTCTTGGTCTGCTGAAGGCAGCTCATCAATGGTCTTACAGGTACGGCAAACTAATAACCTAAAATGGGGTTCTTGCTCAGCTCCGCCGTCATTTAAAGTAGACAGGTCTAAAACCATTTGATGCTCCTAATCGTAGAACGTGTAGCCTATCAGATAAGGCTATTTATTTCGTATTCTTTTTAGATTTCTTTAAAACTGAATA
>SXGQ01750193.1_pt1 | contig 13813 bp, 13 predicted proteins | sample 3178371 | NCBI WGS metagenome assembly SXGQ01 (sample SAMN11356859, study PRJNA531348) | freshwater metagenome | isolation source: freshwater sample F1-20 | place: China: Fuxian Lake, Yuxi | collected 2017-12-25
AACGATCTGATTCATCTCCTGCGTTTAATGCATCTGGCATCGCTCCATAAAAATTGGCATAGTAGGCAGAGATGTCAACTCCAAGCTTTACGATATTTAATTTTGCATTTCTTCTTACCAACGGATCAAAAGTCCAAGAAAGAGATGAGTAATTGTTTCTCTTTGCCCAGTTCCACTGATCGATCTTTAAAGCGTGACCAATACCTCTATCTCGATACTCATCTAGAACCGCTGTCATATGTGAGTGAAGGTGTAACCCACTATTTGTTGCAGGAAATGCAAATGCAGCACCAACTATCTTATTGTCAATAAACGCACCGGAAAGGTATGAGCCACTGTGAACCATGGCCTGTAGAAGATTGGAAGTAATCTCGGAGCCGGATTGAATTGCCCAAACTGAATCAAAAATTTCTCTTGCTGCCAACTGGCTCGAAAATTCTTGCATTTGAACTATACTTATCGCATGTTTCATTGAGAAACTATAGACGGATGTTTAGTTAAATTCAATTTATCGTTTTGACCCAGAAGATTTAGAGTGGGAGTAAAGTTGGAACGTAAAGTCTTATGTATCGTTCAAGCTCGATGCGACTCGAAAAGATTTCCTAACAAAGTTATGGCAAAAGTTGCGGGTATTCCCGCAATAATTTACTTGTACAATAGGCTTAATCAGTCTAAATCAATTGATAAAATCGTGGTGGCAACAACAACGGAAAATACTGATGACAATCTAGTGACGACCCTAGATTCTCAGAACATATCATTTTTTCGAGGTAGTACTGATAATGTGTTAAACAGATTTTTTGAGTGTTCACAAGCATTTATAGAATATGAAATTGTAGTAAGAATTACAGGAGATTGCCCACTGATTGATCCCATCTTAATTGATACCATGATTGAACATTTTAAATCTAATCTTGACACAAATTATTTATCTACTGATGATACTTACCCAGACGGTGTTGATGTTGAAGTTTTTTCTATTAATTGTTTGATTGATGCAAATGCTGCACAAGTAACAAGATATGAAGAGGAACATGTAACACCATGGATAAAAACTAACTGTAGAAATATTGAATACTACTCAGCTGACAATAACTACAATGATTTTAGAATAACTCTAGATGAAAAAGTTGACCTAGAAGTGATTGATGCGATAGCTGAATACTTTAAGGATAAGACGCTGTATACATGGAAAGATATAGTATTATTCCTTTCGTCTAATCCAAGAATTCGTGAGAAAAACTCATTCGTTTTAAGAAATGAAGGGTCGACGATGTCGAGTGGACAAAAACTTTGGCGGCGTGCCAAAAAAGTTATTCCTACAGGCAATCATTTACTTTCAAAGAATAGTGATTACATCTTGCCTGATATATGGCCATCTTATTTTATTAAAAGTAATGGTTACGAAGTTTGGGATCTAGATAACAATCTTTACAAAGATGTATCTTTTATGGGGGTAGGGACTAACTCACTCGGCTACAATAATCAAGCGGTAGACCTAGAAGTAAAAAAAGCAATTAGTTTTGGAAATATGAGCACGCTTAATCCTCCTGAAGAAGTTTATTTAGCAGAAAGATTAATTGAACTGCATCCGCATTTTGATCAAGTTCGATTTGCTAGAACTGGCGGAGAAGCTAATGCAATCGCAATTAGATTGGCAAGAGCAGCCACTGGTAAAGATAGAGTTGCAATCTGCGGTTATCATGGTTGGCATGATTGGTATTTAGCAACTAACCTAGAGGGTACTGATCGCTTGAATGCACACCTTTTGGATGGCCTGTTACCCAATGGAGTTCCAAAAGCACTTCTAAATTCTACGGTCGGTTTCAAATATGGCGATAAAGATGAATTCTTGAGAGTAATTCAGGATGAAAAAATAGGAACTGTAATCATGGAATTTACAAAATCTAGTGCCCCTGATTTAGAGTTTATAAGAATTGTTCAAAAAGAGACAAAGAAAAGAGGGGTGGTTCTTATCTTTGATGAATGCTCCACGGGATTTAGATCTGCATATGGGGGAATGCACTTGAATTATGATATCCAACCTGATTTAGCTATGTTTGGAAAAGCTTTAGGAAATGGCTATGCAATTACTGCAGTACTGGGCATTGAACCAATCATGAAGGAAGCTGTAAATACTTTCATTAGCAGCACGTTTTGGACTGAACGAATAGGATTTGTGGCAGGGCTTGCAACTCTTAAGGAGATGGATCGAACAAAATCTTGGATAGACATAACTCGTAAAGGCGAATATATTCAACAAAATTGGAAGAAAACTGCCTTGGAGTTGAATCTACCAATTGCAGTGGGTGGGTTTCCAGCAATTTCGAGCTTTAAGTTTAATTCCCCAGATAATCTAGCTTATAAAACCTACATAACTCAAGAAATGTTGAAAAAGGGGTATCTTGCTTCTAATATTTTCTATGTCTCGACTGCACATGACGAAAACCTATTGAGAAAATACTTTGAAGACTTTACTGAAGTCTTAAGCAAACTTAAAAAAATAATTGAAGACGAAACTATTTCAGTCAAATTAGATGGGCCTATTGTAAAAACTGGTTTTGGCCGACTTAATTGAATTCATATTGATAAAAATTGAACAACTGTTCATCAACTTTAAAAATTTTGGTTGCTATTTTGTGGAGAGGATGATTTGATTTAATTTCTTTGAATCCCAGCTTAATATTTGTGAATTGTGTAAAAACATTTTTTTTATTTATAACTGCTAACCATTTCGCATGTGGATTAATTGATTTAGTTAATTGTATTTGCCAGTCAATAATCGTGAACAAAGTAAGTGGCGGCAAATTTTCGACTAGTGGAATCCAACCGCCAATAAATAAACTTACGTTGTCAGAATTTAACTGTTCATGCCATAGATATGCGCTTGGAATAGTATTTATCTCGTGGATAAATCCTGTACGTTTATTCTCAAACCACCAATTGTAGTGAGACAATTTTAAAATAACCTCAGAGTTAACCATTAGGTCACGAACTTCGAAGGAATTACGCCAAGAAAGAATCATATTTGCATCAGCGATAGTGATAGGCCGAAAACTACTCCCTGCACCTAGAGATTTAAGGTCTTTTTGTTCCCGAACATCTGATTCTATAAATTTCTCAATTATGCAATTGTAAATGTGCAAATCTGAATCAGCAAAAAGATTTTTCTTACCCTTGGCAACTTCAACTTCTAGCGCCTTCAAATTAACAAGTATATTTTCAATCAAGATTCTGAATTTTTCTTGCTGACTCAAATCATCCTGCTTTAGATTAATGCAGTGCCCTAATAATTCCAGTTCAAAGTCACGATTCTCTTGCGTCTTGTTGGTACTAATCGTAATACATGGAATTTCCATAGCAGCAGCCTCATAAATTATGGTTGATGCAGAGCATATTAACAGTGAAACCTTAGGCAAAATCATATCTATATCATTCACGAACGACATATTATGACTATCCACATTTCTTCCCTTAGAAATATAAAAGAAGCTTTTAATGCTGGAGTTTAGATTTACTGCTATTTTATCGACAAGTTTCATTTGTTGATCACTGGGTTCACTTCCAAAGTAAAATAGTATATTTCTTACCTCATCCGTGTTTTCTTTCTTATACGGTAATTGACGAATCGGGTAAATTATCTTCGGTCCCTCGCTAGTGGCTTGCAAATTGAACCTGATTCCTAACTTAATATCCTGTACTCCATCAACTTTATTAGTAGGTGCGTCTATTATGCGGTAGATTCCTAAATTGGCTGAATTTACTTTTGAGATATTTGTGTATTTAACCTTATATGAATCAATAATTATTTTATTACAATTTAAATTCGTTGCTTTTTCAATAATGTCATTAATTGTTGCATTACTGTGCGATTCTGAGAATTCAAGTGTGTCTGCTAGTTCCATTAACTCGCTTGCAAAATTGCCTAAAATGCATTCCTCAATGATTATTATTATTTGCCAACCATTTTTCTTAAACTGCTTTACAATACTTAATGTTCTGATCAGATGCCCTTTACCACTTCCCGTGGCTGTATCGATAACAAATAGAGCTTTCATCAGTCGGTTAATTGTCTATGAGACTCGTACATATCTTGTAGCTGTAACATGTCAATTTTTCCACTACCTAACTTAGGCAGTTTTTCAATCAAAATATATTCACTAGGGATTTGAAATCTAGGTATATTTGTGAGGGCCCATGAATTTATCTCGCCTATGGTTAGATTTGTTCCAGGAAATGGCACAATAAAAGCAATGGGAATTTCACCAAAATATGGATGATTTGCCCTTAATATTTTACATTCATAAACTTTCTTATTGTTCAATAAATGGTTTTCAATATCTTGAGGATATAATTTTTGACCACCACGATTTATAACCTCGTTAATTCGACCATAAAAATAGAGAAAATTGCCCCTAAGACTGCCCTCGTCGCCTGTCCTAAAGAGTGAATCTCTGGTGAACTTCTGTAGTTCGCCCTCTTTCATGTATCCCTGAAAAGCTAATGGACTTCTAACGCTAATTTCTCCTGATTCTTTCGATTTGTCTGTTTGATTGTGAATTTCCACACTAACTCCATCACAGAGAACGCCAACTGTATTATTATCATCACTGAAATTTTCAGCAGAACAGTTAGATACTGTAGCCACTTCTGATGCTCCATACTGTTCATAAAAATCAAACTTACGATTATGGAACAGCGAAAACTTAGTTTCAAAATTTATCGCTGCCGAAGAGGACACTAATTTAGTTAATGAAGTATTCTTAATAGAATCAGACAACAAATATTGGCTTAAAGCGTGTAAATGTGTAGATACAGCAATTGTAAAAGTGACGTTTTCTTTTTCTACATTTTCAATCCATCTATTCTGATTAAATTTACTCAACATGATTAAAGTGCACCCATTTAGTAGAGGTAAAAAAGTTAAACGCTGACCTAATGAGTGATACAAACCGGAAGCATTTAAAATTACATCATCCTCTGAAATATCATACAGAACTTTTGACTGTAGCATTCGTCGATATTTAGTTTCTTGTGAGAAAACTATGGGTTTTGGATTTCCGGTAGACCCAGATGAAGCTGTTATTAGATAAGCTTGATTTTGGCAAATCGGGTTACTAAATACTTTAAGTGTACTAAGAATAATGTTATCTTCTAAATTCCCTAGCACGACACAATCATTAAAATGTGATAGTCGTTCCTGTTGTGTAATCAAAATGCTTGTTCCAGTTTCCTGTAAAAGCAATTCAATTTGATTGCGATTTAAGTCTGGATTAATCACTAGTATCTCGAGATTCAACTTTGCAGCTGCAAATAAAATTACTAAGTCATTAACTTTGTTAGATGTTAATAACCCAAATCTAATAAAGTTATTGTTTGTAGAAATATACTCTAATAAACTTGCACATAAATCAATTTTTGCATGAAACTCACCATATGTGAATCTACCTTCTTTGCAGACTAAAGCAATCTTTTCGTGGTGGATTATTGACGTTGACGAAAATGATTCGTATAGATTCATTCTTTTAAGGCTGATCTTATTAATTGGTCAATGGAAACTAGATTTGAATTAATAAGAATGTCGTTAGGAATTTTTCCGTGAGTAATATTTTCAATTTCAATGATTAAGGCCATGACAATCAAACTATCTAAGGTATCTATCTCAGATATTGGTTTATCAAATTGATCTTGAATATCTAGATTAATCCCATGATTATTTAACCATTTAAGAATTTTTACTTTGTAAACTTCTGTCATTTTATCAAGATATTATCTCTAGATCGGAAAAAGTTATTCTGTCTCCCAGCTCCAGATCTTTTCGCGCTCTAGAGTTTAGAATCATAGGTAAATATTCCGTTGGTAAGCTAAACGATGGTCGAACAGATTTGACATTTTGTATAGTAAAACGCTCACCTTTTTTTATTTTAGCCGAAACATATACTGAGCGTTTGCCATTTAAATAAGAGCGTGATGACGGTGGTATGCCATAGTTAATTTCGCCTAGTGCTATTTCGGTTTGCCTGATTGCGCTTACCATTTCAGTGAATTTTTCTTTTCCTAATGAAAAAAAGTCATCAACTGTCTGTGCATCGTTATCTAATTTCAAGTGTTTTTCTATAATTTGTGCCCCTGCGGCAACGGCAGCGATTGTTATCGTGTAGCCCAAGGTGTGGTCTGAAAAACCCACCTGACAATTTAATGTTTCGGAAAGATTTTTAATCGTTCGTAAATTGATTTCTTCTACAGGTGGCGGATACGAAGTATTTGCCTTTAGCCAATATATTTGTTCAGAACCATTATCCATTAAAAGTTTGTGAGCTTTGTATATTTCTGATAGGTCTGACAATCCTGTTGAGATAAACACAGGTTTTTTAGTTTCTGCTACTCTTTTAATCAGACTAACATCTGATACTTCAGGAGATGCTATCTTGTAGGCAAAGATATTGTGGGATTCTAAAATTTCAATAGATTCGATATCAAACACAGATGCAAAAATAGGCATTTTGACTGATTTTGCCACGGATATCAATTCAGGAATCCACTCAAATGGAGTATGCGCTTTTACGTAAAGCGAGTATAAATTGTCATAATCTTCCCAAGCGTTATTTTTTGGAATCAAAAAGTCTTTTTTAGTTGAATTTAAAGTTATAGAATCAGGCGTATAGGCTTGAAATTTCACAGCATTTGCACCTGAATCCTTAGCATCAATTATCAATTGCTTAGCATTTTCAAGCACCCCACCATGATTTCCTGAGATTTCTGCAATAACATAGACCTGCAAGCCCAGGTTAAACTGATTTGAATTACTCATAGCTATATTCTACTTTTCTCCAAGTGCTTGTGGTATTGGATTCCACCATGGATCTAATTATGTCAAAACCCCTTGAAGCAACCGACATGCTTGGAGAAAGAGATGTATTGGTTAAGTTAGATGATTCGCCTGTCAAATAAGAAGCCGCGTCCCAGTAAAAATTAGCGAATGCTTCAGTAAACCCGCTCGGATGCCCAGGCTTAAAACGCTCGTATCTTGCCTCATTGATAATAGGAAGATTTTGTCCAAATTTTAAAACTCTTATCTCTCCATACTTATCCGCAAAAGTGAGTGAGTTTGGAAATTCTTGAACCCAAGTAAGACTACCTTCAGTTCCATAAAGTTCAACACCTAGCCCATTTTGCTTGCCTAACGCTGATTTTGTAAACCAAAAACTACCGAGCATTTCCGAGGGATACTCTGCTAGAACCTCCACATCATCAATGACTGACTCAACTCGCGCATGGTGTTTAAATCGTGCGAATACCTCGCTTGGGTTTTCATTTGTGATAAAACTGCCTAAGTGTAGGCAATGCACGGCTAGATCTAGTAAAACTGTTGGCACCTCACCATCTTTCCTCCTCCAATCTTGAGGAAGATTCACTTTTCCAGTTGAAGGGTTAATCTTTATAAAACCCTCTTGAGGCATAGAGATTCGTATGTTCACTGGTTTTCCTATTTGACCGTTAATCACCATGTGCTGCATCAACCTAACCATAGGAAATCCCGTATAGTTAAAAGTTACTAGATTCTTGACCGGTTTGCTTTTGAGAAATTCTAAAACTTTTTTTGATTCATGAAAATTTGAAACAAATGCTTTTTCGCAAATAGTTGGAATACCTTGTTGAATCATAAATTCTATTGCTTCGAAATGAAGTGGTGTTGGCGTTAAAATTACTACCGCGTCAAATTGATCTCTTCTAGAAGCAAAATTATCTAGATTCTCAAAATGTATTGGATTGTTAATTTTATAATAAGATTCTGTGCTTTGCTGTATTGAACTATCTCTACTGAACATACCTCCAACAACTTCAAACTTTCTATCAAGTTGAGATGAGATAAAATGCATACGTCCAATCGCTGAATTGACTCCGCCCCCTAAAAAGACAAGCTTTAAAGGCCGGTCAGCACCTGCTTTATTCACTTTTAACTCCCTCGCTCTACATATTGCCGAAACCAAATCTTGAACAATCCTAGCCGATCACACTCTCCAGCGCCTAGGGTCAATTAAGTTGAGATTTGTGCTTTTAAAATTCCTGAAATCAGTTTTTATCCTGTGCTCCTTGCTTTCATTCATTGCCTTTAAATTGTTTATCAGTTCTCTTTTCGAATTTACACCTAATACAATGGTATCTATAAAATTTAAGTGATAAACAAAGTTAATGCAAGCAAATATTGGATCCACTTCACTCCTTTTACACCATTCGTGAAATAGCTTAAGATCAGTTAAGTCTTTCTCGTTCACCGCTGATTGGGGGATATCCAAACTTGATAGCAAACCTCTTAAGAATATAGATCTTGCTTGTATCTTAGTAGTTTTCATCTCTTTGTCACTAGATATGAAAGATGAACAAATCCTTTGATCCAAGATACTTACAGGAATTTGTATTGTGTTTGAAGCATTATTCATAATTTTGCCTTCATCATCTGGATACAAAGAAAGTCCTACATTACTGATACCAAATCTATCTCCAACAATCCTCATGGTATCCAATGCATTTTCCAGATTTCTTTTAGATAGTTTTGAACTGTTATGTATCATCAAGCAATTAATTTGAGCTTTTGGAATAGCTTGTAACAAATCCTTTACTTTTTGGCTTACCTCTTTGAGATAACTGCTAGGTCTGTCGCTTAAAACCATCTTTGCATTCAATTTCCAACTTATTCCACTTCTTCCAATCTCTTGATAAGCACCTTCATAGGCATCAGACACATCTAAACAATCAATTCCATTATCAAATGCTGCTATTAATACGTCTTGGGCAGAAAACGGCTCTCCGCCAGATAATCTATAGCTGTTGCTAAAATTAGCTGTACCGAGAAGCAATTGCTTATAGGGTTTACCCACTTAAGTAATTGACATCTCTTTTGAATTATCAGAATCTAGAAACATAATCACAGGGTATCATTTTGAAGAGTACCTTTACCAAGTTAAGATAGGAATATGGTAATTTTTAGGCTTTCAGGAAATTAGATGATTGACGGCATAGGTATAGACATTGTAGAGCGGTTGGAATTTGAAAAACTCTGCACTCAAGGGTTTGTTGAAAAATACTTTGTGAATGAAGAAAAAGGTTTACCTGTAGAAAAATTAGCCAGTAGATTTGCGGCAAAAGAAGCTTTCTTTAAAGCATTCAATAACTCTTTAGCATTTCGTTGGGAAGATGTTGAGATAACTTCGTCAATTGATGGGGCTCCTGAATTTAAATTTCACAATAATTTATTTCAAATAATGTCCAATAAGAAAACTCACTTATCGATTTCATACTCCAAAGACAATATACTCGCAGTTGTTATCATAGTTAAACAGTGAATTTATTGTAAATTGAATAAGTTGAGTGCTTTAGGAGGGATATCGCACCTCTTGCAAACTCTCAGGAATTTGGAATACAGTATAAAACTAATTCTTCAAGGCACTCAGAATAGAGTCTTAGGATAAAAGTATAACCCGGGTTTATCTCTAGAATCTTGTTTGGTATTGCATATATGTCAGTTGGCTTATGATAAACAGCTATTGCCATATATGGAGCTCTTTCTCTTATGTATTTCTCAGCCCCCTTGATTGCATTCAACTCATAGCCCTCAATATCCATTTTGATCAGGTTAATTCCCATATTTGTGAAGTAACTATCAAATGTACACGCTGGTATTACCATTTGTTTTGAATGTACCTCTGATTTGGTATTGAAGTTACCTACATGTGAGGTTTCCTCAGAACCCTGCATTATTGCAAATTCATTCTTGTCCCCCAGCGCGGCACTCACTAAAGTTATTTTTTCAAGATATTTCTGATGTGAATTACGAAAATTTATGAGGTGAAGTAGATTTTCAAAATTCGCCTCGACACAATATATGTGTTCAATTTTGTGGTTATAGAAATCCATTAGATCTTCAGCAGAATCACCATTATGACTACCAACATCCAGCATAGTAATTTTATCAATTTTATCAATAAATGTCGGATCCAACCACTGTTTTGAAAAAACTTGAGGACTCGGATAGTCAGTAAAGTCTAATGTTTACCTAAATCTAATAAGTGAATCAAGCAATAGCCTGCTGCTTTCATCAATGAGTTTTTGTCTTAGAAGTCTAAGGCTAAATGAATTTTCCAAATCATATTCTCGGGCAGTTTTAAAGCAATCAGATATCCAGGGCAAATGGATTTTTACATCAATTTGTTTCAAAAAGTTCGGAAAATAGATTTTAGAAGAATCCGCAAATGAATAAACTTTGTCAAATCCTAGGTTACGAAGCATGCTAAGCAAATCTTCTCCAAATAGTAAATTGCTAGTATTGCGATAAGTTCGATATTTTGTGCCAGAGACTGCGACTAAAACAGTGTATTGATTTTTATCAGAAACATCATTTATGTTTTTTACTGGGATGCCCATATATGATGTTTCAGTAGGACTATTGGATAGGAAAAACTCTATCTGAATAGATTTATTGGATTTAAGCCATAGCTGTGCGATTGTGCCAGTCCCGTAAATAACAACATTGCTGGCAATTTGACGAGTATACATTACAAAATGATATTTCAATTCTAATGACAAAGTTATCTCTAATTAATATAACTGATTATGTCTATACGGCGCAAAACTGACTACAAGTCTTTGAATCTGGGTTTGTAATTTGTTTTAGGCGCTTTCAAACATGATATATTTTTGTGAATATTTCTAGTATGGTTGGAGTTATGAATTGTTCAGATGACATGACAAAAAACGTTTAATGAGCACTTGCGCAATTTTACCCGCCGCAGGACTTGCTTCAAGAATGCGGGGTTTGCCAAAATTTATGCTTCCGTGTTCAGATGACTACGAAACTTTGTTAGAGCGGCACGTGATAAATCTGTTGCCATTGGTGGATAAAATCTGGATCCCAACAAGACCTGAGTATGCAAACCTCATTCTTAGATTAGGCTTCGATGCTAAAGTCATAATTCAAGTTATGGAAACGAGAAATATGAGTGAGACTGTCATCGAAGTTGCTAGCGCCGCAAAAGCTGATAATTTTGTTCTATGCATGCCTGATACTTATTTTTATGGGGACCTACCTTATGAAACTTTATCCAAATCTAAAGAGATTTTACATTTATCTTTGTTCAAGATTAGAAATGATCAGAAAGGTAAATTAGGTCAAATTTTGTTATCTAATCAAGGTACCGTGATTGATTCTATCGATAAGGATGAAAACTGTGATTATGAACTTGCTTGGGGTGCTATGTCCTTTAGCAATGATTTTGTAAAGCTTCTGGACCCTAATGAACCCCATGTTGGCTATGCTATTCCTAGGTGTATAAATCAATTCAAGGTCAAAGGTTCTGTTCTAAATTCGGAATATTTCGATTGTGGAACGCCAAGTGAATACCTAAAATTACTGAAAACGATTTGGACTTAATTTTGAATTCTCTAAGTATAGTTATACCTTTTTATAACGAGCCAGATAATTCGAGGGAATTTTTTCAGATTTTACAGAAAGTTAAAATTGAAAATACTTCATGGATTCTAGTTGATAATGGATCAACGGATAAAATAACATTGCGCAATTTACCAATTCTGGAAAACGTGAAGATTCTGAAACTAGAATCAAATTTTGGATTTGGCGGAGGTATAAAAGAAGGCTTGAAAGCAGCAGAATCAGATTGGGTTGCATGGATGCCGGGTAACTTAAAAGTGCATCCACTAGCACCACGAATTATGCTAGATCGTTTTCTGCTATCAAAGAATTTTCCGTCTGAAGCTTTTATAAAAGCAAAACGAGAAGGTCGTTCGATTTTAGCAAAAGTAAAAACTTTTCTAAGCTCATTACCGATTAGTTTATTAACCCGTAGGAATCTTACGGACATAGGTGGGACGCCAACAATTATTCAGAAGAAGTACCTAGATAAACTGTTAAAAACTCCTGATGATTATGTCTTTGAACTCGCCACTTACTTAATTCTCTTAGAATTAAAGTGTGAAGAAATCAGAATACCAAACCCTTATCTTTCAAGAATTTTCGGCAAGACCCACTGGCAAAATGGAATACAGTCTGAGCTGCAACTATTATTGAAGCAGATAAACTATGTTATATATTCATAAAATGTACTGAAGGTTTGATCTAATAGTGAGAAGTGTTGATCGAAGTCATAAAATATTAATGATTGGGCCATTGTTCTTTTTAGTTTTACATCTCCTGCTCATGATAGTTTTTAACCTAAGATTTATTTACTTTCGAGAAGATGCCTGGCAAAATATTCCTGTAGCTGAAATGAAAAATGACTCTTTGCTCAAGATATTTTTATTTCATTCACAACCACCAGGATTTAACTTATTTTTATTAGTAATTGATCAATTTGGTTCCAATTCTGCAAAAATTTTTCACTTATTCTACGTTCTCGTTACTTGCCTATGTGCATGGATGCTTTCAGATACGGTAAATCACTGGACTGGGAACAAGAAACTCACAATAGGTGCAGGTGTTGTTTATTCGATACTCCCAGGAACCCACCTTTATACAATGTGGGGGTTCAATACGCAATTAGTAGCTATGCTCATCATGTTAAGTATTTGGTCGTTCACATTGGGTAAATCACAAAAAAATAATTACTATTTTGCTTTATGTGGTATTTCTATTCTTATGATTTTTTTAGTGCGAGCAACATTTATCTGGTTTGTGGCAATATTTTACTTGTGCATTGTCCTACTGTCTACCAGTAAGTTACGAGATAAACACAGAACCAAACTCTTATTTGTGAATTCAATCTTTATTTTAGTTATTATTTTTCTCACTTTCAAAAACATACTTCTATTTAATTTTTCCTCTCAATCGTCTTGGGCTTCAGAGAACTTCGCAAAAATGCTCATTTATTCCATATCTTCGCAGGAATCTCAATCTATGAGCGAGAAAAATGCTTGTTACAAAGAACTGTTAGAAGTTGGTGTTTTTCAGGATGTGAGACAATATCCTATTTGTACCAAGACCAAGTTTAAGAGTTATTTAAATCCTCCTGCGAATACAATTCTCGATAGTTATATATTTGACAATGGTATGTTGAATTACAATCATAAAAGCCGCCTTACCTTAGAAAGTAAATGGAGAGATTTTAACTATGATCTGGTGTCTCTGAATCCAAAAATTCTTCTTAGGGGTTTATTTCCAAGTTTTACTCAAGAACGTAGGGGTAGTTTGGTGCAGTACCTATGGCCGAACACAGATTATAAGTTTATCGAGTCAAATACAATAAAATTAGGATCATTTGGAATTATTTGGTCAATCCTATTAAGTCCTTTACCTTTCTTAAGTATTTCTCTCATTTTATTGTTTACTTATTTGATGATACGAAAAAATCTCATAAAGACCTACGTTTCTAATGGTTTAGCATTTGCACTATCGATGGTTATATTCTTTTCGTCAGCATATATATTTTTAGAAATTGGGGAGAACCAACGATATAGGACTGAAATCGATCCAATTTTAATTGCTTGTTCATTATCATTTATATTTAGATTCAAAGAGATATACTACTTAAGGATCGATTAGTTCTTTTTACGTTTCGATCTATTGAATCTTAGTACTTGAGATTAGTCTACGGTGTTAAAGATTATTGTTTTAAGAGAACTAGTGGCGAGATTTACTTCTTAACATAGGAGAGTGAATCAAAGAGGCTGTCAGTGCCATTCTGTAATTAAAAACATTTAGGTTAATTTGTTTTGATCTATCGAGTTGTTTGTTACAGCTTATGAATAAAAACTAGCCACGACGGAAACTCCACTTGTTTAATTCTAGAAACGATTTGGCTTC
>SXGQ01357934.1_pt1 | contig 13807 bp, 12 predicted proteins | sample 3178371 | NCBI WGS metagenome assembly SXGQ01 (sample SAMN11356859, study PRJNA531348) | freshwater metagenome | isolation source: freshwater sample F1-20 | place: China: Fuxian Lake, Yuxi | collected 2017-12-25
CGGCGGTGCAGGCGGGTCGGCAGGCGGCAGCGCGGCGGTCTCGCGCGGCAATTCCCCAGGATCCGCTCGCCCCCACCACGCGGCTACCCGGCGCGACGCGGCCGCCCGCACGGCCGCGGTCAGGCCCGTGGGGATGTGATGGGAAAAGAGCGCCAGCGCCGGAACGACGACCATGCAGACGCCGAGCAACAACGATCGCACTCTCATGGGGGGGCGAGGGTACCGATCGGCTTCGGACTGGGCAACCCGGAATCGGCCGCAGCTGCGCCGGTTTCACTCGCCTAGGCCAGTGCCTGCGAGCACCCGGCGGGGCGCCCCGCCGTCGGCGGGCGTCTCCGGATCGAAGTAGGCCACACCGGGCGCGTACTCGATCGCCGTGGTGCGGTGGCCATCGGCAATCACCTGGTGGAGCAGTTCGGCGAATAGCACCTGTTCGAGCTGGGGCCGGATGCGCGCCAGCCGCAGCCGGCCGGGCTGCAGGTCGGTGACCTGCAGGAGATGCACGCCCGCGGGCGTGGTGATTGGCTGCGAGATCTCGCCCTTGGCCAGTTCGAAGGCCTGCCGTGCGAACTCTTCGTGGGCCACGCCGCGCCGCGGAATGAACCCGCAGTCGCCGTCCTGGCGCCGGCTCGGTCCGGCCGAGTGGGCCCGGGCGGCCTCGGCGAACGAGATCTCCCCCTGCAGGATCCGACTGCGGATGTCCTTGGCACGGGCGAGGCAGTCGGCCAGCCCCTGCTCGCCGCGGCCGAGGTCGGGCCGCAGCACGATGTGGCTGACGCGCACCCGCGAGCCGTCGAGTTCACGGCGATTCTTCTCGAAGTAGGCCTCCACGACAGCGGGTGTCACGTGTGCCTCGAGAAACTGCCGGATCGCCAGCTCCAACGCGATCTGCTCGCGGAATGACGCCTCGTCACGGGCCGTCCGCGTGAGAAATTCGGTGAACTCGACGCCACGGTTGGCCAGGTCGACCTGAATCCGCTTGACCTGGGCCTCGACGGCGGGCGCAGCAGCGACGATCCCCGCCCGCGTGACGGCCTGTCTGAGGATCGCGTCGTTGACGAGCTGCTCCATGACCACCGCCTCGGCTTGGCGGCGCTGCGGACCCGCCGGGCCGGCATCGGCGTTGGCCCGCTTGAGGCCGGCGGCGAGCTGTTCACGGGTGATCACCTGGCCGCCGACGCGGGCGGCGATCTCGGCTGCGGGTTCGCCAGCGGCCCGCCCGCCGCCGACGCCGAGGGCGACGATGACGACGATGGGGAAGAGTCGAGGGGGCGGATGCATGGCGGCCAAACAGGGGGTCGCGGCGGGCCCGCGGCGGCCGCGGCCACCGCACCCGGTTCAACCTACCGTGGCCCGGTCCTGTTACAACAGGCGACACGGAAATCGACCCCAGCCATGTCGAAGATCGCCTGCAGCCTGTGCGGAGAGGGTCGCGGCCACGCCACGCGGATCCTCACGCTCGTCGAGCAGCTCGACCACGAGCACGAAATCCTCGTCTTCACGTCGGCGGATGCCTTCGCGTTCCTGTCGCGCCGCTTCGCGGCCGGCCACCCGCGGGTCCGCGTCGTGGAGATCCCGGGCATCGTCTTTCAGTACACGGGCGGCCGGCTCGACGTCATGAAGTCGATCGCGGCGGGCCTCGACTATCAGGCCCGTCAGCTGGGCCCGCTGGTCGACAGGCTGCTTGGCGAACTGGAGGCCTTCGGGGCCGACCTGGCCGTGGTCGACTTCGAGCCGGCGCTGCCCCGGGCCGCCGGCCGCGCGGGCATTCCGGTGGTGAGCGTGGACCACCAGCATTTTCTGCTCGCCTACGACCTCGACGCGCTTCCCTGGCCGCTGCAGTGGAACGCCTGGTTCATGAGCCACGCCGTCTGGCTCTACGTCGCCGAGGCCGCCGACACCGTGGTCTCGGCCTTCTTCCGCCCGCCGCTGCGCCACGGCTGGGAGCACGTCGTCCAGGCGGGACCGCTGCTGCGCCGCGAGATGCTCACGGCCACGCCCCGCGACGAGGGATTCATCACCAGCTACCTGCGGCGGCACACGCCCTTCTCGGCCATCGAGGCGCTGGCCGACTGCGGCCTGCCAGTGCGGGTCTACGGCCTGGGCGACCGCGAGCCCGTGGGCGGCGTGACGTTCCATGCGATCGACGAGCGGCGGTTCGTCGAGGATCTCGCCGCCTGCCGGGCGGTCGTGGCCGCCGCCGGCAACCAGTTGATCGGCGAGGCCTTGCACCTCGGCAAGCCGATGCTCCTGCTGCCCGAGAAGGCCCACGCCGAGCAGCTCATGAACAGCCACTTTCTCTCCGCCATGGGCTGCGGCGATTTCGTGCTGTTGGAGGAGGTCGGCCGCGACCGCGTCCGCTCCTTCGTGGACGAGGCGGGCCGCTACGCCCCGGCGCTGGCTGCGGTGGCCGGCCGGATGGACGGCACGCCCGACGTGCTGCGGGTGATCGAGCACCGGCTTTCGGCCGGCATCAGCCCACAGCCAGCTGCCCGACGATCGCCGGGATGATGGCCCGCATCGCCCGGGCCCGATGGCTGATCACCGCCTTCACCGCCGGCGGCAGCTCGCCGAACGTGTGGTGATACTCCGGCACGATGAATAGCGGGTCGGAGCCGAAGCCGCCCGCGCCCTGCGGCGCCGCGGCGATCAGGCCGCCGCAGGTGCCCGCCGCCGTCGCCACGACGCGGCCCGACGGGTCGGCGAGCGCCGCATGGCAGGCAGAGTGGGCCGTGCGCGTCCCGGCGGGAACGGCGGCGAGCTTCTCGAGCAACAGCGCGTTGTTGCGGTCGTCGTTGCTCCCGGTCGCCCCCGGAGGCACGGGCCCCGAGAACCGCGCGGAATAGATGCCAGGCGCGCCACCCAGGGCGTCCACCACCAGGCCGCTGTCCTCCGCCAGCACCCAGGCACCCAAGGCGGCGGCCTGCTGGCCGGCCTTCAGGGCCGCGTTCGCGGCGAACGTGTCTCCCGTCTCCTCCACGTCGATCGCGCCGGCGAGGCCGCGGAGCGACCGGCAGGGGATGCCGAACGGGACGAGCAGTTCGACGAGTTCGCGGAGCTTGCCCTCGTTGGTGGTGCCGAGGACGAGCGTGGCGGGGGAATCCATGGCGGCTCGGGGCGTCACCGCCGCCGCGTCGGCGTCCGCGGCACGTCGATCGGCTTCGGATCGACGTCGAGGAAGATGCCGTCGAAGGCCCGGGGCTCGATCACGCCCATCGCCATCTTGGCGGGGTTGGGCCCCAGGGCGGCCACGATCTTCGTGATCTCCGGGTTCACCACCGCCTTGCCGTCGGCCTGCGGCACGGCTAGTTGGTTGATGCTGCCGACGCACACCACGCTCGACTCGCGGTCGTGGAACTCCCAGGCCTGGAAGCCCTGCCGCCGCAGGGCGACGGTGAGGCGATGGGCCTTGTCGGCCGCCTCGACGAGCCGGCTCTCGCTCTGCAGGCTCTGCAGTTTCGGATCCTGCCAGCCCTGGCCGCGGAGCGCACCGACGAGCTTCGACACGTCCACCAGGCCGCCTGTGGTCGCGGCCGCCGGGTTCGCCTCGGCCGCCTGGCCGATCATGCCCGAGCCGGTGAACGTCGCCACACGGACGCTGTACCGCGCCGGGCAGTCGAGCAGGCTGTGGGTCACGTCGGCGTTCATCTCCTGGACGAAGGCGTCGACCTCGTGCCGATTGAAGTAGTCCTCGGGGAGCAGCGGATTGGGGATCATGAAGGCCAGGTGCATGGGTCCCTTCTTGGCCTTGTCGAGCCCGGCCATCGACCGGAAGTCGGAGAACGCGCGGCTCTTGCCGCCGTCGCCCGCGAGCGCCTCGGGCTGCAAGGCCTTGATCCGCTGCAGCACCTTCTGGCCGCGCGGATCCTCGCAGGTGGCGAAGTCGCCGACGAGCACCGCCACCTCGAGCACCTGCGCGGCGTTGGCGTATTTCATGGTCTTCGGGCTGCCGTCGGGATTGAAGCCGACGCCCTTCTGGGTGCCCGTGTAGTCGAACGACTTCTCGTGCGTGTAGGCCTGGAGGCGATGCCGCGTGCGCAGTTCCTGCACCAGCCGGCGGGCATCCTCGCGGGCCCCCTCGCCGCGGAACGTCGTGGCCAGGACGAGCCACGGGCCGTCCTTCTCGGCCAGGGGGAACATCTGCTTCGCGTCCACCTCGGCCTGCGAGAACCACGCGGCCGGCAGCCAGCCGCCCTGACCGAGGGCGGTTCCCGTGCACAGACCGGCACACAGGGCGGCCACGAACACCGCCGACTGGCCGCGACGCAGGCTTGAACGGTTCACGATCCCGACTCCTCGCTTCGGTGCGGCGGCGGTCGCCGCGCCGGCGGGAAGGTAGCAATGCCGCCCCCGCGATGCCAGACTGACCCCGTCCCGGAAAACCGGGCAATTCCGGCGGACCGCGTGGAAACCACGATGCTGCGTGCGAACGGCTGGCGACCCTCGGCGACCTTCGTGCTCGGCCTCGTCACACTGGCGGCCGTGATGGCGGGGCCACCCTGGCTGTTCATGCAGTGGCGGGAACAGCGGCTCGCCGCACTCGACCGACCCGAGGCCCAGGCGGACTGGGATGCCTTCCGCGACCGCATGCGGCAGGAATCGGGCCGGGCCGGGCCCGTCCAGCGGAAGGTTCCCAAAAGCGCCGAGCCGCCCGAGCGGGTCTGGCTTCGCGACTACTGGCGGCTGGCGATCACGGCCTGGGTGCTGTTCGTCGGCCTCTTGGCCGCGTTCCTCGCCGTGCTCTTCAGGGGCGCGGCCCGCTCAGCGTCCCAGGATGGCCCGCGCCGTGATCGCCACCACGAGGAACAGCACAAGCGTGATGCCGATGACGCCGACGAAGGAAAACACGCGGGAGCACCTGCGGACGGTTCTTCGGGGCACCCGCGCGGGGCCCCGTGACGCCGGGATCGTAGACGCATCACCGGCGGCGAACAAGGCCGGTCAGGTCCGCCGAAACAGGTCCTCGGACACGGGGCAGCGGCCGGTGCGGCCGAGTTCGTCGAGCGTCCGGCGCTGGCCGACCGTGTGCCACGGCGTCACGTCCGCGAGTTCCGGCATGATCTCCAGGATCTGATCGACGAGCATCTCGACGATCCGCCCCAGCGACGAGCCCGCGGTTCGCTCCCGCAGCGCGGCGGCAGTCTTCATGAGCTTCACCATCCGCGACCGCTCGAGCACCGGTCCCGACAACTGGCCGTCCCCTTCGACCAGCAGTTCCGCCACCGGAACCTCGAGCACCTGCTGCCAGCGATGAAGTTCGGAGAGTCGTAGATCGCAGTCGGCCTGCTCCTGGCGGCGGACGACCGACAGGGCGACACCCAGTCGCCGCGCCACGTTTCGCAGGGTCACGTTCTGCCGCCGCCGGACTTCGGCGATCCGGTGCAGCGTCGGCCGGGGCCCGGCGCCGCGGCAGGCCGACTGCTCGCCGGCATCCGCCTCGGCCCGCGACACGTCCGAGTATTCGGCGTCGGCGAGGGCCAGCGGGTCGCGGAAGCCCTCGTCGTCGTCGTCAAAGCCGTCATCGTCGAGATTCCGCTCGCAGTGGACGGTCGCCATGACTGATTCTCCGCCTTCGCCAGGGCCGCGGGTCACCACGTGCTCGCGGTGCATGCTTGTACGCAGGTGGATCGCGGGCCGTTCGGAACCGAATGAAATTTTCATGGACCTGCCACGATGGCGGCCACGCAGGCCACAATGCACCAGCCTCGAAACCGTCTTCTGGAGCCAGCCTTGAACCATTCCTCGTCCAGCACCGTAGTGACGCGCCCGTCGCGCACCCCGGCCCCGGTGGCCTGGGCGGTCCTCCCGGCCCGCTCCTGCCTCCTCGTGCGGGGCCGCGACGCCACGGCGTTCGTGGATCACTTCACCACGGCGGCCGTCACGCAGGTCGAGCCCGGCGGGGGCTGCGAGGCCTTCTTCCCCGACGCCCGCGGCTGGGTGATCGCTCTGGCCGCGATTCTCCGTCGCGCGGATGAGTTGTGGATCGACGCGGCCGCTGGGATGGCGACGCGACTCCGCGACCACCTCGAGCACTACCACATCCGCGAGGCCGTGGAGTTCGTCGATGCCTCGGCCGAGCGCGTCGGATTCCTCGTCGCCGGCGCCGGCGGCCCGGACTGGCTCGCCGCCCGCGCGGAGGGCGGCCTGCCGCAGCGGCCGCTGGATCACGCCCACGTGCGACTGGCGGGCGTGGAGGCGGAGATCGCGCGGCTGCCGTGGTGCGGACCGGATGGCTTCTTCGTCGCCGTCGCGGCGGCCGACGGCCACCGCCGGGGGGCGGGGGTGGACGCGGCGGGCCTGCCGCGGATCGACCCCGCCGGCGTCGACGCGCTGCGGATCGAGGCGGGCTGGCCGGCGGCCGCCGACATCCCGGAAAAATCGCTGCCGCAGGAGTTCGGCCGTGACGCCACGGCGATCTCGTTCACCAAGGGCTGCTACCTCGGCCAGGAGACCGTGGCCCGCATCGACGCGCTCGGCCATGTCAATCGCCGGCTCGTGGGACTGGCGACCGACCGCGCCGTCGCCCCGGGAGCCGACGTCCGCTGCGGTGACGAGCCCGTCGCGGTGGCGACCTCCGCCTGCATCTCACCGCTGCTCGCCACGGGCCTCGCGCTGGCGCTGGTGCCGAGCAAGGCCGCCGCGCGCGGCGGGCTCACCGTCGACGGCCAGGCGGCGCGCATGGTGCCGCTGCCCGTGTCACCGTCGGCGGCGGAGGCCGCGGCGACCGGCGAAGTGCTGCTGGAGGCGCGGCGGTTTTCCGTCGTGCGGGTGCGGGAGCCGCACGCCGACGGCACGGTCGCATCGCGGGAGGTCGTGGTGCATCCGGGCAGCGTCGTGGTCGTGCCGTTCGTGTCGCCCGACGCGGTCTGCCTCGTGGAAGTGGTGCGGGTCGCGGTGGGGCAGACGCTGCTCGAACTGCCGGCCGGAACGCTCGACCGCGAGGAGCCGCTGGCCACGGCGGCCGCCCGCGAACTCGCCGAGGAGACGGGGTACCGGGCGGACCGGATCGAGGCGGCCGGTTCCTTCTGGATGTCGCCCGGCATCCTCCGCGAGCGGATGCACCTCTTCCTGGCCACCGGCCTGACGCCCGGGCCGCAGGCCTTGGAGCCCGGGGAGCAGATTCGCACGCGGGTCGTGCCCTGGCGCGAGGCGGTCGCGATGTGCCGCGACGGCCGGATCGAGGACGCCAAGACCATCGCCGGCATCCTGCTCGTCGACGCCCGGCGGCGGTCCGCGGATTGACGCCCCCGTGGATCAGGCGTCCGGAGCCGACCTGGTCCCGGCGTCGCGGTCGAAGAGGAAGAGCACGCCGCCGGCGAGCCCGGTGGCGATCGTCCCCAGTCCCCACAAGAGCGCGACGGCCACGGCCTTGTCCGTGGGCACGCCCTGCTCGCCGAGGAGAAACTCCATGGCGTTCTCCCGCATGCCGAAGCCGCCGATGCTCACCGGCAGCACCATCAGCAGCGCGACCAGCGGCACCACCGCGAACCACACCGCCAGCGGCAGGTGCACCTGCAGCGTGCGGGCCATCAAGGCCACGACCACCGCGCCCCCCATCTGGACCACGAAACTCCAGGCGACGGCCTGCACGATCAAGAGGGGCCGCTGCTGGTACGGCAGAAGCTGGACGAGTAGCGACCGGGCCGGATGCGGGTCGGACAGAACAGCAAGCAGCCGGTCGATCGACCGCAGGCCGAGCCAGAAAGCGGCCAGCACGGCCACCAGCAGGGCCGCGCCGACGCCGACGGTTTCGGCGATGCCCAGCTCGTACTTCGTCGCCGCCAGGGCGGTGCCCGCGAGCACGCCAAGCGCCGCGAGGCCGGTCAGCCTGTCGGCGAGCACCGAGCAGCCGGCGAGCAGCCGGCGGGGCGTGGTGTCGCCGATCCGGTAGGCCTTGATCACGTCGCCACCGATCGAGGAAGGGAGGCAGAGGCTGAAGAACATGCCCTCGAAGAACCGCCAGATGAAGAACCGTCGCGGCCGGTCGAAGCCGAGCGGCCGGGCCAGCGCCGCCCAGCGGATGCCGGCGATCACCTGCACCGCCACGCTCGCAGCCAGGCCCGCCAGCCACCAGCCCCACTCCGCCTCGCGCAGATGCTGCCGCAGATCGGCCCACTTGACCTCGCGCACCGCGTAGGCCATCAGGGCCACCGTCACCACCACCCGCAACAGCAGGCTCAGCCACGGGGGCAGTCCCCGGCTCGCGGCGGACGGATCGGCGACGGGAGGCGGTTCCATGCGCTGCGGCCTGTGATCCGGAGAAACCCGCGGTACCCTACACGAAACCCTCCAGCGGTCCCAGCCGACATGCCGTCCGTTCCGCTTCCGTCCTGGCCGGCCCTGTTTCCCTGGGCCGAGACGGCCACGCTCGCCTTCGCGTTCACATGGGGCGCGATGGTGGGCAGCTTCCTCAACGTCGTCGCCCATCGCGTGCCGCGCGGCGAGTCGTTCGTCCGCGGCGGTTCCCGCTGCCCTCGGTGCGGATCGGCGGTTCGGCCGCGAGACAACGTCCCGGTGCTCGGCTGGCTGATTCTGCGCGGCCGCTGCCGCGACTGCGCGGAGCCGATCGCCGCCCGCTACCCGCTCGTCGAGGCCGCCTGCGGCGCACTCGTCGCGGCCATCGCGGCCACCGACCTGGTCCACGGTGGCGTCGACCGGATGCTCCTCCACGGCGAGTGGCTGCCCTGGGCCCGCTTCGGCCTGCACGCCACGGTCGCCATGGCGGCCGTAGCCTGGTGGCTGCTGGCCGACGCCGGCACATCCGTTCCCGCATGGCTGGCGCCGCTGGCGTCTGCGATTGGCCTTGTGGCCGTGGCGGTGCCGGCACTGCAACCCGTCGGCGTGCTGCCCGGCGGTGGGATCTGGCCGGAGGGCCATCCCCGTCTCGCAGCCGCCGCCGCCTGGCTGGCCGGATGCATCGCCGGCATCGTCGCCCGGGTGCTCGGTTCGCGCCCGGCCGGGCCCCTGGCGCTCGTGGGGGCCGTGTTCGGCTGGCAGGCTGTGGCGGTCGTGGCGGTCGTGATGGCCGTCGGCCGTGGAGTCGGCCGCTCGGCGGCGGGCGGGACCGATACCGCGGGTTGACCGGCCACGGGAAAACACTGGACCGCGCAGGTATGATTAGCGTGGGCGTCGCAGGGACTTCGTTGCATGGCAAAAGCAGTGCATTCCATCGTTCCCGACGCGGCGCCGGCTCGACCCATGCCCGCCGAGGCGCCGGCGGATGTCGACGAGTCCTTCATCGCGGGCTGTCGCCGCCGGGCGGTGGCCATCGCGGCCGAACTGGGCCGGCGGGAGACCGCACTGCCCTGGGCGGCGGCCGGGTTGCTCACGGCCCTGCTCGTATACAGCTACTGGCCGAGCCTGGCGAACCTGCCGTCCTTTTGGCAAAACCCGCAGTACCAGCACGGCTGGATCGTGCCCGCACTCACGATCTTCCTGCTGTTCTGGCGCTGGCAACCGGCCGCGCCCGTGACCAAGTCGGCCCGCCTCGCCGGCTTCGGGTTGCTCGCCGGCAGTTTCCTGCTGCGGCTGATCGCGGCCAACTTCCGCATCGTGACGATCGACATGTACACGTTCGTGCCGGCTCTCGTCGGTGCCATGCTGCTGATCGGCGGATGGAGCGTGTTCCGGTGGGCCTGGGCCCCGCTCGCCCTGTTGATCTTCATGTACCCGCTGCCGGACGAAGCGCAGCGGTACATCACCGGTCCGCTCCAGCGATTCAACACCGTGGTCGCCACCTTCATCCTCCAGACCCTGGGCTTCGAGGCCTTTCGTGAAGGCAACCTGATCCGCCTCGGAGAGGATCACGTGATGAACGTCGTCGATGCCTGCGCGGGCCTGAAGATGCTGACGATCTTCGTCTGGCTCGCCGCGGTCGTCATCGTCATCGGCAGGCTGGAGTGGTGGGAAAACCTCGTCATCGGGATCAGCGCCATCCCGATCGCCATCATCTCCAACGCCCTGCGGATCACGACGGCGGGACTGCTCTACGGAGTCTCCCCGGACATGGCCGAGGGTTTTCACGACAGCACTCCGGCGGCCATCCTCATGATGGGCTTGGCGGTGGGGCTGATCCTGTCGGAGATGAAGCTCCTGGCGCACCTGTTCGTCAACGAGGAGGCGGCGCCGAGCGTCGTCACGACCGCCCGAACCGGAGTTCCGGCCGGGAATGCCGGAGTCCGGCCGGCCGGAAAACCCGGCGGTTTCCCGACCCTGGCCCGTCCGGGAACGGCCGAAAAAATAGGCTAGAATTGAAAAAGCCCGGACAAGGTTCGTCCAAGCGGCCGTCATCTGCGTAGGGACGGCAGGAAATCGCGGTGACATGAGCGACGCCCATCCGCCATCCGAGACCAGCCCGCAGGTGGCCGTGGCCGCTCCGGCTCCTTCAGCCGGCATGCTCGCCCCGGTTCGCGACACCGGTCTGGCCACGGTCCAACCGCAGTACTTTCCCCCGGCCTACGGCCCCGCCGGCGACCCGCTGGCGGGGGGTATCGATTACAAGCGGGCCTGGCACGCCTTTCGTCGCCGCGGGCTGCCGGCCGTGGCACTCGGCCTGCTCTCCTCGGCTTTGTTGGCCATTCCGGTTTGGCTGTTCATGCCCCGCGGATTCGAGGCGGTCGCCTGGCTTCGCGTCCGCGACAAGACGGGGATGTTCTCCGCGGCCGGCCGCGACAACGCCGAATACGAGTCGTACCGCAAGACCCAGGTCCAACTCATCAAGAGCCCGTTCGTGCTCATGTCGGCCCTGCGCCGGCCGGGCATCACGGACCTCGACACGCTGAAGTCGGAGAAGCACGACCTGGTCGGCTGGCTGGTCCGCTACATCCAGGTCTCCGCCCCGATGGAGTCGGAGGTCATCCAGGTGCGGCTGCGCGGCGAGAACGCCACCGACATCAAGGAGATCGTCAACGCCGTCACCCGCTCGTACCTCGACGACATCGTCAACAAGGAAAAGGCGGACCGGCTCGAGCGTCGGGACACCATCGAACGGCAGTTCAAGTCGAACTCGTCGGAACTGCGCCGAAAGCGCACCGAGTACAACGATCTCGCCCGCACGCTCGGCGCCGACGACAGCATCGAGGTCGCCACGCAGCGGGCGCTGCTCATCGACCACCTGAACCTGCTGCGGTCGCAACTGAGCGTCATGCAGCAGGAGTTGTCGATCATCGACGCGGAACTGGCCGTCTTCGACGCCAAGGCGCGGGGCGACATTCGTGACGACGAGTTCGTTCCCGACGAGATGCTCGACGCCATGCTCGCTCGCGACCCGATGATCGCGGAACTGCGGGACCGATTGGCGTCGCTCGACGAGGCGATGACCTTCCAGGCGGAGCGGAGCGCCCGGGGTGCGAACGATCCCGCCGTGCGGCGGCTGGAGGCACAGCGGGCCAGCCTGGTCGACAAGATCCGGCAACGGAGCGGGGAACTGCGGCCGCAGATCACCGCGCAGCTCGCCCTCGACTCCTCCAACCGCCGCTCGGGCAACGCCGACGGGCCGGGCGTCCTGCGGATGCGGCGGCAACTGAAGGCGGATGAGCTCGCAACCAAGTCGAAGGAGTACGAGAAGGTCGCCAAGGAGGTGACGGCCCTCGGGCAGGCGAACGCCGACCTGGCGACCCGGCGGGCCGAGATCGAACAGCTGCAGAAGGTCACCGACCAGATGGGCATGCAGTTGCAGGCGTCCGAGGTCGACATCGCGATGCCGGCCCGGGTGGAGCTGATCGAGGAGGCCAGCGTGCCCGAGACGAGCGACGAGCTGTTCCGCACGCTGCTCACCATCCTGGCCGCGCTCGGCGGGCTCGGGCTGGGTGCCGGCGCGGTGGTGCTCTTCGAGTACCTCCGGGATCGGGTGAGCACGCCCGAGGAGGTCTCCCAACGGATCGGCGTCCGGGTGGTCGGCACGCTGCCGCGGGTGAGCCGATCGCGCAAGCGGCCGAACGACGCCGAAATCGCCGAAAGTGTGGACGGCGTCCGGGCGATCATCTCGCAGACGGGCCGCGAGGCGCCGAAGGTGATCCTCGTCACCAGCGCCGTGGAGCACGAGGGCAAGACGACCTTCGCCGCGCAGCTGGCCGCCAGCCTCGCCCGCTCCGACAAGCGGACGCTGCTCCTCGACGGCGACCTGCGGCACCCCAACGCCCATTTGGCCCTTGAACTCGACCTCCGGGCCGGCCTGCCGGAGCTGCTCCGCGGCGAGATCGGCAACGACGAGGCGGTGCAGCCCACGGCGATCGAGGGGCTGTTCGCCGTGACCGGCGGCGTCTGCGACTACGCGGCGATCACCGCCTTGTCGCGGCCGGAGCTCTCCCGCGTGATGAAGGGCTTCCGCGAGTCGTTCGACCACATCGTGATCGACGCGGGTCCCGTGCTGGCCTTCGCCGATGCCCTGCTGCTCGGCCAGCAGAGCGACGTGGCCGTCGTGGCCACGATGCGGGACGTGAGCCGGATGCCCCTGGTGACCGCCGCCGTCGAGAAACTGCGGAGCGTCGGCGTGCGGGTGCTGGGCACGGTGGTCAACGGCGTGGCGGATTCGGGTTCCCGGCGGATCTACGCCTCCCCGGCGATGACGTGACGGGCATCCCGCGCGGTGGCAACGACGGGCGGGCATGGGAGTGGTGGCGATGAAGCCCATGGTGATCGGACGATCCGCCGCGGCAGGACATCCGGCCGATGAGCCGGTGGCCGGCGGTGAGTCCTCCCGGCTGGCCCTGCTGGCGGCCGTAGCCGCGGCCGGCCTGGTCGCCATCGGGACGCTCGTGCAGGGAATCTGGACCGATCGCTGGGGCGACAAGAACGTCGCCGTCGCCCTGCAGCGGAACGCGGCGATCCTCGAGCGGGTGTTTCCCGAACGGTTCGGCGACTGGGAGTTCGAGAAGAGCCTCGAGTCGGACCCCAAGGAACTCGAGCGGGCCGGCGCGGTGGGACACGTCTCCCGCCTCTACCGCAACGTGCGGACGAAGGGGCGGGTGTCGGCGTTCGTGGTCTGTGCGACGCCGCACGATGCCTCCGGGCACACGCCGGACCGCTGCTATCCGGGCGCCGGCTTCGAAGTCGGCGAGTCGGAGCATCGCCAGACGGTGCCGCTGGCCGACGGCCGCCAGGCCGAGGCCTACACCGGCACCTTCCGCAAGCAGGGGCAGACGCTGCGGGTGTTCTGGACCTACGGCATCGACGGGAAGTGGATCGCGCCCCAGATCGCCCGCATCGAATTGGCGGGCGCGGAGGCCGTCTACAAGCTGTATGCGATCATGGACGAGACGCGGATCAAGTCCCAGTCCATCCCGGAGTGCGTCGACTTCATCGGCGCCCTGTTGCCGGCGCTCGACCGGGCCGTGTCCGAGGCCCGCGGCCCCGGGGAGCCCGCTGCGGACCCGGTGGCCGCGCCGGCTGAGCCCCCGCCCGCGGACGGCCGTGGCTGACGTGCCGGGTCGGCACGGAACGATTCGTCTTGTGGATTCGGGCCGACGCGGTATCGTCACCGCTTGATGTGCGGCTCGTGGAGCGGGTTTCGGCCGCCATCCATGCCGGCGGAGGAGGGTCAGACGTGGTGCAGAACTCGAAGCGGGCCTTCGTCACCGGGATCACCGGCCAGGACGGCTCCTACCTCGCCGAACTGCTGCTCGACAAGGGCTACGAGGTGCATGGGCTCGTCCGTCGCTCCAGCACCTTCGGCACGCAGCGGATCGAGCACCTCTATCGCGACATCCACGAGGTGGAACGGCCGCTCGTGCTGCACCACGGCGACATGGCCGACGGCAACGGCCTCGCCCGTCTGATCCGCGAGATCCGGCCGACCGAGGTCTACAAC
>SXGQ01698660.1_pt1 | contig 13805 bp, 11 predicted proteins | sample 3178371 | NCBI WGS metagenome assembly SXGQ01 (sample SAMN11356859, study PRJNA531348) | freshwater metagenome | isolation source: freshwater sample F1-20 | place: China: Fuxian Lake, Yuxi | collected 2017-12-25
CGACGATCGGAACACTTGTCATGTGTGTTGTGTTTTGGAGGGTGACGTGAGACCCTGCGCCCATGTCAAAGAACAAGACTGTCGATGATTTCTTCAGGAGTTTCTCCGTGGTCATCATTTCAGGGGCTTCTTCCGGGATCGGGCGCGCGATACTCACGCGCATCGAAGATTCTGGGACCAAGGCCGCGGTCTTCAATCTTTCCCGCACCATCCCGGAAGGCGTCCCTAATTCCCTTAACTTTACTCACCTTACCTGCGACCTCTCGCAAACCGCTGGCCTCGCGAAGGTTGTCTCCGAATTACGGAAACTAATGCCCAGCGAAGGCAGGATGTTGCTGATTAATAACAGCGGCTTCGGCGCCTATGGGGAGTTTCCGGCGCCCGGCATCGACCACACCTTGCAGATGATCGACGTCAACGTGCGCGCGCCGGTCGAACTCACCGGCCGTCTCTGGGAAGAACTGAAATCCCGCGGCGGACAGGTCGCGAACGTCGCCTCGCTCGCGGGGTTCCAGCCCACGCCGCTGATGACCACGTACGCCGCGACGAAGTCTTTCCTCCTCGACTGGAGCGTCGCGCTGGACGCCGAAGCGAAGCCCCATGGCATCCGTTGCGTCGCCATCTGCCCCGGCCCGGTCTCGACGAACTTCTCCAAGGCCGCCGGCTTCGCGAGCTCGACCGGGCTCGGAGGGCAGACCTCAGACGAGTGCGCCGACGAAGCCGTGCGCGGCATGGCGGACGCCTGCCCGGTCGTGGTCACCGGCTGGAAACACAGGATCCTCGCCGTCTTCTCGGCCCGCCTGCCCAAACCTTGGGCGGCCGCGATCGGCCTGCGCATGATCCGGCGCCTGCGCCTGGACCGCTTCGTGAAGAAGGCCTGAGCCTACTTCGCGCCGTCCAGCAGCTCGCGGGCGTGGGAGAGCGCGACCTTGCTGGCGCGGTCGCCGAGCATGCGGGCCAGCTCGGACTCGCGGTCCTTGCGTTTGCCGTGGACCGGGGCGATCGCGACCGTCGTCGACTTGTCGTCCTGCGTCTTCGTGACCACGAGATGGGCGTGGCCGAGGGCGGCGACCTGCGGAAGGTGCGTCACGCAGAAGACCTGATGGCCCTTGCCGAGGGCGGCGAGTTCACGGCCGACCTGGGCGCCGATCTCGCCGCCGACGTTGGCGTCGACCTCGTCGAAGACCAGGACCGGGGTGCGGTCGACGGCGGCGAGCACGGTCTTGAGGGCGAGCATCACGCGGGCGGCTTCGCCGCTGGAGGCGATCTGGTCGAGCGGCAGGAGGTCCTGGCCGGCGTTGGGGCAGAAAAGGAAACGGACCGCATCGGCGCCGTGCGGGCCGAGTTCAGCGACGGCGACTTCGATGCGCAGGTCGGCCTTCCGGAAGCCCAGCGAGCCAAGCATCTTCCGGGCGGCGGCGGCGAGCTTATCGGCGGCCTTGGCACGCGCGGCGCGAAGGGCTTCGGCCTGCCGGCGCAGATCTTTCTCCACTTTGGCCGCTTCGGCCTTCAGTTTGGCCACGCGGGTTTCGACATCCCCCTGCGAGGCGAGCCGGCGACGGAGCGCTTCGCGCTTCTCGCGGACGGCGGCGGGGCCGGGGCCGTATTTGCGGCGGAACTCCAGCCAGAGATTCATCTTCCCGTCGAGCTCGGCGGCGGACTCGTCGTCGGAGGAAAGTCCGCGACCCAGACGCGCGAAGTCGCCGCGGATGTCCTCCGCTTCAGCCGCGAGGGAGTGGAGGCGGTCGCGAAGGACCGCGGCCTCGTCGTCGATCCGGGCGACGTCGTCGCCGGCTTTGAGCAGCTTCGGCAGCACCTCGCCGAGGCCGTCGGAACCGAGGCCAGACTCGAGCTGGCCGAGCAAGGCCGCCAGTTCCTGGGCGCGGGAGGCTCGGGCGTGGTCGCGTTCGAGCTTCGTGATGGCCTCTTCGGACAGGTCGAGCGAATCGAGTTTCTCGAGCTGCGCGCGGAGGAACGCCTCCTCGTCCTCGGAGAGCCTTTCGGCCGTGGCGGCTTCGGCGGCCCCGCGGAGCAGCTCGTTGCGCTGTCGCCAGCCGGCACGGTAGGTCGTGAGCGCGGCGGCCAAGCCCGCATGCAGGTCGAGCATCTCCAGCTGCGTCTCGGCACGCATCAGCTTCTGCGGTTCGCCGGGGCCGTGGAAGTCGATCCAGAGCTCGCCGAGCTGCTGGAGCTGGGTGAGGGTCGCGGCGCCGCCGTTGACGGAGACGCGGCCTGCCTTGGTCGCGTGGACCGCACGTTTCAGGATGAGCAGGCCGTCGTCGCAGGCCGGGAGGTCGAGGGCCTTGAGGACCTCGTCGAAGCGCGGGTCGCCGTCGGTCTCGAGCTCGGCTTCGACCGCGCACTCCTCGGCGTCTTTGCGGACGATCGTCTTCGCCGCGCGGTTGCCGGCCAGGAGCGAGAGCGCGCCGAGCAGCACGGACTTTCCCGCGCCGGTCTCGCCCGTGACCACCGTGAAGCCCGCGCCCAGTTCGAGCGCGGTGCGGTCCATCAGGGCGAGGTCGCGGATTTGGAGGCGGCGGATCATGCGGAGGGCCGGCTGCCGAACAAAGCGGAGCCGACGCGGACACAAGTAGAACCCGCGGCGACGGCGGATTCAAGGTCTCCGCTCATGCCCATGGACAATTCCGGGAGCGCCACGCCGAAGCGGGCGGCGAGGGCGTCGCGGCAGAGCCGGAGCTCGGCGAAGGTACGGTCGGCGACCGCGGGGTCGTCGGACAGCGGCGCGACGGCCATCAGGCCCTTCACGACGAGCGCGGGCTGGGCCAAGGCGGCCTCGACGAGCCGAGGGGCGTCCGCCAGGTCGCAGCCGAACTTCGCCGGATCGTCGCCGGAGTTGACCTGCAGCAGAACCTCGCGGCGTAACCCCAGCTCGCCGGCGAGGCGACCCAGGCGGGAAGCCAGCTCGGGCGTGTCCACGCTCTGGATGACATCGAAAGCCTGCAGGGCCTGTTTGGCCTTGTTGGACTGCAGATGACCGATCAGCTCCCAGCGGAGGTCGGCCGGGGCCAGGAGACGCTTCTGGGCGGCCTCTTGGACGCGGTTCTCGCCGACGGCGCGGAGACCGGAGCCGTAGGCGAGCAAAGCGGCCTCGACCGAATGGGTCTTGGTGACCGGCAAGAGGCGGACGGAGGCCGGGTCGCGGCCGGCCCGGAGGCAGGCGGCCTGGATGCGGGCCAGCACCTCCCCGCAAAGGGCCTTGAATTGGTCGGAAGTGACCATCTGGCACCAGAGGGAGGGAGAACGGGCGGGGAGTCAATCAGCGGGGCTCCCCACCCGGCCTGAGGCGCCGCCCACAGAATTAGCATATCTACACTTGAAAGACTTACCCATTAGATTTATTAATCATGAAGAACCGTTTTCCCATGCACATCGAGAACCTGAAAATCTTCCGCGACCTGGTGGACAATGAAAGCTTCTCCAAGGCCGCCAAGCTCAACGCCATCACCCAGTCGGCCGTCAGCCAGCAGCTGCGCTCGATGGAGAAGCACTTCAACGTCCTCATCGTCGACCGGAGCCAGAAGCAGTTCCGGCTGACGCGCGAAGGCCGCAGCCTCTACGAGGCCGCCAAGGACATCCTCAACCGCTACGAACAGGTCGGCAGCGAGATGCAGGAGATGCGCAAGGTCGTGAGCGGGACCGTGCACATCTCGACCATCGTCTCGATCGGACTCCATGAACTGCCCCCGCACATGAAGTCCTTCATGCAGGAGTTCCCGCACGTCAACGTCCGCGTCGAATACCGCCGGTCGAACCTCGTCTATGAGGACGTCATCTCCAACGCCGTGGACTTCGGCCTCGTGGCCTTCCCGCAGAAGACCCGCCAGGTCGAGATCATCCCGCTCATGGAGGACCAGCTCGTGGCCATCTGCTCGCCCAAGCACAAGCTCGCGGCGAAGAAGGAGATCGACCTCGCTGACCTCCAAGGCGGCAAGTTCATCGGCTTCGACCAAGACATCCCGACGCGCAAGGCGCTCGACCTGTTCTTCCGCGAGCAGCGCATCGAGCTCGAGCCTTCCATGGAGTTCGACAACATCGAGACGCTCAAGCGCGCGGTGGAGGTCGACGCCGGCGTGGCGCTCGTGCCCGAGGGCACCATCCGGCAGGAAGTGGAGCAAGGCACGCTGGTCATGCTGCGCCTGCGCGATCGCCGTGTCGCGCGGCCGCTGGCCATCCTGCACCGTAAAGGTCGCGTGCTGACGCCCGCCATGAAGCGCTTCATGGCGCACCTCATGAACAGCGCCGGCAGCAAGACCCTGGGCTGAATCAGGCCCGCCGGCGAGCGGCGGCGGCGGCGACGACGAAACCAGGCAGCGCCTGCGCGCACAGCAGCCCGAGGCCCAGCCAGAGCAGAGCATCCTCGGCCGGGGCGCGGAGGAGCGTGCCGGCCAGACCCCACCAGAGCAACGCGCCGAACAGCGGCGCCCAGGCCCGCCGCAAGGCGGCCCGGGCCAGCGACCATGCTCCCATGAGCATCGCGGCGAAGGCGGCGGCCACGGACGCCGGCAAGGCGCCGAGGGCGAAATGGGCGTAGGCCACGAAACCCAGCGCCACGAGGAGGCCGCCGAGCACGGCGGCGTTGACGCGTAAATGCGTGGGCAGCAGGCGCAGCTTCACCCGGTGGGCGTGCAGGTAATAAAGCGAGGCGACCGTCCCCATCGCCAGCGTCAGCGTCCAGATGTAGAACGGTCCGCCGACGGGGATCGCGAAGCGCAGGATGGCCCATTGGGCGAGGAAGCACTTCGCGAGGATGAGGGACCAGATCGCGCCGAGCCGGTCCGTCACCAGCGATTCACGGTAGGCGCGCTCCACGGAGAGCGCGAGCTCGGTGTCCTGGGCGGGGGGAAGCGACGTGACGGGCATAGGGCTACCTAGCCCACAGTTTGAGGCTCCGGATGGCGACCGCAACCGGCGGAGGCACTTCTTTCTCCCAGCCGGCCTCGTTCTTGCGGATCCGCTCGGCCAGCGTGCGCGGCTGGCAGGCCATTGCCTGAGGGTCGGCGCCCGTGATGGGCACCAGGAAGCCGTTGTTCAGGAGGTGCTGGAACAGGCCGGCGACCGAAGGTCGCATCTGGATGTCCGACGCCGTGACGACCGAATCCTCGGCGATGCGGTAGCTCTCCGGGAAGCAGACCTTGCAGGCCACCGGGTCCAGGATGAGGCGGCGGAGCTGGTCGCCGCGCATCGGGTAAACCATCACCCGGACGCCGTCCTTGAAGAGCCGGCCGCAGGATTCCAGCACGCCGCCTTCGAGGTGCGCATAGTGCTCGGGGTTGAACAGGTCCACGAGATTGTTCATGCCTGCGACGAGCGTGATGCTACCCGTGGTGTGCAGGCGGAAGTAAGCGGGGAGGCGGTACCAGCCGCGGTGGCGGGTGACCAGCAAAGGATGCTGCATCGCGCCGACGAGGCGGATTCGGTCGATGAGCTCGGCCTCGGGGTGGGGGTCGGAACCGATGCACATCTCGAACAGCGGGAGCACGTCCTTGCCTCCTTCGGGCAAGGCGCGGAGCCCGCAGGCGAGCATGTCTTCGTTGACAAGGGAGACGGGCCGGAAGGTGCCGCGCGCGACGAGGACCGAGCGCTTGTAGAAGTATTCGCTGGGGACCTGCGGATCCCCTTCGGGTCCGAAGAGCACGGCGTCGGTCAGGCCGAGACGCACGAGCCTCAGGGCCGTCGAGCGGTTGTCAAAAGCGCCGAAGGCAGGCCCGTTGAAATGGGCGAATTCCACCTCCACGCGGCCGGCGCCGACCTCATCGACGAGGGCGTTGAGAAAGGTGTCGACGCTGTCGCGCGTATTGAGGGCGGCATGGATGAGGTTGACGCCGACCGCCCCGAGCGCGTCCTGCTGGCGGCCCGCGTCCTTGTCCCAGAGGCGGAGGTGGAGGATGACCTCGCTGGGCTCGGCGCCCGGCTGATCCTGGAAGCGGATTCCGATCCAGGAATGGCCTTGGCCCTTGCCGTCGTGGGGCGTGGTCGTGACCGTATCGGCGAATGCGAAGAAGCGGGTCACCGAACCACGCTCGGCCTTCAGCCGGTCGACCAAGAGGCCGTATTCGTGGTCCAGCATCTGCTCCAGCCGCTGGCGAGAGACATAACGCTGCGGATGCCCGTAGATGGCGTCGCTGATCCGCATGTCATAAGCGGAGATGCTCTTCGCCACGGTGCCGGAGGCGCCCCCCGACTTGAAAAAGTGGCGGACGACCTCCTGGCCGGCGCCGATCTCGGCGAACGCCCCGTAAGCCGTGCGGTCCAGGTTGATGGCCAGGGCCTTGCGGGAAGTGCCGGCACCGGCCGATGACGTGGGCTCAGACATGAACCCAGACTAAGTCCTCTCACCGAAGGGCATCGAGAGGAAACCGCCGGTGAAAAAATCCGCTTTGGGTTGGCGAAAACTGGGCGGGGGGGCATCATTTACACAAAAACACGCCCGTCCCCATGAAAGACTTCCTCAAGTCGGTCCTCGCCTCGGCCCTCGGCACTGTCTTCGCCCTGTTCATCGGGACCTTCCTCCTGGTCGTGCTGCTGGTCGGGATGGCCAGTTCGGCCGGTGACGGCCAGCCCTCCGCGCACGTGTCCGTGAAGCCGAAGACGATGCTCGTGATCGGTGGCGGGCTCACGATCGAAGACACTCCCGAACACGGCGCGCCGGGCTTGGATGTCCTGCTCTTCGGTGCTTCCGGCCCGCGGCTCGACCTGCTGCGCGCCCTGGAAGCGATCGACCTCGCGGCCAAGGACAAGCAGATAGCGGGCATCCTCCTCAGCGGCGAACTCTCCGCCGGGCTGACGCAGAAAGCCGAACTCCGCCGCGCGCTCACCGCCTTCAAGAAGAGCGGCAAGCCCGTAATCGCCTGGGTCGAGAACGCCTCGCAAGGAGAGTACTACCTGGCGAGCGTCGCGGACAAAGTCTACGCGCACGTCAGCGGCGAGGTCGAATTCAAGGGGCTCGCCTCCTACAACATGTACTTCGGGGACACCCTCCGTCTCGCCGGTCTCGGCGTGCAGGTGACCAAGGTCGGGAAGTACAAGTCCGCCGTGGAACCTTTCCTCGGAAGCACGATGAGCGCCGAGGCCAAGGAGCAGGCCGAAGTCCTGATGAACGGTCTCTGGAAGCGCCTGCTCGCCGACGTGGCCCGTTCGCGCGGCCTCACGACCGAACGCCTGACCAAGGTCGTCGATAGCGGCGGCATCTTCGCCGCCCGCAAGGCCGTCGAGCTCAAGCTCGTCGACGCCATCCTGCATCGCGACGAACTCGTCAGCCGGGTCCGCGAGGCGGGCGCGGACGCGGACGACGCCGGCACCTCTTTCCGCCGTGTCGGCCTGCACCGTTACGCCCACAAGGTCGCCCTGCCCTCCCGGGGCGGCAAAATCGCCATCGTCTACGCCGAAGGCGACATCGTCGACGGCTGGGGCGGCGCCGGCGAGATCGGCGGCGACCGGCTCGCCGGCGACCTGCGCTCGATCCGCGGTGACGACGACTTCAAGGCCGTGGTGCTCCGCGTCAACAGCCCCGGCGGGTCGGCGTTCGCCAGCGACGTCGTCGCGCGCGAAGTCTCCCTGCTGAAGAAGAAGGGCTTGCCGGTGGTGGTCTCGATGGGCGACGTCGCCGCGAGCGGCGGCTACTACATCGCGGCGCCGGGCAGCCTGATCATGGCGGACCCTTCGACCATCACCGGTTCGATCGGCGTGTTCGGCATGTTCCTCAACTACGAAGACCTCGCCAAGAAGGTCCAGCTCGGCACCGACGGCGTGAAGACCGCGCGGTTCGCCGACCTGCTCGCCGAGCACCGCCGCGCGACCCCGGCCGAGCTGGCGATCCTGCAGACCTCGGTCGACGCCGTCTACGAGGACTTCCTGCGAATCGTCGCGGAAGGACGCGGCCTGAAGCGCGACGGCGTGCACGAGATCGCCCAAGGTCGCGTCTGGCTGGGCGAAGACGCGCGCGGGCTGAAGCTCGTCGACAAGTTCGGCGGCCTGCGTGACGCCCTGCGGGAGGCGCAGTCCCTCGCCAAGCTCGACTCCGCGGAGTGGGTGCAGGTTCCCTCCCTGCATGCAGGCCGGGAGTCCTTCCTCCAGCGGCTGCTCTCCGAAGACGAGGACGACACCCCGCTTTTCGCCAAGGCCGCGACCGATTCGGCGCAGGACTTCCTCCGCGCCAACGCCCGCTGGCTGCGCGCCCTGGGCGCGCTCAACGATCCGCGCGGGGTCTACCTGACCTGCCCGCTCGTCCCGCCCGGCCGTTGAGCCCGCTCAAGGCTTCTTCGGCATCTGAGCGCGGGCCTCAGGCAGCCATGCCTGCAACTGGCGGACACGCGTCTCGTCCGACGGATGCGTCGACAGGACTTCGGGCGGCTTGCCCCCGCCGGCGGCGCCGATACGCGTCCAGAAGCTGGGCGCCGCGGAAGGGTCGTAGCCGGCGCGGGCCATGAAGAGCAGTCCCAGGCGGTCGGCCTCGGACTCATGTCCGCGGCTGAACGGCAGCAGGATGCCGTAATGGGCGCCGATGCCTACGGCGGCCATCCAGGCGGAACGGGTCTTAGGGGAGGAATCCTTGGTGGCCTCGTCCGCGAGGGCGGCGACCACCGCCACGCCGACGGACTGGGAGACGCGTTCCGCGCCATGGCGGCAGATCACGTGGGCCACCTCATGGCCGAGGATGACCGCGAGGTCGGCGTCGGTGGGCGTGAAGGCAAACATGCCGGTATGGAAGCCGATCTTGCCTCCCGGCATTGCGAAGGCGTTGGGCGACTTGTCGTTGATGATGGCGAACTCCCAGCGGGAAGCGGGCGGGAGGACGCCTTCTTTGTCGTCGCGGCGGGCCGCGGCGACGATCTTGAGGCCGATCTCCCGCAGCTTGGGCAGGCGGGGGTCGGCCGGCAGTTTCTTCATCTTCGAGAACTCCGCGGCGGAGAGCGAAGCGACGTCGGACTCGTCGACGAGGATGAACTGGGAGCGGCCTGTGACAGGGGCGTTCTGGCATCCGGCGAGCAGGAGGGCGGACAGGAGGAACAGGCTTCGCATGGGGAAGGTCAGGCGCGGGGGCGGTCGGCCTCGCCGGCCGGCTCGTCGACGTAATACTTGCGGTAGGATGAGTCGTAGGAGTCGGTATAAGCCGAGGCCATGCGCAGCGACATGGCATTGAGCACGACGCCCAGCATCGGGGCTTGGGCGTCCCGCAGGCGGCCCAGGCAGGCGACGGCGTTACGCAGGTTGACGAGGTTGTAGCGGACGATGTAAATCACCCCGCCCACCTTCGGCAGGAGGTGCAGCGCGTCGGAGACGGCGCCGATGGGCGGAGAATCGATGAAGACGCGGTCGTAGCGGCCCTTGAGCTCGTCAATCAGGGCGAGGAACTTCGGGTTGTTGATGACCTGCGTGGGGTTCTTGCAGCTGAGACCGACCGGGAGCACGTCGAGTCGGGGGGCGACGTCGCGGACGATCGCCTCATCGAGGGGAATCTCGCCGTTGAACCATTTGCTCAAGCCGGCGTCGCCGGTGAATCCGAGGGACGGGCCGACGTTCGGCAGGCGCAGGTCGGCGTCGATAACGAGCACGCGCTCGTCGTGCTGGGCGAAGACCAAGGCGAAGTTCGTCGCCACGAAGGTCTTGCCTTCGCCGGGCCGGGTCGAGGTGACAAGAAACACCTTGGTCTGCGAGACCGCCGGGTTGACCTTGAGGGCGGAGTAGACCGAGCGGATCGCCTCGGAGCCCACGCGGTCCTTCTCCTGGCGGGCGAGCAGCGCGCGGTCGGGGCCGACCACGCGCAAGATGCGCGGCACGGTGCCGATGAGCGACAGGCCGAGGGAGCCTTCGACGTCCTTGGCGGACTTGATGCGATCATCAAGGGCGCCGAGAATGAAGATCAGCGCGACGCCGAAGCCGAGGCCGAGGCCGAGGCCGATGAGCGCGCTGAAATAATAGTTCTTGTTGATCGGCTTGTCCGAGACCGCAGGCAGGTCGAGGATGCGGATCGAGGTGCTCGTCCCGGAGGTCGAGGAGCGCAGCTTGGCGTCCTCATAGCTGACCTTCATGCGGCTGAGGACCTCCTCGTTGGCCCGGATGTCCTTGTCGACGCGCTCGAGATCGACGTTGGCGGCCTGGAGCTTGGAGATCTCCTCCTCCTTCGCGACGAGGTTGCGCAGGATGGCCTCGTGGCGGGCCTTGGCGTTCTCCAAGGCGGCCTGGCGGGACTTGGCGGCCTGCACGACGGCGTCATCGAGCTGGCGCTCCACCTGCTTGCGGGCCTCGCGCTCGGCGACGAGCTTCGGATGCTGGTCGGTGTAGGTCTCCGTCATCTGGCTGATGCGGATCTTGGACGCGCTGAGGGCCGTCTGGACGGCGGCGACGTCAGTATCAGCGCGGATCTGCGGGATGTCGCCGATGGGGCGCTTTTCCCTCTCATAGGCCGCGATGAGCGCGACGAGGATCTCGTTCTCGTCGATCTGCTTGCGCGTCTCCTCGCGGTCCTTGACGAGCACGCCGCGCTCGGCGGTGAGCGTATTGGTGTCCTTGGCGATGGAGAGAAGCTTCTGCGTCGTGATGAGGGCGTTCTTCTGCTCGTACAGGCGGCGCAGCTTGTCCTCGAGGGTCTCGATTTCGATGCGGGCCTTCTCCACGAGGGGATTGGTGACCATCAGACGGTCGTCCTCGCTGCTCTTCTGGATCGATTCGCAGAAAAGCCGGGCGACCTGGCGGGCGAGGTCCCGGCTCGGGTGGGTGAAATCGATGTTGACGACCAGCGTCTGCCGCTGCGTGTTGATTCCGCGCTGCTTGGCGAAGACCTCCTGCTCGGTGAGCGGGCCGGAGAGGATGTTGCCGGCCTGATAAGGCTCGAGGACCTGCTTGCGCTCGGCGGTGGTCAGCCGTTTGGAGACGCCCTCGATGATGTTCGTGCTGCGCATCGCCTCGACGGCGGTGAAGAAGTCGTCGTTGGAGACGATCTTGAAGTTGTCCTCGGCGGCGGAGTTGCCGCCGGTGATGTTCGGGGCGAGGCGGAAGACGCGCAGACGGCCGGTGGCGCGGTATTCCGCCGTGGTGTTGAAGGTGTTCAGCAGGGCCAGCGTGACGAAAACCAGGGCGGAGAGCAGGATCCACCAGTAGCGCTCGCGCAGCATCACGAGATAGCCGAAGATCGGATTGGCGCCGCCCGTCCGGCGGGCGTCCGCACCGTAGCCGCCGTAACCATACCCCTGCTGGCCGGCCCCATAGGCGCCGTAGCCGCCGTAGGCGCCGTAGCCGCGGTCGCCGCGGTCGCCGGAGCGGGCGGGCCCGGCGGCGCGCGGTTCGGAGGCTGGGTCGGGGGCGGGCATGGGAGGTTCAGATGCGGCTATCGGGGACGTAGATCTGGTCTTCATCCTCGAGGACGAAGTCCGGTTCGTCGCCGTCGTCGATGCGCCGGACGTCCTTGGTGATGACCATCGGCAAACCCGGGCGCTGGCGCTTGATCGTGACCTCGGAGCGGTTGCCGCGCGGCAAGATGCCGCCCGCCATGGAGAGAGCCCGGCCGAGGGTGAGGCTCTCCTCAGGCGGGATGGAGACGGGGCCGGGCTTGCCGACGTAACCCGAGACGTACACGCGCCGTTCAGCGTAACTGACGATGGAGATGGCGACCTGGGGCTTCTTGAAATATTCGCGGAACTGGTTGGCGAGTTCGACCTGCGCCTGCGTGAGCGTGAGCCCGGCGACGGGCACGAGCTTCTTCAGGAACGGGATGTCGACCGTGCCGTCGGAATTGATGCGGCGCTCGATCTGCGTGTCAGGCTCATTGATGACGAGGACGCGGATGAAATCCCGCGGGCGAAGGCGGTAGCTGTTCTGGCCGTCGGCGGGGCCGGCCTGCACGGTCGGCGCCGCGACGACGTAATTGGCGGGCACGGCGACCGGTTTGAAGGCTTTGGAAGAAACCGCCGGGGCCGCGACGGCGGCGGCAGGCTCGGCGGCGCCCGAGCCGGCGCCGATGATGTGCACGTTCTCGGGCTCGAGGTCCGCGGAAGAGTAACCAGCGCCGTCAGAAGCCGCGCAGGCCGTGAGGAGTATGGCGAGGCAGCCGACTCCGAGCAGGCGATGAAGGACGGGAGGCATGAGTGTAATTGTAGGCAAGGACTTCGCCGGGTCAACCGGTCACGCACCAGCCCCGAAGCCTTACATCGTCCAGACCTTCTCCGCCAGCCGGCGGGAGGGCGGCAAGGAGCGCGGCGCGACGCAGCGTCATCGGGACAGGCGTCCTTCCCCGCCGCTCAATAGCGGAAAGCAGCCGACACCGAGAAGGTGTTGGAGTTGAAGGTCGACGAAGCGTTGGAGGCCGTGGCGTCCGTGAAGTTGTAATTCGCCTGGAAGCTCAGGTGGGTATTATACTTGTAAGTCGCGCCGAGGGCGTAGGTCAACGTGTCGATCGTCGTCAGGAGGGAGTTGGCGTTCACCTCGGAGTCGTTCTTGCTCAGGGAAAGGTTGAAATTCAGGTCCTCGGCGGCGGCGAAGGTGACCCCATAGTTATAAGTGACGGAATCCAACCGTCCGTTGGTCGTCGAGGCCGAGATGTCGCGGCCGAGGGTCAGCGAGTGGCTGAGACGCTCGGTGAGCACATGGCTGAGGCTGACCGAATAGGACGGGTCGGTCTGGGCCGTGGTGTTGTCGAAGTTAAAGCGGTTGATGCCGGCACGGATCACGCCGTTGAGCTTGCCTGACTCGCTCAGCTGACCCTTGGCCGTGAGGCCGAAGAAATCCTTCTCGAGGCGCTGGTGGGCGAGGGGAGGCGGTGTCGGGGAGGCGCTGCTGAAGTAAGGCGCGGCCGAGTAATCGGTCACATCATGCTGGAGGACGAGACCGAAGCTAAGCTTCTCGAAGGCCTGGTAATCGAAGCTGAGAGGCATCGACTGCGTGTTCAGTTCGGTCAGGGGATTGGTGTTATAGCTCGAATTACCTCCGTTGACGATGATGACCGGATCAAGGTACTGGTTGAAACTGCGAATGTAGCCGAGGCCGACGGAGAGACGTTCGGTGAGCTTGTAGTCGGCGCGGAAATTGTGGACGTAGTTGCCCTGGCGGACGAGGGTCGCGCCGATGACGCCAGACCCTACGCCCTGCAACTGCAGGTCGTCGTTACGGGCGGTCACGCGGTAGGAGGAATTGAGGGAGAGCTTCAGGGGGCCGCCGTCGGCGTAGGTCACCGCGAGGCTGAGCGCATCGCGGTCGTCTTCGAGGCCGGCGAACTCGGAGGCGCTGAAATTGACGAGGGAGCGACTGGCCGTGAACTCGACGGTGAGCGCCGAATCCTTGCCGTATTCGAGCGCGAGACCCGGAGTAATGAGCCAAAAGGTGCCCGACTTCTTCACCGAACCCGAGAAGAGGTTATCCGTGACTTCCAGGTAGGTGGAGGCGTCGAAGAACAGGTCGCAGTCGTTGCCGATCTGCACCAGCGGGGAGGTCGGCGGCCAGTTCACGCCTTGGACGGCGGGGGAAATGGCGAGAGCCGAAGCAGCGAGGAGGAAGCGAGACATAGGGGTGACTTAGGGGATAAGACATTGATAGGCCAAACCGGGGAGGCATCAACCCCCAAACACGCCCAAGGACCCCGAAAACAAAGACCCCGCCCTCTCGGGCGGGGTCGGTCGGACGGCCTAGGCCCGTGCTCAGGCCTGCGCCGGGGTCGTGAAGACCCGGATGCGACGGTAGGCGGGCAGACCCGTACCGGCAGGGACGAGGTGCCCCATGATCACGTTCTCCTTGAAGCCGGTCAGGTTGTCGCGCTTGGCCATCGTGGCGGCGTCGGTGAGGACGCGGGTCGTCTC
>SXGQ01540586.1_pt1 | contig 13804 bp, 10 predicted proteins | sample 3178371 | NCBI WGS metagenome assembly SXGQ01 (sample SAMN11356859, study PRJNA531348) | freshwater metagenome | isolation source: freshwater sample F1-20 | place: China: Fuxian Lake, Yuxi | collected 2017-12-25
CATTTGATGATGCTTTACTTAATGCCAGGTTGTCACGGATACTACGCAATAGTGATTACGACTTTGCAACCGACACTGTAAAATTATGGGAACCAATGCTTCAGTTCCTGTGAGAGACCAGTACCCAGATGAGATATGGCCTGTCATTGACAAGGAATTATTGAACATGTTGGACATGCTGTTCCCAGACAAGTGCCCGGATTTGGATGACGAGGACAGAGCTATCTGGTTTCAAGTTGGCTGCGCCCATGTTGTTAAGGTCTTAACTAGCGTCTATCGTGAACAGCAAGACAACCTTGAGGCTTGACCATGTGCATGGGAGGCGGCGTTAAAGCTCCAAAAAAAAGAGATGTTGATTACTACAGGGAAATCAACGAGATCAACATGCAAAATGCTATGAGGCGACAGACAGAGGAACAGATGGCAAGGCAGCAAACTCAATACGAAGAGCAAAGAGCTATAGCCATGGCGCCACCTCCACCCGGCCCAGAAAAATCTGCTGACGTGGCAGGGTCTGCGTTGGAAGTAAGCAGCGGCGCTGCCCCAGCAGCAGCAATTAGGCAGGGCATAGGGCGCAAGAAATTACGGAGGGATTTAGCTGGTGGTACTGGCGGCCTTTCTATTCCTAGCGTCTGATGGAGGCTTTACTAACAGGCAAGGTAGATCGTCAGTCGGATCTGTACTCAGACGACCTTGACGAATTGAATGGGGCTGGCCGATACCAGTCGCTTTCAAGATACAGAGACGCTTACTTGCAACGGGCTAGGGATTGCAGCCGCGTCACTATCCCGACCTTGATACCTGACGATGGAGACAAGGATCGCGGTACTCTTCGCACCCCTTACCAAAGCCTGGGAGCTAGAGGTGTTAATTACTTAGCCAGTAAGTTACTGATTACTCTGTTTCCACCCAACCAAAGCTTCTTCAAGCTGACCGTTGACAGTGAGGTGTTAAAGCAAGCTGCTGAAGTGGAAGCAGTAGCCAAGTCGATGTTTGAATCAGCGCTGGTCGCTGTAGAGAATACAGTGATGCAGGCAATGGAAGTGAATGGTGGTCGAGCTGCCATGCACGAAGCCTTCAAGCATTTATTGGTAGGTGGTAACGCTCTGCTGTACGTGGCAGAGGATGGCTTCCGTGTGTACCACCTCAACAGCTACGCCTTGTGTCGTGATCCGATGGGTCACATTGAGCACATCATTATTGAAGAGGAGATCTACCCAGGCGCATTGCCTGAAGATTTTTTAAGCGAGTACGGCAGTGAATATGAAGAGGGTGAGAACGGTATGTATACCGAGAAGACCGTCAAGATGTATACCTGCATTAAATACAAAGGCGACGAGGTGCATTGGTATCAGGAAGTTAAGGGCAAGGAAATACCTAACAGCCATGGAATGAGTAAGAAGGATGTATCCCCTTGGATACCATTACGGTTCAACCGTGTGGATGGCGAAGAGTATGGCCGCAGTTACATCGAGGAATACTACGGCGATCTGCTAGCTCTTGAAGCTTTATACCAAGCAGTGCTGGAAGCTTCTGCCGCTGCAGCTAAGATCCTGTTCCTTGTTAATCCCAACGGCACAACTAGGCCGCGCACCTTAGCTAACGCTATGAACGGTGCAATCATTCAGGGCAACGCAGCTGATGTAACTGTTATCCAAAGCCAGAAGGCACAGGATTTAAGCATTGCCAACAGTGTGATTGATCGCATTGAGAGCAGGTTGCAGTTTGCTTTCTTGTTAAACACTGCCATCCAACGACCAGGCGAAAGGGTAACGGCAGAAGAGATTAGGTTTATGAGCCAAGAGTTGGAGGCTGGCATTGGTGGCCTGTACTCAATTCTTACTCAAGAGCTGCAGCTACCTATGGTGCGCCGCCTTATGTTTGTTCTTAAGAAGCAAGGCAAGATCCCAAGCCTACCTAAAACATCTGGCGGCAAAGATCCCATTACTGCTAAGGCTGTTACTGGCCTTGAAGCAATTGGCCGTGGCGATGACCGCAACAAGTTAATTGAATTTATTACCACCGCCAGCCAAGTGTTAGGCCCAGAAGTATTAGAGCGGTATATTAATATCGACGAAGCGCTGCGTCGTCTTGCTAACAGTGTGTCGATAGACACAACTGACCTAGTAAGAACTAAGGAAGACTTAGATGCTGCAGCTCAAGCGGCTGCAGAGCAACAGCAACAGATGCAGCAAATGGAGATGGCTAAGCAGGGCTTAGCATCCCCTGCCCTTGGTCAGCTAGCTAAAAACTTTACCCAACCTGGAGCTCCTTATGGCCCGCAATTTGATGAACAAGGAAACCCAAGCCAATTGCCCTCTCCCGCAGGAGGGCCAGCCGAAGATGGAGAAGCCATTTACGAACAGCCTCTTGGGGCCGACGAAGGTGGAGCCAGCCTCTCCTAAAGAAGTGATCACGGTGGATACACCGCCGCCTTTTAACACCAGGTCAAAGCCTATGCAGCCACCTGTTGTTACTCAAGACAGCCCACAACACATCACCATTAACTAACCATGACTGAACCCGTTGTTCTACGCGCACCAGAAATGCCTGCGTTCTCTGAAGAAAACATTGCTTACTTAGAAGAAGAGGATGCTCAGATAGGTGACAGCCTTGAAGAAGCACCTCAGCTTTTTGCTGGCAAATACAAATCTGTTGAGGAGTTAGAACGCGGGTACAAAGAACTGCAGAAGTTAGCTGCCCGTCAACCTCAAGAGCAAGAAGCCAAAGAAGAGGCTGAAACTGTTGAAGCTGTTGAAGAAGAACAGGTTGAATACGACAGTGCCGAAAGGCAAAGCGCTTTGCTTGAAGCGTATGGCCCGGCTGTCAGCCAGATCTTCCAAGACAACGACGTTGATTTCTTGGGGATGGATCAGTTCTACCAAGAGAACGGAACTCTTAGCGAAGAGATGTTCAGCGAGTTGGAGCGCGTTGGCTTTACTCGTGCAATGGTTGAGGCTTACCTCAGTGGGACTTCAGCTAAAGGCGAAGAAGCTCAAGCTCTTAGCATTGCTGAAACCAACAAGATCAAGAAGGCGTTAGGCGGGGCAGAAGAATACCAACGCATGATTGATTGGGCAGCTAAGGAAGGCAGCATTAGTAAAGAAGATGCAGAAGCTTTTAACTTTGCTGTAGCTACTAACAACAGTGGGTTGATTCGCTTGGCAGCTCAGCAACTGCAAAGCCAATACCGAGCAGCTAATGGTTATGAACCCAAGCTGCTGGGTGGTCGTAGTTCCCAAGGCACAGAGAACAGGTATCAATCTAATGAGCAATACCTAGAGGATGTTGCAAATCCTAAGTACCAAAAAGATCCTGCGTTTAGGCAAAAAGTATTTGCCAAGTTATCTAAGTCTCCTGGCATTATGGGTTGACAATGGTTTATCCTTACTACACCTAGACCCGCTCATTGACCGACGGCCCGTTGCGACGGACACCCCCAGCGATAGGAGTTCAGGTCGGGGAAACCCAAACCAAACTCTCTAGGAGCCCCTTCAATGGCTGCACCAAACTTTACTTCTACTAGGCTTGGCCTAATCAACAACGCTGGCGGCGGCGCTTTTGCTGGCGACAACGCTATGTTCCTTAAGGTCTGGGCTGGCGAAGTCCTGACCGCATTCCGCAAGGCAACAGTGTTTGAATCCCTTCACAAGGTTCGCACTATTGCTAGCGGCAAGACTGCACAGTTCCCGATCATCGGTTTAAACAGTGCTGCCTACCACACACCTGGCGACCAAATCGTTGGTACTGCGCAGAAAGTTGCTGAAGCTACCGTCAACATTGACGACAAGCTGATCAGCCATGTGTTCCTGCCTGACATCGACGAAGCCAAGAACCACTATGACGTGCGTGCGCAGTTCTCTGTCGAAATGGGTAATGCCCTGGCATACACCTACGACCAGAACGTAGCTGCCGTTATTGCCAAGGCTGCTCGTACTGCCACCAACTTCAACACCGACCTCCCTGGTGGTACTCGCGTCAAGATCATTGCTGCTTCCAAAGCTGCAGTGACAGGCGCTCAATTGGCTGCTGCATTGTTTGCAGCTGCTCAGTCCATGGATGAGAACAACTTGCCGGAGAATGATCGCTATTGCGCATTAGCTCCCCGCGAGTATTACAAGTTGGTGCAAGAGACCAACGTTATCAACCGCGATTGGGGCGGCGCCGGTGCTTATGCAGACGGCACTGTTCTCAAGGTAGCTGGCATCAGCATCATCAAATCTAATCACCTACCTACCACTAACCGCAGTGCGGTAGCCGGGGAGAACAACGCCTACAACGCTGACTACACAGACAACGTTGCTTTGGTTTGGAATCCTATGGCAGCTGGTACTGTCAAGCTGATGGATCTGAAGATGGAAACAACCGGCAGTGACGTTCATGCCATCTGGCAAGGTACGTTTATGATTGCTTCAATGGCTATCGGTACAGGCATCTTGCGCCCTGACTGCGCTGTTGAAATTTACTGGTCTGTCTCTTAAGCCAGTCCTTTACTAATCAGGCACAATGGGGGCAATACGCCCCCATTTTTTTATGACTATTGCAAAGACCAGTTTCCTGGAGGCAACTAACAGGGTATTACAAATGCTAGGGGAGGCACCAGTTGCCAGCCTTAACGGCCTGTTTGGCTTAGCTTCTCAAGCGCAAGATACATTGACTGATGTTAGCCGTAAGTTGCAAGCTGAAGGTTGGTCGTTTAATACTGACCGCGAAAAATTTCTACAAAGAACTGCAGGTACTGATCACATTGACTTAGCTACTACCGTTAGCCGAGTAGTAATAGATGGATACCGTTACCCCTTTGTCGATATTGTGCAACGTGGCTCTAAGTTGTATGACCGCAAGAACAATACCTACGAATTTGACGATGATCTTTATGCAGATGTTACTTACTTCCTGGATTGGGACGACCTCCCTGAACACGCTCGCTCCTACTTCACCATCAAAGCTGGCCGCCAATTGCAAGAGGCAATTCTTGGTAGCGCCGACTTAAGCAAAATTAATTTGACTGCTGAGCTGGAAGCCAGGTCTATGTTTTTAGACATAGAAACCAGTGTTGGAGATCACAATATGTTGCGAGGTAATCCAAATCATAGTGCTGTCATAATGGGCTACATGACTAGCCGTGCCCTTCGCCGCCAATAATCATGCCCCTCATTGCTGGCTCTATTCCTAACTTGATCAACGGCGTAAGCCTGCAGCCTGCAGCTTTGCGCTTAGCTTCGCAAGCTGAATCAGTTGTCAACTGTATGCCAAGCCCGGTTGAAGGCTTAAAGAAGCGGCCACCGTCTTACCACATTGCCAAACTTTTTAATGGCAGCGCAGGAACTGAGCGTCCTTTTACTACAATTATTGATCGAGACGGAACTATTAGAAACATAGTAATAATTCAAGACAATGCTATTAAATGTTTTGATATAGATGGCACTGCTAAAACTGTTTCTACTCCTGACGGGACTGGCTATCTAAACATTACTGGCAAACCGTCAGAAGTATTTAGAGTTGCTTCTGTTGCTGACTACACTTTTATTGTTAATAGAGAAAAGGTAGTAGCAATGACAGCTGCCACCTCTGCTAACTGGGGCACCAAAAGCATGGTGTTTATTAAGACTGCTGACTATTCTGTTACTTACAGTATTACAGTTAATGCTATTACCGTAACTGAAACTACAGCTGCGTCACCTACTGTTCCGTCTAACGTAACTATTGCCGCTAACCTAGCCGCTAGCTTAAATGCTAACGCTACTTTTAACGCTTCATTTGTAGCAACTGCTTCTGAATACATTGTTCGTATTACCAAGAACGACGGCGGAGCCTACACTCTCAGCTCTACCGATAATAGAAACGGTGAAATGACAAAAGCAATTAAGGGCACAGTTGACTCTATATCAGATCTGCCAACTATTGCTGAACACGGCTTTACTGTAAAAATTCAAGGCAGCAAAGCTACTGGCTTAGATGATTACTACGTTAAGTTTGAGGCGGTGGCAGGCAGTGGCTTTGGCCCAGGAGTTTATAGAGAGTCTGTAGCTCCTGGCATTGTGTACGAATTTGATAAATCAACTATGCCGCATGTATTAATACGTGATCCATCAACTGGTAACTTTAGTTTTGAAGATTTTGATTGGGCTGAGCGTGTAGCAGGAGACACAACTACTGCCCCTAACCCTTCATTTGTTGGCACAACTATTCAAAACATAAACTTATTTAGGAATAGGTTGGTGCTTTTAGCTGACGAGAACGTAATTCTGTCGGCAACTGACAGCTTCGATAGGTTTTGGCCGGAAACAGTTCAAACCGTAATTGACAGCGACCCTATCGACATATCAGTTGGCGGCACAGAGATTAACTTTCTAGTTGCAAGCTCAGCTTTTGCTAACAGCCTGCTGCTGTTCAGCCGCCATGGCCAGTTTCGACTAGACACAGGCAACGTTGCTGCTGCGCTTACGCCAAAGACGGCAAACATATCTTCTATGACCGCGTTTGAAATGGTTGCAACTGTTGACCCAGTAGCCATTGGTCGGACTTTGTATTTTGCTGTACCAAAAGGTACATTTACTGGCATCCGAGAATTTTACCTACCCGATAGCAGCGGCCCTGCTCCTATATCAGAAGAGATTACATCGTCAATTCCCAAGTATTTGCCAGGCGACCTATGCTCTTTTACTGCAACCATCTCAGAAGAGATGCTGTTACTTGTTAGCAAGAGCGAGCCGCGTAGACTTTATCTCTATAAATTTACTTATCAAGATGACACAAAATTACAATCAGCTTGGTCGTATTGGGAGTTTTCAGGAACTGTTAAATCAATTGTAGGTGCTAATGTTTTAGACAGTAATTTGTATGTATATGTTGAATATGCTAACGGCGTGTATTTGGAAAGGATACGGCTTAGGGCTAACCAAACTGACGATACGACTACAGCAATTGAATTGCTATTAGATCGCAAGGTAAGTGAAGCCTCGTGTACTGCAACATTAACCACGCCTGCTGGCTTGGCTGTGCAGACTACGATTGAACCGCCATACCCACTGCAAGCTGGCGCTACCTATCGCGTAGTTGGCAGGTATCACGCAAGCAACCCTTTGCTCTATGGTCAAATACCTAATGTTATTAGTACATCACCAACTGGTGGCACTGCTGGAGTTGGGCAGATAGTTGTAAGTGGTGACCTAACCGTGGCAGGGACAAAGTTTTACGTAGGGGAGCTATACGACATGACATACCAATTCAGCACTCAATACATCATGGAGCAACCAGCAGGCGGCGGCATGGCTGTAGCTGCTGGGCCAAAGTTAATGCTGAGAACATGGACAATGGTGTTTGATACGACCTCAGCCTTTAACATTCTGGTTACTCCGCAAGGCAGGGCCACGCAAACTTACCCGTACAACGCCATAACGCCAGGCGATGCTAGCTATATCGGAGTTTTAAATAGCAAATCTGACCGCTACAGAGTTCCGGTTATGGGTGAAAACATAAAGACTATTATTAAATTGACAAGCAGCAGCCCTTTGCCTTGCCGTTTTCAGTCGGCTGAATGGGAAGGGTGGTATCACAGCAGGGCTACAAGGCTATGAATTTACTTAGAGATACTGAATGGGGCGACCTTGAGATTGTCGCTGAAGATATGAGAGAAGCAGACGTCATGGAGGTAAAAGCCGCTTCTGGCCTTAGCCCAAGAACCTGTTTGATTTACAGTTATGGCATTAGCAAGCCAATGAAAACAATGCTGTCGCATAACCAAAAACCTATTGCCATTGGAGGTGTTGTGCCTGATGAGTTAAACCCACGAGTCGGGCGAGTATGGATGCTAGGCACCAACGCTATGGTTGACGACTTTACCAACCGGCACAGGTTTCTGCGCAATATAAAAACATGGGTAAGCGACCTAGATCAGGAGTACGACGTTCTATGGAATTACATGGACGCTCGGAACACTGTGCATAAAAAATGGTTGGATTGGATGGGCTTCACTTTTACCGCAAAACAGCCAAACTATGGAGCAGAAGGTCGTTTATTCCTGGAGTTCTGCAAGGTGACCCATGTGTGATCCAACTGGCGGTATTGCAACTGGGGTTCTAGCAGTAGCTCAAGGCGGGCTAGGCATAGCTAGCGCACAGGCTGGATACCAAGCTGAACAAGAAGCTGTTGGCTTCCGCAATTACGAGGCTCAGCGCAATTACGAATATCAACAACGCCAAGCTGCAAATGCTAGGTACTACGAGAACGTTAAATTTAACCAGCAAGAAGCTTTAAGGGCTCAAACCAGAGCACTAGCTGATATTGCTTACGGGCAAGAAATAGGCAATATCAACCTGCGGTTGATGCAAGAGCAGGAAGTTGCGGCCCAGCAAAAACAAAAATCAGCAATAAAAGGGATGCAATCAAGGGGAGAGGTTAAAGCTGCTGGTCGTGTCGGCAACAGCATTGATGCGCTAATCAATGACTACTACAGGCAGCAAGCTCAGTACGACTATGTGACAGACCGGAACATAGCCTTTGCTTCTATGCAATCGCAAGAGCAAAAACGCGCTTCTGGTTCTGAAAGGGCCAATCGGATTGCTTCTCAGCAAGAATACGTGAGGCAACAGATCTACGACCCCATTGCCCCCATCATGCAGAAAGCACCTAGCTCTACTCCTTACCTGCTACAAGCAGGAGGGGCTCTTGTTCGGGCAGGGGCTGGCATCAATCAAGCTATGAACATGCCTAAGAGGGGATAACCATGGCAAAACAACTTGGCTCTGGATCTGCTTTTGAACAACTCAATAAATTTACAGGGGCGACATCGCAACGCCTGCTAGGTGGCCTTGCTCAAACATCAAGCGGCGCTCCTATTGCTGGAGACAGCATGGGCACACCAGCCTTAAGTCCACAAGCAGGACCAGTTAATACCTACATTCAAGCTGGTAAAGCCGAGCTAGGTGGCAAGCCTTTTATGTTTGACCGGCCTGCATCGCCAGGGCCTAACAACGATTTAGTTAATTTAGCCAAGGCACTGTCTGGCTTTAACGAAAACTTAGGGGATCTAAGTACATACCTTGGTCAACGACGTGAAATAAAAACTAAAGAGAACCAAGCTGAAGCTCAAAGCATTGCAGGTTCGTTGGCAACTAAAGGCTATGTGTCGTTTAAAGAAGCAATTGCTGACGTTGGTTCTAAGGTTCAGAAAGACCCATCATTGCTACCTGTTTACAACCAATTAAGAGCGGCTTGGCCAGAAACTCAAAGCTATGTAAACTCAGCATTAAGTAACTTAGCAGTTCAATCCAACGTTGTTAGCCTACCTAGCAAAGTAAACGCTTTAAAGACAGGCGTATTAGGCACACCAATAAAAGATTTAAACCCTAACTCGGATGAATGGAGGCAAACGCTTACCGAGTTAGTGGTGCCTAAAAATGCTGACGGGAAAGCATTAGGCAATAATTCAATGAGCATAGTGCAAGCTATAAGTGCGCAGAACGCTGCGCAACTACAACGCTATACCGACGCAGCTGATGAAAAAATAATCAACACTCATTTTTCACAGGTTTCTCAATTAATGAAACAACTTCAAACAGGCCAAATAGGCACAAACGGTGCAGCCCAGAAGTATCAAGAGCTTGAAGAAACCTTATTTAATTCTACTACCCCGCAAAACTATGAAAAATATAAAGCTACCGCTTTATCTAACATTGGCAAAATTCTTCAAGTAATGGGACAGGGCGCTGAGAACCCAGACAAATTTATGTTAGAAGCAATAGGTGTATTAAATGCTATCAAGACCGGCCCTGTTGTTAAAGGGGAGCGGCCAAGTCTTTTAAGTTCTTTTGGTGTGCCATTAGCAGTAGCAAGATTTGAATTAGAGAAGGCGATGAAGGCAGGCTTGAATGAAAAAAGAATGGAAGAAGACCGTATGAAGAGACAAGGCACAGAAGATATGACTGCAGACTTAATTAAAGGTACATTTACCGAAGAGGTAATGGCAAGCCCTGCAAAGTTTCAGCAAGCTAGGCTACAGTTAGAAAAAAAATTACTTGCAATTTACGGAAGCGAACCTGAGCTACTTGCTGTTGCTAATGCTCGACTAGGCACTGTAGTTGCTGCAGTATCATCGGCTCGGATTGCTCCTATACAACAAGAAGTTTTTACAAGAGAGTACGAAGCTTCTATGCTTGGCGACATTGCACAAGGCAAGCAACGCATACTGGCGCAATATCGAAACGGCAATTTATCGCAAGAAGCTTTTAATGAATTAAATAGAAATTACACACAACGGCAAGCTGGCGAAAATAAATTGAACATGGATTTACTTAAAGATTTAAATAGAACATTTAGGAAACGGCAAGAAGATGCTTTTGGCACCAGTTTTTATGGAGATTTAAAAGCTGGTGGAATAAGCAAAAAGGAAGAGCTGGAAGGCGCCAGAGAACGGAACGATTTAATGCGCCGAGGAAATGCCATAATCCAACAAGGTAAAGGCAAGGACGTAAGTGCCGAGCTTGAAGCCTTGTATTCAAAAGCTGCAGACAAATACAGCAAGGCTGCTCCAGTCCCTACAGCCCCTGGAACTGCTCCAACGAGCGGAGCTAGTCCGGCAGCAGGAGGAACCCCTGCTGCTTCTACCCCTCAAGCTCGACCTCAACTTACTCCTGAAACATACAAAAAACTTTTAGAGAAGCAAGGTTTTGGTTACGGCATGTTTGGTGGCATTAAACAAAACACTCCAGCAAAAGTAAATGTTTTAAACAGGCAAATAAGAAATACAGCATTATACGAAAAATCTATATTAATTAAACAATTAGACGATTTAAGTAACGGCAAGCAATTAGACGATGCTACTAAATTAATTATTAAAAGTTCTACATTAAAGCCCAGTGAATTTTTCTTTAATCAAATGAAAAATCACGGCATTCAATTGGCGCCTGGGCAAGAGCAAAGACTTTTGGATTTAGATAAAGGCAATCAAGTGTCTACTTCAGAGCCAGCTACAAACGCTTACCCAGACTTTGCCATGGTTCCAACAGCGACACCAGTGGTGCGCATAATACAAGATGCTCTCAATGATTTTGTTAGAAAAAACCCTACCGCAAGAACAGTAACTCCAGCAAGATTTACCGGCATAGGAGGCCCCAACGACCTTGCCGTAGGGCAAAAGCTAAGGGTGGCGCTTATAGGTAAAGAAAGCGGTGGCAGCTATACAATCCTGAACCCAGATAGTGGCGCAATTGGAATAGGGCAAGTGATGCCTGAAAACGTGCCAGAGTGGACAGCTAAACACTATGGGCAGCGACTAACTCCAAATCAATACAGATACAACAAAGCGGCTCAAGACGCTGTAGTTAGAGGCCAACTGCAAGAGTATTACGACGCTGAGAGAGCAGCTGGTCGTTCAGAAGCTATTGCTATTCGCAGAGCTGCTTCTAGTTGGTATAGCGGCGACCCCAATAAATACGACAACAACAGGGTGCAAACCTACAACGGGCAGCGGTATCCTTCCATCAGAGAATACACATTAGACATTCTCCGCCGCGTCCAACGAGGAACCTAGCTCATGCCTGTCAAGTACGAAACAGACCCAGTAACAGGCAAAGTTACCGAGGTGTATGAGTTTGGCCCGCAAAAGCCAGCGGTCAAACCTAAGCAGGAACCATCGTTGCTTGAAAGGGCTGGGAAAGCAATTACAGACGCAAAAAGCATCGCGGAAACTTTTAGCCCCACTGCCCAGTTGGGCCAGGGGTTGAAAACAGCAGGAGCTGGGCTGCAAGCCTTACAAAAAACTGGTGACGTTGGCAAAGCTTTTGGCGCTGCTACCAAGGCAATAGTTGATGAAAGCAATAAAGGCACTGGTATTGCTGGTGCGCTCAAGCGAGTTCCGCAGCGGGCTTTGTTTACTACGTTGCAAGAAACTAGCGATTTTGCGCAAGAAGTTGGCGCAAAAGTAACAGGCCGCAAATCTCCTACGTCAGCTAAAACACCAGACGCACCTTTCCTTGGTGTGCTGCCTGCATTGCCTAGGGCTAGAAGTAGCGGCGCTGCTGAAGACTTGGCAGTTGGCGCTTTGCAACTAGGGCTAGGGTTTGTTAGCGGCTCTCTTGCAGCAGGCTTGTCTGGCATGGCTGTTAAAGGTGCCTTTGCCGCCTTGCCTCAAGCAGCCAGGCTTGGTGTAGCTACGACCAGGCTTAGAGCGGCTAAAGATCTTGCGCAAGTTGCAGCGCCTGTCGTTCAAGCTGGTGCAAAAATATCAGGAGCCGTACAAGCTGGTGTAAAAGCTGCAGGCCCTGTCGGCCAAGTTGCTCAAGCTGGCGCACGAGCTGTGGCTAAGTCTGGCCTTTCCCAAGTAACAGGCAAAGCCGCTATCACATCTGCCATTACTGATGTAGTTGCCTTTGACCAATACACCGGCAGGCTTACTGATGCTGCAAACGACCTAGTTAAAGGCACGCCGTTTGAGCCCCTTGTTATTGATTACCTCAAGAGTGACCCAAACGACGGGGCGCTAGAGGGTCGTTTTAAAAACGCCCTTGAAGGTTTAGTTTTGGGTGGTGCCCTTGAACTGCCCTTCCGGTTTTTTAAACAAGTTAAAGCTGCTGCAAATTACAATAAGGCTGTTGAAGGTAAAAGCACATTAGATAAATTAAACAACCCAAAAGTATTAGAAGCTATTGATGATGTTAAGAACGCTAATGATTCTTTTCAAAATGAAATAGCTAGGCAAACAGAAACAAGAGAAGCAGATCCTGGCGAGCAGCCATCTTTTGCAGACGAGCTAGATAGGCCCATTGCTCGCAACGTAGCAGAAGTTGATCCCAGGGCACTTGCAATAGATCCTCAACGATTCCAATATAAAATTGCAGGCGCAAGAACTAAGACAGGTGTTAGCGGTTCCTTAAAAGAATCCAAGGAGTATAACCCTGAACTTGCTGGAATTATTAGCGTTTGGAAAGATCCAGCAACTGGCAAAGATTTTGTTGTTAATGGCCATAACCGGGTGGAGAAAGCACTTGAGTCTGGGACAAATAAAGTTTTAGTTAGGTACATACAAACCCCAGACGCTGTTGGGGCAAGGGCTGTAGGTGCCCTGCAAAACATTGCAGAGGGTCAAGGCGATGCCCTTGATGCTGCCAAGTTCATGCGTGACATGAAGGCAAAACCAGAAACCTTAGAAAATTATGGCGTAAACCTTACCGGAAAAATAGCTTCCAGGGCTATCCCACTAGCACGGTTACCGCAGAATGTATTTGATCAAGTAGCGACAGGTGCCTTAACAGAAGACAGAGCTATCGCGTTGGGTTCTGTTAAAGACCTAGATGAAACTGTTATCAATAGCGTTGCCGCCCGTGCCGAGAAGGGCAGGTGGTCTGCTGACAAAATTACGCAGGCTATGCAAGAAGCAAAGTTTGCTACAGCCTCGACGCCTGCTGCTGGCGGTGGCATGTTGCCAGGCTTTGAAGACTTTTTTGCTACCAGTAACTTTGATCAGCTGTTGGATGTACGGACAGAAGCTGCAAAAGCATTACGCGAAGGAGTTGTTGCCTTATCTTCTGCTGCTAGAGCGGGCCGCCAAGGCGTCTTAGAAGCAGCTGGCAACGTGATCGACGTTGCTGGCAGCCAAGCAGCTAAGGCCACTGCCCAGCAAGCAGTAAACCTATTTGATCGGGTTACCCAATACGAAGGCCCAGTACGTACTCTGCTAAACGACCTAGCTGCACAGGTTACGCCTAAGAAGAAAGCTGCACAGGTCGTTAAAGAAAACCTTGCCCAGATACGCGCAGCTATAGACGATGAAGCCAACGGCCCCCGGCTGCCCTTTGAGGAACCA
>SXGQ01176215.1_pt1 | contig 13803 bp, 8 predicted proteins | sample 3178371 | NCBI WGS metagenome assembly SXGQ01 (sample SAMN11356859, study PRJNA531348) | freshwater metagenome | isolation source: freshwater sample F1-20 | place: China: Fuxian Lake, Yuxi | collected 2017-12-25
CGGCCGTAGTAGGTCATGGCCGGCCCGCGAAAGACGTTCGGGTCCAGCCGCGTGGTGTCGCGCGGGTCCGGCACGGGCGGGTCGCCAACGAGCATGACGACCGTCTTGCCGCGCACGTCCACGCCCTTGAAGTCGTCCCAGCCCAGCTCCGGCGCCACGACGCCGTATCCCACGAACACCAGCTGCGCGTTGTCCACAGTGACGAGCGAGTCGGGCCGGTGCGACCAGGCCACCATCTCCTCCAGCTGGCGCCCGGGCACGTCGCGGCCTCCCGCCCGCACCCGCGCCTCTACCCGCGACGTCGTGGCGACAAGGGGGACGCGCTGCACGTAGCCGCCGTCGGGCATGCCCGGCGCCAGCCCCATCTCGCGAAAGCGCCGGCTGAGGTAGGCCACGGTGGAGTCCTCACCCGCCGTGGCCACGGCCCGCCCCAGGAACCGGTCCGAGGCCAGCTCGCGGATGTCGGCCAGCAGCCCGTCCCCCGTGATGGTGGCCGCAGCGGCCTCCGCGCCGGACGTGGAGGACGCGCCGCCCACCGTCCCTGCCACGCATCCCGCGCCGGCCAGCACCACCACGGCCGCGACGGGCAGGATCTTTCCGTTCATCCGGTTTTATACGGTCGAGTGTGAAAGCCGGCTATCGGGGACGCGAACCCGGCGTCAGCCTGCGGGCGGTGGTTTCGAGAGCCGTCAGCGTGGCGCGTTCACTCTCCGCCTCCAGCAGCCTGCGGCGACGCTCGGCAAACCGCTCGTACTCGTGCCGCGCGTGTTCGTCGGCCTCGGCCTTGGTGAGGGAGCCGGGGCTGTCCAGCACGTCGCGATCGTTGAACCGGAGGAAGTCGTCCAGGCGCGCCTCCCAGTCGCGCAGGAACACCTGCTTGCGGCGGCGTGCCTGGTCGTCGGCGAAATCGAGCCACATGACCACGATGCGGTTCAACTCGCCGATCTCGCCCTCGCGAAGGTAGTTCTTGGCGGTCGTCACGTCACCCTTGGCGACGGCTGCACCTTTCCATGTGGTCAGCCCCATGTTGGGGCTGGCGGCGTTGGCCCGCTGGGCGATCAGCTCCGCCGCGGTGAGGCCGGTGACGGTAAAGTGCAGCTTGTTCTGCATGGTCGCGAAAAAGGCGTTCGTCTGTGGTGTGGACGGGACGTAGTCCGCCGCCATCGCGAAGATCTCCTTTACGCGCAGGTACATGCGCCGCTCGCTCGCGCGGATGTCCCGAATCCGCTCGAGCAGTTCATCAAAATAGTCAGGGACGCCGGACCCGAGGACGGGCGGGTTGCGCAGCCGCTCGTCGTCCATCACGAAGCCCTTCACGAGGTATTCGCGAAGCCGCTCGCTGGCCCATCGGCGGAACTGCGCTCCCCGGGCAGATCTCACCCGGAACCCGACCGCGAGGATTGCGTCCAGGTTGTAGTGCTTTATCGAACGGCGAACTTGACGATCCCCCTCGGAGCGAACTTGTAAGTAATCCTTACGGGTATCCGCCTCGCGGATTTCACCCTCTTCATAAAGGTTGCGCAGGTGCAGGGTGACGTTCTGCGGACTGGTCTGGAACAGCTCTGCGATCAGTGCCTGGCTGAGCCAGATCGTATCGTCCTCGAACCGGCACTCCACGCGCGTGCGGCCGTCCTCGGTCGTGTAGAGCAGCACTTCGCCGCTCGTGGTCAGCTCTGGATCCATCGGGCGAGAGGGAACGAGGGGCGATACGGATTGCTCGGTGAAAATAGCTCCGTGATCCAGGTTCTGGAACTGGACGATCACGTGAAACCGGGGGCAGGGCATCCCAGCGTGCCCTGCCCCCGATCGGTCGCCGCGGAGCGAAGCTTCCAAAATGGCGAACCATCCGGAATTTCCGGATGGTTCGCCCATCCCTCACCAGCGACGGCGTTCCTCCTCGCCCTCTTCCTCGGCCTCCTCCTGGCGCGAGGCGGTGCCACCATCCTCGTCGATGGCCAGGGGGGTGCGCGTCACGGCGGGCAGGCGGTTGGCCCGCAGCAGCCGGTTGAACGCGTCCAGGTCCTGCGTCCACACCTGGTCCAGGGCCGCCATCTCGCGGTCCAGCTGGCCCGACAGCTCCTGGAACACCTGGTACGACTGCGTGGTGGGCGTGGCCTCGGCATCCTCTACCAGGCTCATGAGCGCCGCCAGCTTGTTGTTCAGGCGGATGGGGTAGTTGAGCGGGTCCTGGTTGCTCTGGTTGCGCACCTGGTACAGCCGCTCCTCGATGACGGCCATGCGCGCCAGCAGCGAGTCGCCCGCCGTGCGCACGTCGGCGCTCTGCGTGCGGCCCAGCCGCTCCTGCACCTGCTGCCGCACGCCGCGGATGAGCAGCACGGCGTCGTTGGCCTGGCTGGCGCGGTCGCGAATGCGCATGGCCAGGTCAAAGCGGGCCTGCAGGTCGTCCTGCGACACGCCCGTGACGCGCGGGTCCACGCGCACCGTGAAGGGCTGGCGCACCTCGCGGCCGTCCACCGTCAGGCGCACCGTGTAGGTGCCCGGCACCACGCGCGGGCCCGACGCCGTGTCGGCCGCCCACAGCACCATCCCCGGGAACGACGTGGGGCCGGGGTAGCGCAGGTTCCAGGTGATGCGGTTCATCCCGCGCTGGTTGCTGGCGTAGCGCGCGGCGCGGGGCCGGAACTCCTCCTCGTCGTCGCCGCCGCCTCCGCCCCCGCGGCGGTTGCGCACGGAGTCTGGCCGCGTGTCGCTGGCAAAGCTGCGGATGACGTTGCCCTGGCGGTCCAGGAAGTCCACCGTGAGCCGCCGTGCCGGCGCCGGCAGCGCGTAGTACACGGTGACGCCCTGGTCCACGCCCCGCACGGCGTCGGCGGGGGTGTACAGCCGCGGCTCCGGCGCGGCGCGGCCGCGGGTGCGGCCCGCGGCGTCGGGGGCGGCGGGGACGGTGTTCATCTGCCGCAGCAGGTGCGCGCCCCCGTCCAGGGCGTAGAACGAGCGGCCGTGCGTGGCGATCACCAAGTCGGCCCCGGCCACGCCGATGTCGGACACCTGCACCACGGGCAGGTTCAGCCGCAGGGGCTCCCACGCCGCGCCGTCCGTCCAGCTCACCCAGATGCCCTTTTCCGTGGCGGCGTACAGCAGGCCGGGACGCTGCGTGTCCTCGCGGACGCTGCGCAGGAAGTCGCCCTCGGGCAGCGTGGCGCCCACGTCGGTCCACGTGCGCCCGTAGTCGTCGGTGCGGAACAGGTGCGGGCGGTAGTCGCCCAGCAGGAAGCGGTTGCCGGCCACGTACGCCGTCCCGGCGCGGTGCGGCGACGGCTCCACGGTAAAGATCTTGGTCTGCTCCGGCAGCCCGGGAGGCGTCACGTCGCTCCAGGCGCCGCCGCCGTCGCGGGTCACGTACACCTTGCCGTCGTCCGAGCCCGTCCAGATGAGCCCCCGCTCGCGCGGGCTGGGCCCGATGGTGAACACGGTGGCGTACGTCTCCACGCCCGTCTGGTCGCGGGTGATGGGGCCGCCGCTGGGCCCCAGCGTGGCCGGGTCGGCCCGCGTGAGGTCCGGCGAGATGCGCTCCCAGCTCTGCCCCTCGTTGGTGGTGCGCCACAGGTGCTGCGTGCCCGTGTACAGCGTGTTGGCGTCGTGCGGGTCAAAGACGATGGGGAACGTCCACTGCACCCGCTCGCGCAGGTCGCCGGCAGACTGGCCCATGGGGTTCTCGGGCCACACGTTCACGGGGCGCGACTGCCCGGTGGCGAAGTCGAAGCGGTCCAGGGCGCCGCCGTAGCAGCCCGCGTAGTACAGGTTCGTGTTGCGCGGATGGGGCGCCACGTAGCCGCTCTCGCATCCGCCCGCGGCGAAGAAGTTGCGCCCCCCCGCGTTCAGGTGGTTCCATCCCCGGATGGGCACGCAGACGGTGGTGTTGTCCTGCTGCCCGCCGCACACCATCCCCGGCTGGTGGGCCGTCACGGCCAGGCGGTAGATCTGCGCCGTGGGATAGTCCTGCTCCGTCCAGGTGCGGCCACCGTTGACGCTCACGTTGCCGCCGCCGTCGTTGCCCTGCACCATCCGCTGGTTGTCGTCGAGGGCGATCCACAGGTCGTGGTTGTCGCTGTGGGGCGTGCGGATGGTGGTGTTGAACGTCTTGCCCCCGTCGTCGGAGCGAAAGAATCCAACGTTCAGCACGTACACGCGGTCCTTCTCCTTGGGGTCGGCCAGCAGGCGCGTGTAGTAAAAGGCCCGCTGCCGCAGCTTGCGCTCGGTGTTGGTGCGCGTCCACGTCTCGCCGCGGTCGTCGCTCACGAACACGCCGCCGCTGTCGTGCTCCACGATGGCGTACACGCGCATGCTGTCCGCGGGTGACACCGACACGCCGATCTTGCCCACGAGCCCCTGGGCTGGCATGCCCGGCCGGCGTGTGATCTCCGTCCAGGTGTTGCCGCCGTCCGTGGAGCGGAACAGGCCGCTGCCCGCGCCGCCGCTGCTCATCCCCCACTGGTTGCGCCAGGCTTCCCACAGGGCGGCGAACACCACGTCGGGGTGGTTAGGGTCGATGGAGATGTCCACGCCGCCCGTGCGGTCGTCGCGGTGCAGCACGCGGGTCCAGGTGGCGCCGCCGTCCGCGGTGCGGTAGATGCCGCGCTCGGCGCTGGGGCCGCTGAACTCGCCGAAGGCCGCCGCGTAGGCCACGTCGCAGTCCGTGGGATGCACGCGGATGCGGGCGATGTTGCGCGCGTCGCGCAGCCCCACGTGCGTCCAGGTGCGGCCCGCGTCGGTGGACTTGTACACCCCGTCGCCCGCCTGCACGTTGCCGCGCAGCTGCGTTTCGCCCGTGCCCAGGTACAGCACGTCGGGGTTGCTCTGGCACACCTCCACGGCGCCGATGGTGGACGAGCCGATCTTGCCGTCCGTGACGGGGTTCCAGGTGGTGCCGCCGTCGGTCGTCTTCCACAGCCCGCCGCCCGTGGCGCCGAAGTAGTACTCCAGGGGACGCGAGGTGCTGCCCGCCACGGCGATGGAGCGGCCGCCGCGGTTGGGGCCCAGGTTGCGCCAGGCCAGGCCGCGGTAGCGCACGCTGTCGGGGTCCGGCGGGGTGTTGCGCTCCACCTGGGCCACCAGCGGGGGTGCGGCCAGGAGGGCGAGCGCCACGACTGCACTGCGAAGTCGGTGCATGGGTCGGGTGTCCGGGTGGGGATGTGACGGGCAACGCGCCGGTGCGGGGGCATCGTCGCGCGCCCAGGGCCGCCGCAGCTTTCTTGCCACGCCGGCCCTTGCAGCACGGCACCCCGAGGCGGTACCGTCGCTGCGTGTATACGGTATACACAGGTTCCCACAAGCTTTCGTTGCCATGCCCGTTTCCACAAGAACCCCGCCCGCGTCCCCCTCGTCCGCGCGGCCCCGCGAGGGAGGGCGGTTCTGGGCCCGGTGGATGTTCCACGCGCACCTGTGGCTAGGCATCGCCACCACGGGCATCGTGCTGGTGGTGTGCGTCACGGGCATCCTGCTCAACCACAAGCGGCCGCTGGGGTTGATGCCCGACGTGCCCAACCCGGCGCCGGGCGCCCTGGCGGCGTCGCTGCCCGTGGCGGAGCTGGCCGCGCGGGCGGAGCGCGCCGTGCCGGCGCCCGTGGCGGCGTCGGGCATCGACCGGATGGACCTGCGCCCCGGCGACGGGCTGGTGAAGGTGCGGTTCGACGACCGCGAGGTGCACGAGGTGACGGTGGACCTGGCCACGGGCCGGGTGCTGCACGTGGGGCTGCGCAACGACGTGTTCCTGGAAAAGCTGCACTCCGGCGAGATCTTTGGCAGCCAGGGCGTCCTGCTGAGCGACCTGGCGGCGGTGGCGCTGGCCATCCTGCTCATCAGCGGCTACTGGCTGTGGCTGTATCCCCGGAGCCGCGGATGAGCTTGCCGATGCTGGCGCTGCTGACAGGGCTCTTCGTCATCCCGTGCGTGCTGCTGTGGATGGGCCACCGCCTGCGCCGCCGCCCGGCCGCGTGGCGCGCGACGTTCTGGGGCGCGGTGATCGGCTACGTCGTGGGGATGACGGCCACGCTGGCCGCCATGCACTATCCGCCCGTGCCCTGGGGCGATGGCGGCGTGCGGACGGCGCTCGTGTTCTGGGGCATGCTCGCCGGCGCGATCGTCGGCGCCGCGGCGGGACGGATGCTGGCGGGACGGCGGGAGTAGGGACGGCGTCGCCGGGCGGCGTTCGGGCCGGGCGAATGAATTCGCTGCAACAACGACACGAAGTCCGCCTGCGCGGACTGGTCCGTCACGGAGGAGTGCCACGCCGCAGGGCACGGGGCTCCGTGTCCGGACAACCTCCCCCAGGGGTTGTTGGGGGGAGGCGCGAGCCCTGGCGAGCGGAGTGGCACCGCCGGATGTCGGCCCTCGTGCAGGGTGTGGGGTGTATCCCCTCTCCCGCGCCGTTTGCGGGAGAGGGCCGCGAGGAACGAGCGGGGTGAGGGCCCCCGCGGTGACGGCGGCCGCTGGCCGGCGCCGGGTCGTATCCGCAGATTGCTCCTGCCCGCATCCGTTGTGTCCCACGCCTCCTCCCCACCTCCACGCGCATCCCATGATCCGCCGCATCTCCCTCCTCCTGGCCGCCGCCGTGCTGGCCGCGCCGGCCCTCGCCGCGCAGGACGCATCCGCCATCGCCACGCGGTATCGCGCGCAGGCCGACAGCCTCATCCGCGCCGCCACGGCCGACAGCGCCGCCTGGCTGCGCATCGCGGAGATGGTGGACCGCTTTGGCCCGCGCTTCAGCGGCACGCCGGAGCTGGAGGCCGCCATCGACTGGACGGTGGAGCAGATGCGCGCCGACGGGCTGGAGAACGTGCACACGGAGCCCGTGATGGTGCCCCGCTGGGTGCGCGGCGAGGAGTCTGCCGAACTGATCGCCCCGCGCGCCGTACGCCTGCACATGCTGGGGCTGGGCGGCAGCGTGGGCACCTCGCCGCAGGGCATCGAGGCCGAGGTGCTGGTCGTGGGCAGCTTCGACGAGCTGCAGGCGCGGGCGGCGGAGGCGCGGGGGCGCATGGTGCTGTGGGACGTGCCGTTCACGAGCTACGGCGAGACGGTGCAGTACCGCAGCCGCGGCGTGGTGGAGGCCGCCCGCGCCGGCGCCGTGGCCAGCCTCGTCCGCTCCGTGGGCCCGTTCGGCATGCAGACGCCGCACACGGGCTCCCTGCGCTACGTGGACAGCGTCCCGCCCATCCCCGGCGCCGCCCTGTCCATGGAGGACGCCATGATGCTGCGGCGGATATCGGCCCGGGGCGAGCGTGTGCGCGTGCGGCTGCGGATGGACGCGCAGACGCATCCCGATGTGCCCTCGAGCAACGTGGTGGCGGAGCTGCGCGGGCGCGAGCGGCCGGACGAGGTCGTCGTCCTGGGCGGGCACAGCGACTCGTGGGACATCACCCCCGGCGCCATGGACGACGCGGGCGGGTGCGTGGCCGCGTGGGAGGCCGTGCGGCTGATGGCGCGCCTGGGCCTGCGCCCGCGGCGCACCGTGCGCGTGGTGCTGTGGACCAACGAGGAGAACGGCCTGCGCGGCGCCAACGCCTACCGCGACGCCCACCGCGACGAGGTGCGGGACCACGTGCTGGCCATCGAGAGCGACGCGGGCGTGTTCGCGCCCACGGGGTTCGGGTTCACGGGCACGGACGCGGCGTTCGACGTGGTGCGGGGCATCGGCGCGCTGCTGGCGCCCATCGGCGCGGACGGCATCACGCGCGGCGGCGGCGGGGCGGACATCGGGCCCATCATGGCGCTGGGCGTGCCCGGGATGGGGCTGCAGGTGGAGGGCTCGCGCTACTTCTGGTACCACCACACGGCGGCGGATACGCCGGACAAGCTGGACCCCCGCGACGTGGCCCGCTCCGTGGCCGCCCTGGCCGTGATGGCCTGGGTCGCCGCCGAGATGCCCGAGCGCCTGCCCTTCGGCAGCGGGGCGGGGAACTGAGGCGGACTTCGCTCCCTGGATCGCTCGGGTCCGCCGCGCCGAGCCTCTGCCTGACTTCGAGCTGGTTTCCGAACGCACACCGCCGATGATCAAGAAACTCGCCCTCGCCCTCCTCGCCGCGCTTGTCCTCCTGCTGGCCGTGATGCTCGTGCGCACGGCGCGGTTCGGCAGCGCGCAGGGGGAGGCGCCGGCGGCGGACGCGTACCGGGCGCCGGCGGGGGCGGCGGAGCGGCTGGCGGAGGGCATTCGCATCCCCACCGTCTCCAACCAGGACTCCGCCGCGTTCGACACGGCGGCGTTCGCGGCCTTCCACGCGCTCCTCCAGGCGCGCTATCCGCGGGTGCACGCGGGGCTGCGGCGCGAGGGGGTGGCCGGGCACAGCGTGCTCTACACCTGGCCGGGGTCGGACCCGCGGCTGCCGCCCGTGCTGCTGATGGGCCACGTGGACGTGGTGCCCGTGGAGCCCGGCACGGAGGCGCGCTGGTCCCGTCCGCCGTTCAGCGGCGCGATCGAAGGCGGGTTCGTGTGGGGGCGCGGCGCCCTGGACGACAAGGTGTCCGTGATGGGGACGCTGGAGGCGGTGGAGATGCTGCTGGCGGAGGGCTTCGCGCCGCGGCGGACGGTGTTGCTGGCCTACGGGCACGACGAGGAAACGGGCGGGCGCGGCGCGCAGGCCGTCGCGGCGCTGCTGCGGGGACGGGGCGTGCGGCCCTGGATGGTGCTGGACGAGGGCGGCGTCATTGGCCGGGGGCTCATGCCCGGCGTGGCGCGGCCCACGGCGCTCGTGGGGATCGCGGAAAAGGGGTTCGTGAGCGTGGAGCTGTCCCTGGAAACGGAGGGCGGCCACTCGTCCATGCCCCCGCGCCGCGGCAGCATCGGCAGGCTGGGCGCGGCCGTGGCGCGGCTGGAGGACGAGCCCATGCCCGCGCGGCTGGACGGGCCCGTGCTGCAGCTCTTTGGGCGCGTGGGTCCGGAAATGCCGTTGGCGCAGCGGATGGTGTTCGCCAACCTGTGGCTCACCCGGCCGCTGGTCATCCGCACGCTGGCGGGGTCGCCGGGCAGCAACGCCATCATCCGCACCACGACGGCGCCCACCATCTTCCAGGCGGGGACCAAGGAGAACGTGCTCCCCAGCCGTGCGCGCGCCGTGGTCAACTTTCGCATCCTGCCGGGCGACAGCGTGGCCGGCGTCGTGGCGCACGTGCGGCGCGTCGTGGCCGATCCGTCCATCCGCGTGCGGGCGATGGACACGTTCAGCAGCGAGCCGTCGCCCGTGTCGCGCACGGACGGCGACGCGTGGCGGGTGCTGGAGCGCAGCATCCGCCAGGCCGCGCCGGACGCCGTCGTGGCCCCGTACCTGGTGGTGGGCGGGACGGACGCGCGGCACTTCGCGGGGTTGAGCGACGCCGTCTACCGCTTCATGCCCGTGCGGATGGCGCAGGACGACCTGGACCGCATGCACGGCACGGACGAGCGCATCGCCGTCCGCGACTACGACGCGGCCATCGGCTTCTACCGCCAGCTCCTGCTAAACGCGACGCGGTAATTCGAACGGGTTCTGGGGCGCCGGGGTGTTGCCGACAGAGGCGAGGAGAACGCGGAAGGGCGGGGGACGATCGGGATCGTCCACCGCCCTTCCGCTTGTTCTCCGGCCTGGATCCGCGGGCGTCGTCAGCTGCCGATCCAGTAGGTGGCCTTGATGACGAACACGTTGTCGGGGCGCGCGTTGAAGATGGCGCCGGTGTCGCGGCGCCAGGCGAAGTCGCCGTACGCCTCGTTGCCGCTGCGGTTCTGCTGCCAGACGAAGAACAGCGTGCTTCCGGGCCGGTACTCCCAGCGCAGCACGGCGTTGCCGCGCAGGCTGCGCACGTTGAAGTCGCCGTTGTAGAAGCGGAAGTTCTGGTCCACGGCGGGGTCGCCGTCGGTGTCCAGCCGGTACTGTGTGGGCAGCCCGTTCTCGCCCCGCTGCGACACGGACACCTGCGCGTCGGTGAACGAGCGCATCTCGGTGCTGCGCGGCCGCACGAACTCCTTGAAGTCGCGGTAGTCGCCCGAGGCCACGAACGGCTGCGCGAACAGCTCCAGGCTCAGCTCCGGCGAGAACGTCCAGTTAAGGCGCGTGTCCAGCGACAGCACCGTCTGCTCCAGCACGGCGAAGAGCGCACGCTGGCCAAAGAACTCCGTCGCCAGCGGGTCGTCGAAGCGGGTGACGTACTGCGCCTTGCTCAGGCTGTAGTTGTACGACGGGCCAAAGCTGAGCTGCACGCTGCTGGTGGGCTTGTAGCGAATGCTGGCCCGGGACTCCACGAACCGGCCGCCGTCGGCCACGCCGCCAAAGCCGGGGTTGAGGGAGAACACCAGCCGCTGCCGCCCGTCGGTGGAAAAGCTGGGCCCCACGAACCAGCTGGCGGCCCGCCGCACCACGGCGCCGCCGCGGGTGGCGCGGTCGCTGTACACCTCGGGGCGCACGTGGGCGTACACGCCCGCCGTCCAGTAGTTGGGGAACTGCACCTCGCTGTACTGGTGCAGCTGAAAGTCGTTCATCTGCCCGTCGAAGTTGTACTGCTGCTGCCCGCCCACCGACAGCCAGATGTTGCGGTAGTGCCGCGTGGGTTCCGTGAACCGGCGCACCAGGTTGGCGTTGAGCCACACGTAGTCGGCCTGGGTCAGGAACGCCATGTCGTTCACCTCGAACCCGGGGCTGCGGTAGTTCACCTGCGACTCCCACATCCAGGGGCCGCTTTCCTTGCTCATGCGCAGGTATCCGCCAAAGCCGCGCAGCGAGGTGGCCGACGGGTCGTACGCGTCGCTGAACAGGCCGTTGCCGCCGTCCTGCCGGTCGGGCCGCTGGAAGTAGCGGGCGCTGCTGCGCTGCAGCCGCCAGATGGACGTGGAGTCGCCCATCACGTTGCTGAACGCCACGTTGCCCATCAGCCGGTACGTCTGGTTCTTCCAGTACAGGTTCCAGTCCGCGCCCAGGGCCTCGGCGTGTCCGGGCAGCTGGGTGCGCAGGGCGTCGTCGTCGCCAAAGCGGCGGATGACGCTGGTGGCCATGAGCCCCCAGGTGCGGTTGCCGCCCGCGGTGGTGCGGCGCACGCGGCCCATGAGGTAGTTGGTCATGGGCTCCACGGCCACCTCCTGGCCCGTGCCGTCCAGCGCGCGCACGCGGCCCACCTCGCGCGCCGTCACGGCCTCGAGCGCGCCGATCTGCCAGCCGCCGTTGGTCCGTCCCGTGAGCTTGGCGGCGCCCAGCAGCCGCGCGTTGGGGGGCACGTCGCTGTACGCGTATCCCCCCGGCAGCCCGCCCTGCGGCGACCGGCCGATGCGGCGCGAGTAGAAGAGGGACATCCCGCTGGCATTGCTGCAGTTGAAGCAGTTCAAGCCACCAAAGCTCAGCAGCCCGCTGCCTTCCACGAAGAAGGGGCGCTTCTCGGAGAAATAGCTCTCGAACGCGCTCAGGTTCACCTGGGCCGGGTCCTGCTCCACCTGCCCGAAGTCGGGGTTGATGGTGGCCGTGAGGGTGAGGTTGCCGCCCAGCAGGGCCCGCACGTCGGCGCCCACGCGGGTGTCGTACGCCTGGTCGGACTGGAAGGGGCTGCCGGGCTGCGTGGGCGTGACGTAGGCCGCGCGGGCCAGGGCGTAGGGCATGACCTCCAGCCCCCGCGGCCGCTTGCCGATGCGAATGCCGGCCAGGTGCCCAAAGCGCGCGGGGCCGCCGCTTTCCTGCCGTCCCCAGTACGACCACATGGACTGCTCGTTCAGCCGCTGCACGTAGCGCCAGATCTGCAGGCCCCACGTCTGCTCGTCGGCGCCGCTGAAGCGAAGCTGGCTCCAGGGAATGCGCATTTCCGCCGTCCACCCGGCGCTGTCCACGCGGGTGCGCACCTCCCACACGGGGTCCCACGAGGGGTCGGCGTTGGGCGAGGCCTGTCCCGCGTCGTACTTGACGCCGGACGGGTTCACCTGCAGCACGGTGCGGCCGGCGTGGTCGTGGTAGGTGTCGAAGACGAGCTGGATGTAGTCGCTCTCCACGGCCTGGTCGCGGCGGGTGAGCTGCGCCCGCACGCCGGCGGCCCCCAGCGAGTCGAACATGCGGGCGCCCACGTACAGGGCGCCGTCGTCGAACGCGAAGCGCACCTCCGTGCGCTGGGCGGGCTCGCCGTCGCGCGGCTGCTGCTGGCGAAAGCCGGTGGCCGGGCCGGGCGTGGACCACACGGTTTCGTCGAGCTTGCCGTCCAGGACGATGTCGGTGGCGCGGTGGGCGCTCACGTCCGGGGTGGTGCTGGAGGCGTGCCCACCGTCCTGGGCGGCGGCCGGCGCGGCGGCGATGAGCGCCGCGAGGGAGAGGTATCTGGAAACGCGCATGGGAGCGTCGCGGTAGAGGGCGAAAGCCGGTACCTACGCAGCCTGTGATGCGGCATTCCGCGGAAAGGTTTGATGCTTTCTTTTCGCGCTGAACCGTGCTCATCCGGCGCCAATCCGCGCGCTCCGGACGACGGATCCGGAGGCGCAGGCGCAGGCTTGTGACGCTGGAGATGAACGACGTGCGGTTGGGTGGGAGCACGGTCGTCTGCTTCCCGCACGGCGGGGGTCCCCTACCTCCGGTCCCCTGCCCCCAGTCCGCGGGGGAGGGGGGAGACCTGTCAGGGGCTTGGGAGCGCTGGGTGGATGTGACCGCGACTTCCGGAGGCGGACCGGATGGCGCTCGGCAGGAAGCGTCAGGCCCTTGGTAGCGAGGCCGCTGCCGGCGGGGGGACCGGATCGCGGATTTTTGGAGAGGGCAGGATCGCGGCAGCGGAGCGGGGAACCCGGCTGCGCACAATCCACCTGATCGCGATCGGGAAAAGGCAGCCCGGGCCGGGTGCCGGCACCACGCGGAGATCCTCGCGTGGGCGGGGGAGGACGAGAGTGAGGCGCAAAGGGACCGCCTCGGAATTTCCTTGCTATGTACCCGCTGCCGGCCTACTCGTTTGGGGCCATCTCGCGGACTGGCGCGTGGCCGGTCCGTAGTCCACGAACCGCGCGAGGAGGGCCGGATGGACAGGAGAGTCAGGCTCGATCCCGGCAGCATCAGCGTGGCGTCGTTCGACACCAGCCGGGAAGAGAGGGGGGTAGAGCTCTTTCTCATCACACGCAGCACGGTGAACGTGTGCTGCATCGACACGGTCTGCGCGACCCGGGCCGAGTGCTCTACGGAGACCTGCACGACGGGCTGACCGCCGGGGCGAGATGCCACGCGGTAGACGCAGGGCGCCGCCGCTACGGAAACCCGTGGCGGCGGCGTCCTGCGTGCGCCCGCTGCGCCCGGGCAGCACGGCTGTGGGACGGAGTCGATGGACCCACCCCCTTGACGCCCTGTATACCGTATCCACGTGTGATTCGGCGTTTGCCATCCGGGTGCGGGACGGATAGATTCCGCCGCCTTCACCGCCCCCACTCTCCGAAGAGCGTAGATCGTGGATAGATCGGCACTTACCCATACCGATACCTTCGTCCGCCGCCACGTGGGCCCGGACGAGGTCGAGATTGGCCGCATGCTGCAGGCGCTGGGCTACCGCTCGCTGGACGAGCTGGTGGACGCCACGGTGCCGGCCACCATCCGCCTGGAGCGGCCGCTGGCCCTGGGGCCGGAGCGCAGCGAGTACGAGCTGCTGCAGGAGCTGCGGGCCATGATGGCGCGCAACCGCGTGTTCCGCAGCTACCTGGGGATGGGCTACCACGACTGCATCGTGCCGCCGGTCGTCCAGCGCAACGTGCTGGAGAACCCCGGCTGGTACACGCAATACACCCCCTATCAGTCGGAGATTTCGCAGGGCCGCCTCGAGGCGTTGCTCAATTTCCAGACGATGATTTGCGACCTCACCGGCCTCGAGATCGCC
>SXGQ01819592.1_pt1 | contig 13798 bp, 13 predicted proteins | sample 3178371 | NCBI WGS metagenome assembly SXGQ01 (sample SAMN11356859, study PRJNA531348) | freshwater metagenome | isolation source: freshwater sample F1-20 | place: China: Fuxian Lake, Yuxi | collected 2017-12-25
AAAAATAATTTACCAAATTTATTATTATACGGAAATAATTTAATTGGAAAAAAAACTTTATTAGAACAATTATTATTATATATTTATAAAAATTATAAAAATATAGAAAATAATACACTTATATTGAATTGTAGTTTAGGAAAAGGAAATATAAAATTTATAAGAGACAATTTAAGATTTTTTGCAAATACAATAATTCATAAAAATATAACAAATTTTAAATCCATTGTGTTATTAAATGCTGATAGTTTAACATTAGATGCTCAATCAGCACTTAGAAGATCAATTGAAATATATAATAATACAAGATTTTTTATTGTTACAGCAAATAAGTCAAAAATTATTAGACCAATATTATCCAGATTTTGTGAAATATTTTGCAACATTAACAATTTAAACATTATTTATAAGTCTTTAGCAGTAAATAATAGTAATAATAATAAATTTAATAACAAATTGGCATTAATCATTAAGAATTTAGATAATGCTATGAAAGACTTAAATACCAATTCTAAAAATATAGCATTAATCAATTATAGTTCATTAATATATAATAAAGGAATTAGTGCTAATAATTTATTAGAATATTTTACAAATTGTTCCAATTTTAAATCAGACTTTTTAAAATTTGTTTTTTTTTTTGATATCTATAAAAAGGAAATACGTTGTGAAGAATTTTTAATATTTATACTATTATATTTTTATAATAATAATTGTACTATCAACTTTTCAATATTTAATAATATTTAATTAAACAATTTAGTTTAATTTTTATTTAAAAAATAAAATTTAAACTATAAATATGGATGATTATACATTATCAACAATAATTGAATCTAAAAATGAGTGGTGTGCTAGATTGACTAATACTTTAGCACCTTGTATTATTGAAGGTTTAAGATCTGTTTTCTCAGAAGCCTATAATGTTTGTAAAGATAATGACGAAGAATCTAAATATTTAATGACATTTCAAAATTTTTTAAATAATATACCAAAATGGAGTTCTGAAATAGTTGAAAATGAGAAACAAAGAATAATTACATCCAGCGCATGTCACTATTTAGAAGATTTATTGTCTTGTGTTCATATTACTCAATTAAAATCATTAACATGCACGCGTGTAGGATTAAAACAAAAAAAAATTAATATTGATATACCAGAATTAGGTAAATTTATACACAGAACATATATAAATGTTGCTAGAAAAGTATATGTCAATATATATTTATTTGAAATAAATATAAAACCATTACAAATACAAAAAAATAATAGAGAATTAGAATTAATAATAAAAGAGTGCATTTTAAATACTATAAGAGAGAGTATTCCTATAGAACACATATTACAAATGTATTTAGATGAGACACAAGAAACAGATGTTGAAATAGAAGAAAAGAAAGAAATTGTAACAGATAAAGAAGGATTAGAAAAACTTAATAAATTGAAAGAAGCAAAAGAATTAGAAAAAATAAAAAAAGAAGCACTTGAAAAAATAAAAGAAGAAAGTAAAACAAATTTAAAAAAAGCACTCAAAAATGCTACAAAAGATTTAAATGAAGACAATTTAGAAATAGTTAAAAATAATGTAAGTTCAAAAATTAGTCCATTAGTATCAAAATTAGAATCTACTTACAAGAAGGAGTCTAATGATGAATCAGATGTAGAATCATATGTAGAATCTGATGTAGAAGATAATTATAAATTAAAAATAGATAAAATGAAAGTCCCGGCAAGCGAATTAAATATAAAAAATATTAAGAAGGACCCTCATGAAATAGATTTAGATTTATTAGACTTAAAAACTGAAATAAGTACTGATGATGAAAAATCTGAATTAGATTTAGATTTAGATTTAGATATAGAAGAATTATAATAAATTAATTCGTTATATGTATAAAATTCATTTATTTTGTAATAATAAATGAATTTTATAATACCTTCAATAGCAATCAGTATTATATTTATGATTTATAAAATAATAGATATGAAATATATAACTAAAGAGGAAATATCATTAAAAGACATAACAAAAGATACTTTAATAGTATTTTTATGCTCTATGATTTCAATGTTCGGTTTAGAACAACTTAATATTAATGAAATAATAGGTAATTCAAAAGAATCACTTAGTGCTTTTACAAATGAACCAGATTTTTAATTTTATATTTTATATTTTATATAAAAAATAAAATATAATAATTTTTACACCATAATTGGTAAGCCATCAATGTTAAATATTGCTTCCGGATTATTTATTTTCTTTTTGGCTATTTGATATTTCTCAAATAGCGGTTTTTTTAATACATTTTGTGGAGTATGCTTATGAACACTTCGCGCTATCATTTTATATAATTTGAAGTCAGGGTATCTCTCAGAACCATCATTTTTATATAATATATTTTTATTTTTATCATCAAAAACCCATTCTATCATTAGTTTTTTAATAGGAGATTTTAATTTTTTAATATCCTCTAAATCATCAATAAAATAATCAAATAAACTGCATCCTAGGCGACATAAATCAAAACTATAATTAGGGTCTATACGCGGTTTATTTTCATTTAAATAAGGTTCACAATTATATTGTGTAGCAGCATCTCCGTCTTCTGAATAACTATCACTACATATAAATTTATTTTTAAACCTATAAATTGCTCTTCCAAAATCAATTATTTTATATATTTTGCCAAATGTGGGGATTTTATAATGTGTGTTGTTAAATTTATAATACAAATATTTCTTTTCTGTTTCTATATATACAATATTATTTGTATGTAAATCATTATGAGTAAAATGGAAAACTTTTTGATATGTAATTAATGTAAACAATATTTGCAAAACAATGGACTCCCATTCATCATCTTTAATTTTTTTACTAGAAATATAGGAATCTAATGTATCTTCGCAACATTCTAATATTATAATTTTAACAGGGAATTTATCTATTGAGCAAAATATTTCTTCAGTATCATAACTTTCTTGACTGCTTGAATCATATGAATCGGTTGTATTTGTATGTAAGGATTCTGTATTCGATGACCTAGAAGAACACGATTCTGAATTAGTTGTTTCATTTTTGCTTGTATTATAATTAGTTGATTTAGGAGATGCTTTATCTAAAATATCTAGATTTTCATATGTCAATTCTAAATCTTCTGTTAGTAAAGTATTATTTTCTAAACATGTTTCTTCAAGTTTATCAAGTTTATTTAGATTAGTAATATTTAAATCTTCGGTTAAATCTTCTATTAAGTCTTCAATATCTACGTTACTATTGCTAATTGTATTTATTAATAATGATTTTTTATATTTATTAGTTTTGCCAAAAATATTTTTTATTTTTTCACTTCCTTCAATCTTAAATAAATTGTTTCTATGCTTATGAAAATTATCAGACTCATTTAAAAATTCTAAATCTTCGGAAATATTCACTTTAAAATTATTTTTAATTCCTAAAAATGCGCCATAATAATTTAATCCATTATAGAAACAATAGTTGTTTAATAAGCAACTAGATAAAAATGAAAAAAAACCATCAATATATGCTGAGTTATTTGGATCTAATATTTTTTTATATTTTTTATAATATTCATTATTATTATTTATATGATCATTGTTATATAATTTAGGTAATTCTAAAATATTATAACAATTATCATATTTTCCTAACATATATTTAACAGGGTCTATTAATGGACTAAATTTAATAAAAATATTTTTGCATAATTTATTATTACATAAATCACATATAGTGCCTACAAATTTATTATAATTAATTTTATCTGTTATATTTTCCAATTTATAACTATTATTTAGATTAATAGAATTGTAATTGTTGCTATTTAAATCAAAATAATAGTTATATAATGGAAAGTAATTTTGTATATTTGTCATATCCATAATTTCAGTAGTGCTAATAGTTTCAAAAAGTTGCTTGTTATTATTTTTTCTATAGTTTAATTCCATTTAATAAATTAAATATACTTATTTTTCTTATTTATAACACAATTAATATTTTTAACTATTACTAAATAATATTTTTAATTATCACTAAATAATATTTTTAATTATTACTAAATAATATTTTTAACTATTATTAAATAGTTCCTTTTTTCTTTTTGTATTATTTAGTTTAAATCTTAGATTATATAATATTATTATTAAACAATAATAATGACATTAGAATTAAAAAAATTTGATATTAAAACTATTAGTTTTAGACCAGATGAAAATAAAGGTCCTGTAATTGTTTTAATTGGTCGTCGTGATACAGGTAAATCATATTTAGTAAGAGATCTTCTTTATTATCATCAAGATATACCAATTGGGACAGTTATTAGTGGAACTGAAGCAGGTAATGGTTTTTATGCTGAACATGTTCCAAAACTTTTTATTCACGATGAATACAATACTGCTATTATAGAAAATATTTTAAAAAGGCAAAAAACAGTATTAAAACAAGTTAAAAAAGAAATAGAAGTTTATAAAAAATCAAATATAGATCCTCGTGCATTTGTTATTTTAGATGATTGTTTATACGATGGCAGTTGGACTAAAGATAAAATGATGCGTCTTCTTTTTATGAATGGGCGTCATTGGAAAATAATGCTTGTAATAACTATGCAATATCCTTTAGGTATTCCTCCAAATTTACGTACAAATATAGATTATGTTTTCATTTTACGTGAACCATATATAGCAAATAGACGACGAATTTATGAAAATTATGCTGGTATGTTTCCAACATTTGAAAGTTTTTGTCAAGTTATGGATCAATGTACAGAAAATTTTGAATGTTTAGTAATAAACAATAATGCTAAATCCAATAAATTACAAGACCAAATTTTTTGGTATAAAGCAGATCATCATAAAACATTCAAATTGGGTTCAAAAGAATTTTGGGAAATTAGTAAAAATTTAGATTCGGATAATGAAGAAGAAATGTATGACCCAAATATAAGAGATAAGAAAAAAGGACCTAAAATTAATGTCCGCAAAACAAAATGGTAATAATTTATTTATAATATTTATTAATAAATATTATAAATATTTATTATGGTTTTTATTTTCTTTTATGTGAATTTTTTTTATATACAAAAAAATTAAAAATTGTTATACATGTTAACTTATTGTATTTAATTAATCATTATTTTTAGGAGATTCTGAAATAGACTCTGACTCTGACTCAGACTCTTCTTTTACTATTGTTTTTTTTTCGCGTTCTTTTTGTCTTTCTAATAGTTCCCCTAAACCATGATCATTATCTTTCTTTCTTCCAATAATAACATTTTCGGCATCAAATAGTTCTTTACGCAAATCAGCAGTAGATACATCGTCATCTTCCTTGTCGCCAAAAAGCAAGTTTTTACCAGGAACATCCATTCTATCCGCATTTATTAAATTGCCCTCTTCATCTATTGTTTGCATTAATTTATTTCCTTCTTTTTGAGCTTTAGCAATATTTTCTTGGATTGCTTTCTTTTTACTTTCTTTTACACGCTCTTTAAATTGCTCTTTAGAAATTTCATCGTTTTTCTTCTTATGACTCATAAGCTCATTTAAATCTTTTTCTAAATATTCAACACGTCCTGTTTTATATGCTTCTGGATGAAAAGGCATCCACATACCAACTGCTCCTACATAAACATCGTGATTAGGGTCTAATTCTCTTAACATCTTACATCTCATTTCTGCTTCTTCTTGTGAACCAAATACCCCACGCACTTTAATACCTCTTGTATTTGTTTGAAATTCATGTAATTCATTATATTCTTTTTGTAATTGTTCTTCTTTAGCATCAATAAATGTTTTATATTCATCATCTAAAGTAGTTAAAAATAGCTTCTCTTTTTCCTCTTCAACAAACTCCTCCATATCTTTGCTTAATTTATTAAAATCTAAATTGTATTTGTATGCTAAAAAATTCAAAAATTGTGTATATTTTTCAAAAGTTTTTTTAAACTCAAAGTTCTTTAAGAACTTTTCAAAAAAAAAAAGCTCTTTATTTTTAATATGGTCTTCTGGAGAGATAAAACTTAGACATACATATTTTTGACCACCTATAGGTTTATCTTCATCTAATAAATCTACATATTTTGCTTTTTCTAAATTGATTGATATCTTGTCTTTAGATTTAGAAGATTTTTTATTAAACATTTTATAAAATAGTATTTTAATATAATTTTAAGTATTTTATTTAAACATTATATTAAAACATTATATTAAAACATAATTCTTAAATATGTAAAAAATTTATTAAAATTTAAATTATATATTTAGGTAAATTTAAATTATTTAAATAGTTTTTTAATTTTATTAAATTAAATTATATAAATTAAATTATATAAATAGTTTTTATTTTAGTAAATTATATAATTTGTGTATAAATATAAATTTTTTCTTTAGTATTATTATAAAAACAAAATGAATTTCAGTATGGGTGAATTAGTAAAAAGAGCTGTAAAATATTTAATTGAAGGTTTAATGGTTGCCATTGTTGCTTTTGTCATTCCACAAAAACCATTGAAAATTGAAGAAATTGCCATTATAGCGTTAATGGCCGCTGCTACATTCTCTATTTTAGATACTTTTATTCCCACTATGGGTGTAAGTGCTAGATCAGGTGCTGGTTTTGGTATTGGTGCTAATTTGGTTGGTTTCCCAAGAATGTAAATATACTTTAATATTATTTAATTAAAAAATATATAAATTTATTATTTTTTTATATTTTTTATAAAATGTATGCTGTTTTATGTTATGATTTAATAATTTTTTATTAACTAATGTAAATATATTTACTAATAATAGTAATAATTGTTATGATTAAAAATAAACCATTAATAGGTATTTTAGCAACACCTTATATAAAAAATAATATTTCTTATGAAATATTTTTAAAAGAGAATTTAATAAATTTTTTAAAGCAAAAATCTATTGAATATATTATAATCCCATATACTATTAAGAAGCTTGAATTAAATAACATATTATCAAACTTAAATGGTGTATTATTTCCGGGGAGTCAAATAGGTAATTATTATAATAACAAATTTATAAAGCAACATTTTTTAATGCAAAAATATATAGTAAAAAAAATCAAATTTATGGCTAATAATAATATACTAATACCTATATTAGCAGTATGTCATGGTTATGAAAATATGATTCTAATTGAAAAAAATTATAATTTAACAAAAAAAACTATTAACAATACTTTTATTAATGTAAACTCGTATTATAATTATAAAACAACACCAAAATTTAGTAATACAAAATGGGGAAAATTATTTAAAAAGAATTTTAATAAAACAAAAAAATTAATTCATAATAATTCATTAGCATTAGAATTAACAATAAAACACAACATTAAAAATTATGAAGTTATTGCTACTAGTTTTGATAAAAATAAAAAAGAGTTTATAGATATAGTAAAACATAAAAAATATCCATTTTTTGGATTTCAAGGACATCCAGAAATAAATAATACCAAATTATTTGCTCCTTTTATTAATTATGTAAAGGCTAGTTTTAAAAAAAATATAAGCCAAACAAAAACAATAAAACATAATATGAGTTTGGATTTTATAAAATTAAAATATAAGAGGGTTTCCTGTAAAAAATATAAGTTAGCAAAAACAATAAAAGACGGTAAATGTATACTTTATAAAATATGAACTTTCTTAATAGTTTTATATTTCTTAATAGTTTTATATTTCTTTGTATGTTTACTGTTATGTTTAGTATTTTTCTTTGATTTATTTGTAACGTCGTAATCTTCTTTAGGTATATATCTAAAAAAATTCATATTATATAATTTTGAATTGTGTAATATTTCTTTTGCTTTAATTTTAGCATATAATTTTGCTTTTTCTTCTCTCATATCTTCTAATGTTTTTTGTTTTCCATAACATAACACACTAAATCTTCGCAATAAACCTTTTTGTTGAAGACGATTTTTTAATTGAACTTTAAATAAATACTCTGCAATACATAATAATCTGTTTTCATCATAATAAGGTCTATCTGCATATATAAATATTAAATAAAAACTTAATATGGTATCTATAGACGCTACTTTTACTTTATATCCATTAATATTTATTAAATTATAACTATGACAAGCAGTAGGTTTATAAATAAATGCTATGACATCATTATTTACAATAATCTCATAATGAATATCAATATATTCACCAATAGATTGTTTTTTAAAAATTTTTATATTTTTATAACCTTCATAAATTAATTGTTCTTTCAAAATAGTAGCACTTTCTTGAGGATTTTCGCTTAATACATCAAAATCTGGAATATTAGAAACTTGTTTTCTTTCTTTATATGGCATATATTTACTATATAAAGTGGATGCATAACCTCCAAAAAAAACTAAACCCTGATTAATAAATGAAGTTCTAGTAATTTCATATATGCGTGCTTGATCCTGTTGTTTTCCCTCATATTTTCTTTGAAAATCTTGTTTATCACATAACATACCTTTTAATGGATAATGTTTATTTAATAAACTAATCCTCTTTAAGACTTTTTCCCATCTAGATACATCTCCCATTGGACGAGATAATTCAAGATACATCGCCATACGTAGAAAATTTGGCGGGCAATAATTAATTCCGTTAATTTTTATTGCTTTTCTAGCAACATTTTGAAACAAATTCTTCTCTAATAAGGTAATATCAGCAATTGGAACAAAATTTACAAATACTTTATATGTTCCACTATGAACTCCTGACTTTGCTTCTACTTCTTCGTATCCTGCTTTATAATATATATTTGCTAAATCTCTCGCATATTCCATAGCATAAGGTGAAAAAAAATCATAATCTGGTATTTCAATATTTTTATTATAAAATCTATATTGTTCTGGTAGTATATTATTTACAGCAGTTCCCCCATAACATAATATTTTATGTGTTCGCAAAAAAGTTTCTAAAATTTCTATAATATTTTTAATAGTATCTGATTGGACTAATTTTTTTCCAATAATGTATGTAGCGCTGTCTATTGCATTTCTTAATATTTTCAGTTCTTTTTCATCATATGATTCTTTCATATGATTATATATTATAGTTATATATTATAAATCTATATTTATTATAAATCTATATTTATCATAAATATAGAATTATGATAAATAACCAAAGAGATTATTTATCATAATAGTATTATTGTATAATACTTAATGTTATTATGTATGCCTATTGCTAGCACATCTATTTAATATTCATGTCCTTCTGGAACGCCAGTACCGCCACTACCCATAGTAGGGAATGGACCAGCACCACCACCTCCTCCGCCTCCACTTTGGCCAGTGCCTCCTCCTCCTCCACCAGCTCCAAGACGAGCAATTAAACTATTAGTTATACTTGATATTGAAGAATTATTCAACCCAACACCTGTTGGAGTATCAAGAACCGTCGGTGCCACATTTATTAAAATTAATTCTTTCATTTTCCAAGAAAATATTCCATTAAGTTGAAATTGGTCATTATAACCAATTAAATTACTATCTAAATTTTGGTGCTTCATACAAATTGCTTGGCATCCGTTTATAAACGAACTAACACTATCAAAATTTTTTATTGAATTATCTAAATTTGGTAAAACAATTGTAAATTTTCTTTTTGTATCTTCAATAAATTGCTGAGTGCCGTTTTTGGCAACAATATCATTATATCTAAAAGTATTACAATATAAACTTTTACCTTTTAAATTAATATACTTTTGTAATTTTACCAATTTAGGATTTATAATAATATTTGGTTCGGGATTAAAATCACAAATAATTATGATTTTTCTGTATAATTCTGCCATTTTAATACTTAATACAGCTGCATCTTTATAATTTGCTAATAATGAAAAATTTGAATCAATACTTCTATCACTTCTATCAATATATTCTTCAAATAAATCACCCATTTTTTCTAACATACTTAAATTTGTGCTCATTACTCTAAAATTTAAAATTAATGGGTCATTAGCACATATAGTTTTATTTCCATCGAAAGCACTTTCTGTTATAACAGTTAATACTTCGCTTAATAATAAAGCATTATATGTTTCTTTAATATAATTACTATTTGCGGTAGATGAAGCAACAATAGGGTCATTATTATACGAATAAATTTCAAAATCTAAAAATCTACAACCATTACTAATACATTTTTCTAAAGCGCATAAAGCAACAAAATTATTTTTATATCCATCTCCACAACAACAATTATATGCACTTTTAACATGATAATTAATTAATGTACTATTTGAATTATCAGTTCCAAACATAGCTCGAGCACTAGATTTAATATAAGTATCATTATTAAAATAAGACTCGTTTGTTGGAGTAGGATAATATGTATCTAATTTGTTGCATGCTTTTTCTTTTAATCCTAATCTATCAAAAATCCAACTAAATAATATTACTAATAATAATATAATAACTCCTAATGTTATTACTAGAGTTTCTGGGGCAGTTATTCCATTTTTTAATGTGATTATTTGTTGTGCCAGTGTAGGTGAATCTGCCATAATAATTATAATTAGTATATATTATAATTACATTATAAAAAATTTAAAATATATTATGACATAAATAAAATTTATAATGTTATATTAATTAATATAATGGCAGGCGGATTATTAAATTTAATAGCACTAGGCAATCAAAATATTATTTTGACTGGTAATCCGACTAAAAGTTTTTTTAAGTCAACCTATTCTAAATATACTAATTTTGGATTACAAAAATTCCGAATTGATCAAATAGGACAAACCGAATTAGATATTACAAAGATTTCCAAGTTTACTTTCAAAATTTTGCGTTATGGAGATTTGCTAATGGATATGTATTTAGTAATAAAATTACCTAAAATATGGAGTCCTGTTTTAAAATATGAAAACGAATATAGACCATATGAGTTTAAATGGATTAAAAATATTGGTTGTCAAATAATTAAAGAGGTCAATATAACTATTGATGGTATAACAATACAAAAATTTAGCGGTCATTATTTACAAAACATAGTAGAGCGAGATTTTGATGCTCATAAAAAAGCAATATTTGATAAAATGACAGGAAATATTAGCGAATTAAATGACCCAGCAAATTATAATAATAGAAATAATAATTATCCAAATGCATTTAATAGTGATAATATTAGTTCTGATATTAGTGGCATTGAACCTTCAATAAATGAGTATAATTTGTATATACCAATAAATAGTTGGTTTTCTATGTCATCTTTAATGGCATTACCATTAATATGCCTTCAATATAGTGAGTTATTTATTGATTTTACATTAAGACCTATTAATGAATTATATACAATAAGAGATGTATTATTTGATAATACTACAACTCCTCCTATACCATATAATAATTTTCCACAAATTCAAGCAACTCAGAACGAGTTTGCTTACCAATTTAAAAGATTTATACATCCGCCACCAAGAAGAGACCTACTTGTTGATGATTCGGATCCTTATGTAAAGTTAAGAACAACAATAAATACTAATATTCATTTAATATGTACACAATGTTTTTTAGAAGAAACAGAACGACAACATTTTGCTAAAAATAGTCAGACTTATTTAATACGAGAAATAAATGAATATAATTTTGAAAAAGTTATAAAATCTAATAAAGTTAAAATAGAGTCAAAAGGTTTAATAAGTAGTTGGATGTGGTATTTTCAAAGAAGTGATGTTGCTTCTAGAAATGAATGGTCTAATTATACTAATTGGTTATATGAAGACAAGATACCAAATGATTTAGCTAAACTGAAAATTGCTAATCAGTTCAAATATTATAGTCCACATTTTGCTTATAGTGGTGATATTTCAAAAAATATTTTTATAACAGGATATAGTCCTGATGTATATTCACAAACAAATCAATGTGAAATAATGAAAAATTTTGCTATAATTTGTGATGGTAAATATAGAGAACAAGAATTTGATAGTAATATTTTTAGTAAAGTAGAAAAATATAATAAATCTAATGGAGCATGTTCCAAAGCAGGATTATATTGTTATAATTTTTCATTAACTACAGATCCGTTTAAGCAACAACCAAATGGGGCATTTAATACTAATTTATTTAAAACTATTGAATTTGAGTATAATAATTATAGTAATCCTCCTATTGATCCTATAAGCTCGGATTTTAGAACTATATGTGATGATGAAACGGGTGCCGTTATAGGAGTATCAAAAGACCCTACTAGTATTTACAAATATAATTATAATTTACATGTGCTAGAAGAAAAATATAATATATTATTGTTTCAAAATGGTTTTGGCGGATTAATGTATTCTAAATAAAATACATAGCACTATAATATTTTAGTTTTTCTTACTCTATACGTTCCATTTTTGTATTGTAGTTTTGCTTTTTTTGCCAACTTTAGTGCTTTTGATGATTTGCTACATCCATTTTCTAATATTTTATAATCTATTGCTGATGCTTTTCCTCCACTAATAGAACTAGCTAAACGCGCTAGTCCCCAACTATGACTGGTTTGGTTAGGTCTTGAACCAGATGAATAATAAGCACCTTGTCCTTTATTTACAATTTTGCGTAATGAATTTATAGAACATCCTGTTTTTTTTGAGAGATTAGAATTGATTACTAAGTTATCAAGATTATATAATTTTTTTACATTTAATATGTGATGTGAAGGTTTGGATTTATATGAGGAAATCATTTTTCGTGTATAATAATTATTTTTTTTATACGCTTTACGTGATTTTTTTAATTCATGTGAAATTGTTTTTTTATCTTTTTTACTTATATGTTTAGGCAAGTATTTTATAGGGACATTCATAATACTATATTTTATTATTTTATTTTATTTTATTATATATAATTTAAAATAAAATATGCATGAAAAAATAATAAAATTTGAGAGAAGTAAAATAACGGGCAAAAAATACACAGCATATATAAAAAATAAAGCAACACAAAAAATACGCAAAATACATTTTGGCGCATCTGATTATCAACAATTTAAGGATAGAACACCCTTAAAATTATATGCTTATAAAAATCATAATGACCGCAAACGTATGCAAAATTATTTTAATCGACATTCTGGAACAAAAAAAAGAAGTGCGGCAATAGCATTAGAAAAAAGAAAATCAAAAGGTTATTATAATGCCAAAATATTGAGTCATGTGTATTTATGGTAATGTTTTATTAACTTCTTCAATCATGTTATAATTAAAAGACCAATCATCAATTTCTTTTGGTGTTAGAGCTCCATTTATAATTGCTTCATTATAACTCCAATAATGTTGTGGTTTTAGTATCCATTCTTTACTTGTTAAATCGATTAGTCCAGACGCATCAAAGTCAAATAACTTATATGCTCCATCTAGAGATTTACCCAAATTATCATATTTCCAATCTACATACATAATTCCTAAGCCTTGTAAAAAATCTTTTACTTTTCTCATATGTTGCTGTATTTCAATTATTTCATCATTAGTAATTTGTTTATATAATGGATTTGATTTATAACTATTTACTTGTTCCATATCAATATAATCATCACTAAGTTTATAATAATTAACTATGTTTGGATGAGGATGTTCCATTAATATTTTAATAATTGTTCTTTCAACATTGTTTGAATATATGTGAGATTTAGAACTATAAGGCGCGCCTAGTTTTCTAAAAAATAATAGTCCATTATATGTTTCATCACTTGTTTTTGTGGTATCATTATTCATATTATAAATAGTTGATTTTGTTAATAGTTTGCAAAAATTATTCATATATTTATATTTT
>SXGQ01843796.1_pt1 | contig 13798 bp, 9 predicted proteins | sample 3178371 | NCBI WGS metagenome assembly SXGQ01 (sample SAMN11356859, study PRJNA531348) | freshwater metagenome | isolation source: freshwater sample F1-20 | place: China: Fuxian Lake, Yuxi | collected 2017-12-25
CAGCCGGCGCACTGTTTGTCGCACGTCCTCGAGGTAGGGTGCGTTCAGGTGACCGCCGGGGAATTCGCTGCGGCTGAGTGCCATCCAGCCACTGCCATGTGTGTGAGTGAGAGTGACGAGGACGCAGGCGGGGTCGAGTCCGGTGGCGGCGGCCACATCGGCGGCAAGATCCTGCTGGAGGCTGGTTTCAAGGATGCAGTGATCGAGCGAGAGAATGACGCGGGCAGCGGAGTCCGGGCCATCGACGGGTTCCAGCCACAGCAGGCTGGCTGTGAGTGGCCGATGGACTCCGGTGGCCTGATCGTGCAGTGCGGCGCCCCACATTCGGTGGTAGATACCGACCGGGGGAGTGATATCGCAGCGACCGGCTGCGGCTCGGCAGCGAAACTGGGGAAGCTGAATGGAGGTCATGTGGGGGAATCCGGAGGGGGATCAGGAAACAGCGGGGCGCGAGGATTGAGCAGGGCCCAGCAGACAGCATCGATGGCCATGATACCGCAGAAAAACAGGATCATCAGGTTCCAGTTGCTGAATCGATCGGCCAGCCATCCGGCCGACCAGGGAAACAGCATGGCTCCGAAATTGCCGACCATATTCATCATGCTGAACACGGTGGCGGTCTGTCGTCCGCCGAATTCAATGGCGACGGTGTAGCCGCTGACACCGCCGAATGTCGCACAGAAAACTCCGGCTGAGATCAGTCCGATGCTGAGCCAGGTACTGGAGACAGCGACGGAGGCGAGCATCAGCAGGCTGCAGAGCGTCATGCCGACAACGGCGACTCCCTGACGTGACAGCCGGGGGTTTCCGGTGATCTTCAGCAGCAGGTCCGATGCCCAGCCTCCGGACAGGCTGCCGACGACTCCACCGATACCGGCGATGGAGGCGAAGTCGGCTGAGGCTTTGAGGTCGAGTCCGCGGGTCTTTTGCAGGAAGGTTGGAAACCAGCTGAGGAAGAAGACCATGCCTGCGGCGCGGAGGAACTGCTGTGCACAGAGCAGTGCGAGGGGGCCGCTGGTCAGCATTTTGCGGAACATGGTGGTGAGGGGGATGGTGTCGGCTGTTGTGTGTCGTGCTGGCAGGTGCCGTTTCGGGACGCTGAATGCGAAGAGCAGGCTCCACAGGATCCCGGGTATGGCCAGCAGAAACAGCAGCAGTTGCCATGTGAACAGATTGTTGCTGGCGGCGGTGGGTTGCAGTGCAATGAGCAGTCGGCCGACGATGGCGGGTGCCGCGGCCCCGCCGACAGCCATGCCGGCGGCGAGGATTCCTGAGGCACGGGCGCGTTCACTGAGCGGAAAGATTTGTCCGATGGCCTGAGCGGCACAGGGGAAGGCGCCTGCCTGCAGGGCTCCCATCAGAAACCAGGCGCTGGTCAGTGTCCAAAGTCCGCTGGAGAATCCTGTGAGAGTTGTTGCCAGTGACCAGAGGATGCAATACAGAAGTATCGCACTGCGGCTGCCCCAGCGGTCAGCCAGTCGTCCGGCCGGGATCTGCAGCAGGGCGTATCCGAGGTACCATGCGGACTGCACAAACCCCATGGAATTTCCGAAGTTGCTGATGGCGAGGTCCTTTGCCACCTGTTCAGCGGGCACGCTGATGGCGGCACGCTGGACGTATGCAATGCCGGCCATCAGGAAGAACAGTGCAAGGATCTGATATCGCATGGGCGGGATTCCAGCGTTCTGCGGAGGCCGATGTCAGCACGAGACTGTTTATACAGTGTGCGGGGGTGCCTGCGGAAACGAGAAGACGTCCGGGTTGACGACATTCTGCGGCTGACCGTTCAGGAAGGCGGCGATGTTGTCGATGCAGCCCTGGGTCAGCAGATCGATTCCGGCCTGCGTCATATCTGCTGAGTGTGGAGTGAGCACCACCTGATCGCAGGCCAGCAGCGGGTGTGTGGCGGGCAGGGGTTCCTGTTCGTAGACGTCCAGTCCCGCGGCGAACAGCCGGCGATTCTGCAGTGCGTCTGCAAGTGCCAGTGTGTCAACGACGGCTCCCCGGGCAGTGTTGACCAGCACAGCGGTGGGTTTCATCAGTGCCAGTCGGTCGGCATTGAGGAGGTGTCGAGTCTGATCGGAGAGTCGAGTGTGCAGGCTGACGGCATCGGAAGTTCGGAGCAGTTCTTCGAGGCTGAGGTATTTGAAGCTGAGACGTTCTGCTTTGGCGGGATCCGGATGCAGGGACCAGGCCACGGTCTGCATCCCGAGGGCTCGTCCCAGTCGCAGCATTTCACAGCCGATATTTCCGGTCCCGATGACTCCGAGTTGTCGTCCGGTGAGTGACAGGCTGAGGTCACCGGGCCAGCGTCCGTGCCGTAGTTCGGCGGTCATCCATGCCGTGCGACGGGCGGCGGCGAGCAGCAGGGCGAGTGCGTGTTCGGCGACGATGGGGGCGGTGCGACCGGGAATGTTGCAGACAACGATTCCCTGTCTGGTGGCCGTGGGCAGATGAATGGAGTCGTAACCGATACCGCAGACTGCAATCATTTTCAGGCGTGGCAGCGCCTGCAGGATGTGTTCCGGGAAGCTGAGGCTGCCGCGGGAATTGAGCAGGATATCAGCTTCCTGCAGTCGCTGAATCCGGGCGTCTGGTGACTCTGGTCGGTCGAGATACAGGCGGACTTCGGCGAGTTGGTCCAGTGCTGGCAGCAGTGGTGAGCGTGACACGAGCGGAGGAAAGTCGGCGGGGATAACGACCACGGGGCGTGTCATGGGAGTGGAGTTCCGGGGCAGACGGCGTTGTGGTGCGGTGGGGAGGTTGCTGAGCGGTGCATTCTAATGCAGATCCCGGGTGATCGGCCAGAGTTTGGGGTTGGCGTTTGTGGCACGACTTTCCGGGACGAACTGTTTTTTTCCGTGGGCGTCCGCGGTAGACTGGGGGCCGTGGGAATTCATCTGATTGGGGGTCACCGAAATGCCGGCGATAGCTGTTCCGTGTCCTGCGTGCAAATCCCTGCTGAAGCTGCCGGATGCTCGTCTGGTTGGCAAATCGGCGCGTTGCCCGAAGTGCAGTCATAAATTTGTGATTCAGCTGCCAGCGGCGAATCCTGTGCCGGAAGTGTCTGATGCGGAAGCACCGCGACCGGCGGCGTTGCAGTCGTCAGCCGTGGCGGAGCGGGATGAGTTGCCGGTGCTGCCACTGGCACCGCGTCCGGGTCGGGCGGCGCGGTGGGTTCCTGACAGCGAGGTGGTTACCGGGGGCACTGCAGAGTCTGCGGTGCCGTTGTCGGCTCCGATGATTCCTCCCATCGCGGCCGCCGGTTCTGTGGCGGTGGGTGAGTTGCCGGATTTTGGAAGTTTTGGCGTTACGGAACCCGTGTCAGCCGTCGCTGGTGGTGCAGGGGCGGCTCAGGGTTCAGCGGCGCTGGCGGGTGTTCGCGGTCGTCGTCGGCGGAGCGGTGGCGGGATGATGCAGTGGATTTCGCTGGCAGCGGCTGGTTTGCTGGCGGCGGGAATCACGGTGTATGCGGTGCTGGCAAATCGTGGTACGGTGCCGGCAGAGAAGCCGGTGGTGCGTCAGAATCAGGGCTGGGAGCAGGAACAGAAGGCGCGCGAAGTCTCGAACGCGGCAGCCGAGGAGCTGAGTCCTACGAAGGGTGCGGCGATTCCGCTGGACCATATTCCGTTTACTCCGCATGTGATTGTCCATCTGCGTCCTGCTCAGTTGTGGCAGAAAAACGAGCGGATGGGTGAATTTCAGGCGTTGCTCGGAAATCTGGGGATTTGGCTGACCGAGCAGATCCAGCGGGTTTCGCGATTTGAGCCGGCGGAAATTGAAGAGCTGACGATTGCGCTGAATTTTGGAGCGCGGATGGCGTTGCCTGATCTGGCGATGGTGGTGCGATTGAAGGAGCGTCAGACGGCTTCGGATCTGCTGAAGCGATTTGCGGGGCGTCTGCGTCCGGATGCGAATTCAAAGGCTGAGGTTTATGAAGCAGAGGACTTTGCATTTCTGCTGGTGGATCAGCAAACCTTTGTGGCGGCTCCGTTGACAATGTCCGAGGAGCTGGCGGATTTCAAGGAGGGGCAGGCGCTGCCGTTGCCCGACATGGAACCGCTGCTGCTGAAATCGGATCGTCAGCGACATGTGTCTGTGCTGTTTGATCTGACGCTGCTGGATTCGCACCGTGAGGATGCGTTTATTCCGCAGTTGCAGCCGGCGGCGGACAAAGTGCTGTTCTGGTTTGGCGATCAGGTAGAGGGTGTGCTGTGGAGTCTGCATCTGGAGCCGGACTTTTTCATGGAGACACTGCTCAGCAACAGTCGCGACAGTACTCCTGTGCGGCTGCAGCGACAGATGCAGGTGCAACTGGACAAGCTGCCGACTCTGGTGCTGGGTATGGTGCGTCAGATGCAGCCGTCGACGGAGGGCAGTCGCCAGGTGATCGGGCGTTTTCCGGCGATGCTGCAGGCGCTGAATGTTGGTACGACGGTGCATGCGGGTGCGGGGTTTGCGCGGCTGGTGACAGTTCTGCCGGGGCAGGCGGCCGGGAATCTGGCAGCCGGGACTCTGCTGACATGGAACCAGTCACTGGTGACGGAGTTCCGTGACGAGACGAAGCAGACCAAAACAGATGACTCGCAGGTGCCCGAGAAGGTGGCGGATCGGCTGCAGATGAAGGTACTGGTGGATTTTCGCCGCACGCCGTTGCAGGAGGCATTTGGGTATCTTGGTGAGTCGATCAAAACAGATGTGGTGATTGACGGCGATGCACTGAAGGGCGCCGGATTTACTCAGAATATGCCTCAGACCATGGATCTGGGGTCGGTCACGGCGCTGCAGGCGATTGATCGGATACTGCAGAACTATGAGAAGGAGCGTGACCCGCTGGTGCTGGTGGTGGATGAGGATCGCAAGCGGCTGTTGCTGAGTACGAAGACGAAGGCGGAGGCTGACGGGCTGAAGATTTTCGATACGAAGGCGAAGTGAAGCTGGCTGTTGAGGGGGTCTGGGAGGGTGCAGAAGATGTGTTGAGAGGGTGTTGAAAGCTGGTATGGACACAAAATTGAAGGTGCGGCAGAATCTGCTGAACGGCAGGTCCCGCAGGGTTCTGCTGTCCTTCAATCCCGGCGGGAAATCTGAGTGATTTTCCGCTGCCTGTCTGTGTTTCTTACCTGTTCTTTTCGGCCGCATCCTGCAGCAGCCTTTCTCACCGTCCCAGGGTCTTCTCATGACGCGACTGGCAATAGCCGTCTGCTGTTATGCCGCGATATTTGCGGTGTCATTCTGCTGTGCGCTGGCACTGCGGTTTGACATTGATCCGCTGCAGTTTCTGTATTTTGCGGCTGGGAACCCTGTGCCGATACCGGCTGGTGCGGCGGGACGATCGCTGTTTGAGCTTGAGCAGCAGCAGTTTGCGGTGGATACATTTCGTGGCGGGCTGGGTGCGCTGGTGCTGCTGAAGGTGGCAGTGGTGTTGTTTTCCCGTGACTGGCGTCGGCATTTGCGATATTCGACGATGCGGGATCTGGCGTGGTCGGGTGGCGTTTGTCTGATTTGTGGAGTGCTGCTGGCAGCATCGCAGCTTGCGCATGAAACGATGCCGCAGGTGCCGCGCGGAGTGATTGTACTGGACACGATTCTGTCGGCGGCTTTGCTGTCGGCAACTCGCATTCTGGCGCAGATGCTGCGGACGCTGAAGAACATGCGTCGGAATCCCCATTCCCGGCGGGCTCTGATTTATGCTCGCGGGTCAGATGCAGCGGGTCTGCTGTCATCGATCCAGTCGGGGGCATCCGCACTGCGGGTAGTGGGAATTGTAGTGCCGTCGAAGCACATGCCACTGGGGCTGCTGGGTGGTGTTGAGACATTTGACGGGTCGGGTGATCTGCAGGCGATCATTGTTCAGACGCGAGCTGAGATGGTGCTGCTGGGTTCCCGGCTGTCCGGGCGGACGATTCGGGAAGTGAGCGAGGTGTGCCGTCAGGCGGGGGTGGAAGCGCACGTTGTGCCATCGGTGGAAGAGATTCCGGCGGGGCGGTTTCAGCTGCGTCTGCGCGAAATTACGATTGATGATCTGCTGCGGCGGGAGCCGAATCAGCTGGATCTGCAGGAGATTCGAGAATCGCTGGCAGGCCGAGTTGTGCTGGTGACGGGCGCGGCCGGAAGTATCGGATCAGAAGTCTGCAGGCAGCTGCTCAATTTTGCGCCGTCCAAAATCGTCATGCTGGATCAGTCCGAGTTCGGAATATTTCAGCTGGAGCAGGAATTTCAGGAGCTGCGACGATCGGTGTCGACGGCGCTGCCACCCATGGAATTCCTGATCGAGGATATTACGGATGAGGCGGCGCTGCAGCGAGTCTTCATGGTGAATCGTCCGGCCGTGGTATTTCATGCGGCGGCGTATAAGCACGTACCGCTGATGGAATCCAATCCGCAGGCGGCGGTTCGCAACAATATACTCGGAACGAAAGTGCTGGTGGATCTGGCCGATCGATTTCAGGTGCAGCGGTTCGTGATGATTTCGACGGATAAGGCGGTGCGACCCACGAATGTGATGGGGGCGACAAAGCTGATTGCCGAGGAGTATCTGTTTGCGGTCGCCAGCCGCTCAAGGACTCGATTTATCACTGTCCGATTCGGCAACGTCCTGAATTCTGCCGGCAGTGTGGTCCCCACATTTCGGCGGCAGATCGAGCTGGGTGGTCCGGTGACGGTGACGGACCCGGAAATGCAGCGTTATTTCATGACGATTCCGGAGGCTGTGCAGCTGGTGCTGCAGTCCGGAGCGATTGGTAACGGCGGTGACGTGTTGATTCTGGATATGGGTGAACCGGTGCGCATTGTGGATCTGGCGAAGGACATGATTCGGCTTTCCGGGCAGCGTTATCCTGAGGACATCGACATTGTGTTCACGGGGCTGCGTCCGGGTGAGAAGCTGTACGAGGAGTTATTTTACGAGACCGAGCAGAATGCTGTGCGGGTGCATGAGAAGATTTTCCGGGCACCGCGAGAGCGTCGGAATTCCGAGGATGTGGTGCAGCGCGAGCTGCTGCTGCTGGAACGGCATCTGGGCAGCAGTCGTGAGGAGCTGCGGGAAGTGCTGTGGCAGGTGGCCGGGCGGGTTGTGCAGCACAGTTCGGGCCTGCCCGGCGATGAATCCGGTCGCACCGCGGCGTAAGTGCAGCTGTGATTTGAATCCGTCGTCAGGAGTCCGGTATCAGCCACTCTCCGGTGTGCTGGTTTCGCCGGCCGGTTCACGGACAAAGCGGTAGCCGGTTCCGCGGACGGACAGCAGGTGTCTGGGGCTGGAGGGATCATCTTCGATCATGCGGCGCAGCCGCATCACGAAGTTGTCAATGGAGCGACTGGAGATGTCGGCGGAGTCTTTCCAGACTTCGGACTGCAGTCGGGCTCGCGACAGCACCACTCCGTCATTTTCCAGGAAGTACCTGAGCAGTTCCTGTTCGCGGGTGGTGAGTGGGTGCACTTCCTCGCGGTGGCGCAGTTCGAAGCGGCCGAAATCCACCGCCACATCGCTGAATCGTACGACATCTTCGGTGGGGCGAACGGTGCGGCGGTCAATGTGTCGGCGTCGTTTATCCAGCAGATTGCGGACGCGACTGAGCAGTTCGGGCAGTGAAAACGGTTTGGTCATGTACTGATCGACACCGCAGTCAAACGCCTGGATTTTGTCTTCCGACAGTGTGCGTGCGGTGAGTGCGAGCACGGGGATATCGAGATCGAGTCGGCGGAGTGCGCGGCAGATTTCGTAACCGCTCATTTCCGGCAGCATCAGGTCAAGTACGACGAGGTCAACGGGGGGCTGAGCGGACTCGTAGAGTTCCAGGGCAGCAGGTCCGCTGGCGGCCAGATCGACCTGATAACCTTCGCGTTCGAAGTTGAACCGCAGTCCGCGGGCGATGGCCTCTTCATCTTCCACCACAAGGATTCTCATCGCGATTTTTCCTGCGCCGAAAGTGCCAGTTCAGAGACGCGATCACCGGTGCTGCGGCTGGAGGCGGGTGGCGGAGCGATCTGACGACCGGGCAGGATGACTTCGAAGGTGCTGCCGATGCCGTTTGCCCCTTCACTGACTTCGATGCGACCTTTCAGCAGGCTGACGAGCGTGCGGACGATGTACAGTCCCAGACCGGTGCCGGTTTTGGTGCGCTGGAGTTCGTCATTGCCGCGGAAGAACATGTGAAAAATGCGGCGGCGATTTTCGGGGGCGACGCCCCGGCCGTTGTCGTGGATCCGCACGACGACTCGTGACAAACCATGGGCCGCAGCCTGCACCCGGACTCGCGGCGGATTGCCACCGTACTTGACGGCGTTGTCGAGCAGATTTCCGAAGATCATTTCCAGCAGCAGGCGTCGGGAGGCGAGTGCGATGGGAGGGACATCGAATTCGAAAACGTCAGATACTTCCTGTTTCTGATGCAGACAGGCGGCTCGTGCGCACTGCCGCAGCAGGTCCTCGAGTGCGATGTTTTCGGCCTCGGTGCTTTGGCCAATGGCGTCCAGGCGACCGACTTCCAGCAGCTGGTTGATGAGCCGATCAAGTCGGGTCAGCTCGTTGTTCATGGTCTCGTAGAATTCGCGGCGATCGTGCGCTTCCGGTTCGTGCAGCAGCAGGGTGTCGAGGTAGAGGCGGAGTGCGGCGATCGGAGTTTTCAGCTCATGAGTGACGCTGTCGACAAAGTTGGACTGGCGACGATTGAGCTGGATTTCCTTGATGGTCAGGAAGGAATAGAAGGAGATGCCGAAGAGGCTGATGGCGAGTGCTGCGGAGCCGAGGACGAGGCTGCCCCAGGAACTTTGGCGGGCCAGCTGGACGATGAGCACGGCCATCAGGGCGATGTTCACCGTCATCAGCAGTACGCTGCTCCAGATGGGCAGGCCGAGGTGGCGACGTTTTCGGCGAAAATCGGCCATGGGGCGGTGAGTCCGGGCCAGGGGAAACAGGAAATCGCAGGTGCTGAAGTGAGCAAAGTATGTCAGATTTCGGGTAACGGGCAAAACGGCGCTGCTGTTTTGAGTGGGAATTCGAGCAATTGGCTGCGAACGCGGTTTCGGCAGCATTTCCGGAAATCCGTCCCGTTCTGACCGCATTTTGAGAGCAGTTTTTCAGAAAAACAGACTAAAATTCTCCGGCCTCCGGTCTTTATGTCGAATTTCATGGCAGGCCATTGCAGGGGTATATCGCATGTCACAGCCATCTCCGGCATTTCAGTTGTTGCACCATGTCGGGCGTCGTTTATTGCTGGCCCGGGCTGCTCGTGCGCTGCACGTTTGCTCACTGGTGGCAATGACTCTGGCGGCGGTGGCGGTGCTGGTGGTGCGTCTGGCGGGTTTATTGCCGCCAGAGCAGCAGTCGGGGTGGTGGTTGCTGGCAATTCCTGCGGCGGCGGCTCTGGGTGCGGGGCTGTTTTTTCGGCGACTTGACCGTACTGCTGCGGCTCGTGCTGTCGACCAGTTTGCTCGAACGGACGACCTGTTTCTGACGCTGGTGACGTTGCAGAGTTCTGCGGGTCAGTATCAGCCGCTGGTCGAGCAGTCGGCGGTCGGGGTGGCTCCGCGGATTGTGCCGCGTCAGGTGGTCCCGTTTCGGGCGAAGCGGCCGCTGGGGATTCAGGCGGTCGCAGTCTCGCTGCTGGCGTTACTGCTGGTGCTGGTGCCGACGCTGGATCCGTTTGGCCGCGTGGAGGCGGCGACGAAGGTACAGCAGCAGAAGAAGCAGGTTGAGCAGTTGCTGAAGTCCGTCAGGACTCGGGACGATCAGGTCAGTCGTGAGGTGAAGGCTGCTGAAGAGCGTCAGCAGAAGATTGACGCACAGACGAAGGAACTGATGGCTGCGCTGCGGAAGATGAAGCCCGCCGAGAAGCAGCCCAATTCTCAGGTGCTGGACAGCCAGCGGCAGAATCTGAATCAGCTGTGGAAGCAGGCCAGTTCCGAACAGGTCCGTGAAATGCTCAGCCAGAATTCCGAAAGCATGACGGGCAGTCAGCGTGGTCAGAAGATGAATGACTGGCTTAAGGAACTGCAGGATGGTCGGACGGATTCGCTGCAGAAAGAACTCCAGAATGCTCAGGAAACCCTGAAATCCATGCTGAATGCAGATTCCGCAGAGGAGCGGAAGAAGCTGGCTTCCGAGCTGAAGAAGCAGTTGCAGGATCTGAAGAAGTTTTCTTCTCAGAAGGCCGGTTCGAAGGAGCTTGAGAAGTCGCTGGACCAGGCGTTGAAGGCGCTGGAAGCGATGCAGCAAAGCAAATCCGGTGAACAGCAGAATGGCGAGAAATCCGGGGAGCAGGGTGAGCAGAGTGAGAGTGGCGAGCGGAGCGAAGGGGAAAATGGTGAGCCGCGTTCGGGGGAAGGTGAACTCTCTGAGCAGGCTCGTCAGGCACTGGAAGAATCGTTGAAGCTGTCGAAAAAGGAACTGCAGGAGCTGGCGCGGGCTGCCGGAGACATGAAGCAGCTTGAGGAGGCTTTGAAGACGCTGCAGCAGGCGGAAAAGCTGAACCAGCAGGGTCAGATGGATGGGGAAGAGTGCGAAGGCTGTCAGTCGCTGGCCGATTACGCTGAAAAGTTCGGCAAAAAGATGGGTGGCATGGGGCAGAACGGCGAGGCCGAACGCAATGAGCCTGGTGCCATGATGTCTGAGGATGACAGTGATCCGGAGGGCTACAAGGACGAAAAGTCGCGGATTCAGATTCAGGCCGGCAAAGTGCTGATGTCCATCAAAACGAGAGAATCAGCAACTGAGAAGGACTTTGATCCGGAGGATTTGCGGAAGTACGAGAACACTGTGCAGCAGTTGAAGGCTGGTGTGGATGCAGCGATTGAGGCGGAGGAAATCCCGCCGGGGTATGTGGACAGCATTCGCCAGTATTTTGACAAATTTGGCGGCACAGAATTGCCGGCTGCACCTTCCGGAGCAGCTCCGGCGAAGCCCTGAACTCGTTCAGCGGCTTTCGCGGAACTGCTGAATGCTGATGGCTTTTCCGGCTGCGACAACGATGTGATCAATCAGCGTGATGCCGATGATTTCGCCGGAATCTTCCAGGCGTGACGTGACGTGCAGGTCCATATCGCTGGGAGTTGGGTCACCGGAGGGGTGGTTGTGCACCACGATGAAAGCGTTGGCGGCATCGCGAATTGCGTGTCTGAAGACTTCGCGGGGGTGCACCAGGTTATTTCGAAGTGTTCCGATGGTGACCAGGTGTGACGCAATGGGGTGGCTTTTGGAGTCCAGAGTCACCATATGGACTTCTTCCTGGCGGGCTTCCCAGGACAGCCGATTGAAGTGTGTGAGGCAGTATCTGATGGCATCTTCGGGGCCGGTGAGTCGCGGCCGATCCTGCAGGTTGAATGTGGCGGCCGCCTGAACTCGCCGGCCCAGTTCGATACCGGCCATGATCTGGCACCATGCGGGTTCGCTGACTGCGGAGCTGATCCTTTTGAGCTCGGGCAGGCCCAGTTCCGGAAGTTGTTCGAGGCGATTGTGAACCTGTCCGGCGATTTTTTCACCGGCCTGCAGTGCGGATTCGCCGGGGCGTCCGGAGCGGATGAGGATGGCGAGGAGTTCGCTGAGCTTCAGTCGCGTGGGGCCGAGGGAGGTGAGTCGTTCGCGTGGTCGATCCTGGGGCGGAGCGTCGGGGATCTGGCAATGTGAGACGAGCCCGGAGACCCAGTGATTGACATCAAGTTGTCGGGGGTCTTTCTGCCACTGAAAGCGCGGTGTGGCGGAGTGATCGGCCAGTTGTCGGATCAGCCCCTGTTGCAGCAGCTGATCGACGATGCGTCGCGTGATCCGCGGGTGTCCCGGGGTTTCGTCGAGTTCGGCGATGGAGAAATCGTTTCTTTCGAGCAGTCCGGCGAGGATGTTTTCGTAGAGAGACAGTCGATCGGCGGCGAGTTGAGGTTTCATGGCATTGAGTGGAATTGAGGACAGCGGTGACGACTGGACCGACAGCGGTATTTGTGCGGTTTAATTTGTATTACCCAGGGAGGCAACGATGATCTCCGGTGTCTCTGAAAAACCTCCGGAACGCTCGCCGGCTTCTTCGGGTTTTGCCGTTTTTTCCGGTATGATTGGGTGAGTTTCGATTTCATTTTGGGCGTCCGGGGGTGTTTGTATGGCGACGGTGGCTGAGATTTGCGGGGTTTTGCGAGCAATTGCTCCGCCAGACCTGGCGGAGTCATGGGATAATGTGGGTTTGCTGCTGGGCGACGAGGGTGCGGATGTTGGGCGTCTGATGACCTGTCTGACTCTGACGGAGGACGTAGCCGAGGAGGCGGTGTCGGCAGGTGTGGGGCTGGTGGTGACTCATCACCCGCTGTTCTTTCGTCCGGTGAAGCGGCTGACTTCGGCGGATGCTGAGGGTCGTGTAGTGCTGTCTTTGCTGAGGGCGGGGATTGCCGTCTGCAGTGCTCACACTTCCTGGGACAGCGCGGTGCTGGGAATAAACCAGCAGTTGGCTGAGTTACTGGGACTGCAGGGGATTGGGGTGTTGCGGAAGCCTGCGGCTGGAGGCGAGGGAGGTGGCGGGCGTTATGGGGAGCTGTCGGAATCTGTGAGCGTGGGGGATTTTGGGGTGCGGGCGGGGCAGTTGCTGGGGGCGACTGGTGTGCAGCTGGTGTCCGGGGGGCGGGCTGTGAGGCGGGTGGCGGTGGCGTGCGGTGCGGCGGCGGAGTATTTGCGGGACGCAGCGGAGCGGGGCTGTGATACTTTGGTGACGGGCGAGGCGCGTTTTCATGCTGCCCTGGAGGCAAGGGCTCTTGGGCTGAATCTGGTGCTGGTTGGTCATTTTGCGAGCGAGCGTCGTGGTGTGGAGGTGTTGGCGGGGTGTTTGGCGGATCGTTTGTTGGGGGTGGAGTGTTTTGCGAGTCGGCGGGAGTGTGATCCGTTGATTTCGGGGTTTGTTGTGGCGGGGGGTGGTTGATGGAAGTTTCAGAGGGTGGTGGTGTTGCTGGTGGTGATGGGGTCGAGCGTTTGGAGCGGAGGGGACCGGAGACGGTGGCGGAGGCGATTCGTCGCGGCTTGACTTTGCGTTGTCCGATGTGTTCCGGGGAGGCGATGTTTGAGGGGTTGATCTGGATGCGTCGGAGCTGTGGCCGGTGTGGCTTTCAATACGAGCGTGGGCCGGGGTATTTTTTGGGGTCAACCTACATCAACTATGGATTGACGGTACGTCTCACAACCTGGACGTGGGTCCTGTGTCGGTTTGTGTGGGGCGTTGGTCGTTGGGCACTGATTCCGGGACTGGCGATATTTTCTGTCATATTTCCTGTTGTTTTCTTTCGGTATGCCCGATCACTGTGGCTGTCGATCGATTGCTGTCTGGACCGACAGGGATCGATGGAAGAGCGAGGAGGCTGAGGCCGGGGCGGGGTTCAAAAAACTTTTTTGGAAAATTGAACCACAGCCCTTGACTCTTTCTGAAATGCCTGTAGACTTCCCCGCTCGCTGACACCAACCAGCAACGAATGAAACCACAAAAGAAAGTGGTTAGCCCGCAAGGGTGATACAAGATCTGGTGGTTTTCTGGTTTGGTGTCGTGATCTTTGACAACATGATTGAGTTTGTGAGCCTGAGAGATTTTGGCCGACGAATTTGTAGGTTTTTTAGCTGACCTTTGACCGGGTCAGCAAACTAGGTCGCTCTTCTTGCTAAGTGCCATGGGAAACCGTGGTGAAGCATATTTTTGAAGGGTTTGATCCTGGCTCAGAATGAACGTTGGCGGCGTGGATTAGGCATGCAAGTCGAGCGCTCATCAGCAATGGTGGGAGCGGCGAACGGCGTAGTAATGTGTAGGAACGTACCCTCTGGACGGGGATAGCTACGGGAAAC
>SXGQ01015779.1_pt1 | contig 13797 bp, 10 predicted proteins | sample 3178371 | NCBI WGS metagenome assembly SXGQ01 (sample SAMN11356859, study PRJNA531348) | freshwater metagenome | isolation source: freshwater sample F1-20 | place: China: Fuxian Lake, Yuxi | collected 2017-12-25
AGGCCGTCGAGCATTGCTTTTCGCTCGGGTTTCTGATCGACCTGGTGCTCTTGCTGAATTTCTGGCAGTTGTGGCCAAATCTGGAGCAAACATAATTGAAGTCAGCCATGTTCGAGAAGGACTAAATCTTCATGTACGCGAAACAGGCGTTCAAGTCGTTCTCGAAGTGCGTGGCCGAGATCACACCGCCGAAATTATCACGATCGTCAAATCTGAAGGATTCGAAATCTCAGAAATGACTAGTTAAAAAATGACTCCCGTAATTTTGTTACCTGGAAAACTCACGACAAATTCCCAAGGCGTGCGTGGCGACACTTTCTCGACTGGCCGCCGCTACAGCGAAGCAGTCGCACGAGCCGGCGGCGTAGTTGTTCAAGCACAACCAATCGCGCAGACCACTGCCGCTGCTCACGAACTTGTGGCACGTTTTGACGGTGTCATTATTCAGGGCGGCGGAGACATTGATCCAAATCGCTATGGGCAAAAACCTCGAAGCAACGCGATCTACGGCATATCTTTAGAGCACGATGAACTTGAAATCGCCGTGATTCGCGCAGCTATCGAACTAGACAAACCAATCTTGGCAATCTGTCGCGGTATTCAGATACTAAATGTCGCACTCGGCGGCACACTTCACCAACACCTGGCCGACGTACTTGCCGATGGCGAAAGCCACTGGGATAAATATCACGAGATCAATCTTGAACCAAATAGCAGAGTTGCCAATGCGATGAAAACCGTTGCTCCGAAGCAGTCGCATTCATTTCACCATCAAGCGATCGACAAACTCGCTCATGGTCTCGTTGTCACAGGTCGAGCACCAGACCAGACAATTGAAGCGGTCGAACTCGATGCAAAAACGTGGATCGTTGGCGTTCAATGGCATCCGGAAGACGACGCCGATACCGAACCTGACCAACAAAACTTATTCAACGGATTCGTATGGGCAATAAAAGAGGTGATCTAGTTGTCAACTGAGCTGACTAACAAGAACTCATTACTGATAAACCTTCGAGTTATAAACTTCTTTGTTTCAATTTTGGCAATTGTTCTTATTGTTTGGATGACAATTGGTGAAAAAACTCTAAGTCCCCTTTGTGATCTGAAAATCTTTGCCGATCGCAAAGAATCATGTTTTCGAAACGGCGCAATTGAAATGCGTGATAGAGCGAGCATCATAATTCTTGCAGTACTTACACTTGCAGTTATCATCTCGATAAATATCAGATACATTAAAGAAAAAATCATTGAGCAAAATTTTCTAACGTCATCGGTTGACAAATTTGCATTTGTGATAGTAATTGCTGCAATCGCCTCACGGGATTACTACCCTTCGTTTGCCGACTGGTCACTAAATGAATTCAGTGGCTTTGGGTTTGATGTGGCAATTATTACATCAATTCTTTCTTTATTATCTGTCTATTACTTATCGGACAAAGTCACTATAGATAAATTGAGGGCAACCCAAAGTAACTGGAAATTTAGGACTGTTTTCCAAATTTCTGTGTTGATAGTTTTAGGAGTCTTTTATATCCCCGCAATTTTACTACTCCGGTCAAACATTGTTTTGGGGGATATTACAACCCATGTATTCAATGAACTACTCGCACCTCTCGCAGGTAACTTTCCCGGCGCTGACTCAATACCTCAATATAACTCACTTTTGGGTTTCCCTTTACTCCTAATCTCAAAATTTACAGGTTTAGAGTTCGCCATCTCGATCATTCCACTTTGGATCAGCTTGATAAACCTAGGAATTCTCGCAACTCTGACCGCTATTTGGCTTCGCCTATTCCCAAATGCATCTAAATCAGTCGCACTATTGGGTGTTAGTTCAATAATTCTTGCTAGATCAAGTAACTTACCGGGTGCCTATACAGTCGCATCGTTTCCATCTTGGACAGTTCGTATGGCTCTTCCTGCGCTGGTCGCGTTACTTCTACACATTTCAGTTTCTCAAAAGAGAGTGAGAGCTACTGGGTATTGGACTGCAGCTCTGGGTGCAACGACGTCTCTCGCTTTGATTAACAACTTTGAATTCGGAATCACCTGCACAATCGCGATAGTTTTCTCAATCCTAATTCTTGTGATCTCCAGAAAAGTGCCATGGAGTTTTCTTCTCATACATTTCTTTTCAATGACTGCGACAATCTTTTTGATCTATCTGCTCTACCGAATCAATGGAAAAACACTCAAGATGCATTATCTTTCAATGATTGCAAGAGAATTTGGGGCCATGGGATTTTTAAGTTGGCCGATGCCGATATTCGGTTTTTTTTTCGTTGTCTATGTGCTGGCAGGAATTGCGATTGTATTTTCGGTCCGTCAACTTAAGAATCTACCCTCATCACCATTACGTGAAAACAAAAAAAACAGCCTTGCTGATGTAGCCCTGGCAATTTTCGCAGGCACTTGGACACTTGCTTCATTAGTTTTCTATTCGGCTAGATCGGTGGACGGAAACCTTCGCATTCTGTTTATTCCTGCCTTAATTGCTTTTTTGACAATAATTAAACTAATTCTGCCGTATTCGCTCGAGGATACATATCAAAGTATTCTCAAATCCACTTTTCTCCCACTTGCCGCAGTGGTAGTACTTCCAATCACTCTCTTGATTAACGCTCCTGATCCAATCTCAAATTGGGGCCGCATAATGCGACAGGGCGATGGGCCTAAGTGGTCTTGGTTAGATCTAGAAAACAGTCCTTTAGCAAAGTCCTACATTGAATTATCAAAATTAGGAATTGTCAATATTGGAATTATGGGCTCCAACGGAAATGCAATTTCAGTTGTCACTGGAGCTAAAAATATTCTCGTTGTCAACGCACTTGCCGACTACGCAATGAGTGAAGTCATCAAAGAAGAAATCTGCAAAAACTTAGAGAAGGCTGGTGTTGACTTTTTACTTCTTGAGGGAAATTTTAGAAAAGGTGGAGATTACCCTTGCATTGGGATGACAAATCCGAGTAACCAAGAAAACGATAGGGTCACATTGTTCGAGTATGCGCCACCAACGCCGGATTGAACTGCAATTTTGGAACCAAAACTTAGTAATTCTATCTTGATTTTTTGAAGTTCAAAATCTGAAATTATTTGGTGGCGAGTTCGGCGAGATTTGAAGTTAGATCGAGAATCAAACTTGGCAAGAAGCCAATCAAAAGTGTGAACGCAACCGCAAGACCAATTGCAATTCGCGAAAGCATCGGCACCGAAACTTTTTCGGTTGTAGTGCTATCGCTGAGCCACATGCTGACCATGATGCGTAAATAAACAAAAGCAGCAATAACCGCACAGACCATGGCGATCACCGCAAGCTGATAACTGCCGACAGCAACAGCCGACTGAATTACGCCGAACTTGGCAACAAAACCACTCGTCAAGGGCATGCCGGCTTGAGCCAACAAGAACACTGTCATGACAAGGCCAAGTATTGGTTGATTCTTCGCCAATCCTTTGAAAGCATCAAGCGAATTCGCCTCGCTGCTCGAATTTCGCGCAACAACTGTGACGACACCGAATGTGCCAACAACAAGTGCAGCATATAAAGCAACGTAAACACCAACAGCAACTAGCCCATCGCCTGCATTAACCGAGTCGCGATGTGACGCCGCCTCAAGGCCAACCAAGATAAAGCCAGCGTGACTGATCGAAGAATAAGCAAGCATTCGTTTGATGTTCGTCTGCACGATCGCAACAACCGAACCAACTACGAGCGTGGCTGCAGAAAGCATCAACGCAACGACACCCCAATCGTCACTGCGCGACGGAAACGCAACAACAAAGACTCGCATCAACGCAACGAGTGCAGCCACTTTGCCTACTGATGCCATAAACGCAGTCACCGGAGTTGGGGCACCCTGATAAACATCTGGCGTCCACATTTGAAATGGAGCAAGCGAAACCTTGAATGCAAAACCAACCAGAATCATGCCAATACCGATTAACAAAATCACATCATTGCGCGGCACCGAAATGTACGACGTCAACGCAGTATTTAGATCAATCAAGCGCGTAGTGCCAGTGACGCCGTAGGTCAACGCAACGCCGTACAAGAAAAACGCCGATGCAAAGCCACCCAAGATGAAATATTTCAATCCTGCTTCTTGGCTTGCCGTCTCTTGACGGTTGCTGGCTGCCAGCAGATAGAGCGACAGGCTTAGTGTCTCAAGGCCCAAGAATAAAACCACCAAATCATTGGACGAGATCATCACCACTGCGCCAATCGCCGCAGTCAAATAAAGTGCGTAGATTTCTGGTGCGTCAGAACCGTAACGTGAGAGATAGTCGCTCGTGATCAAACTCACCAATAGAACTGCAGAACAAACTGCAATCGAACCCAGAAGTGCGAAGTGATCTAAAGTCAGCGATCCACCGATCAATAACTTTGCGCTGTCATTGCTGACATCAAGCCACAAAACAACCGACAAAGCAATCGCCACAATCGATGTAGCAACAGCAGTTAGCCCATACCAATGTTTAGGCCACTCGTTTGTGAGCGATCCAACCAAGAGCAAAATGAGTGCACCCGACAAAAGCGCGAGCAACGGTGATATCGACAGCCATTCAATACTTGGGCCAGCAAACGCTGATAGATCGTTCACTTTGTTCGCCCTTCAACATGTTCGATAAATGAGTTGACGCTTGGCTCAATGCGCTCGAGCATCGGCTTTGGATAAATGCCTGTGAACAAAATGATCGCCACGAAGACAGCCATCAGCATTCCCTCTCTCGCGTTGAGTTCTTTGAAAGATGAATTGGCTTCATCAGGCTCACCATGAAACACTCGCTGATAAGCCCACAGCAAATAAAGAGCTGCCAGCACCACGCCGACAGTCGCCACGACAGTCCACCACCGCGCCGACTCAAATGAACCGATCAAAATCAAAAACTCACCAACGAAACCGTTTAAGCCCGGCAAGCCAACTGATGAAAGCATCACAACTGTAAACACACCCGCAAAAATTGGGGCGACATGTTGAATGCCGCGAAGTTCGGCAATCTCTCGTGTGTGACGTCGTTCGTAAATCATGCCCACCATCAAGAACAGAGCGCCTGTCGAAACACCATGATTGACCATCTGAATCACAGCGCCAGTCACTGCTTGTGAACTAAGAGCAAATGTGCCCAAAACAATGAAGCCAAGGTGAGCAACTGAAGAGTAAGCGACCAGTCGTTTTAGATCGCGCTGCATCGTTGCAGCGATTGCACCATAGATGATGCCGATGACTGCCAGAGTAAACAAGACGGGTCTCGCCCACATCGCCGCTTGTGGAAACAGATAAACACCAAAGCGCAAGAAACCATAGGTGCCCATCTTCAACAACACGCCAGCCAAAATCACCGAGCCACCAGTTGGTGCCTGAGTGTGTGCGTCGGGCAACCAAGTGTGAAATGGAAACAGGGGTACTTTGACGGCAAATGCGATCGCAAACGAAATGAATAACCATCGAGCCGCATTAGTCGAAAAACTGGCTCCTTCTGCGATTTTGACAACGTCAAAAGTTATGACGCCAAGATCACGCTGTGCGAGCGCAACTGTGGCGATGATGCCAACGAGCATAAACGCCGACCCCGCCATTGTGTACAAGAAAAACTTTGTGGCTGCATAAATGCGCTGGTCGTAGCCCCAACCGCCGATCAAGAAATACATCGGTACTAAGACGATTTCAAACATCACAAAGAACAAGAACAAGTCGAGCGCAAGGAACGAGCCCATTACTCCGGCCTGCAACAAAAGCATCCAAGCAAAGTAAGAGGTTTCGTTGTGGTGCGGGTCAATACCGACGATGACTAACGGAAACAAAATGCCCGTGAGTACGACCAAAAACAGCGAGATGCCATCAACTCCGAAATGCCATGAAATGCCCCACTGCGAGATCCAAAGGTGTTGTGAAACAAACTGAAAACCCGCTTCACCAGACTTGAACGCAGCCAATAACCAAAGTGAAAGCGCACCTGTTGTAACGCTTGAAACGAGTGCGCCAAGTTTGACCCACTCAGGTCGAGACTTGCCCAGCAATGCAACAAGGATCGAACCCAACAAAGGCAGAACGACAAGCGATGAGAGAATCGGAAAACTCAACACTTCGCTTGATGCCGCAATCACAGCAAAACTCCGCGCAACAAGAACCAAGCCAATATCAATACTGTGCCGAGACCGATGAGCAGCGCATAAGTGCGAACAAATCCGCTTTGAATGCGACGCGTCGATCCAGCTACGCCGCGAATAGATTCGCCGACTCCATTGACGATGCCATCGACAATGTTTGCGTCAATCCACGCGATCAAGTTAAACGCCGAGGCGCCAGGACCACCGACGACTCGACTAACTGTCGAATCGTACTTCCACGCTTGTTCGAGAATTTTTGGCTCAACAACCTTGAACTTTTCTTTTGCGTAGACGGCAATTGATATCAAGATGCCTGTTAATGCAACAACTATCGCCACAACGAGAAGCAGATACTTGTTTTGGTATGCCCATGTTTTGCCGATATACGCTTCTGATTTTTCTACTACCGGTGCTAGCCAGTGTTCTAGAAAGTGAAGTTTTTTGCTGAATGGCAGCTGCATTGCCCCACCAAAAATCGAAAGCACCGCCAACACCACAAGCGGAATCAACATCACTTTCGGGCTTTCATGCGGAGTAAATTCGCCGTGTGCGCCGTGGTCTTCGCTGTGGTCGTTCCATCGCGCCTTGCCATAAAACACCATGATCACCTGACGAGTCATGTAGTAAGCCGTGAGCAACGCAGTGACCAAACCGACCACATATAACGCCGGGTTGTTCGCATAAACATAGAGCAAAATTTCGTCTTTTGACCAAAATCCGGCAAACGGTGGTACGCCTGCAATTGCCAGCCAACCAATAATGAAAGTAAAGCCAGTGATCGGCATCACCTTGCGCAAGGCGCCCATTTTTCGCATGTCTTGCTCGTGATGCATGCCGTGAATCACCGAGCCAGAACCCAAGAACAGCAGCGCTTTAAAAAATGCATGTGTCACCATGTGAAATATCGCCGCGACATATGCGCCCGAACCAATTGCCAAAAACATGAACCCAAGTTGCGAAACAGTGCTGTATGCCAAAACTTTTTTAATATCGTTTTGCGCCACCGCAATCGTGGCTGCATAAAGGGCTGTCGCCGCACCAACGACTGCAATGACAGTCGATGCCCAGTCATAAGAAATATGCAGCACAGGATTAATGCGCGTCATCAAAAAGACACCCGAAGTAACCATCGTCGCCGCATGTATCAACGCAGAGACTGGCGTCGGGCCTTCCATCGCGTCGGGTAGCCACAAATAAAGTGGCAACTGCGCACTTTTGCCGCAAGCGCCGACGAACAACAACATTGCAATCGCAGTTGCAGTCACCGCTGCAAGTTCGCCGCTTTGCGCTGCCTCATTGATCGCACCATAAGAAAGCGAGTCGACAGCCGAGAATGCCAAAAACATTGCGGTCATTACGCCGAAGTCACCGATGCGATTGGTCACAAATGCTTTTTTGCCTGCAACCGCTGCGCTGTTGCGTGTGTGCCAGAAAGAAATCAAGAAATAGCTGCACGCGCCAACACCTTCCCATCCCAAGAAAGTAACCAGCAAGTTCTCACCGAGAACAAGCATCAACATGCTGAATACGAACAAATTCAAATAGAGAAAAAACTTCGAAAATTTGGCATCGCCGTGCATGTATCCAATTGCATAAAGATGAATCAAAGTCGAAATACCGGTTACGAACAATGCCATCGTCACGCTTAGCGGGTCTGCAAGTAGTGCGAAATCTACTTGTAGCGAGCCAACTGGTAGCCAAGAAAACAGAGTTTCAACATGACTTCGTTCTTCTGCATCAAGTCCGAGCATTTCGAAATAAACAAGCACGGTCAAAAGAAATGAGCCAGCGGTGGCGATTGTCGCAACCCAGCCAGCACGAGGATCGCCAAATTTGCGACCCAACACAAGATTCAAGACTGCACCGGCAAGCGGCAACAGTGGAATGAACCAAATCAAATCAAACATCATCAACCTTTGAGTTCAGCCAAATCGTCAACTGTCATCGCTGATCGATTGCGCATAATTGAAACGATGATGCCAAGACCAACAACAACTTCGGCAGCAGCCACAACCATCACGAAAAGTACGACTGTTTGCCCGTTTATGTCGTTGAGTTCTCGAGCCAAAGCTACAAAGCTCAGGTTCACGGCATTGAGCATTAACTCAATGCACATGAACATCACCAACGGATTGCGCCGAACCAAAACCCCAAAAGTACCGATTGCAAAAAGTATGGCCGACAAAATCAAATACCAAGATGAAGTTGGTGTCAAACTCAAAGAAATCATTTGGCGCTCGCCTTCGCTTTGCGAGTCAGCAACACCGTGCCGACCACGGCAATGACCAACAACACTGATGTAACTTCAAACGCCACGACATAACGCGAGAAAATTGACTCTGCCAACTGCACTGTGTTCGCATCTGGACCATTTTGCAGATCGGGCAGATTGATACCCTCGCCTCGCTCGTTGAACACGCCGTTGCCGTGGACAATCGCAGCCACAAGCACACCTGCTAAACCGAGACACGTGATGATTGCAAGTGGTCGCTGTGCAGTGAGCGGATCTGTGCGCAAATTTTCTACACGATCTACACCCAACAACATGATCACAAACAAAAACAACACAACGATTGCGCCGGCGTAGACAATGACTTGTACCGCTGCCAAGAAGTGCGCCTCTTGAGCGACAAACAAAACTGCAACACCAAAGAGCGTCAGAACAAGGCTCAACGCTGCATGAACTGGATGCTTGCGCACGATTACGCCAACGGCACCCAACAGAACCATCAGAGCCGCACAGACGAACACGAAAAATTCCACTTACTCGCTCTTTTCTTCGGCCGGCCGCACACCGTGACCCAACTCGCCGCTCCAAGAGACAACGCCTGTGAAGTTTGCGTCGCCCGATGCAGCAGTCGCACGCATCCAGCCCGAAGTGTTTTTATCTTCACCCTCTCGCCAGTCTTCCCAAGCAAGTTGCTGAGGTTTGCCAGATTGATCGACCAATAACTCGTTCTTCGTGTAAATCGCATCTTGGCGATTTGTAAACGAGAATTCGAACATCTTTGTTTCAGTGATCGCTTCAGTTGGGCATGCCTCGACACACAGATCGCAGTGGATGCAACGCAAATAATTAATCTCGTAAATCCACCCAAATCGCTCGCCTGGTGAGGTTGGCGACGTCGGGTTGTTGTCGGCGCCCCGAACATGAATGCACTTGGCGGGGCAAACCGCCGCGCACAATTCGCACCCGATGCACTTTTCCATTCCGTCTTCATAGCGGTTCAGAACATGGCGACCGTGCAGACGCTCTGGCTTGTCGATTTTGATATCCATTTTTTTGGCATTGCGTTTCTTGCGACGAAACATTCGTCCGCCCGAATATTGCGTTGTCACACGGTTCTTCGGCCCGTGCTGTCTGAAAGTAACTAAAAATCCGCCGAGGTATCCCATTAGAACATCGTCCCTTGTGTCGAGCGATCGCGAGCGCTTTTTGCGAACGCAGCCTGCATCAGTAAATAACAAATCACGAGAACTGCAATTGACCCACCCGTTACCAAAACAATGTTCCAACCATTTTGACGAGCAAGTCGCTGCGCCGCGAGCAGCATAAACCAACCGAGTGACGCCGGTATCAACAGCTTCCAACCTAAGTCCATGAGTTGGTCGTATCTCAAACGCGGCAGTGTAGCTCTGAACCAAATGTACATATAAAGGAAGACCAAAATCTTTGCCAGCAACCAGAACGTGCCTTCAAGCGCATTCGGCAAAAGCGGAATATCAAAGACAAAATTACCAATCGCAATCGGCTGTGGACCACCAAAGAACAACGTCACGATCAACGCTGACATCGTGACTGTATTCATGAACTCAGCAAGATAAAACAAAGCGAAGCGGATCGACGAATACTCGGTATTGAACCCGCCGACAAGTTCTTGTTCGGCTTCAACTAAATCAAACGGCGGTCGATTAAGTTCAGCCGTTGCGGCAATCAAGAAAATAATGAATGGAACAATCCCGGTCGAAATAAAATGCCAGTCGGTGATCGTTGACTGTGCAGCAACTATGCCACTCGTCGAAAGAGTTCCAGCCAACAACAACACACAAGCCAGCGACAAACCAAGTGCAGCCTCGTAACTAACCATTTGCGCAGATGCACGCACCGAACCAAGCAACGGATACTTCGAACCGCTTGACCAACCTGCCAGCATGATGCCGTAAACAGCAATTGACGAAATTGCCAATGCGAACAACACACCAATCGGTGGATCGGCAAGTTGAATGCGCGTTACCTGACCAAAAAGCGTCACTTCTCCTGATGAACCATTTCTAAAATCACCGCCGAGCGGAATAATCGCGAACGCCAAAAATGCAGGAACGAACGACAAAAATGGCGCAAGGGCGAAAACAAATCGATCGGCACGACTTGGAAACAAGTCTTCTTTGAAGAACAACTTGATGCCGTCAGCAAGCGTCTGCAATATGCCAAATGGACCGGTTTTATTCGGCCCAATTCGATTTTGCATACCGGCGATTGCTTTTCGCTCGAACCAGACCATCAACATCGTGGCGAGCAAGCCGACGACGAACACAATCAGAACTTTGACCAAAACAATTATCAAAGGCACCCAAAGCAAATCGTCGACGAGTAGCGGATCAAGGGCGATCATTTGATTGGCTCGATTCGAACATCTATAACATCGCTTGCAATATTCAATAGCGGTCGAATATCTACACCTGTGTGATTGAAAGGCAACCACGCTGTGCCGCGATTGATGCCGTTATCGGCTTTGATCGCAATCACAATATTTGTTCCGTCTGCACCAACTCGAACATTTGCACCTTCAGTCACCCCGATGCGCGCAAGATCAAGCGGGTTCACAAAAATTGCAGCTTCAGTGATAATGCCCGCCAGCGATGGGCTCGCAACAGTTGACTGCGCTGAGTCATACATCGTGCGCGAAACCACGAGACGATAGTTGTAGGCGTTGCGATCAGTTACTTTGCTTGCAACACCAGAGATTGTCACAGGTGTTTCACGGGCCATTAAGACACCGTCGCCGTGAGTTAACTTGGCGTCACTACTCGGTGCAAACGCAACGACTGAGTTGACAAGTTTTTCATTTAGATCTTCGAGACTTGAAACACCGATATCTACGCCAAGCGCGAGGCTCAATTCAGTTGCAATCATCCAATCTGGACGCGAAGTACCACGTGGGGTTATTTTCTGTGCAACATTGCTGATGCGCCCCTCAAGATTTGTTGTTGTGCCAGCTTTTTCGCCGTAAGCGGCTGCCGGCAAAACAAGATCGGCATTGCGATTCGAACTATTGATCATCGTGTCGATACTGATCACGTTCTTGACTTGAGTAAATGCACGCTGCACCAAACCTGAATCGGCAACATCAGCCATCGGATCAACACCCAACAAAATGAGACACTCTATTTTGCCTGCCGCCGCGGCATTCAAAATATCGATCGCATCACCAGAGTTATCTTTTGGCGTCAGACCAGCAGCCACCGCACCACGCACATTTCCGCGTCGCAAGACTGGCAAAACTTTTGCACTCGGCACAGCAGATAAAACTTCGCCCAGCGCTTGCAATGTAAACACTTCGCTTTCGGCCAAATTCGAACGACCAACTACAACGACAACTTCACCGCGCGCAATTTGTTCTTTAATTTCGGGCGACGCAAGGGCTTCACGCACAATCTGGGCTTGATTACCCGGCTCAAAACTGACCGTACGCCAGGCATATGGGGTCAATCCAGAATTACGTGACGAAAACTCGATTATTCGTGACTTTCGCTTTTGCGCGGTATCACGCAAGCGCAAGTAAAGCACTGGCAATTCTTCTTTCAGATCGGGTGCAAGCAAGATGATCGTGCTTGCTGCGCAAGTTTCGTCAATTGTCGCTTGGGCGAGATTGAAAACTTCAGGACTCAACCCATCACCGAGTTGGGCGTCGCGCTGGTTGATACCAAGTTTGTCCGCCAACATCGCCCAAGCAAACGCATCTTCGTTGGTGCCTCGCGCACCGCCCAAAATCGCCACGCTATTTGTGCTCTGTGCCAGCGCAAGGCGAATCATGCGTGCTGCGTTTTCGAGAGCAACCGACCACGAAGTCGCAACCAGTTCTGACCCGTTTTTCATTAGCGGTGAAGTTAAACGATCTGGCGAATTAACTGATTCAAAGTTGTACCGACCTCGATCGCATAACCAACCCCAGTTCACCGGGTCAATGTCGACACCTTGATAACGAACCAGTTCATCGCGACTGCTCTGGACAACAGTTCGACAACCAACAGAACACGAAGTGCAAGTGCTTTCGGTCTGTTCAAGGTCCCATGGGCGTGCCTTGAATCGGTATGGTTTGGCGGTCAACGCACCAACAGGGCAAATTTGCACTGTGTTGCCAGAAAAATACGAACTAAATGGCTCATCAGGAAAAGTAAGCACCTGAGTGTCATTGCCACGACTTGTAAATGTGATTAATGCGTCGCCTGCGACTTCGTCGGCGAATCGTGTGCAGCGATCACACAAAATGCAACGCTCGCGATCTAAATAGACAATGTCGCTGATCGCGATCGGCTTTTCGTAGTGTCGCTTTTCTTCGACAAAACGACTCTCACCTGGACCGTGACTAAACGCTTGATCTTGCAGCGGACACTCGCCGCCTTTGTCGCAAACCGGGCAGTCAAGTGGATGATTCGCCAGCAACAATTCGAGCACGCCCTCTTGGGCTTTTTTGACGCCTTCAGTTGCCGTGCGCACAACCTGACCCTCGGCCACTGGCGTCATGCACGACACAACCATCATCGGTCCGCGTGGTGTCTCTACTTCAACAAGACACTGCCGACACATGCCGACCGGAGACATTCGCGGGTGATAACAAAATCTTGGGATGAAATCTTCGGTGCGATCAGCAGCCGCAATAATCAATTCGCCTTTTCGTGCGACAACCGGTTTGTCATTGATAGTGATATTGACAACATTTGGATCAACCGGTGCCGCCTCTTTAATCGGATCAACAATCGTCATGCCGGCACACCAACATTTGCTGTTTCAGTAGCCACCGCCGTAACCGGAATCGTCACACGCTTTTTCACACGAGCTTCAAACTCACTTCTGAAAAGAGTCAACGCTGAATGCACCGGCGCGAATGCCGATGGACCGACGAAACAGATTGTTGTCATCTTGTACGGAAACGGCACGGCAGTCAAACCTAGTTTTTCGTTCGCCGCATGAGGAAACGCCCCAGGGCAAATCATTGCGCCGACTTCAAGCAACTGTTGCAGATCTGCATCCGTGCCTTCGCCGTCGACTACTCGTCGCAAAATTCGCTCAAGCCATGTGCCACCCTCACGACACGGCGTGCATTTGCCACAAGATTCGTGAGCGTAAAAATGTGTCAGCGTCAAAGCGGCCGCAGGAATATCTGTTGTCTCATCCATCACCATTACGGCGCCTGAACCGAGCATGGAGCCTGCTGGCCCAACTTGACTTGCTTCAAAAGGAAGATCGAGTTGGTCTGGTGTAAACCACGGTGCAGAACCGCCACCCGGAACAAAAGCCTTCAATGCGTTGCCGTTGCGAATGCCGCCGCAGAATTCTTCTCCGTAAAGCAAATCGCGAAACGTGGTCGTGCCATTGATGATTTCGTAAACACCTGGTCGCTTGACGTGACCCGAGACTGCAACCATTCGTGTGCCTGGCGATGTCTTGGTGCCAATTGCCGTATACG
>SXGQ01792568.1_pt1 | contig 13793 bp, 9 predicted proteins | sample 3178371 | NCBI WGS metagenome assembly SXGQ01 (sample SAMN11356859, study PRJNA531348) | freshwater metagenome | isolation source: freshwater sample F1-20 | place: China: Fuxian Lake, Yuxi | collected 2017-12-25
AGCCTTCTTCTTGGTCGGCGCAGCCTTCTTCTTGGCGGCGGGCTTCTTCTTGGTCGGCGCAGCCTTCTTCTTGGCGGCGGGCTTCTTCTTGGCCGGCGCAGCCTTCTTCTTTGCGGCGGGCTTCTTCTTGGCCGGCGCAGCCTTCTTGACGGTTTTTTTGGCCGACTTCTTCGCCGTTTTCTTGATCGGCTTCTTCGCTGCCATCGCCTTCTCCTGTCCGTGGGTGCGAGGAGTCTAGGACGCGACGGCCATCCAGATGCGTACCGCGCCGCCTTCGACCGTTTCCACGTGCTGGGGCTCACCCGACCCTGCACCAAGAATGACGGACGTCGCGAGAACCTCGCTCGAAATCATCCCGAGATGTGGCTCCAACTGCGCAAGCAACGCAAGCGGCCCGTGAATGCGTACCGTGACACGGTCGCTCACGTTCAAGTCGAGTGCACGCCGGGTTTGCTGGAGGGTGCGAATCATGTCACGCGCGGCACCCTCTGCTTCGAGTTCGGGGGTGACTTCCACGTCGAGCACCACGACGCCGCTTGCAGCTCCGAGGGCCGCGCTGGCGCTGCCAGGTGCGGCAACGAGTTTCAGCGTGAACTCGCCCTCCTGCAACGTGATTCCATCGACAACCGGAACTCCGTTGTCGATCGTCCACTCGCCTTTCTTCACCGCGGCGATGACCGACTGAACCTGAGCGCCGAGACGTGGGCCAAGCACCTTGGGCAACACCTGCAGTTCGCGCGTTGCGACGGACCCAACGTCTGCATTGAAGTAGATGTCGCGAACGTTCACTTCGTCCCGGATGATGTCGGAATATGCCGCCGCTCCGGCAAGATCGGGTGAAGCGACGGTGAGCGACCGCAACGGAAGACGCACGCGACGGTTGTGAGCCTTGCGCACGGAAAGCGCCGTCGAGCAGACGTCGCGCACACCATCCATCGCGGCCACAAGATCCGCGTCCGCGGGAAGGTCGGCTGCCGAGGGCCAATCGGTCAGGTGGACGCTGCGCTCAGCGGTCAAGCCGCGGAAGATCTCTTCGGCGAGGAGGGGCTGCAACGGCGCGATCACGCGACACAGGACGTGGAGCACCGTGTGCAGCGTGTCGATGGCCCCTAGGTCACCCGACCAGAACCGGTCGCGGCTGCGGCGCACGTACCAGTTGGTCATGACGTCGAGGAACGAACGGATCGTCGCGCACGCCTCGAAGAGATCGTATGCATCGAGCTGTTGCGTGAGATCCGAGACCAAATCGTGGGTCTTTGCGAGAACGTAACGGTCGAGGACGTTCGTGCTCGATGTCGACCACTTGCCCGCGGCACCCTCGGCGTTTGCATAGAGCGAGAGGAAGTACCAGGTGTTCCACAACGGCAGTGCAACCTGCCGCACGGTTTCGCGGATGCCGGCCTCGGTCACCGAGAAATCACCGCCCCTCAGAATCGGGGATGACAGCAGGTACCACCGCATTGCATCGGCGCCGTAGGTGTCAAAGACATTCATCGGGTCGGGATAGTTGCGCAGGCTCTTCGACATCTTCTGCCCGTCGTCGCCCAACACGACGCCGTGGCCAACACACGTGGAGAACGCCGGTCGATCGAAAAGAGCTGTTGCCAGAACGTGCATCGTGTAGAACCATCCGCGCGTCTGCGCGACGTACTCGACGATGAAGTCACCCGGGTAGTGATGCTCGAACCATGCCTGGTTCTCGAACGGATAATGAACCTGCGCAAAGGGCATCGACCCGCTCTCGAACCAGCAATCGAGAACCTCGGGAACACGACGCATCATCGACTTGCCCGTCGGGTCGTCCGGATTCGGTCGCACGAGTGCATCGATGTTCGGCCGGTGCAGGTCGACGATCTTCGCCCCGAAGTCTGCTTCGAGTTCTGCGACGCTGCCGTACACATCGACGCGCGGGTACGCGGGATCATCGCTCTTCCACACGGGGATCGGCGACCCCCAAAAGCGGTTGCGACTGATCGACCAGTCGCGTGCGTTGGCCAGCCACTTTCCGAACGTGCCGTGCTTCAGGTAGTCGGGGACCCAGCGGATCTGTTCGTTCAATTCGACCATGCGATGGCGAAACTTGCTCACCTCGACGAACCAACTGGAGATTGCCCGATAGACGAGTGGCTGCGCGCACCGCCAGCAGTGCGGGTACGGGTGGTCATAGCTGTCGTGACGCACCACGTGCCCGGCTTCCTTCAGGTGGCGAATCACCTGGGGATTGGCTTCGAAGACGTGCACACCGGCCCACGGCGCGATCTCGGCCGTGTAGCAACCCTTCTCGTCCATCGGACAGATGGTCGGGATGCCGACGGCGTTGCAAGCGTTCTGGTCGTCTTCGCCGAAGCCCGGCGCCATGTGCACGACTCCGGTGCCGTCTTCGGTGGTGACGAAGTCGCCCGACAGAACGCGGAACGCGTTCGGCGTGTCGGCGAGGAACGAGAACAGTGGTGCGTACGTACGGCCGACGATTTCAGAGCCCTTCAGGGTGCCGACACGCTCGGCACCGTCGAGTTCCTTTTCGTACGAACCGAGACGGGCCTCGGCCAAGATGTAGCGATGCCCGTCAGTCGCCTGCATGACCGCGTAATCGATGTCGGGGCCAACCGCGAGTGCGAGGTTCGACGGCAAGGTCCACGGCGTTGTCGTCCAGGCGAGAATCCGCTCACCCGTTTCGAGCGTGAACCACACTGTGAGCGCGGGATCCTGCCTATTGAGATAGACATCGTCCATGCGCGTCTCCGTGTTCGACAGCGGCGTCTCACAGCGCCAGCAGTACGCGAGAACGCGGAAACCTTCGTAGATGAGACCCTTGTCCCACAAAGTGCGAAACGCCCACATGACACTCTCCATGTAGGAGAGATCGAGCGTCTTGTAATCGTTTGAGAAGTCGACCCATCGCGCCTGACGCGTGACATAGCGCTCCCACTCGTTCGTGTAGCGCAGCACGCTGGTGCGGCACGCGTCGTTGAATCTGTCGATGCCGAAACGTGCGATCTCGGGATGACCTGAGATGCCAAGTTCCTTCTCTGCTTCAACCTCCGCGGGCAAACCGTGACAATCCCATCCGAAGCGGCGTTCGACACGACGGCCGCGCATGGTTTGGTAACGCGGCACTGCATCCTTCACGAAGCCCGTCAACAGATGTCCGTAGTGCGGCAAGCCGTTGGCAAAAGGTGGACCGTCATAAAATACGAATTCGTTGGAACCATTGTCACCGGCCGGGCGATTGCGTACCGATGCGACGAAAGTTTCGTCGGCAGCCCAGAACGTCTGCACCGCGTGTTCAACGGCGGGAAAGTCCGGTTGGGGGTCGACCTTCGGGTACGGCACGGAACTGCAGGGTACGGCTTTGGTCGAAAATCAGGCGATTCCGCAGCGCAGAATGAGGCGGCCAACCACGAACTGGAGCACCAAAATCACGACGATCGGCGAGAGATCAAAGCCCCCCACCGGCGGCAGGAAACGCCGCGCGTAGCCGAGCACGGGTTCGGTCACCTTCCAGAGAACCTCGTACACCTTGCTCATCGGCCCGCCGCCACGCAGCGGGAACCACGAAAGGATGATGCGCACAAAAATGACGAGAACATAGAGGTTGAGAACCTGACAGAGGATTTCGCGCATGGGGGGTTGTCTCGCGAATCAGTCGTGGTTCGAGTGGCGTTGTGCCGAGGGCTTGAGCAGGAAGACGCCCGAGGCAACACGCTCCATCGAACCGTTGAGCGCGTAGCAGATTCCACTCGCAAAGTCGATGAGACGTCGCATCACCTCGGGTTCGGTCGTCTCGAGATTCATGATGACCGGCTGGCCTTCCTTGAAACGATCGGCGATTTCCTTTGCCTGTTCGAAACGTTGTGGCCGAACGGTGACAGGCTCGCTGCCTGCTGCAGTCAGTGGACGCACGGTCGACGTCTGACGTGATGCGCCGACCGGCCGCAGGCGCAGCCCCGAATCATCGGGACGCGGATAGGCGCCGCTGTCGGCGGGAATAGCGCCGCTCTCATCTTCGTACTCGTATTCGGATCGCGGACGCTGCACGCGACCGGAGGGATCGGCCGGGTGTCCACGCGAGGGTCGGGCGGGACGTTCCATCTCGACGGACATGTCGTAGTCGTCGTACGCATCATCGGCACCGAGGCCGAGATAATCCATTGCTCGTCTCCACATCGACATGCCGAAAGGCTACCCGAGGCGGTCAGTCGGAACGGGGACGTTCACCGAAGATCCCGGTCCCCACGCGCACGATCGTCGAGCCCTCTTCGATGGCGATACGCACGTCATGCGTCATACCCATCGACAGTTCGTTCAGACCGTTGTCCGCGGCGATTCGTGCCGTCAGAGCAAACGCGGCCCGGGTCGCCGCAGGATCCGCATCGCTTGGCCCCATCGTCATGAGGCCTTCGACCACGATCCCCGCGCCCCTCACCGCCGCAAGCACCTGACCGACGTCTTGGGGCAGACAACCAGACTTCTGTCCTTCGCCGGTCGAATTGACCTGGAGCAGAACGCGAGGCGCCACGCCGAACCGATCGGCTTGCTTTGCCAAAGCCGCGACGACCGAAGAGCGGTCGACCGTGTGCCACACGGCAACGTGCGGCGCGAGGGCCTTGACCTTGTTCGACTGCAGATGGCCGATGAAGTGCACGGGTAGGGGCACCGCCCCACCCGCACGGTCGACCTTGTCGAGGAGCTCCTGTGCATAATTCTCCCCCACGGCATCACACCCCGCCTCGCAAGCCGACACCCACGCAGCGACATCGAAAGTCTTCGTCACCGCAACAATGCGCACTGCGCGCGAATCGCCGCGCACTTCGCCGATCAGCCGCCGCAGATCGCCGACGCGACGAGCAACCAGATCGGCTGCGGGCGGTTGTGTGGCCACGTGTGGGTCCGTGCGCCGAACTCTTCGGCTCGGTGCGTTACTTCAGGAACGACGGAACGTCGAAGTCGTCGTCGCCGCTGGTGTCGAGCGGATCCTTGTTGGCGAATGAGTCGCGTGCGACCGGCCGTGGCTGTGACTCGACGGAACGCAACGACGTGCGCTTCTGCTCGCCACCCTCCCAGCGATCAAAGCCTGCAGCGATGACGGTGACACGAATCTCATCACCGAGCTCGTCGTCGATGACTGTGCCAAAAATGATGTTCGCGTCGGGGTGTGCAACACCGTGGACGACTTCGGCCGCGGCGTTCATCTCGAACAGTCCCATACTGGACGGGCCAGAGATGTTGAGCAGAATGCCCCGCGCCCCGTCGATCTGGGCCTCGAGCAGCGGGCTCGTGATGGCTGCCTTCGCGGCCACGACGGCGCGGTTGTCGCCACTTGCATGTCCGATTCCCATGAGGGCCGTGCCGGCATTGCTGAGGATCATCTTCACGTCGGCGAAGTCGGTGTTGACGAGGCCCGGCGTCGTGATGAGGTTCGTGATACCGGCGACGCCATCAAGAAGGATGTCGTCGGCCATCTTGAATGCGTTGAGCAGGCTCGTCTTGTCGTTGGCGACGGTGAGCAGCCGATCATTAGGAATAACGATCAGGGTGTCCACTTTTTCCTTCAACTTCTGGATTCCGTTGTCGGCCTGAGTAGCGCGCCGACGGCCCTCGAAACTGAACGGACGTGTGACCACGCCGATCGTGAGAGCGCCGAGCGAGCGGGCGATCTCGGCGATGATCGGTGCTGAACCCGTACCCGTTCCACCACCTTCGCCAGCGGTGATGAACACCATGTCGGCACCGCTGATCATTTCCTCGATTTCATCACGATGCGCTTCGGCGGCCGACGCGCCAACTTCGGGGTTGCTACCGGCGCCGAGGCCGCGGGTGAGATCACGACCGATGTCGAGCTTCACGTCGGCATCCGACATGAGCAAAGCCTGGGCGTCGGTGTTCACGGCAACGAACTCGACTCCCCTCAGGCCGGCGTCGATCATCCGGTTGACGGCGTTGACACCGCCACCGCCGACACCGACGACCTTCATGACTGCGAGATAGTTCTGGGGCGCTCCGGCCATGGGCCAAGACCTCCGGGAGATCGAATATTTGGTTTCTCTATCTTTCCACGTTGAACCCCGAAACTGGTGAATACTGCCGATTCGTGATCAACCAAACGGCTTCACCTTCCAGCAAGGATGGGATCTCCGCTCGACAGGTCAATGCCGTTCAGGCTCTTCGGGTCGGTACGCCGCAATACGAGAACGAGGGCCACCATCTTCGAGCGCAGGTCGGTTGGTCGACCGAAGGTGACCACGGTCCCCGTCCGCAGGGTCATGAGGAGATCGGTCCCGCCCGTCACGCCCATGTTCAACATGAGCGGCGCAACCTCGGGTGGCAGTGACGCGGCAACTTGAGCCGCCGCGGTGTAGGCATCGTCGGCCTGGGCCCCTGCCGGCAGGTCGGGCCCGATGCCTGTGATCTGCGTGTAGGCGGTCGGCTGGCCGACGAGAACGGTGACCACGCGGCCGTCGATGTCGATCACACGCGCCTGGTTGTCGGCACCCAGATACCAGGCCATTGGCTTGCGCTCGGCTATTTCGAGAACGACCGTCGACGGAAAGCGGCGCTTTGCCTGCGCATCGCGAACCCAGGGATCGGCCTTCAGCACTTCTTCGATGGCACCGAGATCGAGGCTGAACACCGACCTGCCCCGTACGAGGTCATCGGCAGAATCGAGGGTCGACTTCGCCGTGTAGCGCGCGCCGTCGATCAGGACATTGCGCACACCGAAGAGCGGCGAGGCCAGAACGACGAGGATGATCCCGACGACGGCCAGAGGCAAGAGAACCCACCCGACGAAGCGCAAACGGCGGCGACCCTCCGAGCGACGCACCGCGATCCGCCGCAGACGGAAGCGGCGATCCCGCTTCACCACACCGTCGCTGTCGTCACCTTCTTCACCGATTCGCGCAACAGGTCCCGTGAGGTCGTTGTCGTCGATGACCAGTGGCGGCTTGCGCGCGTGGGTCAGGTCGTCGTCGGCCACGAGGTCATGACCATCGATGAGCACGGTTTCGGTGCGCGTAACAGTTGGTGCGGTTCGGGACACCACCGGCACGTCGCCGGTGTGCTTTTCAAAGGCTGTCGTCAACTCGTCGAGCACCTCGGCGGGGACATCGTTGACCGCGCGCACGACCGGCGTCTCCCCCGTCACGCGGGGCGTGCCATCACTCGGAGTCGTTTCGTCAGTCATGTCCGCTCGCCACCGCAAGGTAGGCATCAAGCCTCGCAGTTCCACTCGCGGACGACGCGTCTTTCGAAGCCGCGAAGGGGAGACCGGGAGCGAAGCCGACCAACCGCACTTCACTGCGCAGCGACAGACCCTCGACTTCGAGGACCCGACGGTGCACTTCGAGCATCACACGCACGACATCGGCACTCGACCCTCCTGCGTCGGCCTGTATGAAATTCGCGTGCTTGTCGCTGACCGCCGCACCTCCGATTCGCAGCCCGCGCAGACCCAACCTGTCGATGATCTCGCCGGCTGTCCGCGCGCCGTTGTCGGGGTTCACGAACACCGAGCCTGCGTTTTGTCCGCCAGGTTGATTGTCACGTCGCCAGCGCACGATGTCGGCGATCGCAGCGTCGCCCGCGCCCGGCGTCGCCGCCTTTAGATTCAGTCGCACCGCGACCACCACGTGGTGGTCGGCGAGGTCGGATCCACGGAATCGCAGACCCAATTCCGTCGCGCCCACACGCGCCCGCTTGCCCGTTCTCATGTCGACAATGTCGGCGTCGACGAGTGCGGCGATCATGTCCGAGCCGTGGCCGCCGGCGTTCATACGCACGGCGCCACCGATGGTTCCCGGCACGCCAACGGCCCATTCGAAACCTGCGACACCGAGCGCGCTGAGTTGCCGGGCCGCCACGGGCAACGGCGTCGCACCACCCACGCGCACGGCGACCGTGTCGCCGGTTCGCTCGACGATCTCGACCCCGCTCGCGAACTCTCCCAACACCACGCACAGACCGGCGAACCCCCCATCGGCGACGAGCATGTTGCTGCCTCGACCCATCACGACGATGGGCGCCCGCGATTCGCCGCGCAGTCGCGCGACGTGCAGAAGTTCGTCGATGTTGCGCGGCGTCACGAGCACCCGCGCATTCCCGCCCGTTTTGTAGGTGGTGCGCTCACCCATCGGGGCGTTCTCTGCGACGTCGAGACCCGCTTCGCGCAAGCCTCGGTCGATTCGCCTCAGGTCGGTTTCAACCAGAACTTCGTCCGGGAAGGTCTCGATGTCGCCGCATCCGAACGACACGCACACGTCGTTGGCGCGCAGTTCGTCGGTGACGGCTGCAACCAGTTCACCACGCGTCGCGCACCACCGCACGTCGGTGCCCGGATGAGCACCGAGCACGGCATCGACCACGAGACGACCGGTGATGCCGGGGATCGGCGTCGTTCCCGAGGCGTAGATGTCGGTCACGAACACCACGTCAGCCGCAGTGAATGCATCGCCGTACTGGTCGGACATTGCCGCCATACGGTGGAACCTGTTCGGTTGGAACACCGCGACGAGACGACGTTCGGCAAGACTGCCTGCACGCGTCGAACCCAGCACTGCACTGATTTCCGTCGGCAGGTGCGCGTAATCGTCGACGAGGACGGCACCACCCACTTCGCCCCGCAGTTCGAAGCGACGTCCGACACCGCGGAATGCCGCCATCTTCGCCAGGCATGCGTCAAGCGAAGCGCCGTGCTGCAGCGCAAGAAGAAATGCGGCAGTCGCATTCAACGCGTAGTGGCGTCCCTGGGCCCGAAGTTCGACACGCACGCCGGATCTCCCGCTGAAGAGTGCGGCCACACGGTCACCCTCGAATGCAAGATCGAACGCCAGGTGCGTCGTGCCTTGGGAGACGTTGAGGACACGCACGTCAGCGGCCGGAGATTCGCCGTAGGTCACGACATCGCGACGGGCCGCGCGAAGTTGCTCGGCGAGCGCGGCCAGCGCCACGTCGTCGGCACACAGAACCACCGGGCCGGTCACGTTGTGGGCGAAGCGGACGAAGCTTTCGGCGATCGCATCGGTCGTGCCGAAGTGGTCGAGGTGGTCGACGTCGACGTTGGTGATCACCGCGGCAGTCACCGGAAGTTGCTCGTGCGTGCCGTCGCTTTCGTCGGCCTCGACGACGAAAGGACCCGCTGCCGACCACGCCCCGTTCGTTCGCAGATCCGGTGCGTCGCCTCCGACCACGAAGCCGCAACCTCCGGCATCGCCGTCGAGCATGAGCGCAAGCAAGGCGGACGTCGACGTCTTGCCGTGCGTTCCCGCGACCGCAATGGTGGGGGCTCGTTCACAGAGTGCCGCGAGCATGCCGGCTCGGCTGAGCGCGGGAATCCCCCGCTCACGTGCCGCCGTCATTTCGATGTTGTCGACCGGCACACCGGACGAGGCGCACACCGCATCACACCCGTCGATGTAGGACGCGCGGTGGCCGACGTGGACATCGATTCCCTCGTCGCGCAGCGCTGCGACCACGTCGCTTTCGCGAACGTCACTGCCCGAGACCACGTGTCCCGCGCCGTGCAGCGCACGGGCAAGGGCGCTCATCCCGGGACCACCGATGCCCACGACATGAAGACGGCGTCGCACGTCGAGCAGCGGGGCCGTGCCACCGGACGTGCTTCCCCCTCGTGAACCGAGGACCGCGTCGACAAGGGAGGACCCCCGGTGCGCGTCACCCAACGCCCGCGCGGACAGACTCATGCGTTCGAGGCGGCCCGGATCACCGCGCAATGCCCTGACTTCATCGGCGAGACGGCTCGCCGACAGCTCCGCCTCGGGCAGCAAGACGGCGGCACCGATCGACGACAACTGACGGGCGTTGTGCTCTTGGTGGTTCTCGGCCGCACCGGCCCAGGGCACGACGATCGCAGGGATGCCCACGGTTGCAATTTCTGCGATCGTGCTGGCACCCGCGCGGGTGACCATGATGTCGCACACCGCATAAAGCGCGGCCATGTCGTGTTGGTACGCGACCGCGATGCGACGGCCAGAACCGGTCGAAGCCGACTTCTCTTCAGCAAAGCGCGGTCCGGTGACGTGATACCAGGTGACGTCCGAGAGGTCCGTGGGTGGTTCCGCCGCAAGCGCGGACACGGTGTCGTTCACGACACCCGAACCAAGCGAACCGCCGACGACGCCGACAACGAAGCCTTCTGCAGGCAACCCGAGCAGGCTCCGCGAACTCACTCGTTCAGCTCCGCGATCGAGCAGCCGGATTGCGCGACGCACCGGGGCACCGGTGACGACCGCGGGTTCGAGCGGTGACGTCGGGTCGGCGACCGTGACGGTGTCGGCGTGCCGCGCCTGACGGCGTGTCGCAAGACCCGGTCGCGAGTCGTAGGAAACGACCACGGTGCGGATTCCGAGTCGGCGCGCGGCCCACGTCGCCGCGATGCTTCCGTAGCCGCCCACCGAGACGACAACCTCGGGTTGCAATTCGCGCAACAAGGCGGTGCATCGCCGCCGTGCCGCAACGAGGCGCGACACCATGCCGACGTTGGCCGCGATGGAGGTCGGCGCGAGCGAACGTTTCAGGCCGGTGACCGGAAGGAGCGTGTGCGGGTAATCGGTTTCACCCAGGATTTGGCCGTCGACGCCACGCACAGTGCCGATGAAGTGAATGTCGCGGGCGTCGACGCCGCGCTCTTCGAGCATCTCGGCAATTGCGATCGCGGGAAGCACGTGACCGCTCGTGCCGCCGCCCGTGATGACGACGCTCGTCACGAACGACTCACTTCATGTTGCGTGCGACGTTCAGCAACAGACCCGCGGCCGCCATCGACACGAGAAGCGAACTGCCTCCGTAGGAAATGAACGGCAGGGTGAGACCCGTGACGGGCATCGTCGCGGTGACACCACCGATGTTGATGAAGGCCTGCACCGCGAACCATGAGGTAATTCCACCAGCAATCAGGGCCCCAAAGACGTCTCTCGCCCCGAGAGCCGCCTGGATACCGAAAAGAACGAGGCCGAGGAACATACCGAGCACCGCGAGCACCCCGAGAAGGCCGAATTCCTCGGCAATGATGGCGAAGATGAAGTCGCTGTGCGCGAGCGGCACGTAACCCCACTTGCCTGCACCCTCGCCGACACCGACTCCCGTGATCCCGCCGTTCGCGATGCTGATCATCGACTGGTACACCTGGTACCCGTCGTGCAGTTTCGTCTCGTCGAGATTGAGGAACGCAGTCCAACGGTTGCGCCGATAGTCGACCCGCATCACCTCCGCAATGCCGGCGACACCCAATCCAAGACCGGTGAACACGAGAACCGACACCTTTGTACCGGCAATGAACAACACACCGAAGACAATCGCACCGAAGACAATCGCGCTGCCGAGATCTTTCTGCATGACGCAGAGAACGGACGCGATGCCAAGAAAGACGACCACCGGCCAGAACGTTCGGCGCAGGTCTTGGACCTCGCGGAAACGCTCGGAGAGAACTTTGGCACAGACAAGCAATACCGCGAGCTTCAGGAACTCGGACGGCTGAAAGCCGAGCACGCCGGTTCCGACCCAGGCCCGTGCACCACGCACCTCGACGCCCCATCCGGGCACGAACGGCAGGAACATCGCAACGACACCCACACCGAAAATCACGGGTGCCCATTTCCTCCACACGATGTACGGCATGCGGTAGGTGAAAAACATCACGAATGCCCCAATGGCCGCCCAGAACAGCTGCTTGTTGAAGATGTACATCGGCGAGTTGCGGCTGTGGAGCATCGACACGGACGATGCGGAGAGAACCATCACGAGACCGAACATGACGAGCAGGATCGTGATCGCGAGAATGCCGAAGAATGCGGCCGGGGGCGGGCCCGACGTGAGTTTGCGGTTGGCCGCGATGCCCGTGCGTTCGAGGGTCGCACGACGGCGATCGGCGACTGACAGGTTCCCCTTCATTGCGGAGCCGAGATTTGCAGATTTGACGGTCGAAGTCATTGATGCCCCCCGACAAATTCGCGTACCTGACGCACGAAGTCCCGCCCGCGCTCTTCGTAGTTGCGGTACCAGTCGAAACTGGTGCAGCCCGGCGACAGCAACACGACATCCCCGGCCCTGGCGAACGATCCGGCCAATGCGACGGCTTGGCCCATCGACGTGGCGAGGGCCGAAGGGCACCGTCCGGCGAAATGAAACACCACCTCTTCCCCGCTTTCCCCGATTCCAACGACTGCCTTCACCGAGGTCCCGACCTGGGCTATCCCCGCCAGGTCGAGCCCTTTGTTGCGGCCTCCGGCGATGAGGACGATCGAGGGAAAAGCACGCAGTGCCGTTGCGACCGCGTGCGGCGACGTCGCCTTGGAGTCGTCGTACCAGGCGACGCCCCCCGACTCCAACACGAACTCGATGCGGTGGTGCGACGGCCTGAACGTGGCGAGCGCCGCGGCGACGCCGGCGTGCGAGCCGGTACCGGATTCGAGAACCGTCGCCGCCGCTGCAAGCGAGTTGGTGATGTCGTGCGGAAGAGAGCGCGGCATGCCGTCGGCGCCGATGATCTCGGCCCCGTCCGCCAACAGCCGTCCATCGATGAATGCGTAGTCATCGTTGGCATCGAAACCGAAAGTTACGACCCGCGCCCGCGTATTGCGGGCATCGGCCACGATCGTGGGGTCGGCGGACGGTGCGACCGCGACGTCCCGAGCCGTTGCCGCGGCCCAGATGCGCGCCTTCGACGCCCGATACGACTCGATGTCGTGGTGCCAGTCGAGATGGTCTGGCGCAAGGTTCAGCCAGGCGCCCGCCTCGACACGGAATTCACGCGTCAACGCAAGGCGGAAACTCGAGCATTCGACCACGAACGCATCGACGTCTTCATCAAGCGCCGCGATCAAAGGCGTCTCTGTGTTGCCAACGGCAGCAACGCGACGGCCCGACTCGCGAATCATTGCCGCGGCGAGCAGCGTTGTCGTTGTCTTGCCGTCGGTGCCCGTGATGCCGATCATCGCGCGAGGCCCACCGATGCGTTGCTGTTCCCAGCGGTATGCAAGCTCGATTTCCGACAGCATCTCCCTGCCGAGGTCCTTGGCGATCGCGAACAACGGGTGCGATTCAGGGACGCCCGGCGCGGACATCACGAAGTCGACGTTCTTCACCAAGCCCGACAACGTGCCGAGGTCAGGTGAGATACTGAGGCTCGCACCCAGTTCGGCCGCCAGCGCGTCGTGCGCCGGGTCGGGCTCGTCGTCGGCGAGCACGGGTTCGATCCCACGTGAAACGAGCGCACGCGCCACCGCGTTGCCCGCGATGCCAAGACCGAACACCATCGCCCTCAACGTCAACCCACCTGCCGCGTGAAGTCGCCTATGAAGAGCGCGAGCGCGGTCGCCACGCAGATGCCCTGAATGATCCAGAAACGGATGATGACGCTCGTCTCCGGCCAGCCAACCAGTTCGAAGTGGTGATGGATCGGCGACATGCGCAGGAGACGACGTTTGCGACCCGATGCCTTGAACACGCCCATCTGCACCGCAACCGAACCTGCCTCGAACACGTTGATGCCACAGATGAGCACGAGCAGCAGATGCGTGTTCGTGGTGACAGCGAGCAAGCCGAGCGCAGCACCGATGCCGAGCGCGCCGACGTCGCCCATGAAGATCTTCGCCGGCGCTGCGTTCCACCAGAGAAACCCTGCACACGCGCCCGCGAACGCGGCGGACAGCACCGCCAGATCGAGCGGATTCACCAGGCCGTACAACTCGGGGTTGCGGAACGCCCAGTACGCAATGATCGTGTAAGCCAGGAACGACAACAGCGCCGAGCCGCCGGCGAGGCCGTCGAGGCCGTCGGTC
>SXGQ01216264.1_pt1 | contig 13792 bp, 7 predicted proteins | sample 3178371 | NCBI WGS metagenome assembly SXGQ01 (sample SAMN11356859, study PRJNA531348) | freshwater metagenome | isolation source: freshwater sample F1-20 | place: China: Fuxian Lake, Yuxi | collected 2017-12-25
ACAATTATCAATTGTATCAATAATAAACGCATTATTGACATTACCAACAGTCGGAGGAAGGAAAATTGAATAATTAGAAGAAATTAAATGAGTTCCAATAGTTATATTTGAATCATTACTGGTAAATCTAATAGCCTTCAAATCAATATTAGAAAGTTCACTTATATATGAAGAAACAGGATTATCAAATTTCAAATAAACATTACAATTATCAATTGTATCAATAATAAACGCATTATTGACATTACCAACAGTTTGAGGAAGGAAAATTGAATAATTTGAAGAAATTAATTGAGTTCTAATAGTTATATTTGAATCATTACTGGTAAATCTAATGGCATTTAAATCAACATTAGAAAGTTTACTCATTCTGGAAATAGGGTCTTCAAATTTCAAATAAAGATTACTTGTATTAACAATTTTATCAATAGTAAAAGTTGAATTTGAAGTTCCAAAAGAAGTTGGAAGGAAAATAGAATAATTACTAGTAATTATATCACTTTTAATCGTGATATATGAATTATTACTCATAAAACGAATAGCATTGAAATCAATATTGGATTGACTTGAAAAGAATGAACTAGGACTATTAAATTTCAATTGAACATTATTACTCAAATTATAATCAACATATAATAACATATTACTAGTACCTGCATATGTAGGTAAAATAATGGAATAATTAGATGAAAGATTACTAGCATAAATATTTACAAATCTATTACTATTATCATAAAAACTAAGACCATTATTATTTAAATTAGAATTGGGATAACCACCTATTGCAACATTACCAGTACTATTCATAGATAAAACAACTTTTTCACGTAAAATATTAGAATGAGTTAATTTAATGGTATAATTAGTATTACTATTATTCCAATTATTAATATAATGAGTTGCCTTAATACCACCTATAGTTAAATTAGAACTTGGTCTAGTTAAAGCAATCATAGGTATTTCATTTGATATATGAATAAATGAAGGATGATTTATATTAATCATACCATTTTTAGGATTTGAAGGAATATCAACACCAATACTAAGAGGAACAAAAGGGTCAACATTACTAATGCCAATATTATTAAATCCTAATAAGGAATAATTATTTTCATTATTATAAGGAATTAAATTTGAATATGAAAATAAATTATTAACAATTGGATAGCCAAAAAAGAAAATTCTCTGTAAAATAATTGGTGTTGGAATAGTAGTTATATTATAACTACTTGTAATACATAAACCATATTTAGAATAATAATTAAAATTGTTTTTTTTAATTGTAAAAATATTGGGTGTATAATTATTATTCCAAACAATATTATTTCGGGTATCAATTAAATCCCAAACATTCGTATTATTATTATAACCAAATAAATTAAAACTTTTAACAAGATTAATAGTACTTGAATAATTTACATAAATTGAATAGAAATGTAAAACAAAATCAACTTGAAGGTCAAATATTAAATATGCACCACATCCAGTTTTTTTTAGAACAATATCAGTAAAACTATTATCATCATATAAACTTCTATAAGCCTTAAATGTTCCATTCGCAAAATTTGCTGAAGATTGCCAATAAGTTTCTGTACTAATAGAAGTTACTGAATCAAATAAATTTACAGGTAATTTATTTGCATCTCCATTTACATCGGCTACATCAATTTCAATATAAATACTATAGGACGAATTATTATAAATAACACCATATTTATTGGGAGTTGTATTATTTAAACTTTGCGCTATAAGTAATTTTCCATCATTATCAAGAATATCACTATAATTAGGAGTTCTTACAATTAATTTAAAAATGTCATCAGCTATTTCTCTATTATTTACAGAAATTCTATTAAAAATATAATTGCTATTAATTGTATGTTTATTACCAAATAAGATATTATTAAAATACATATTGGATTGACAATAAACAGTGCTATTATTCACAGAAAAATTGAAAAGACGCAAAACATTACTTAAGTTATTAACAGCAACACTAGTTGTTGTTTTAAGTTCATTATTATTATTGATAATAACTATTGAATTTGGAATTGTATGAATTGAATTTAAATTAGATAGATTATTACTATTAATGGGAACACTTTTAAATAAATTATTACTTGTTATTAATATTTGACTATTTAATTGTGTATTATAATTAATGTTATTTAAAAGTGAAGCAGGTATATCTAAATAATTCAAAATACCAAGATTATTAGTTCCAACAACTTTATTTGGGGTTGGTGTCAAACGTGAAATACCGAAAAGAGTATTTATATTAACACCACTATCAGTAATCGTTTTACTATTATCAGTAATTAAAATATTTGAAGTATTAAAATTATTATTAGTAAAATTAATATTACTGGCATAAAGATTAATATAACTATTATTATTTAAATTCATAGCAGTAATTAAAGTAGTATTTAAATAATCATTATCTCCATCTTTATTTGCAGGATTATTATCTGGATTTTTAATTAAAAATTCAATATCAGTTATAGAAGAAGTATTTGTCGCATCAATATAAATAAAATTATTAACATAATCATAATTTTGAAGAATTTGTATAGATGTAACAAAAGAAGTAATATTCAAAATACTATTATATTTACAATATAATGAAACATAAGTATTATTAGTATCAGTTCTATCAATTTTATAATGAATGTTGACAATTCTTTGTATAGCAACGGAATTATCAAAAGCTGTTTTCCAATAAATATTAATATTAGTAGAATAATAACCTTCAATATCAACAGTTTGAAAATAATATTTATCAAGTTCAATTAAACATAATGATAATTTAAAATAATTTTTGGTATTATTTTTAAATCTTATTTTTCCAATATAAACATATGATGATTGAGGACTATTATTTAAATTAGTAACATGAATATAACTATTTATAGATTTTTGGTTATAGCTAATATCACCATTAATATCTAAATAAGAATTTGCATTACTACTATTAATTGCAATTTTTCTAACAATATTACTATTTAAATAACCAACTGTTCCTTTATTTTTCCAATAAATATTATAAGTATCAATAATAGTTTGTAAAGTTGCATCTATAATATCTGTTTTTAAATCATTAGATGAATTAATAACAGTATTATTTAATATCAATTTATTAATACTAATTGTATCAAGATTATATAAATAATTATTTGAAATTTTAACTCTTGAATCTAAATGTAATATTGGTAATGAATAAATCTTAATTTTATTTATGATAAATGATAATTGTGATGAACCACCGCCCCGAATTTCTGTAATTACAATACCCACATATAAATATAAAACAGTATTAATGAAATAAAAGGTGTTACCATCACCTGGATTAAAAAAACTATAAATTCTAGTCCAAATAATACCATCATTTGAACCAAATAAATCAAAAAAGTTAGGGTCTGTTAAAATAATACTGCTTCTAGAACTAAATGAAATACCACTAGGAATAATTTGATATGGAAATTTAATAGTAGCCCAATAACCTCTACTTCCAGAATTATAGAAATTATAAGGGTCAATTTGAGGTTTTGTTATATCAAAAGGTGTTTTCCCATTAAACGGAGAATAAATATTAGCAGATATCCAACTTCCAGTAGCTGAAGGGTCAAAACAATTTGCAAATCTATTGGTATTAATAGGATTTAATTCATTAAATTCATAATCAGATAATGGTGTAAAATCATTTGGAAAAACAGTATAATCATTAGATTTAAATATTTGTCCATTAATACTTCTAACACTAAGCTGATTATTATTATACATCATTCCATTATCAGCCAAGTTATTGGAATTATAAATTTTAAAACTATTATTAGCAATTCCTGATAAATAAATATTACTATTTATATCACTAAATTGAATAAAAGATTTATCATAAACACTATCAAATTTTGCCAAAGTAGTATTTGTGATATTATCTGTTTTCATTTGTAAAAGAACCATTGTGTCTATTATTAAAAATAATTATTTTTAAAATAGAAAAATAAATTAACTAAACATTTCATTGTTTTTCTTTGTTTTCTTTCCAACGTTGAGCAGCGATTTTCATATAATCCTTAGGGTCAACACCTTGAATTTTTTCACTTTTAATCTTTTCAATCTCTGATTTAATAAAAAGATTATAGGCACTTGGTGGTTTCTTTTCACCTGTAGGATTAGAACTTCTCTTACGATTAGAATAAACCTCCTTATAAACAGTCTCTAGAATTTTTGAAAGTTCTTTCGCAGTATATTCAGTATCAGAATTAACATTTTCAGCAAACTTTGAAACAACTAGGGTAGTCTTAGATGTAGTAGCCATTATTTTTAATTATTAATTGGGCACTTATGCTTATATACTTTTTACAATTGAAAAAAGAAAAAATGATTTTTATTTTTAAAATTAAATCAAATAAAAATAGGGATGACAGATTGTCAAGATTGGCGTGAATTTACAATTGGTAATGGTAAAAATAAAAATAAAAATCAACAACAATCAAATCCAAAACCAGTAATTCAAGACGATGAAGACCCTCCTAAATTTCGTCCATTTGATAAACAACTACTCATTGATTTAGCAAATGCAAGAACTGCAAAGAATTTAACACGTGAACAAGTAGCTAAACAATTTATGTTAAAAGCATCTAATATTAATGACCTTGAAAATGGTAAACTTGATTTTAATAGTAAATTTGCGAAAAGTTTATATGTGACTATTATGAGAAAACTTGGTGTTAAAATCAATCTATCTGACCTAAATAAGATGTGAAATCTAAATTTTTACAACCTTTAAGTTTTTTTATTTGAATTGGAAAATCATTATTAACAATAGCTTCTATGAAATCTTTTAGACAAACATCTCTATTATCATAATCTTTTGCTTTTGAAAAACTATTTATAATTACATTCTTAATTTCAATAATACCATCATAAAAATTATTTTTTGTTTTAATTATTTCATTAGTATCTTGAGATAAATAACTCATTTCTAAATTTTTATCTAAAATAGGTGCAATAATTACCATTTTAATTCCTTTAATACTTGAAGTATATCTAACATCATTTTTATTATAAGAAATTATATTATCAATTGATTCTGATATAACTCTTTTTAATTCATCAATTTGTTTTCTATTTCCATTATTTTCATAAATATTATTTATGGTATCAAATGAATTATAAATTTTATTAAAATCCTCTTGAATTTTCTTTATAACCTCTTTATTTTTATTCAAAGAAATAGTTGTAGTTGGTTCAACTATTGAAACATTAATTTTAGTATTTAATGGTTTCACATCATATTCATAATTTTGATTTTTATTTTTCACTAAATTTAGAATTCTTATTTTTTCATTAAATGTATTTATAAGACCATTTATTTCTGTCATATCATTTATTTGATATGCATTTTTTAAACTAGTATTTAAAATTAAAATAATACCAGAATCATGTAAATCTTTATAACTTGTTAATTTCAATAAACCATCTTGAATATCTTTATTTAAACTATCAATTTGAGTTTCAACACTATTATATGGATAAGCTTTATTTATATAAACAGCTGAATATAAATCATTTAAACTTTTAAAATCATTCTTAATTTGATTAATGATATCACTATAATTAAATTCGTTTGCATTTGCAGAATAAGTCATTAAAAAAGCAATATTATTCATAATAGTTAAAAATTTTTCATCATTATCCATCTTTTCCAATAAAGGGGTTAAGTCATTATCATAAATATTATTCAATTTATATTTATAATAATTGTCTTTTAAACTCATATCAATAACTGTAATTGACTCTTTAATTTTTTGTTTTAGAATTATTTTATTTTCTTCTTTGGTTTCGCTTTTAAGCAGATTATAATAATTCTTAATTTTATCAATTTCATTAGAATGATTTTCAAAACATTCAAAACTTTTATTTATATAATAAATAATAATTATAACAATTATAATAACTGCTATAAATCCTAAAAGTTCCATATCTATTTAATCAAAAGTTTTATTTCTTTAATAGCTTCTATTACAAGTCCCATTAAATTACCATAAGCAATATTTAAATAACCTTTTTCATCTTCATAAACGGCCTCAGGTAAAACCTCTTTGACCTCTTGTGCAATCAATCCAGTTTCTCTATTTTTACTGGTTGCATTATTAATGAAAGTTACGCCATTTAATTTACTGATTTTATCTAGAGCACTTTCAATTTTCTTAATCTCACTCTTAATTCTAATATCAGATAAAGACATAACGATACCATCAACTTTCATATTTCCATTTACACGAACCTTATAATTAAGGTCATTATTAGGATAAATATACATATCATTTATACTTAAGTTATTAGTTGATTTAATTGCTCCATTTAGATATATAATTGGATTATTTCCAGTTGAATAATCAAAACTAATTACATTACTAAAATTATTAAAATTATTCATAACATAAGTTGAGGCTAATATAGAAGAATCAGTAGTTCTCCAAATACCAAAATTACCATTACTAGAACCTAATTTATAAAAATTCTTATTTCCAAAGAAATTAATAATACTTGAATCACTGACCGATTTTAGAGTTATAAAATTATCATTATCATTATAATTATTAATTTCAAATAAATTATTACTGGAATATATATCACCTCTATTTATAATTACACCACCATTATTAATAATAGATGGATTAAAGAATAAATTAGAACTATTTAGAGAAATATTAGTCTTAGTTAAATAAAAATTACTATTAGTTAAATTACTATAAACGGATGTTATATTACAACCAGATGTACTATAAATATCTCCAGATAAATATAAATCACTAATATTCATAGTACCTTTTGTATTTAAATTACCATTACTATCTAATGATAATAATTTACTATTACCTAAATGAATTTCATATTTATTATCATAACTATAAATTTTATGAGGTGCTGAATATTTAGAATTAATGTAATTTTTAAGAATTATATGAGGATTATAATTATTAACAATGATTGGTAATTGAATATATGAATAATTGTCAAAGAAATTATAATAATCAAAATAATTATTTTTAGTTATTGTTAGTGGAATAGTCATAAAAGGATTATTGTTAATTTCAATTGGATATAACTTTTGAATTACATCTGTAGATAAATTAGAACAGATAATATTGACTGGAGATATATAAACAGATAAGCCATCACCTCTAATTTCAGTTGTCAAAAAATTATTACTGTTATTAATAATTGCATTACTTGTTTGAATTGAATTTACAGAAATTGAATTATTATAATTATTAAAGAAATTTTTAGGAACATTAATATCATTTAAATAATTATAAGTATAATTTAATTTAATTTCTACTTCATCAATTGAAACATCAATATATGGATAATAATAAATGTTATTAATTGTTGAAATATTATTAGTTTTAGTATTTTTTTGAACAGTAAATAAATTAGATGTTTGCTTAGTTAAATAATTATTAATATTATTATTATTTTTAACATTTAAAATAGTTCTCAAATTAAGATTATAAAAATTATTATTAGTATCAACAGAAGTTTTTTCAAAATGATTAATTATACTATCAATTGTTAAACCATCTATATGTGTAGTTCTAGGTAATATATAAGTCAAATTTAACTCAAAATCCTCAATTATATAACTGACATTTATTTCTTTGGTGGTTTTAATATTTACTGTTACATTTCTATCATATGAATAAAGACTGGGTATTAATGAAACCTTTTTATCTGCTTCATTTATAATAATATTATCAAGATATTTATAATCAAGCATTACATTTTTAGGATTTAATGTAAAATTAAGATTAATGTTACTATTAAAAACTTTATTTGAATTTACAATTCCATAATTAAGAAGATGATTATTATTAATATCTACTAATGGAAGATTACTATCATTAACTGTATATATATATTTAGAAATAGCAACATCTTTAGTATCATCATAACTATCAATATAATTATTTGTTACAATTGCTTGAATATTACTATAATGACTTTGAATAAAACTATTACGACCATTAGCAATATCAGAATTATTTTTAAAGTCATTATAATAAAAATTAGTACATTCAACCACTGGTTTATTAGGAACACTATTTAAATTAATAGTACTATCATAAAGATAATTAGAATCATTAATAAAATTATAATTATTAATAATTGTTTGACCATTGTTATTTAAATTTAGAATACTATTTTTATTAAATGTCAAATCAAATTTAGTGTCAGCAGTAACAGTCCACAAGTTTGAATCATTAGTCAACTCAATTTTTACTGGTTTTTTAAAATTTGTTAATTTAAGAAGACAATCATAATCATCATCATTAATATGAACAGCAGTTGATGGATAAATAATAGCATTACCTACATAAAAACCTTTATTTCCAATATTAACTTGATTTTTATTTCCTTTATTAATAAAAGTAATAAAGGGTGTTGTATTATTCGGTGTTATTTCATAAATAGTTAAATCACTCGTATAACCTTTCAATTTCAAATCAACTTTATTCATAATATTTCCAGAATCAGGATTTTTATCATCAATTATACCTTGTTGAATAATAGAAATATCAGGTCGTAAATTATAATTATTAAATGATTTATTATAAAATTTAGAAACAATAGGTGGAATACTATCATTAATATAATCCTTATTATTATAAAAAATACTTAAAGTATTATCTTCAACAATAGTCTGTTGAATATAATTAAGTTTATTATAAATCCAATCATCTTTATTAAAACCAAATGCAATTGTTTTATCAGGAAGAATACCTATTTTATTACCTACTAAACTTAAATCATTTTTAGTACTTCTTTCAAAATTATTATAAGAAATTTTATTGGCACCACTCATAATAACTGGATTTGAAAAACTACCAACAATAACTCCATTTATATTATAACTTGAATTTTCACCAATTAAATTTAAATTACCATTAATTTCAACATTACCTTTAATTGAAACAGCTGTATCACGATTATATGTATAATCAACCTTTGGATTATTAATATCTATGAAATATTTATTAACTGTTTCGTCATAATAAAAATTCATAGCACTATGTGTTGGTTCTGATGTCCCTTTTGTATAACCCATTTGCAATACACCTGCAGTTGTATTAGGATTAGTATGATTTTTGTATATAAACCATTTAAAATCATTTCTGTTGTCAAATGGATATTTCATATCATAATCACAAAAATCAATACCAGTATATAATGAATCATTAATTAAACCACCACCTCTTATACCTCTATAAAGTCTAATAATTGTATTATTATTAGCAGTTATATTTGTATTTCTAATTTGTAACGGTAAAGGATTAAGATTATCAGTTTTCGTAACTCCAATACCAATATTACTATTGATAGATGTTATTTTATAATTATCATAATTCATAAATGATGATAATCTGAAATTTCCCTGAAAATAACCATTATATGAATTTATACCACCATTTATATTAAGAGTTTTTTTATTATTATAAGGTTGATTATCAATTAAATTTATATCAAGATTATTTACTTTTAAAATTGACGACCCGTAACCATTAATATAAATAATATTAAGTTTATAATCATTATTATTATTACGAATATAATAATCATTACATACCATATCGCCAATAATATCAAATGTTTTACTGGGAAGATTGGTATTTATACCAATTTTATTATTTTCCATAATTGCAAAAGTAGGAATTATTGTTTTAAATCCATTAAGACCATCTCTGTCTTTACCAACATAGAAGTAGATATTATGCCAACGAACATTTTTTTGAGTAAGAAAAATAAGACTATTATCAATTGTTCCATTTAATTTTTTAAGATTAGTATGACCTATAAAAACCTTACTACTATCACTAGTAAAATTTGAGATATCATTCATATAAATTTCAAATCTTTCAGGTCGCCTTTTTACTATGTTAAATTGATGGTCATAGTTGTCAATTGGAAAAATACCAGTACCAAAACGACCACTTATATTTAAATTGCATTGATTATCATAATTTAAACCATTTGATGTGTTATTAATATTGGAAAAATTAACTCTATAACCATTTATAAATAAATCATTACCAATATTTAAACTTTTATTAATAGATATATCTTCATTAAAAATTGCAGTATTATTAAAATAAGAAATACGATTAAATTCAGCGGTTCCATTAATAATTGTATTATTTGCATTTAAATTATCTGTTGTTAAATTTCTTTTAACAATAATCGTATCATTTACATTTAATGTAAAATTACAATTATTGCTAATATTATCATTACCAATATAAACATTTGATGTGAATTTAAATTCTGCTTTAGTGAATTCACCACCGTAAATTTGATTTAAATTTAATGTTAAACCAGATTTAGCAATAAAAATATCTCTTAAATGAATATTAGATTTTGAAAGACTATCTTGCATATAAATATCTGTTCCATAAATTCCACCATTTACATATAATTTAGGTGTAATTTGATTATTATTATCAATAATACTGATATCAAAAATATTTTTATTAATATTAACAGTACCGTTTGCATCAATAGCTAATTGCGGATAATTATTACTATTATTTATATAATCAGGTAAACCAGTATTAGTTGAATATATTTCATCTATTTTAGAAGAATTTTTAGATATATGAAATTCCAATGGCATACCAGCTGTTGTTATGATATTTGCAGGTGTATTTGCCTGAAATCCAAGCATACCAAATGTAAATTTTGAATCTTCTATATCATTATTAGCTTGATTATAAATTGCAAATTGAACATTACTACTTTTACCATTGGGACTATCACTAATTTTAAATGGATGTGAATTTTGATATGTAGATAAATAATTACCAATTGATACATAATTTGGACAATAAATAGTTTTTACTAATTGTTGATTAGTATAACCATTAAATAAATATAGATTTGAATTGACTCTGTTTATTAAATTAATGAGATTATCATTAGTAACATTACTATTAAGACTAAAATTTTCAAATTCAACTGAATTTGCTATAACTTTACCTCTACAAATAATATTATTATTTACAAGTAAACCTGCATTAGTATCACGCATATCACGTCTACTTGCATTAATACCAACACCATTATTATTAACAATCATATTATATTCATAATCAATACTACTGCTAGGATTTGCATTATTTCTTTGTCCAACGACTAAATATTCATTTAAATTCAAATCTAAATTATACAAATTAGATATATTTTGTAATCCAATACCTATATTTTCAATATATATTTGATTATTTTCCATAATACTATTGCCTACTTTGTAATTATATATATAAGTTTTTTTAAATGCTTATTTAATTATTAGAATGACTGACAAACAATATTTACGTCAAAATACCTTTATAATACAAATACCTGAAAAAGTAATTGGAAAAACAAGAAAATTGGTAAATTCACTTACATCTAAAGGAGCTATTGCAAATGATAGTATTATAATAAAAACTTCTAATACAGATAATCATATTAAAATTTTAAATGAGGGAATATATGAATCATTAGATATTAAAAAAACATCAAAGAAGGAACCAAAGAAGGAACCAAAAAAGGAACTAAAGAAGGAACCAAAGAAGGAACCAAAGAAGGAACCAAAGAAGGAACCAAAGAAACTAAGTCCAACTAGAGCTGCAAATTTAATTCAAACAAAATTGAAAGGATTTATGTATCCTTTTATAAATAGAGTTTCTGCTAATATTTATGATAGAGAGGTTTATTATTATAAATTATTAAAAAAATTAAAAATTGATATTGCTAATAAAAATAATTGTTTAAAATTTTATAAAATTGTTGATGGAAAACCAGAATTTACAATAAGTGATTTAATTCATATTAAAAATCAAATAGGGACTGAAAGTAAATTTGGAATTGTATATATAGGTAGTTTTAAAGATAATGAAAATAAGATTTTTAAATATGCAATAAAAATAGCTATTTTAAAGCAATCAGAAAAAGAAATAGAATATTTGGAGAAATTAAAAAAAGCTTTATTGAAACATCAAAGCCCACATTTCCCTTTATTATATTCAACACTTTATTGTAATGATATGAGAGTTGAAACTAAAACAATAGAACCCTCTATTTTAGCGACATATCCAAAATTATTATTAAAAATAATAAAAAAGAAAACACCTATTGTTATTTTATTAAATGAATTAGCAAATGGTGATTTAAAAACATTTATACATCAACATTATGAAAATAAAGATTTAATTGGTAATGCATTTGTACAAGTTCAATTATCACTATTTAGTTTTTATTTAACAACAGGTGCACTTCATATGGACAGTCATTGGGGTAATTTTTTATTTCATAAAATAAAATCAGGAGGTTATTTTCATTATAAAATATGTAATGTTGATTATTACCTTAAAAATTTGGGTTTTTTATGGGTAATTTGGGATTTTGGTTTATCAAAAGATTTTTCAGTTAAGCCTGCAATTATGACGTATGATTCTGAGACAATAATAAGAGCATTTTTAAATAAAAAAAATAATGGATGGTTAGATAATAAATTTAAAATTAATAAAGATATTTCAATAAATATTTTAGAAATTTGGAATCATTATTTTAATATTAATAAAAATATTTATAATCGTTTATATACACCAGAAGGTATGAATTTATATATATTATCATTATTAAATGATATGAATAAAAATGGTTGGATTACCAGAATAAAACCAGATAAAAATGAAATTATTAATGATAAACCATATGAAATACGATTTAAAGATAAATATTAATAACAATTAAAACAATGATATCAATTCTAATACCCATTTATAATGGAATAGAGTTTTTTGAAGAATGTTTAAATTCAATTTTAAATCAAACTTATAATGATTGGGAATTAATTATAGGTATTAATGGATATCAACTAAATTCAAATGTTGAATTATTAGCGAAAGAAATAGTTTATAAATATAATTCTGATAATAAATATAAAATATTTGTAAATTATTATGATACTAATGGAAAAGCAAATACATTAAATAAAATGGTAAAAGATAGTAATTATAATTTTATTGCTATTTTAGATGTAGATGATTTTTGGCTTCCAAAAAAACTTGAAGAACAAATACCTTATTTAAATTATTATGATGTAATAGGAACAGATTGTTGTTATTTTGGGGATTATATTGGTTCACCTGATATACCAATGGGAGATTTACGAAATTTTGATTTTTTCATTGTAAATCCAATGATATGTAGTAGTGTAATTATAAAAAAAGAATTTGCAAAATGGAATGATATTTTTGGCGTTGAAGATTATGATTTATGGTTAAAATTATTTTGCAATAAAAAATTATTTTATAATGTAAATAAAAAATTATGTATGCATCGTGTTCATAAAGAAAATTTTTATAATAGTACAAATGAACAGGAAAATAATTTAAAAGAAATTTTAAAAAAATGGCGTTATATTTATAATGAACTTCGTTTTTAATTTTATTATTATTATTATCAATAATAATAAATGAATGAATTAACAATTGTAACTGCTTATTATGAATTTGAAAAAGCTAAACATTTAAAAGAAGATTATTTTAATTGGATTGCAAATTTTATGACAATAAATAATTATATGGTTATATTTGTGAATGATGAAAATATGGCAAATAAAAATTGAAAATTAAGATTAAACAATTATTCAAATAAAACAAAAATAATTATTTGTCCTTTTGAAAAACTTTATTGTTATCGGTTTATGGATTATTGGAATAGAGATTATGAACGCGATATA
>SXGQ01857803.1_pt1 | contig 13791 bp, 14 predicted proteins | sample 3178371 | NCBI WGS metagenome assembly SXGQ01 (sample SAMN11356859, study PRJNA531348) | freshwater metagenome | isolation source: freshwater sample F1-20 | place: China: Fuxian Lake, Yuxi | collected 2017-12-25
GGATCTGGGCGACGTGGCGTATTACCCTGGTGCCAAGGCTTTCTATAACCTGCGCAAGTAAGCGCTGTTTCTGTCTGACAGGGTTGCAGGTTCGTGAATAAACGCGCAATCACGCTGGTGTTGCTGTTCATGCTGGTGGGTATTCAGTGGCCGTTGTGGTTCGGTAAAGGCGGCTGGCTGCGCGTGCGCGAACTTGAGACTGAACTGAACGGACAGAATGCGTTGAATGAAGACCTTCGCTTGCGCAATCAAAAGTTGCGCAGCGAGGTGTCAAGTCTGCGGGATGGTCTGGATGCCATTGAAGAGCGTGCCCGCTATGAACTGGGCATGATAGGCAACGACGAAGTCTATGTGCAGTTGGTGTCCCCGGTTGTCGGCGCCGATGCGCCACCTGCTCCAACGCCCGGCAGTAAACCCTGATCGACAAGTTTCAATGCAGCGTTCCTGACGGTGTGGCGGGATCATCTGGCCCGTTGAACCCATCGTCTTCTGCACTTTGTTCTTTCGCACTGCTTTTTTCTGAAGCCTGCTTTACGGTTTGAAAATCGCTGCTGCCTGGAACGAACAACGCTTTGCAATCGACCGCATCAAAGGCGTAGGCAGTGTTGCAATAATCGCAGTTCACTTCAATTTTGCCCTGATCCTTCAGCGTATCCATGACTTCCGCTTCGCCCAGTGAGCGCAGCATGCGGGCGACTTTGTCACGCGAACAGGTGCAATGAAAAACAGGCTGTCGTACAGCCAGCGTCTGATGCGGCTCCTGCCAGAACAAACGGTGGGCAATGGTGGCGGGCTCATGCGCGAGCAGTTCGCCCGGCTTGAGCGTGTCGCTGAGCGTGACCAATCGCATCCAGTGCTCAGCCAGGTCGCCGGGGGACAGTTCGCTCGAGGGCTTTGCCGACAGGATGCCACCGTCGCCCGGCATCTGCTGCAGCAGTAGGCCAGATGCGCAGGATGCATCGGTGTCCAGCCACAGACGGGTCTGCAACTGCTCTGACTGCTGCATGTAGTTCTCGATGGTCTGTGACAGGTTGTCGCCCTCCAGGCCGATGATGCCCTGATACGGTTGTTGACCGGGCAGACGGTCGCGCGGGTCGAGAATCATCACAAACCGGCCCTGACCCGTTGCGTTGACCATGGCATTGAAAGATGCGGTGTCGTCGAATCGGTGGGCAGGGTCGAACATGGCTGTAGCACGGATGCCCAGTTCGCTGGAGCATTCCGCCACCAGTAAACGGATGGGGCCGTCGCCTTTGAGTTGAAGCACCAGCGATCCGTTGAATTTGAGGCTCGCCGACAGCAGCGTGCTGGCTGCCACCAGTTCCCCCAACATGCGCTGTACGATGGGCGGGTAGGGATGACCCCCGATGATACGCTGCCAGGTGGCTTGCAGACGTACGACCTGTGCGCGGGCGGGTTGTTCGGTGAACAGCAGCGTGCGCAACTCACATGACGTGGGGTGGGACATGAAACTTAACCGATACGCTTGAGGGATTTTTTGAACAATTTGGCTTTTTCGACATAGATGGCCGCACCCGCACGCACACGGAAAAGATCTTCGTCGGTGAGGGTGCGAACCAACTTGGCCGGACTGCCCAGAATGAGAGAGCGGGGCGGAAATACCTTGCCCTCGGTTACCAGCGCGCCCGCTCCGACCAGAGACTCTTCGCCGATGACGGCGCGGTTCAACACAACCGCCTGTATGCCGACCAGTGCGCCGTCGCCGATGGTGCATCCGTGCAGCATGGCCTGATGGCCCACGGTGGCGTTTTTGCCTACGGTCAGCGGGCATCCCGGGTCGGTGTGCAGCACAGCGCCTTCCTGAACGTTGGCGCCGTCGCAGATGGTGATGGTCTCGTTGTCGCCGCGCAGTGCCGCAAAGTCCCAAACGGATGTGTCTTTGCCCAACACCACCTTGCCTATGATGCTGGCCTGTTCGGCCACATAGGCAGAGTCGTCGATCTGTGGGGTATGGTCTGCGAGTTGATAGATGGCCATGGAGCTGTAGATCCGTGATGCGCGCCGACAGGCGTCAATCCGGTATTCTACCGTTTTGTTGCAAAAGCTTTCGGTGGGTTTTTTCATGTTGAGACGGCTGGCTCTGGCGGCACTGGCATGCGCGGACGCAGACGAGAAAGTTCGCAGGGTCAATGAGTTGCACCAAGGGGATACGTTGACCATTGAGACGGCAGCCCCGGACACCTCAGGTCTTGTCCTGCCGGGGCGTCCGCCCCGCCCTGGGTTGGTAGGTCCGGACGAGTTGGCGCACCGCAGCCCCAACACCGTTGCAGGCCGTGCCGGACTTTTGCATGCGCTGGCGCATATTGAATTCAATGCCATCAATCTTGCGCTGGACGCCATCTGGCGCTTTGACGGTTTGCCGGATGAGTATTACCGCGACTGGTTGAGGGTCGCCGCCGAGGAAGCCTTTCATTTCACGCTGCTGCGGGATCACCTGAAGACGCTTGGATACGCCTATGGCGATTTTCCGGCCCACAACGGGCTGTGGGAGATGGCTGAGCGTACGGCAGACGATGCGCTGGCGCGGTTGGCGCTGGTGCCGCGCACCCTTGAGGCCAGGGGTCTGGATGCGTCTCCACCCATCCGCAAAAAACTGCAGTCAGCCGGCGACACCATGGCAGCCGGTATTCTGGACATCATCCTGCGTGATGAAATCGGCCATGTGCGGGTGGGCAATCACTGGTTCCGCCATCTGTGCCGACAGAGGGGGCTGGATCCGATTGCAGTCTATGCAAGCCTGTCGAGGCAGTACCGTGCGCCGCGTCTGAAAGGTCCGTTCAACCTGGAAGCTCGCCGTCAGGCGGGGTTTGAGGAGGCGGAACTGGATGCGCTGGTCACTTCCGCTGGTGTTGCGGGGGCGCCATTGTAGGTTAGTGCGGGGCATAACTGTTAAAATGCCGATATGCAGTATTACCCTGACCCAACCCGACTCAATGCAGATCTGCATTGTCATTCCAGCGAGTCAGACGGGCGCTGGTCACCCGAAGAACTGGCCGCCGCTGCTGCGGCCAACGGAGTCGCTTTGTGGTCGCTCACAGACCATGATGAAGTCGGTGGTATCTCCCGTGCCCGGGCAGCCTGTTCGTCCTTGGGCATCGACTTCGTGGCTGGTGTAGAAATTTCTGTCACCTGGGCCAATGAAACCCTGCACATTGTAGGATTGGGGATTGATGAGACCCACCCCGTGCTTCAAGAAGGTTTGCAGTCTGTCAGGGCAGGGCGTGACCACCGAGCGGTGGAGATGGGCGCTGAGTTGGCCAAGGCGGGTATCGCGGGGGCTTATGAAGGCGCTTTGCGGTATGCGGCCAATCCAGGGTTGGTGGGGCGTACGCACTTTGCCCGCTTTCTGGTGGAGCAGGGCGTGTGCGAAACGGTGGGTGATGTGTTTCAGCGCTATCTGGTGTCGGGCAAGCCCGGTTATGTTCCGCACAGATGGGCGACGCTTACGCAGGCAGTCTCATGGATAAGGGCTGCAGGCGGGCAGGCGGTCATTGCTCACCCCGGGCGGTATCGGCTCAATGACCTGCTGATGCATGCCCTTCTGGAAGAGTTCAAAGCGCTCGGTGGCGGCGCGCTGGAAGTGGTGACAGGCAGTCACACCACCGACCAGTACATCCGCTTTGCGCGCATCGCATTGCAGTACGATCTGAAAGCATCGCGTGGCAGCGATTTTCATGGTCCTGACGAGAGTCGTGTCGCTTTGGGTACACTGCCGCCGTTACCGGATGCTTGTGTGCCTGTCTGGAGCGATTGGAAGATGTCTACAGGCAGTGCTTGAACCGTTGAATGAAAGATCATGGCGCAGTTTTTTGAAATTCATCCCGATAACCCTCAGCAGCGCCTGATCAGGCAGGCGGCTGACATGCTCAGGCAGGGTGCTGTGGTGGCATTGCCCACCGACTCCTGCTATGCATTGGTCTGCCATCTGGACGACAAAAATGCGGTTGATCGCATCCGGCGCATCCGTCAGTTGGACGAGCGGCAGCATCTGGCTTTGCTGTGCCGCGACCTCACGCATCTTTCAAACTATGCCAAGGTGGACAATGCGCAATACCGACTGCTCAAGTCGGTGTGGCCGGGGCCTTACACTTTCATTCTGGAGGCCAGTCGTGAAGTGCCGCGACGCGTCTCCCATCCCAGTAAAAAGACCATTGGCATCCGGGTGCCCGATCATGCGATTACGCAGGCTTTGCTGGCCGAATTAGGCGAGCCGCTGATTGCAACCTCGCTGCAGTTGCCCGATGATGAACAGCCGATGGGCGATCCGCATGCGGTTCGTGATGCGCTGGAGCATCAGGTGGCGCTGGTCATTTCCGACGGCGGCGATTGCGGTCTGCATCCGACTACCGTCATTGACTGGACTGGCGATGCACCGGTGGTGGTGCGACAGGGGGCGGGGCCGCTGACTGGCGCGCTCGAACCGTTTGACATAGAGCCGACGGACCGCATCTGATCCGTCTGTATGGCAATATTCAAGATGTGATTTTTTGAGGAGGCCGCGCGGGGGTGGCGACTGTCTCGGGCGTGCGGTGCGTCTTGTGCGTCCGTTGTCGCTCCGCCGCTCTTGCTACAATGGATGCCATGGACTCCGACCTGCTGAGCAACATCGCCCTCTACGCCATTCCGGTGGTGCTGGCCATCACCCTGCACGAAGCAGCACATGGCTACGTGGCGCTCCTGCTCGGCGATCCCACCGCCAAGCGCGCCGGTCGCATCACCCTGAATCCGATCAAGCACATCGACGCTGTCGGTACCGTGATTTTGCCGCTCTCCCTGCTGCTGCTGGCCAAACTGGCCGGTGCGCCGCCCTTGCTGTTTGGCTGGGCCAAACCCGTGCCGGTGGACTTTTCCCGTCTGTACCGGCCCAAGCAGGACATGCGCTGGGTGGCCTTCGCAGGGCCGGCTGCCAACCTGATCATGGCCTTGATGTGGGGCGCATTGGCCAAGTTTTACATGCTCTCAGGCCCTGCGGACAGTTTCATGGCTGAAATGGCTCGTATCGGCATTTTGAGCAATGTGCTGCTGGCCGTGCTCAATCTGCTGCCGTTGTTGCCACTGGATGGCGGGCGCATGCTTTTCAGCGTGTTGCCCAACCGCTTGGCCATGGCCTACGGCAACACCGAACGTTTTGGCATGCCCATCCTGCTGATGCTGATGGTTTTCAATATTTTGCCAGCCATCCTCACGCCCTTTGTGGTCCTGCTGATGGCCTTCATCCAATTGCTGTTCAACCTGTGAGTGTTTTACATGTTTTCTGAGCGCGTTCTGTCCGGCATGCGACCCACCGGCAGTCTTCATCTGGGGCATTACCACGGTGTCCTGAAAAACTGGGTGAAACTGCAGAGTGAATTTCCCTGCCTGTTCTTTGTGGCTGACTGGCACGCGCTGACGACTCACTATGAAACGCCCGAAGTCATCGAACAAAACGTCTGGGACATGGTGGTGGACTGGCTGGCTGCGGGCGTCGATCCGTCTCAAGCCACGCTGTTCATACAGTCCCGGGTACCCGAGCATGCGGAGTTGCATCTGCTGCTGTCCATGTCCACGCCCCTGGGTTGGCTGGAGCGGGTGCCGACGTACAAAGACCAGCAGGAAAAACTGGCCGACAAGGATCTGGCGACCTACGGTTTTCTGGGCTACCCGCTGCTGCAGTCAGCTGACATCCTGATCTATCGGGCCAGTCAGGTGCCTGTGGGTGAGGATCAGGTGCCGCACATTGAACTGACCCGCGAAGTGGCAAGGCGCTTCAATCATATTTACGGACGCGAAACCGGTTTCGAGGAAAAGGCGCTGGAGGCAGCCAAGAAGCTCGGATCCAAGCGCATGAAACTGTATCTGGACCTGCGTGACCGTTTTCAGGAGCAGGGCGACGAGCAGGCGCTGGAGCAGGCACAGGCCATGCTCAATGACTGGCAGGGGCTGTCGCTGGGTGACCGCGAGCGCCTGTTCGGTTATCTGGAAGGCGGACGCAAACTCATTCTGGCTGAGCCCAAAGCCTTGCTGACCGAGGCGTCCCGCATGCCCGGGCTCGATGGTCAGAAAATGTCCAAGAGCTACAACAATACGATTGCCCTGCGCGAAACAGATGAGTCCGTCACGACCAAGATTCGCCGCATGCCCACTGATCCGTCCCGCGTACGCCGCACTGATGTGGGAGACCCCGCTCGTTGCCCCGTCTGGCAGTTGCACGAGGTCTACAGCAATGACAGCGTGAAGGACTGGGCCAGCGCTGGTTGCAAATCCGCCGGTATCGGCTGTCTGGAGTGCAAACAGCCCATCATCGATGCGGTGATCGCAGAACTCAAGCCCATGCGCGAGCGCGCGCAACAGTACCTTGAGGATCCCGCACTGGTGCGAAACGTGATTTCGGATGGTTGCGAGAAAGCCCGCGAGCTGGCCCATGAGACCATGCGAGATGTGCGTGAGGCCATGGGGCTGAGTTATACCTGACCGACCGGGCAGATCTGTGCGGCCTGCCGCCGGCGTGCCGGTTGTGCAGGCGCTGCATGCGTTACAATCCGCGCATTGCCTGTCCATTTCTATGTCCTTGTTTCTGTCTTTTTCTGCCAGAAAGGAAACACCATGATCACCGGGAGTCTGGTCGCGCTGGTCACCCCCATGTTTGAAGACGGTTCCATCGACTGGGACAGTTACAAATCGCTAATCAACTGGCACGTAGCGCAGGGTACGCATGGCATTGTGGCGGTGGGTACCACAGGTGAATCGCCCACGGTGGACGTGGAAGAACACGGTGAGTTGATCCGTGTTGCCGTTCAGACGGCGGCAGGTCGCATCCCGGTGATCGCCGGCACAGGCGGTAACTCCACCACCGAGGCAGTCGAGCTGACTGCGCACGCGCGCAAGGTAGGCGCCAATGCCACGTTGCAGGTTGTTCCCTACTACAACAAGCCCACGCTAGATGGCATGTACCAGCATTTTCGCAAGGTGGCTGAATCGGTTGACCTGCCTGTCATCCTGTACAACGTGCCGGGGCGCACGGTGGCCGACATGAGCAACGATACGGTGCTGCGATTGGCCCAGGTTCCCGGCATCGTCGGTATCAAGGACGCGACTGGCGACCTGCATCGGGGTGCCTGGTTGATCCGTGGTGCACCAGCTGATTTTGCGGTTTACAGCGGTGACGATCCGACTGCCGTTCATCTCATGATGATGGGCGGCAAAGGCAATATCTCCGTCACAGCCAACGTGGCGCCCGCTCAGATGGCGCAGTTGTGCACACTGGCCATGGCGGGCAAGGTGCGGGAAGCCAATGCGCTGAACATGACATTGCTGCCCTTGCACAGGGACCTGTTCTGTCAGGCCAACCCGATTCCGGTCAAATGGGCGCTGGCTGAAATGCGTAAAATGCCAGCGGGCATTCGTCTGCCACTGGTCGGGCTTGAGCCCGCTTATCAGCCGCTGGTCAGGTCCGCCCTGCAGCAGGCAGGTTTGCTGCCGGGTTTGTGATACTGTCCCGTTTGCCAATTCATTACTGAACCGAAAGCACCATGTCTCCGCTGTTTACCGTTCGCCGCATCGCACTCGCCTCCAGTTTCTCCCTGCTTGCAGCTTGCGGCAGTTACGATGCGATAACGCAAAAGGGCAAGATCGACTACAAGACCACTGCCCAGTCCAAGCCCCTCGACATTCCGCCGGATCTGACGTCCGTGACGGCAGACGAGCGGTTCGTGGTCCCGGATGTGGGTTCACGAGGGGTTGCAACAGCGTCGGGAATGAACGTCGGGTTGGCAGCCGGTACCAGTGTTGTCGGTAACAGCGGACCGGCTGTGCTGGCCCAAGGTACCGAGGCGCGCATCGAGCGCAGTGGCAACCAGCGTTGGCTGGTGGTCAACCGGCCTGCGGATCAGGTGTGGCCTATTGTGCGCGAGTTCTGGTTGCAGTCAGGCTTTGTGCTGAAAGAAGACAAACCGGAGATTGGCATCCTGGAGACCGATTGGGCTGAAAACAGGGCCAAGATTCCGCTCGATGGCGTTCGCAAACTGGTGGGGAAGGTGTTTGACGGACTGTATTCGTCAGACGAACTCGACCGTTATCGCACCCGCATTGAACGGGCTGATGGCAACACCGAAGTCTACATTTCGCATCGCGGTCTGCGTGAAGTGTATGCCGACAGTTCGCAGGTCCGAACTGTCTGGACACCGCGCGCCAGCGATCCCGAACTGGAAGCCGAGTTTCTGAACAAATTGCTGGCACGTTTTGTCGGTGAAGAAAACAAACGCGTAGCCGACAACAAGGCTGCCGCTGCATCGACTACAGCAACTGCCGCAACCGCTGCAACTGCGACCACGGATCCGCGTGCCCGCATCGTGCGTGCCGGTAATGAACGTAGATTGCAAGTCCGAGAAAACTTCGATCGGACCTGGCGCCGTGTGGGGCTGGGGCTCGACCGTGTGGGTTTCACGGTTGAAGATCGCGACCGCTCCAAAGGCCTTTATTTCGTGCAATACCGCGAAAGTGGCGACAAGCCGGTGGCCAAAGATGATGGCAAGCCCGGCTTTTTCGCACGCTTGCTGTCCTTCGGAAAAGATGCGAATGCAAAACCGATTCCTGCAGATGAGGGTCGGGTCGAAGGTCGCTATCGCATCCGTGTAGCCCCGGTCGAAGGCCGCACTGAGGTGACCGTGCTCAATGCCGAGGGCCAGCCTGTATCGGCCGGCACTGCGGAAAAAGTGCTGGGGATGCTTGAGAGCGAGTTGCGTTAAAGCGCTCCCCTGACTGACGGAACACAACAAGATGCGGTTTTGTGCCCTGGGCAGTGGCAGTGAGGGCAATGCGTGGATCGTCGAATCCGAGGGTACGCAGGGCAGTGTGACGGCCACGCGTGTCATGATCGATTGCGGTTTCACGCTGCGAGAGACAGTTGCACGTCTATCATCCCGCGGACTGACGCCTGCTGACCTGCAAGGTGTGCTCGTTACGCACGAACACGATGATCATGTGGGTGGTGTGTTCCGGTTTGCCCGCAAGTTTGGCACACCCGTTTATTCCACCATGGGAACCTTCATGGCCAGCGTCCGGGCGCGCCTGGTGGATGTGTCGTGGCTGCAGGAGGGCAAGGTTCGTATCTTCAATCCGGAAACGGCCTGGAGTATCGGCGATCTGCACATACAGCCGTTCACAGTACCGCACGACGCGGCAGAGCCTGCACAGTTTGTGGTGACCGACGGCCGTCATCGGTTTGGCATCATGACCGACTGCGGAATGGCTACGCCTCACATTGTCGAGAGGCTCTCCGGTTGTGATGCACTTGTTCTTGAGAGCAATCACGATGCTGATATGCTGCACAGATCTGACTATCCGGGGTCGCTGAAACGCAGAATCTCGGGCGACTATGGTCATCTGAGCAACGATGCAGCCCATGCCATTCTGTCGGCCATTGACCGGGACAGCTTGCGGTGTCTGGTGGCTGCGCATCTGAGCCAAAACACCAACAGTCCCGAGCGCGTGCGTGAGAGCTGGCTGGGCACATTGCAAGTGTATGGGGGTGAGTTCTGTTTTGCAGATCAGCATTCCGGATTGGACTGGCGAACGCTGTGATCAAGGCTTAAGTTCATGAGAACGGATGTGGTGAGTAGTGGAGACATCACCCCGCAAAAATGCAGACATAAAAAAAGCCGGCTCGAAGCCGGCTTTTTTGTGAGCCTGAAGGCCCCAGAGATTACTTCTTCTCTTCGGGCTTGGCTTCCGGTGCGGCTGCAGGAGCAGCAGCAGGGGCAGCTTCAGCCGGCTTGGCGTCAGCAGCTGGTGCAGCGGCTGGAGCAGGAGCAGCTGCGGGAGCGGCAGCAGGAGCTTCTTCTTTCTTGCCACAAGCGGCCAGGGCGATGGCGAGCATGGAAGCGATCAGGAGGGACTTCTTCATGGTATTTTCCTTTGACTACGGTTAAACAAATGGCTTGCTGTCGGGACAGAGCCCAATACATTGACAACGTGGGGAGATTTTAACGAGTGATCGAGTTTTCTCAAAATGACAACCCGTAAAATTGACTGAGCACTTACTCTAAAACAACAGCCCGATAAATGCAGAGCACTCCCTATAACGCGTTCTGTCCGGCTTCGTTGACTTCGCAATGCAAGCGCAAGCAAAACGTTTACGCAATATTGCGTATTTCGTGCAGTTTTTAATCAGGCATGCTTTCAATCCAGCCTGCATCCATCATGCTCAGACACCATGATGTGAATGCGCTGTCCTGTGTGCAGCCCTCCAGATCTTGAGGTGAGAGCATCCGCGCATGGGCCAGCATCGACAGGCATCGTTTGTCGATGTCTTGTGTAAAGTGCTCAAACCATTCTCCATTCATCGCGAAACCACGCTCGCCCGTCATGAGACGGCTGGCTTTGTGCAACCGGATGCCGCGTGTAGTGAAGGTTCGCAAGACGGAACGCCCCGTTGGCGCACGCATCGGTGCATTGAATATCACATTGTCTTTGGGTTCCGTGCGTTCGCGCAGCAAACCTTTCTCGATACTGTGAATGTCCGGTTTGAAACCCTGCAGATGTGAGGTGACCCATTGCACCATGTCATCGGGCAACAGCGCTGGCTGTTGACACACGCCGCGTTGGGGATCTGCGAAACGTTGCGCAAGCAGCGCAGTGTTCTCGCGCACATCCTCTGCGAGTTGCTGAAAAACGCTCGACAGCAACTCGGCAGCCGTCGGTGATCGGAAACCGATGGACAGGGTCGTGCATTCGCCGATGGCCACCCCGTCATGTGCATAGCGCGGCGGCAGATACAGCATGTCGCCCGGATTAAGCACAAACTCCTGCTCGGGCTTGAAGTCTCGCAAGATTTTCAGGGGCATGTTCTCGACCAGATCCAGTGATGTTTGCGCACTGATGCGCCAGCGTCGTTGCCCATGCATCTGCAGAAGAAATACATCGTAAGAATCGAAGTGCGGACCCACACCGCCACCATCGGTGGCAAAACTGACCATCAGATCATCCAGTCGGGCATCGGGTACGAAACGGAAACGGTCCAGCAGGCGGGCGGCGGGGTCCAGCATCAGGTTCAGTCCCTGTACCAGCACGGTCCAGTTTTTCTGTGAGCGTGGGGGCAGTTCGTCCAGCGGTCCATGTGTCAGCGACCATCCGGTTTCGGTCTGCTCGATCAGCCGGGTTTCTGCGTCGGGATCTTTGGCCAGTTCGAGCAATTCATCGATGCTGCAGAAGGGCTCGAAGTCGGCAATCGCATTGCGAAACAGGCGCGCGTTGCGGTGCCAGTCGGTTTTCATGAATGTTTCGACATCTTCTTCGGCGATGCGAGACAATATGGGGGATGGCGCAGACGGGGCGCCTGGTTTAGCGTGCTGCATGTCGGTTCTGTGTGCTCAAACGCTGTCGAATCGGCTCGACAGTGGAGTATCATTGTAGCTTGTCATGGGCTTTATGCCCTCGTGTCAACAGTCTGGAGGTGGGCATGGATGTCGCAAAAAATCGTGTGGTGACGGTTCGCTACCAGGTATGGGACGCTCAGGGCGAACTGATTCAGGAAGTCAACGAGCCCATGGTGTATCTGCATGGCGGATACGGCGATGTGTTCGACGCAATCGAAAATGCCCTTGAGGGCAAGCGCATCAACGAAGAGGTGTGGCTGCAGGTAGAGCCCGAGCAGGCCTTCGGTGAGTATGACCCCGAGCTGATCCAGGTAGAAGACCGCGACCGGTTTCCGGCTGAGGTGGAAGTGGGCATGCAGTTTGAAGGCGTACCGACCGAGGACGATGATGTTGATCCCGACGAGCCGCAGCCCATCTGGACCGTGACGGGTGTTTCAGAAGACAAAGTGGTGCTGGATGGAAATCATCCCTTGGCCGGCATTGCGCTTCGTTATCATCTGGTGATCAGCGACGTGCGGCATGCCACCGACGAAGAAATTGAACGTGGCAGTGTGGCACCCGATGCCGTTTCGCTCAGCCAGCAATCTCTGCATTGACTGCGTTCCCGGTTCGGTCTGATGTTGTGCACTGATCTCTCGGGCTGATGCACGCCCTAGGGCTTGTTGTCGTCGTCCGGCAGCAGCCGTTTGGCGCGGATATCAAATACCTCACGCGGCAGCGTCTTTGACGTATCCACAGCCACTTCCACCCAGTTTCTGGTAAACGGGAATCCGAACGTTTCAAGCCGCAGCACGTTGGCCACGATCTGGCCTTTGTCATCCCGCAGCGACTGGTCGATGCGATGCGCGTGTGTGTCGCCATGAAGCAGCAGAGTCGGTTTGCCCAGTGATTTGAGTTGTGAGGCCAGTTGCGACCGCCACTCGGCAAAGCCGTCACGCAGATGGCTTTTCTGCTCGGCGCTGTCACGCTCGAAGGGGTTGCCCTGGAAGGCCAGAACCACTGCCTTGACGTTGCCCGCCCGGGCTTTGCTGATGCTGTCGGACAGCCATGCTTCGTTGTGTGCACGCCGGGTTGCAAACTCTGCGTTGCGCGGGTGATCGGCTTCTTGCTGGGCCCAATAGTTGTTGTTGCTGCCCGGTATGTTGAACGTGACGAACAGTACATCGCCGCGTTGCCAGCGCAGGTTTTCAGAAGGGGTGTTGGCCGCGTCAGTCAGGATGGCCTGCTGTTGAACCGCCAGCGGTGTATGACCCAGACTTACCGGTTTATGGAATGCCCGCTTGCGCAGCCACTGCAGACGCTCAAGCGGATCGAAACCACCGGCAGGGCGCCGGTGACAGTCGGTCCACTCATTGTCGCCCACCGTGTAGATCAGCGGTTTGGCGCTGCTTTCGAGCTGGCGGAGGCGGCGGTCGAGCAGATCGTTGCCGCAATACTCAGACCCGGACTTGATGTCTCCCAGGTGGATGATGAATTCGCTCTGGCTGTTGGCAATGTCCTGCAGTACATCATCAACGTTACGTTCGTCCGCGGTGTTGTAGGGCAGGTCGCCGATGGCTGCAAAACGCACGGATTGCGCCAGCGCAGGATGGACCGACAATATGCACAGGCCAATGATGCCAATGCGTCTGGCCATAAGTCCGGAAGTGGTTGCACACATGAAGGCTGCTTTCATCAGGCACGTTTGATATCAGACAGGTTGATGACCCGAGAATCGCCGCAGAGTTCCTTCAGTTCATACAGCAGTTGCAGGGCTGCCTTGGGCGAGAGTTGATCCAGGTCAGTTGCTGCGATGGTTTGAGCGACATCCTGCGCGTTTTGCGCATGCTGGGCACTGTTTGCGAGGGCTGCAAAGGCGCTGTCGGTTGGCTGCATGCCTGCTGCGTCAAACAGGCTGCCCTGTGGTGTCTGTTGGACCTGAGCCTGTTCCAAAGCCTGCAGGCGCTTTTGGGCCTGCCGGATCAGGGCGGGGGGAAGCCCCGCGAGTTTTGCCACCTGTATGCCGAAGCTGCGCGATGCAGGTCCGGCTTGAACGCTGTGCAGGAAAACCAGATTGTGACCGTGCTCCGTTGCGCTCAGGTGCACGTTGACGGCTTCGGCATGTTCCTCCGCCAGTGCGGTGATTTCAAAATAATGCGTGGCAAACAGGGTCAGGCTCTGGTTGCGCGATACGAGTTGACGCGCAATTTCCCATGCCAGCGACAGCCCGTCGAAGGTGCTGGTGCCGCGACCGATTTCATCCATGATCACCAGACTGTTGGCGGTGGCCTGACGCAGGATGGTGGCGGCCTCCGTCATTTCCACCATGAAGGTGGAGCGACCGCCGGCCAGATCATCGGATGCACCAATGCGCGTGAATATGCGATCCAGCAGTCCGATCTGCGCGCGACGTGCGGGTACGAAACACCCGATGTGCGCC
>SXGQ01257671.1_pt1 | contig 13790 bp, 10 predicted proteins | sample 3178371 | NCBI WGS metagenome assembly SXGQ01 (sample SAMN11356859, study PRJNA531348) | freshwater metagenome | isolation source: freshwater sample F1-20 | place: China: Fuxian Lake, Yuxi | collected 2017-12-25
AAAAAAAACCGCACATCGCACCGCGATGTCGGGTTTCTCTAATTCCCCCTCGGCCAGGAACGGCGAAGCCAATCCTGTATTGCCCACAGAGAAACCCGGCGCCGAGAGGTGCCGGGTTTTTTTAGGGGTGAATGCGAAGCTTGCTTAGGCATGCCCCATAATCCGGACGAGTAAATGCGGTTAGTCGTCCCCTGAGCGATTGAATGCAAATGCATTGGGTCCAGTACAAAGCGGTCCGCGACCGCGAGCGTACCTTTAAGCCGTTATCCCGCCATGCGCATCCTGTACCGCCTCCCGCTGCTTTTGCTCATCATGATGAGTATCGTGTTCGGACTCGTGCTGCTCAAAGCCCTCGGCGCATCCATCAAGGCCCGCCACGGCTATCTGGCGGTGGGCAAGAAGTTATGGCTCACCATGATGGGTATTCGAATTAAGCTGCGCGAAGGCGTGCCGCCCCGCGAAGCCGCCATCCTCATGGCCAACCATCGGAGCTACGTCGACGTCATGTTTTTTCGCTCCGCCACTCCCCAAATTTACCTGAGCAAGGCCGAGGTAAAAAACTGGCCCTTAATCGGTTGGGGAGCTAAGGCCCTCGACGTGGTGTTCGTAGACCGCAGCAGCAAAGAATCGCGCACCGCTTCTCGGGCGGAACTAGCCGACCGCGTGCGTCGCGGACTGAGCCCCGTCGTGTTCCCCGAGGGCACTACCGTCGAACGGGGCCTCCTCGAGTTCAACCCCGGAATGTTCTTTACCGCCGCCGAACTCGGCGTGCCGGTCGTTCCCTTTGTCATGGAATATTCCGACCCCCAAATGGCCTGGGTCGACGACGACACGTTTGTGACGCACCTGCTTAAAATGCTTACCCGCCCGCCCTGGCACGTCGACCTCTACATTGGCAACCCCGTGCGGAACTCCGACGGCGCCCAACTTGCCGAAGAAATCCGCGCCTGGATGCTTCAAAGGGTCAAAAAATAACCCAAACAACTCAATTGTTCGGATCTATTCGGATTCTCGAACTTTTCGATGCGGTGTAGCGCCAGGAGTGCATCACCTCCAATGCTAAAGGGTTAATTTTGCCGAATTAAGCGACTTACCTATGAATGTTCGACCCCTGAGTATACTCGCCGCAATGGCGATTTTAACCTTACCGGCCTGTCAGCGAGAACTGCTGGATCCGAATGACCTTGATCTTAAACTGCAGCCCGGTCTTCAAATTCCAGTGGGCAAAGTCGATCTGACGCTAAGCGACGTCTTCCGTCCGGACAGCGGATTGATAAGTGTGGGTTCGGACCAAAACTACCGTCTGGTGTATAAACAAGACAGTTTGTTGAGTCTTGATGTGGCCGACCTCTTGCAATTGCCAAACCAATCACCGGTTGCGCAGAATTTCAAGATGGGCATCCTCAACCTGCCAGGTTTCAGCAGTGACGCGGAGATCAAACTCAGCACCTTGAGCAATGCAATCACCAATCCACCGGGATTTGCCACCACGCTCAATGCGGCCCATGGAACGAATAGCTTCGTGCCAGCGATTCCTAACCAAAGCCCCGGTGACCTTGCGGGCGTCAGCGTTAGCAGCTTTTCTACTGCTAGTTTTCACGGAGGCAGCATGACGCTCAAAGCAGTAAACAACTACCCTTCCGCCGTAACCGCAACGATTGAGATCCGCACCACAACGGGGGCCACTTTGATGACCTTCCCGCTCGGCGCCATGAGCGCAGGCGACTCCGCGTCAAGCACCGTCAGCCTCGCGGGCCTCACCGTCCCCAACCAGATGCGCGTCGTACTGACCAGCTTTAGTAGCCCGGGTGCAGGAACCCCGTTGGTCCCCTCGACCTACGTTCCGATAGACACCGGTTCCGCTCTTGAAATTACCATGACGGGCAGTAACCTTCAGGTGTACAATGCCGTAGCTCAGACTCAGACCCAGCAAATTGTCGACGACACGGTCAAAGTTGGATTTGGCGCGACCGCCGGAGTTAAAGTCCGCGAAATCGCGTTTGACCAAGGCGGATTCAACTACAGTATGAACTCAGGACTCCCCGAAACCTTATCGCTCACCCTTGACTTTCCCAGCAGTAACCCGGGCGGAACGCCAATTAGTCAAACCATCGTTTTGCCCGCGGGTCAGACCGTGAACGGCAGCATCAGCCTCGCGGGTAGTACGCTCGACTTCACGAGCAATCCGGCTCAACCGTTCAATGAGCTCCCCATTCGCTACAGCGCGAGCTTGCAGAGCAGCGGCCAATTGGTAACTCTTGACTCGAGCGCCAGCATCAGCATGAGCTTCACATTGGTAAATGTGGATTTTGCGCACGTCAAAGGGTTCTTTGGTCAAGACGTGATTAGCATTCCCGCCGACACCATCGACCTTGTTCTTGAAGTTCTTAACAAACTCGGCGGAAGCATCACCTTCGTTCAGCCCGCCCTTAAAATTCCCGTCGTAAACAGCGTGGGAGTGCCCATCACCCTTGACCTGAACATGGCGTCGATCGATCCGCAAGGCGGAGTGCACCCCTTGGGCGCCCCCGCTACCGTGCTTCCATACCCTACGGCAGCCCAGTTTGGCCAGACCATTACGGACACGGTCGTATTTGACAAGAACAACACGACGATTGTTGACTTCTTGAGCTTGCCCAAGGACCTCTTCACCTTTAGCGGTCAGGTGAGCGTCAACGCCGATACGGTCGCCACCGGAACCGACAATTTTATTACGAGTACCTCGGCCATCTTTGGTGACGTGCTGATGGAATTGCCGTTCTACTTCACTGCCAGCGGAATCGGATTCAAAGACACTATTGACTTACAGGCCCTTAAGGACGCATTTGCCCCTGAGATTGGCGTGAGCGAGGGTACCCTTATCATCGGGAGCATCAACACCCTTCCGCTCGACGTGAACGTCAACCTGAACTTTTACGACGTCAACAATGTCCTCATTCACACAGAGCCCATGCCATTGCTTGAATCAGGCGTTGTGGATCCAAACACGGGGATGGTAACGCAACCCAGCAATTTGGTCTCTCGACTAACCATGGACGTGACGGACATCCCCAAGATTTATCAATCGACGACTCTTGAAATTGAGGCGGTGCTTGTAACGACCGCCGCAGGAACAGTTCCAGTTAAACTCTTAAGTAACGCAAACTTGCAGCTCGAGATCGCCGTTCAAGCTGAGTTAAATCGCAGTCTATAAGCCATGAATTCGAACATCCTATTTCGCGCGATCGCCTTTGCGGTTTTGGCTGCAAACTCTGCTTCCTATGCTCAGAACGATATTTTGTATGCCATGCGCGGCAATCCTCAGTCGTACTTTCTCAATCCTGCAGCGGACGTAGACAGCCGAATCCATTTTGCGCTGCCTAGTGCGCAACTCAATGGTCAGTTTTCACTTAACGCGTCCCAGATCATTGGGGCTCCGCTGCCCGAAATGTGGCGCCGACTAAGTAACCCCTATGAGGGCTTTAACAGCCAAATTGACGTGCACCTGTTTAACCTGGGTTGGAAGTATAAGAAATCCGCTTACTGGTTTGGTGCTCAGATCAATACGGATTTCTCAGCATATCTGGATCACGACCTAGTGGATTTCGCCCTTTGGGGAATGAAGGACGCGAACGGCGACATCGACCTCAACTTCTTCGGAGATTTTAACAAGACTTCTTTAATGGCCAGCGCCCGCGCAACGGCATCACTTGGATGGCAGCGTCAGTGGAATGACAAGCTCAAAGTAGGTTTGGTCTTGAATTCAACAAGTCTCATTGGCCATGCTCAACTCAAAATGAATGAGTTTAGCCTTACTTCAATTCCGACGACGAGCGTGTTCAACCGCCTTCAGCTCAATGCAATCGGAAACCTTTCGACTTATGGCCTCATTGACAATGGTGCTCAGATTGATTCCATTGGCCAGTTTTTTGGAGCAATAGGAAGTGGACTCGCAGGTGCCGGTTCGGCTCCGATGCTCATGTCGGCTGACCTCGGAGTAACCTACGACATCACCCCTCGTATTCGATTGATGGGATCGTATCAGGGCCTCGGCAGCGGAATGGAGTTCACCCACAACGCGCGTAGCCTCAAGCTCGATAACCAAATTAACATAGATGGATTCAGCTGGAACACTGCTGATACCGGTGTGGATTTCTTGGGAAACTACCTCGACACGCTCACGGAAGAGTTCGGACGTACCCTTTTTGTTGCCGGTCAAACCGAAGCCTTGATGGTCAAGCCCCTTCAGCGCGCCGACGCAGCAGTGTACTGGCGCTCACCCAAAAAGGTGCACCAGTTCGGAGCCCATTACCTCTACCGCAGCCGTCCGTCACAGACCTACCACGGCATCGCCGCCGAGTACCACGGTTTCTTAGGCCGACGTTTGCAGGTGAGCGGAAGCTACACCTACACCCTTAGCAGTGTTCAAGCCCAAGGACATTCAGTCACGGCGTTCACCACACTGCACCTTCCGGCTGGCTTGTCGGTGCACCTGGGCACGAGCGCGGCCCACATGATTCCGGCTCCGATGACCACGCCTTCGCTGGTTCAGACGATCGGAATTCCCGCATCTATGGACCGAATCAACTTCACGGTTGGACTGAATTGGATGCTCTACGAGAAGTCGTACCGCAAAGATGCTAAGGCACGTCGGGTCGCTAAAAAGGCCAAGCGCGCGGCTAGAAAAGCGGATAAAGCCCTTAAAAAGGGTGTGCCGACCAGCTCGGACGCTTCGCAAAATGTAGTGGAAACCGCGGCAACCGAAGTTGCCCCACAAGGTCTCGAAATCCAAGTCGATAAAAACTACTTTGTGGTGGTCGGTAGCTTTACCAATTCATCGCTGGCCACCAAACGTGCGTCGTTGGTCCCGGGATCCCAGGTGGTCAAGAGCACATCGAACTACTACCGCGTGTGTCTTGGACCTTACCTAGGTACCGAGGTTCGCGTGCGCCTCGAGGAACTAAAAAAGGGCACCCCCGATGCGTGGGTGGTTGAAGCTGAATAGGTTCATATTCAGGGTTTTAGGCACCCTTTTGTTCAGTGTAAACGCTGGGGGGATCCATGCTCAGGACGGCCGAGGTATTTATACCCTTCAGCCGAGGGTGGGCTTTTATCAAATGGCCGAAAAGGGATGGGAGCCGCTTACCCTCCATTTGACGGCGGTAGATCTTGTCATGAACCAGGGATCGCGCACCACGGTCTACCTTGGACCGCGTATGGCCGGCAATTTTTTAGGCGTTCGTGCGGGCTACATCAGCTTGGGGGCACACGCCGGCATTCAGCACCAACTGAGCCCAAAACTGACCCTTCGCACCGAAGTAGATGGCAATGCAGGCGGAGGCGGATACGCCCAAGACGGCGACGGCTGGGTTTTGGGGTCCACAGCGGCACTTATGTACGGTGGGCGCGGCCAAAATTTTGAGGTGGGATGTACCTACCACTATGCCAGTGGGGGCATGATTGGAGGATTTTCACCCTACGTCGGATTGAGCCGAAGTCTACAGCTCATTGCTCGTCCAGCAACCGACAATGTTGAATTCGACCGTAAGGGAGAACCCAATGCCGTGGCCCTTAGAGCACACGTCGGACTCTTTGTGCAGCCGTCGGTGGGTCGTCAGCCGTATGGAGACCCTGAAGGTGATCGCGCCTACCCCTTCACCATGTTCGGTGCCGAACTTAGCTTCGAAGGGAAGCGTTGGAATCATGCATTAAGTCTAAGCGCTGCGGCCGACACCTTTGGAGGTTATATGCTCGTGATGAACAGCGTAACACCCACCATCTTCCAGGGTGCATGGGTTCAGCTCAATCCGCAACTCTACCTTGGCGCGGGAGGTGGCGGTCGCTCGATTCACTACTACGGCGGACTGCACTATGGCCTGGGTCTCGAAGGCGCTGTAAACGTCGGTCGCCAGGGTCGTTGGGGACAGGTGTACTGGAACCACCAATTCATGTTCACCAACGGCCCCTGGAACTACCAAGCGGACCAAGTAGGCCTTCGCGTCCCGCTGATCGTGGCTCGCGTACCGCAAGCCAACGAGGTCCCGACCCACCAAGCGGTACCGCGCTACACACTTGAGGTGGGCGTGGGTGCCAAAGGATACCGCAGCGACAGTTTGTGGGCAGCCTGCGTAGGTGGTGAGGTTCGGTTGCTCCATAAAGGCCCATTAAGTGTGTATGGATCAACGTGGTGGGCCGCCGTGGGTGGTGATTTGGGAGCGTATGCCGAGGGTCTCATTGATGCGACGTACCAGCTGCATCCGGCCTTACATGCCACGGCTTCTGGCGGGCTTGGTGCAGGGGGAGGGGTGAACCACCTTGGTGACGCGTACATGCTGGGTGCGGGCCTCGAGGCTGGCCGCAGAACCCGCCTCAGAATTCAGGTGTGGCAAGGTGCGCCATCTCGAGTTTCGCTCGGATTGGTGTACCGATTCGAGCAGCCCATTGCAGGAGTGGCGCAGTGAATACTCGAATTCAATCAACGACTGAAATTCCGCATTGATTGGGTCGCGCCTCGAAGAGACCTCCGTACATTTGCGATTCCGAATGAATTCCTACCCCAACAGCAGCCTCAAGCGGCTTTTTGACGTCGCACTTTGCCTCATTATTTGGCCCTTTGCGGGGGCGGCGGTGACGTTGGGAGCCATCGCCGTATTGGTAACAACGGGTAAAGCGTTCATTTACACCCAAAAACGCGTTGGTCGGGGCGGACAGATTTTTACAATGTACAAGTTGAGAACGTTGAAGCACAGCGCTCAAGGCGACCTTAGCGGAATGCGCCCCAACGACCCTGATGTTTTGCCCGTCGGTCGCGTGCTGCGGATATGGCGCATTGACGAACTTCCTCAGATTTGGAACATTTTAAAGGGTGATATGAGCTGGGTGGGTCCGCGTCCCGAGCGGCCGCACATTGTGGAGCGCTGCACGCAGAACATTCCCAACTACGACAAGCGCCATGATGTGCTGCCTGGAATTACGGGACTGGCCCAAATTCACAACCCTGACGCGACACCCGACGACAACGCTTCCAAGCTGCAGCATGACCTGGAGTATGTGCGCTCGGCCTCGCTGGCCATGGACCTTAAAATCCTATGGAAGACCTTGGTGGCAATCGGCTAAGCCGACGATTTGTCGGGCTCTTCTCGGTCTACGCGGGCGATCAGCCTGACTACCTCTATCAAGCACTTTGGTCGATTTTGCGCTATCAATTGCGTCCTCTTGATGCCTGTGTTGGGGTCATTGAGGGCGAATTGAGTGCAGAGCTTGAACACGTCGTTTCGGAGTTTTCTGAAGTTGAGTGGTTGCGCATTCCCAAGGTGATCAATGAGCTGCAGTTTGGACTTCCGACAGCCCTCAACTATGGCCTGAATCACCTTAGCTCGGGCGATGTGGTGCTCAAAGTCGATACCGACGATCTTTATCCCAACGACCGGGTACTGCGAACGGTGCAGGCATGGGCCGAACAGCCGAAATTGGGTCTGTACGGAGGCCAAATTGAAGAATGGACACCTGACTTCGCAACGTACATGGGCACGCGAAGCGTTCCGCTCGAGCACGACGAAATCATGCGCTATGCCCGTCGACGCAATCCCATGAATGGTCCCACAGTAGCCTTTGACCGTGATTCCGCGCTCAAGGTGGGTGGATTTGCCCATGTCGGTGCCAACGAAGATTACGTGATGTGGACTGCACTGCTGGCGCGTGGAATTTTGGCGGCTAACGACGACCAGACGCTCGCGTACATGCGGGGCGGACCCGATTTGGTGCGCCGCCGCAGCACTGCCCGAACCCGAAAGGGCGAGGTTGAGGCCCTCAAGGCCATCCGCGCAACCGGAATTTTTAGTCGCCCAACCTACTTCAGCCACCTCGTGGGCACGCAAATCGTTCGCCGTATGCCCCGAGGTTGGACTCGCTACCTTTACCGATGGCTACGTGAACCCGGATGGCGTCCCCTGCCGGACGTTGTCGCCGACGCTCTTGCCGCCCTAAACCAATGGAACCCATGAACCGCATTGTACTCATTCTAGTTCTGCTACTTACCGCAGGTGCCGTTCAGGCACAAAACGTCTTTGCGCGCAAAAGCCTCACGTCGGTCAATGTGGACCAGCTTGGCGAAGACGAAATCTTGCTCTTTAAGCAGAGTTTTGAAAACAAGAATATTTCTCCAAACGAGGCCATCAACCAATTGAAGGCCAAAGGGATGAAGGAAGAGGAGTTGCGCAAGCTCAAAATGCGCCTCAACGCGAGTGAGGTCGAGGATCCAGAAGAACAACTTCGCCAATTGTCCTTGAAGCTGTTGAAACTTCAAGATTCATTGGCTCAAGCAAATAAAGCTATTATCGAATACACTGCATTAGAGCGATTGTATGTACTTGATTCCAATGTATTTGGAGCTGAGTTATTTCGCAATGAGCGCATGGACTTCGCTCCAAATTTGAGTATTGCCACGCCCCCCAACTACCGTGTAGGGCCTGGAGACCAACTTGATGTAACAGTTTATGGATACCAAGAATTTAACCGGACCCTGCTCGTAGAGCCATCTGGTTCAATCAACGTTCCATATGTCGGGGTTGTCAACTTGAGTGGGCTTACCATGAGGGAGGTGCGTGCGAAACTGATCCAAGTATTTTCGGCCAACGGATACCAAACATTGCGAAATGGTTCCTCAGAATTAGCCGTAAATCTCAAGGTGGTTCGCAGTATTGACGTCACGGTGGTTGGCGCCAAGGTTCCCGGTCGCTACACTGTACCAGGTCTGGCTTCACCCTATCACGTACTTCATTTGGCTGCGGGGCCATCAAATAAAGGTAGTTACCGCCTTATTCAGCTCATTCGAAATGGCAAAACAGTGGCCACCATCGATTTGTATGAATTAATAGCTGGAGGGATTAAGCACGATGATATTCGTCTTGAGGATGGCGATGTGATTTTTATTCCGACCTACACTGCACGAGTTACGGTGGGAGGAGAATTCAAGCGGAGGAAGACCTATGAAATCTTGCCGGGCGAGCACTTGAGTGATGTACTGAAGTGGTCGGGTGGTTTAACAGAACAGGCCTTTAATGGCAAGCTCTATGTTGAACGAGTGGGAGCCAAGGGCTTTTATGCCGAGGTTGTTGACTCGATTTCTATTGATAAATTCGCACTCCAAGGTGGCGATTTTATCGTTGCAGATCCGCTTCGAGATGTGGTGTTCAATCGAATTGCAGTCTCGGGGGGAGTGAACTTCCCTGGATACTATGCGGTAGGTTCGTCAAAAATGACTGTCGAAGATCTTTTGCGGCAAGCGGGTGGTCTTAATGAAACAGGGATTCTAGACCGAGTTATTGTCAGTCAAAAAGCACGAAATGGCGAGCGTAGTTATCGGGTCACCGAGCTGAGCGAGTCACTTTCTGAGGGTGATTCTGTGCTGTTCTTAACCATAGACATGCAACGCAGAGTATTCGAAGTTACCGTGCGTGGAGAGGTAGCCAGACCTGGAACATTACCCTTTGGCGACGGATTAACGGCGTGGGATGCCATATTTATTTCTGGTGGCTTTACTGACGATGCGGATCAAACTACGTTTGAAGTTTCGAGGCTCAACGATAACCCTGAAATTCGTCGCTACCAGAATCTGTTGATTACTGCAGAACAAGCGAAGGACTTCAAGTTAAGACCTGGTGACGCAGTCAGTGTGCGTTACTTAAGACTCCGTGCAAAGGTGCCTAGCATCACATTTATTGGCGAACTGGCGATGCCCGGAGCCTACGGCCTCCAGGAGCCCTATGAGGGGCTCAAGAAGGTGCTCAATAGGGCAGGAGGAATCACCCCTTTTGCGGACGTAAATGGTGTGTTTTTGATTCGCAGAGTTGACATAAACGCTGTTGATACAATGAATGATAAAACGCTTGCTAACAGATTGCAGCGGGACGGTAGTCGCTTTTTTCGTGCAGATACCATTGCCATAGGACAGCGAACACTTTTTGGACAACGTCCTTTTATGGTTCAGGATGGTGATATTGTCTACGTCCCCAGCCGCCAAACTACCGTTCGCCTCGAGGGAGCTGTGTTTCAGTCGACCACCGTCGGATTCAATGGTGCGTGGAGCTTTAACCGCTACCTCAGCCTTGCCGGCGGGGTCACTCAAGAGGGCAACGTGCGCAAGGCCTACGTCGTCTACCCCAATGGGGCAGCCAAGCGCAGCCGCAATTATGCGATTTGGATTAAACGGCCGAAAATCGTGCCCGGCAGTATGGTTGTGGTTCCTGAGAAGCCCTATAAACCGAGCAAAACAAGCCCGGCCGAAGTTGCGGCAATTGGTGGTGTTTTAGCCTCCATGACTACCTTAATCGTGACTTTAACCGCGTTGCTCCAGTAATCATGGCGAATCTAACCCAAGTTGTTGCAGGCCAAGCCACTCTGGGCGAGTGGATGGGCAATTTCGCGCGTATCGCGCCCAACCTTAGGCGCCGGTGGAAGGCACTGCTGCTCTTGGCAATGCTCGGTGGGACCGCTGGATACTACTACGGCCTTCAGCATCCGCGCAAGCATCAAGCCGAGATGATTATTGCCGTCGAGGACGACGACAGCAACGGATGGCAGAACCTGCTTCAGCAGTTCGGCATCGACGTCGGGGGCAACAACCCGGGCGGAATCTTTAAAGGCGATGCCCTTATTCGCCTCTTTACGACCCGAAGCATGGTTGAGCGCACCCTAATGAAGGACGTAAAGTACGGTGACGGCACTCAAGGAATGCTTGCCAACCGCTTGTGGCCCCAAACCAAAATGGCACAGGCCGAGGTGTTTAAGGGCCTTGAGTTTCCTGCCGACCGAGCGGACTTTACGCCACTGCACGATTCCGCCATGATGCTGCTGTACCAGTACACCACCAAAGAAGTAGTGTCGGCCGACAAGCCCGAGCGCAAGCTGAGCCTCATCATGCTTCGAGCTAGCCACACTGACAAGTATTTTGCCCACGCGTACTGCGTCACGGCGATTGATCAAACGGCAGAGTACTACGTTGAGCTGCTTACGAGCAAGGCTAAGTCCAACCTGAAAGTGCTGCGACGTGAAGCCGACAGCGTTCAGATGCTGATGCAAAAAAACCTAATCACAAGTGCGAGCAGTAGCGACCTCAACATTAACCCAAACCGAGCTGCCCTCAGGGTTGATCAAAACCGCGCATTGGTCGAACTTCAGGTTAGCGTGACGCTTTACGGCGAGATTATTAAAAACCTCAAATTGGCCGAAATTGGCATGCGCAAGCAGACGCCCATTATCCAAATTGTAGATTATCCGCAGTTTCCGCTGAATCAAGTGGGTATGCGCCCGTGGCAGTGGGCCTTGGTGGTGGCATTGATCGTTTCGGGTGTCTATGCCGTGTGGGTATCCCTACTGCCACAGCCCAAGTCGGACTCGCACGCCTAATCTAGATGGCCTCGGTGCTTGTAGCCTACGGGTATACGCCGGCTAAGGCCAAAAAGTGGCATCGATGGCTCGACCGCATCGGCCCTGCCGCGTTTCCAAGCGTGGTGGTCGACAACGCGTCCTACGCGGGAGTCACGGCTGGTGATCGCGGAATCCGCATCATACACGGAAGCAATTCCCAGTTTGAATTCAGCGGCTACCGCGAGGGTCTTCACGCACTGGACGCGAAGGCACCCGTGGTCCTTGTCAACGATAGCCTATTTAGTCACCATGCCACCAAAGCTTGGGCGCAGCTCGTGCGCAACGTGCTCGCTGAACCCCTGCACGGCAATCCCGGCGTCGTGGGGGACCCACGTATTGAGCCGATTCGCATTGACGGTCAGCCTCTGCGTCACCTTGCTTCGTGGCTGTTTGTACTTCGCAGCGATGGGGACCGCGCCCAGTTCACTTCAGCGCTCGATCACGCACTCACCCACTTTGACCAGGCGCCTACATGGCCCGGATACGCTGAATTCCTCGCCCACTACTACGCGCCGACCCGTCGCTGGGGCGGCTACACCCAAGCGCTGAGCCCTGAAGACCTCGAACGCAAGATGCGCTGCTCGTGGGCCGAGCACCGGCTCTCGCTGCACCTTCAGCAGCAGGGCCAACTGCGGCCCTTGGGCGGACTGAGCTATCAGGCCGCACACCTCATAGATCGCGCCTTAAGTGCAATTAAACGCCTGAAATCCAAATGATTCAGGCCGTACTGCAGCACCTCATCTACACCCCCAGCATCAACATTCCGCTGGGGTTGAGTGACATTGAGACCTTTCCGTGGGCACTGCTGTTTTGCCTGAGCCCTAAGCTCATCATCGACCGCGCCTACATCTACCTCATGCTCCTCTTTGGCTTGAGCGCGTTGGCCAGCCTTTACGTCTTTGGCTCGCCCGTCGACGTCATTCGCAGCTACTTTGCCATTCTCAACGCCAGCCTCATCTTTTATCGACTCTTGGGCGCCGACCGCGACGAATTTCACCAGCTCATCAAGGCCATGGTCGTGGTCTTCTTTTTTAACGCCTTCTTGAGCTTTATCCAAATGGCGGGCCTTTTTCCCGACGTCCTCGAACCCATTTACCGCCAGTTCGTCAAGCGCTTTACCAACGAAAGCCTTGACGGCGGCCGCGGCGTAGGGGGACTCTATGCGGAGCCGGCCTACTCCAGCTACGCCATGCACTTCATGTTTGTATTCATGGCCTTGTGGTGGCGCCTCGACCCGTTCACGCGGCGCGGAGCCCTTGCCTTCACCGCCATGCTGCTCTTTGACGTCTTCATCAATAAATCGGCTACCGGAACCCTCTTTCTAGTCGTCATCTTCGTGAGCTTTGTGCAGCGCCGCACCCTGCTGCAGCTAACCCTGAGCATCGGGGGCGGACTCCTCGGCATCCTGCTGCTCGTGCCCTACATGGACGAGCCACCGCGCGCCCTCGACCTGCTGCACAACATCTTTTTTACCTGGGACACCGACGACATCTATATGACCGTCATGAACGAGTCGGGCCACCGCCTCTTTAGTATTCTATCTGCGTACAAATACGGAATTCTGCACCCCCTGGGCGCCGGCATGGGCAGCTGGCCGGTCAGCAGCGTGTGGGCCATGGAAGACATGGGCATCAACTCGTTTGAAATCTACTACTTCCTCGAATTCAACGAGGGCTTCTTTAAGGGCATTCGCCCCACGGCCTTTGCCGCCGGCCTATTTCTCGAAGTGGGCGTCGTCGGAACCCTCGCCTTCATCGCCGTCCTTTTTCGCCACTGGATTGCGCTGCCCTACCTCACCAACTCATACTGGCGCGCCACCGTCAACGTATTCTTGTTCAATTTTTTCTTAATCGGAACCATCGGAGACCCCATGCCCTACATCGCCCTGGCGATGGGCTATCTTGCGGTGAAAATCTACCCCAAACCCGAACCTGATGCGCTTACGAATCCTGATTAGCCTCGCCGCGCTCCCCATCATTGCCAATGCTCAATCGGTTTCGCTCCTCAATCAGGGCCTTAACGACGCGGTGCGCCGGGCGCAACTGTGGGGCAGCGTGCCCGCCACCTCAAGCAGTTTTTGCGTGCGACCGGTGAATGCCGTGCGGGCCCTCGGCTTTACCGACCCCTACAGCTTTGACGCCAAGTACGACTTCACTCAGCCAGGTGACGATACCACCAAAGCACTCCTGCCCAAGTACCAGTTCAAAGACTGGGTGTTCGTGCGCGCCACTCCCATTCTTGTGCGTGCCCAACTCAACAGCCACCACGACTACGGCTGGCAAGACGGACCCATGATTCCCAACAAGGGTATGCAGACCTACCTCAATGGCGGAATCTACGGACGCCTCCTCAAAGGCCTCATCGAATTTCAGTACGCCCCAGAA
>SXGQ01594538.1_pt1 | contig 13789 bp, 9 predicted proteins | sample 3178371 | NCBI WGS metagenome assembly SXGQ01 (sample SAMN11356859, study PRJNA531348) | freshwater metagenome | isolation source: freshwater sample F1-20 | place: China: Fuxian Lake, Yuxi | collected 2017-12-25
CCTTGTTGATCCTCATCTCGAAGTCAAGACGATGCGCCATGACGGCGACCGTATCCATGCAGGTGAGATCATCATGGAGGTTACGGGGTCTGTGGCTTCCATATTGCAGGCGGAGCGCCTCTTTCTGAATATCCTGCAGCGTATGAGTGGAATTGCGACAAGGACCCGCCTTTGGTCGGATAAGATAGCCCATACGAATTGTCGTTTATTGGACACCCGCAAAACCACTCCCCTGCACCGCGTCATGGAGAAGGAAGCCGTGCGATGCGGTGGCGGTGTGAACCACCGAATGGGCTTATACGATGCGATTTTGGTTAAGGACAATCATGTGGATGCCTGCGGTGGTATCCGCGAAGCCTTGGCCGCGGTTCAGCAATACCTTTCCCGGGAAAATCTTCATCTTCCTGTGATCGTGGAGGTGCGAAGTTTGGAAGAATTGGATACCCTGCTGAAGGCCGGACCTGTGGACCGTGTTTTGCTTGATAATTTTTCGGTACCTCGCTTGACGGAGGCCTTGGCCATGCTTAGGGACTATGCCAAAGATGGTTTGAAGCCAACCCTGATCACCGAAGCAAGTGGGAATATTCGTTGGGATAATTTGGTGGCCTATGCGGAGACCGGCGTCGATTTTCTATCCATTGGCGCCTTGACCCACAGCGTCGAGGCCCTGGACTTAAGCCTCAAAATTTCCAAAATCCAAGCTTCATAAAGGTCAAGCTTCGGATTTCAATACCCTTAGGAGGTTTCGTTCAATTTGTTGGCCAAGCTGTTACGGTAAAGCGAAGCAAAATGTTCGATACCGGGGAATTTCTGACCGTTCAAGACGATGGAACCTTCGGTTACGGTACCCAGGGCGAAGTAAGGTAGCCCAAGGCCGTCTAAACATTGCTCGAAGGCGTATTGTTCGGAAGGATCGATGCTCACCAAGGCACGGCTTTGGCCTTCACCAAACCAAAAGGCATCCTGACGGATGCCTTCCAACGAATTGACCTCAAATCCCAAGTGGCGGTGCAGCGCGGATTCAAGCAAGCTGATCCAAACCCCTCCATCCGAGACATCGTGCATGGACAAAACCAATTGTTGACGAGTCAAAGCATGAAGGCCTTCGTGAAGGGCCAGTTCGGCCTGCATATCCAGCGAAGGGCAAGGACTCAATTTGACTTGATGGTAGGAATAGAGGTATTGGGAAGAACCAAGATCTTCGGATACAGGGCCTAATAGGTAAATTTTATCCCCGGCTTGTTTGAAGTCCAAGGTTTGTTGATGCGTAAGATCGTCAAGCAGACCCAGCATGCCAATCACGGGGGATGGCATCACCGGTCCTTCGTAAGACGATTGGTTGTAGAAGCTCACGTTGCCACCGGTGACTGGGGTATTGAAAGCCCTGCAGGCCATGCCCATTCCCTCGATGGCTTTGACGAATTGCCAATAAACCTGCGGGTTGTAGGGGTTACCAAAATTAAGGCAATTGGTGACGGCCAAGGGCTTGGCTCCAGAGCAAACAATGTTACGAGCCGCTTCGGCCACCGCGATGGCGGCTCCCCGGTGCGGGTCGGCGTGGACATACCGGGAATTGCAGTCCACAGTGAGGGCCAACGCTTTCCCGTTTTCTTTGACCCAAACCAAGGAGGCATCGGAGGGATTCCGTGTTCCGAGATGGGCCGTGCCAATCGTATCGTCGTATTGCTTGGCGACCCATTCCTTGGAGCAAAGGTTGGGGTGTGCACTCAAGTGCTCCAATATCGGTAACATTTCTTCTACCGTAGGGGACGGCACCGGAATCTGCTTAGGATCAAAGGCAGCAATCTCTTGAATATAATCCGGTTCGCTATAATTTCGGGTGTAAACGGGAGCACCCCCGCCCAAGACCAGGCTATCGGCAGGCACTTTGGCGATAAGTTGCTCCTCCATGTAGAATTCCAGGTGCTCGCCTTCGATCACTTCCCCGATTTGTTCACAAGGAATATCCCATTTGCGGAAGACTTCCAAGACTTCATGCTCCCGGCCCCTATGCGCCACGACCAACATCCTTTCTTGGGATTCCGATAAGAGCAATTCCCAACCCTGCATGCGGGCTTGACGCGTGGGCACTCGTTCCAGTTGGATGCGCATGCCGGCTTGGCCTTTGGCCGACATTTCCGAAGTGGAACAGATGATCCCCGCAGCACCCATATCCTGCATGCCTACGACTGACCCTGTCTGAATCAACTCAAGGGTTGCTTCCAGCAAGAGCTTTTCCTGGAAGGGGTCCCCGACTTGCACCGATGGGAGGTCTTCCGCGGCATTTTCGCCCAAATCCTTGGAGGCGAATGCTGCTCCATGGATACCGTCCTTGCCGGTCCTGGAACCTACGATGAAAACCGGATTGCCAGGGCCCTCGGATATGGCTTTGACCGTTTCGCCGTGGCGAACAATCCCCGCGCTCATGGCATTCACCAACGGGTTGACCTGAAAACAATCGTCAAAAAATACTTCGCCGCCCACGGTCGGGATCCCAAAAGCATTGCCGTAATCGCCAATTCCACGCACGATGCCCCTCATAAGCCAGTGGGTCTTGGGATGTTCCGCCTTTCCGAATCGGAGGCTGTTGAGTTGAGCAACAGGCCTTGCGCCCATGGTGAAGATGTCTCGGTTGATTCCCCCAACCCCTGTTGCTGCCCCTTGGTAGGGCTCGATCGCGGAGGGATGGTTATGGGACTCAATTTTGAAGGCACAAGCAAGTCCATCGCCTATATCCACCAAGCCTGCATTTTCTTCGCCCGCTTTGGCTAGCATGCAATCCCCTTCCCGCGGCAAGGTTTTGAGCCATTGTATGGAGTTCTTGTACGAACAATGTTCGCTCCACATCACGGAATAAATACTGAGTTCCGTGAAATTCGGATCCCGGCCCAAATAGTCTTGAATGGCACGGTACTCTTCTTCCAAGAGGCCCAGGGTTAGGGCCGTTTCAAGGGAAGGCATGGGGATTCCATCGTTCGGTACAACGGAAGGGGACGGATAAGCCATGGTTTAGGAATAAAGAATGGGCTAAGTGGTATTGGTCAAAAGCTTGAGACGCAGGGTTTCGTTTTTAATTTTTCTGTAAGACATTCTTTTCCATTGCTTTGGACGATCAAGGGTCCGAACTTTTCCGTCGGAGTCGATGGCCAAGATTTGGGTTTGACGTCGATCGCTTTGGGTCGTCAAAATTCGGGTCTGCAAGTTTGGGCCGTTTGTACTGTTCGTAGCAATCCGGGTGAATGCGACGCAAGTCCAATCAGGGTAGGCATTTTGCCAAGACGATTTCGAATCCGCTGGAAGATCTTCGCATTTTTCGAGAACTGCGTAACCGAATCTTCGTTGGTTATGGTAGGTAGCCGTGAAATACTGACCTAAATTGTATCCTTGAACCCGGTATATTTTGGAATCAAGACGAAGGATCAATAGATTTTCTGCGCTGCTGGGTCTTGTCAATTCCATAACATCTGTTTCCACAGCGTTCCTGCTTTGCCATTGCAACTCGACGGCGGCAGGATAATCTTTTCTGAATTCCTCCAGCATTTCCAAGGGTAATTTGCGTGCCGAAATTTTTCGAAAAGGCGGTGCGGCCTTGGTTACCTTCAGCGAGTCAGATCCATTTGACACCGTGTTGGGTTCTGGCGGTTGAGGTTCAGTGCCGGCAAATGCGGTTGGAAGCCAACTAAATAAGGTCAATATAACCATGGTCCCTAGCAACCCCCAAGAATTCTGTAGGGGCCGGTGTGCATCCAAACGACTTTGCATGGCCAAAAATACATGTTTTAAGGGGCTGAAGGGGATAGGAAACCGTTAAAGTGATTTGGCATTATATTTAAATTTTTAGATATAATATTTTGACTAATACCATTAATTTTTAGAAGAATTTTAAGAAAAAATCATGGTATTTTCGATAAATACCCTTTTAATATGGATAAAAAATGAATTTAAGTATAAAATTTTCACCAAAATCATGTTTTCCTGAATTTCTATAGGCCTAAGAACTAAATTTGCCATCGAAAACCATAAACCGTATACTCCATGGCCCATATCCGCCACCAAGCCCTGCAAAGCATCCGCCAAAATGCTGCCCCCTTTGCAATGCCGGTTCCCTTCAAAAGCTCCGAACGTTTTGCCGAAAACGTCTTCAACAAGAAAGCAATGCGCGAATTCCTTTCGCCGGAGATCTACGAGGCCCTCAACGAAGCCATCGACCAAGGTCACGGCATCAGTTCAGAGATTGCCAGGCAAGTTGCCAACGGAATGAAGAATTGGGCTATGGCCAAAGGCGCCACCCATTATACCCACTGGTTTCAGCCGTTGACCGGTTCCACCGCAGAGAAGCACGATTCCTTCTTCTCGCTAAACAACGATGGAGAGGCCATCGAGGCTTTCAGTGGCGGCGCTTTGGTGCAACAGGAACCCGATGCCTCTTCTTTCCCCAGCGGGGGGATCCGCAACACCTTTGAGGCCCGCGGTTATACCGCATGGGATCCCAGCTCGCCCGCTTTTGTGCTCGAAAGTCCTGCAGGCAAAACCTTGTGCATCCCCACCATTTTTGTTTCCTATACCGGGGAGTCTCTGGATTATAAATCCCCCTTGCTCAAATCCCTTGCCGCGGTCGAAAAAGCCGGTGTAGCCGTATGCCAGTATTTTGACAAGAACATTACCCGGGTTTTCCCAACATTGGGTGTGGAGCAAGAATACTTTTTGGTCGATTCGGCTCTCTTCGATGCCAGGCCTGACTTGGTCTTGTCGGGCCGCACCCTGTTCGGCCATGGGGCAGCGCGTGGTCAACAGCTTGAAGATCATTACTTTGGTACTATTCCGGAACGGGTGCACACCTTCATGGTGGATTTGGAGAACGAGGCCTACCGCTTGGGCATTCCCCTCAAGACAAGGCATAACGAAGTAGCTCCGGGACAGTTCGAATGCGCTCCTCTTTTTGAGGAAATCAACTTGGCGGTGGACCATAATCAGCTCCTCATGGATTTGATGGAGAAGTTATCCAAGCGCCATGGCCTTACCGTGTTATTGCACGAGAAGCCGTTTGCGGGGGTCAACGGATCGGGCAAACACAACAATTGGTCCTTGGGCACCAATACCGGGAAGAATTTGTTATCACCCGGCAAAACCCCCAAGAGTAATTTGATGTTCCTCACCTTTTTTGTGAATGCCATCAAGGCTTTTCATGATCATGCCGATTTGATTCGGGCCTCCATTGCCAGTGCGGGCAACGATCACCGGCTGGGTGCCAACGAAGCCCCTCCTGCTATCATGTCGGCCTTCTTGGGGGATCAATTGTCCAGGGTTTTGGATGAGATCGAAAAAGGCAAATTGGACAAAGACCAGGTGGAGGTCCGCTCGCTGATGCACCAAATCAAGGCGATTCCCGAAATCCTGCTGGATAACACCGATCGCAACCGCACCTCTCCCTTTGCTTTCACCGGTAACAAATTCGAATTGAGGGCGGTAGGTTCTGCCTCCAATTGTGCCGCGGCCATGACCGTTCTGAATGCCGCCATGGCCCAAAGCCTTACCGCATTCAAAACCGAGGTGGACAAAGCCATCGGCGATGGTGAAAGCCGTGAAGGCGCTCTTCTTAAAGTTTTGCAGAAATACATCAAGGCCTCCAAGAAGATACGCTTTGAAGGGAATGGTTACGGAGAAGAATGGCAGAAAGAAGCGGCCAAACGAGGTCTTTCCAATTATCGAACCACCCCGGAGGCCTTGGACGCCATGGTTTCCAAATCCACGGTTCAGTTGTTCGAGAAAATGGGGGTGTACACGGAACGCGAAATCGAAGCCAGGCATGAAATTATGCTGGAGAATTACATCAAAAAGCTCCAAATCGAATCCCGGGTGGTGGGTGAGCTAAGCCTTACCCAAATCGTGCCAGCGGCGATGACCTATCAACAGCGCTGTTTGGAAAACCTCCGTTTGCAGAAGGAATTGGGGATAACCGCCAAAAGCACAGCCTCTCTCAAAGTATTGGCCGAAACGATTGGACAGCATATCGCAGCTATGGTGGAGCAAACCGAAAAGATGCGCTTGGCCCGCAAAAAGGCTAACGAAATCGAATCCACCCGAACCAGGGCCCAAGTCTATTGCGAACAGGTGAAGCCGTATTTGGAAAGTATTCGGGATCATGCCGATCGTTTGGAAATTCTGGTGGATAACGAATTGTGGCCCCTCCCCAAGTACAGGGAGTTGTTATTCCTAAAATAACAGGCCTTAAGGGCTTTTTAATTTTCTTGCCTTCGTTCCAAAGCGGGGAATGCGTTTCTTTAGGTATGAATGAAATTCAAAAGCAAAGCGTAATTCGTACGGTCCTAAAGGCATTTTTGGGGCTTGGCATCCTGCTTGGAGGCTCAGCAACCTGGGCGCAGCCCACAGAACATCATGGCTGTGCAGAGGCCAAGCTAGGGGCCATGCAAAGAAGCAGACTATGGAACGAAAGTGGTTTGGGACGAGTTGCGGCGCTTAATCGGGGGGCAGACGCCTACGATATTCATTATTACCGCTTTGATTTGAATGTCACCACGGCCTCGACGGCACTGAGTGGCAATGTTCTGTTCAGAGCGATTGTCTTGCAGGGAGCCATGGACACTTTTTGGTTTGAATTGCGCTCGTTTTTGACCATTGATTCGGTGGTTTTCAACGGGCAGCGTTACCTGGGCTCTCAATTAATTCGTGCAGGAGAGGTGGTTAAATTTCCTTTGAACCAGACTTTGCCTACAGGCTCCAACCTCGAGTGCAGGGTATTCTACGGGGGAACCCCATCGGGCACCGGTTTCTTTGCGGGGGTGACCTCGGCGGCCTCATCGACCTGGGGGGTCCGGGCGACGTGGACCTTGTCAGAACCCTTTGGCGCACCGGATTGGTTTCCATGCAAACAAGACCTTTGGGACAAAATTGATTCGGTGGATTTCGTGGGTTCCTGTGCCAACCCCAACAAAGTTGCTTCCAACGGATTGTTGTTTTCCACCCAAGCTTTACCGAACAACCGTAGCCGTTTCGAATGGAGAACCCGTTACCCCCAGGCATTTTATTTAATCGCCTTTGCGGTTGCTCCTTACACGGAGTATTTGAATTATGCCAGGCCGGTCCCGGGCGATACGGTGTTGATTCAACATTGGGTGTACAATGCCAACAACAGTTCCGGACAGAGCTGCCTTAATTTCTGGTTGACCAGTTTGAATCAAACCCCCGACATGCTGGAGCGTTTCTCCAGGCAATGGATAGCCTATCCCTTTCGTGTCGAGAAATACGGCCACATGATGGCTCCACTGGGGGGAGGAATGGAACATCAGACCATGAGCACCATGGGCAGCTTCGGTACCGATTTGGTCTCTCATGAGCTTGCGCACCAGTGGTTTGGCGACTTGGTCACCTGCGCCACTTGGAGCGATATATGGCTGAACGAGGGTTGGGCATCGTACGGCGAATACCTGTACCGTCAGGCGGCTTTGGGTCAAAGCTCCGCCAATTCCTGGATGACTTCGGCCCAATCCTCGGCTCGATCGGTGACCAACGCCTCGGTTTATGTACCTGCAGGGGCCGACGAAAATCGTATCTTCAATTCCGCGTTGACGTACAAAAAGGGGGCCTGTGTTCTGCATATGTTACGGCATGAATTAGGGGACACAGCATTCTTCAGGGCCGTAAGGCAGTATTTGTTAGGAAGACAGCATGCGGTTGCCACGACGGATGAATTCAGGCAATACCTGGAGGCGGGTAGCGGGGTCAATTTGCAACCTTTTTTTCAAGATTGGGTTTACGGGCAGGGTCATCCTACCTACAGCCTCAGCTGGAATCAATCCGGGAACAATTTGTGGGTTCAGGTGAATCAAGCGGTAACGACCCCATCGGTGACCCCCACCTTCAGGAACAAGATCCCGATACGGCTTACGTTTTCTAATACCGGTATTCCTGCCCAAACCCTTTGGTTGCAACCCGGAACCTCGGTCCAAGCGTACACCGTCGCAGGGACGATCTCCACCATGAGCCTCGACCCGGATCAGATTCTCCTCAAAGGCAGCTCCACGGTAACTCGTAGCAACAATCTTACCGGGTGCAGGGCTACGGATTCCACCTTTGCATTGCAGGGCTGCGTTGCGGTGGTGGGTCCCAGGGGCAGGATTTTTACCTCATCGGGGACCTTCGTGGATACCCTCAGGAATGTGGGCGGATGCGATAGCCTTCTGATTCAGCAAGTTAGCCTAAGTGCGTCTTGTGTTACTTTGGTGGGGGATTCAGTCTGCCAAGGGGGTAATGCGTTTTTGCGCCTACAGTCCAATCCCCGAACGGCTGTGATCGCTTGGCAAATTAAGTTGGTGGGGGATTTAGGTTCATTTGGACCTCCTGTTGGGGGATGGGTGGATTCCTTTTGGGGTCCGCTGCAATGGAGCGGGAATACGGGGGCTTGGACCATTTCCTGGTCCGGTTCGCCACGCGCTACCAACGCATCGTCATTGTTGGGCTTGTCCTTGACAACGATGGGAACTTTGGGGAGCCTGCGATTGGATACGGCAGCGGGGGCTCATTGGGTGCAGAGTACCGGAATTCCTTTGCCACCTATGCAGTCCTTGCAGGCTCAGGGAAATCAAGGGCTGATTATTCGTCCATGCGGACAAGGCCCTACGCTCTCGGGTCGTGTTTCATACGACCGCAACCCGCCTTTGTATTTGCAAGGAGCCATTTGCAGGCTGCGAAGGTTAGGGACCGCTCAGGTGGTGGCAGTGGATACCACGGACTCGATGGGAAATTATCAATTTGCTGTTCCGCAGGGTGGCGGTGGGGATTTTGTGCTTGAAGTCAGCCCCCTCAGTCCTTGGGGCGGGGTCAATGCATCGGACGCCTTGCAGGTGGCCCGCTATTTCGGGGGCGGAATTACCTGGACTCCATTGCGCATCAGGTCCGGGGATGTCAACAACAATTTTGTTACCAACGGTACGGATGCCCTCTTGATCAGCAGGCGTTTGACCGGGCTCATCAGCACCTTTGCGGTTGCAGACTGGGTAATCGAACCCGCCCAATTTACCTGGAACGGACTTGGGTCCATCCAATTGGACTGGGTGGTCTTGTGTGCGGGGGATGTGAACGGTTCTTATCAGCCTTCCAATTCCACGTCTCGCTTTGGATCGTCAGCGGGGCATGTTCAATACCGCAGGACTCCCTGACCAAAGAGCATCCAGGGTAAAGGCCGCAGTAAAGCCCGAAGGGTAAAGGCCGCAGTAAAGCCAGTAGGGTTCAGGCTTGGAGCCCTTGCCTGTATTTTAATTATTTCAAATGGGATTTGAGGGTCTCCTCCAGGGCTGGTCCCCTTAGGTTTTTGGCGATGATTACGCCATTTCCATCAATAAGGTAACTCATGGGGATGCCGGTGACCCCGTACATTTGGCCGGCGGCATTGCCCCAACCTTTGAGGTCAGAAACATGCTCTTTCCAAACCAGTTTATCCTCGGTGATGGCCTGTAGCCAGCGGTCTTTTTGTTGATCGAGGGATACGGAGAACACGGTAAAACCTTTGCCGGATTTGAATTTGGAATCTTTGAAGGCTTCGTAGGCCTTGACGACATTGGGGTTTTCGTAACGGCATGGGCGGCACCAAGAAGCCCAGAAGTCAATGAGAACCATTTTGCCTTTGAGGTCGCTGAGCTTAAGATCTTTGCCATCCACCCCGGCTTGAACAATTTCGGGGGCTTTTTCGCCAACTTTGAGGCCGCCGGGTTGGGCATTGACGATTTGGGGAAGCCAAAAGAATGCTACTCCACAAAGCAAAGAGAGTACGGTTGGGAAAAAGGGGCGGTGATAAGGCAAGGAAAGGCTCATAGGGAAGGTTTAGGATTAAATTCTTTTGGAAAATTTTGTTTTATTAGAACGCTAATTTAGTTCAAAATTACAATCCGTGCACAAGCCGTAACTTTGGGGAGCATGTTGGTTTCCTTTTTCAAAACACCCGGGCACAAAAAATTCTCCTACAAGCCTTTGTACGCCAAAGAAGAACGCAAATCTGCGGCTATAGTGGGCGATACAGGTCCTTTGGAAACCAAAAGGATACGGTTCAAGCGAAATACCATGGTTCAAGCAGGGTCAGCTCGTCATCTGGGGGGCTTGCGCTTTGTGGGTCTTTTTGCGGCAATTCTAGGACTGAGCGGTGTGATGGTCGGGGATGCTGAATGGCGTCAAATTTCCTATGCCTTGATTTTGTTTGCCGGATGGGTAGGATGGCGCTTGTTTCGACCCAGCAAGGAGGCCCATAATCCCCACGATTCAAACCCGGGCAGTCATGTCGGAAACTGAGCTATTGAGCGAAATTCACCTGTTGCCTGATCAGGTAATCAACCAAATCGCCGCAGGGGAGGTGGTACAGCGACCCTCTTCGGTGCTCAAGGAGTTGCTTGAAAACTCCGTGGATGCGGGGGCTAGCAGCATCAAAGTCTCCATTCGAGACGCAGGCCGTACCCTGATCGAGGTCATGGACAACGGGAAAGGCATTCGTGCCGCGCAGGCCACCAAGGCGCTCTTGCGGCATGCCACTTCCAAAATCACGGATTGGGAAGATCTGAGCCGATTGATTACCTACGGATTTCGAGGGGAAGCCCTGGCCTCGATCGCGGCGGTCTCCCAAATGGAGTTGGCCAGCCGTCATATCGAGGAGGCGCACGGCTTTGTTCTTTTGTGCGATGGCGGCCTAGTCCGTGAACAAAGAGAAATTGCCCATACCGTCGGCACACGGATTTCGGTGCGTTCCTTGTTTTACAACGTTCCTGCTCGCCGTAATTTTCTCAAAAAAGACGAAACCGAATTTCGCAATCTGGAAGATGAGTTTATTCGATTGGCCTTGGCCAAGCCGGAACTTCATCTTGAGTTACAACATCAGGACAAGGTCTTGCATGTTCTCAAACCTGCCAACCTGAAGCAGCGCATTCATCAGTTGTTGGGAAGAGCCTTTGCCGATGCCCTAGTTCCTGTCGAAGAGCAGACGCAACTTGTTGGAATCCAAGGATTTGTTGCCAAACCATCCGCATGCCGCAAAACGAGGTATGCCCAATACCTCTTTGTGAACGGAAGGTATTTCAGGGATTCCTACTTGCAACATGCCCTGAGTTCTGCCATGGAGGGTATATTGCCTCCACAGCATTATCCAGCTTATATTCTGAATTTGGAAGTTGATTCCTCCAAAATGGACGTGAACGTTCATCCTTCCAAAATTGAAGTCAAATTTGAAGAGGACAAAGGAATTTACGCGATCCTCAAAGCCGCAGTTCGGCGTTCATTGGGTCAATTTCAATTGATGCCTTCCCTCGATTTTGAGAAGGAGCCTTTACCGGACGCATGGGGTATAGCCCCCGCTGCGCCTTCCCAAATTCAACCTCCACAGGTTCAGTGGAATCCGCGCTACAATCCATTTGAGGCCGAATCAGGCAGGCCCAGAGCCAGCGCAGACCCGGCGACCTATTGGAATGCTCAAACCGTTTGGAGGGCATCTGCGGATTCCGATGCTTGGCAGGCAAGTGACAAGTTCTTGACCGAGGACCAAACTTGGGAAGATGATGGCCGCATCCTTGGGGGACATTGGGCGGTGTTCATGTCCGATCGTCATCTCTACATCGTGAATATTCCGGCATTGCACGGAATTTTGAAAACGGAGAGGCTCTTAAAGGACCTGGATGGGATCTTTAGGCCCACATCGACCGGTTTGAAATTGCAGACCCAAGAATGGACCCTACCGCAGGACACGGATTTGCAAGAGCTGCGATCCTGTGCCTTGTCGTTGGGAGTCGAATTGGAAGCGATGTTGCCGCAAAGCGAAGCGCAGGTGATTGGTATCCCTACGGGGAGTTCATGGGCAGAGGTATCCGATTTGTTGGATTATCTATCCTCCAGCCTTTCCCAAGGTCATGCACCCGAAAGGTCCGAGATCTTGGGATATTTGGCGCGACGCCGCGGTACCGCATCGATTCCCGCATTGTTCGATGAAAGTATCCCCAAACAGATTAGCCTGGTTCTGCGCCAGAGAATCCGGGAAGCATTGCCATTGCTTGGGCCTGATGGTCGTTCCGTTTGGAAGCTTGTCCATCCTCAATCTTTCTTTGGCCCTAATTTGAATCCCTAACCCCCCTGAATTCCGATGAGCAATCCAATTAGCCCGGGAAGGTTTGAATTCCTTCCGCCGGTCGTCAAAAACATGGTCATCATCAACGGCCTCTGTTTTCTGGGAACTTATGTGTTACAGACTAGCCTTGGGTTGGACTTGATTGAGGTTTTGGGCATGCACTTACCCGGTTCCAAAGCGTACTCCTTCTGGCAGCCCTTGACCCACTTGTTTATGCACGGGAATTTTGAGCATTTGCTGTTCAATATGTTCTCCTTTTGGATGTTCGGGAGCATTCTTGAGAATGTGTGGGGCTCCTCCCGCTTTCTGACTTTTTATTTGGTGGCAGGGGTCGGCGCTGCTTTTCTCCATTACTTGGTCGTTTTCCTGATGGATATACGACCTGAATTGTTATGGATTGAGGATCAAATAAAAATGGCCAATGCAGAGACCTTGTTGGGTTTGGAAAGTCGCAAAGAAGATTTGTTGAGCGGGCCCAATATCATTGGCGCAAGCGGTGCAGTTGCCGGCATATGGATCGCCTTTGCCACCATGTTTCCCAACAATTACCTCTATCTTTTCTTCTTTGTTCCGGTCAAAGCCAAATATCTGGCGATGTTGTACGTGGGCTTTGAATTGTTGGCAGTATGGCAGGCTAATCCTACCGATAATGTGGCTCATTTTGCTCACCTGGGGGGTATGCTCTTCGGTTTTGCGATGGTTCGTTGGTTTGGCCGATAAACACCTCCTGCCGCGATGAACCAAGCATCCAAGCTGATGATTGATGTACGCGACCAATGGAATCGATGGGGTCGCATTGAGCATATGCTGGTCCTCAACGGGTTGGTATTTGTTTTGTTGTGGGGTTCTTCTTGGTTTGGATTTAGGGCCTCCATCCTGAACTCGCTGGCGTTGCCGCCCAACCCCCTTGAGAGTCTTTGGAAACCGTGGACCTTGTTGACCTATGCGCTGACCCATCAAGGTTTCTGGCATTTGTTGTGGAACATGCTTTTGCTATATTGGGCAGCGCATTTTTTAGTGAGTTTTCTGGGGCCAAGGGTGATTTTGCAGTTCTACGGTGGGGGTGCTTTGGCGGGGGCCTTGTTGTTCTGGTTGGGAACAGGTTTGTCTGGTTTATGGAACGGCTGGGGCCTTGAACAATACGCGGCCGTACCTCCTTTGATTGGGGCATCTGCTGCGGTGATGGCTTTTTTCTGGGCTTCGGTTTTGTTGGCTCCTGACTTTGAGGTGAGACTGTTTGGGATCTTGCCAATTCGCTTGCGTTGGTTGGGGATTGCGATGTTGTTGTACGATGGAGTGGGTTTGTTTTCGGCCAATTCAGGCGGACATTGGGCTCATCTTGGCGGTGCTTTGTGGGGTATTGGTTATTTGCGCCATTTGCAGGGAGCATTGCGTTTTCCTCCATGGGGTTTAGGCTCCGCCACTACCTCCAAGAGACAACACACCAAGGACCCCCACTCCATCCAATCTGAAACCGATCGCTTGTTGGATAAAATCTCCAAAAGCGGATTTTCTTCCTTGAAAGCCAGCGAGAAGCAATGGCTTGATCAACATCATCGTTCATGAAATCCCGTTTTGATTTTCTTTGGAGAGGCCTGCGGGCAACCCTCACAGGAATAAATCTCTTGCTTGCGATGGGGATGCTGGCAGTTTATGCGATCCCATGGCTGGATC
>SXGQ01605427.1_pt1 | contig 13789 bp, 15 predicted proteins | sample 3178371 | NCBI WGS metagenome assembly SXGQ01 (sample SAMN11356859, study PRJNA531348) | freshwater metagenome | isolation source: freshwater sample F1-20 | place: China: Fuxian Lake, Yuxi | collected 2017-12-25
CAACCTCATCCCGCACTTCGCCGGTAATCCGTTCTCGGACTTCGGGCTCTCGGACATGGCGAAATCCGGGGAGAACGACTCGCTCCTCGCCGTGTTCTACGGGTCGACCTTCGCGATGGCGACGGTCGCGCTCGTGTCCGGTGCCATCGCCGACCGGGCGCGCTTCCTTCCGTGGGTGCTCTTCGCGGGGCTGTGGGCCACCTTCAACTACTTCCTCGTCGCGGGCTGGGTGTGGAGCCCCGGGGGCTGGGTCTTCGACCTCGGCGACACGCTGGGCTTCGACGTCTCGACGATCGACTACGCCGGCGGTACCGCGGTCCACATCAACTCGGCCGCCGCCGCCCTGGCCCTCGCGATCGTGCTCGGCAAGCGTGTCGGGTTCGCGAAGGGCGCCGACAAGGCGCACAACGTGCCGCTGACGCTCATCGGCGTGGCGATCCTGTTCATGGGGTGGTTCGGCTTCAACGGCGGCGCCGCCGCGCTGACGGAGTTCGAGGGCCTCGGCCTGATCATCGTCAACACGTTCTCCGCGGCGACGGCGGGCATCCTCGGCTGGATCGCCATCGAGCGCATCAAGGAGGGGAAGGCCACCTCGATCGGGGCGGGCTCCGGCGCGATCGCCGGCCTCGTGGCGATCACCCCGGCGTGCGCGAACGTGACCCCGCTGTGGGCGATCGTGCTCGGCCTCCTCGCCGGTGGCCTGTGCTCCCTGGCGGTCGAGATGAAGTACAAGTTCGGCTTCGATGACTCCCTCGACGTGGTCGCCATCCACGGCGTCGGCGGCTTCGTCGGCTGCTGGGCGCTTGGCTTCTTCGCCACCGACACCGGGCTGTTCTTCAGCGGCAACTTCGAGCAGCTCATCGTCCAGGTGCTCGCGTCTGTCGGCGTGGCCCTCTTCTCGGTGATCATCACGTTCATCATCGGGTTCGCCATCGAGAAGACGATCGGGTTCCGGGTCGAGAACGAGGCGGAACTCGCCGGCGTGGACCTGGTGGTCCACGGCGAGGAGGCGTACGCCTTCGAGACCGATCGCGAGCCGGTCCCGGCCTGACCTCCCTACGGGGCGAACGACGGGCCGTTCCCTGTACCTCAGTCGCAGGGGGCGGCCCGTTGTGTTCTCCGGCTGGCCTAGCCTGAAGGCATGCCGGACATCGAGAGCCGCGACGACTGCGAGCGCCTCGTGCGCGAGTTCTACGCGCGGGCCTTCCAGGACGAGATCATCGGCTGGCTGTTCACCGACGTGGCCAAGCTCGACCTCGAGGCGCACGTCCCGCAGATCACGTCGTTCTGGGAGACCGTGCTGCTGAACACCGGCACCTACCGCGGCAGCCCGTTTCCCCCGCACGCCGACCTCCACGCGAAGGTCGGGCTGCGAGAGGGGCACTTCGGCCGGTGGCTGGCGCTGTGGATGGGGACGGTGGACGACCTCTTCGAGGGCGAGAGGGCCGAGCAGGCGAAGGCCCACGCGCTGCGCGTCGCCCAGGCGTTCTACCGGCGGCTGCAGAGCTTCCCGTCACCGGCCGACGCGCACCAGCCCGGCGGCGGCCTGACGGTCACGCAGCACGGGCCGGACGCCGCCTAGGCGGTCCAGGTCGCCCGCGGGTCCGGCAACGGGGTGAGCTGCTGCTCGATCGCCGCGCGCTGCGGCTCGTACCAGGGCGGCAGGATGGTCTTCGTCCCGAGCTCCTCGACCGGCCCGTCGACGGTGAAGCCGGGCGCGTCGTCGGCGATCTCGTACAGGATCCCGCCGGGCTCGCGGTAGTAGATCGAGTGGAAGTAGTGGCGGTCGACGATTCCGCTGGTGTCCACGCCCGCGCCGCGCAGGTGCTCCTCCCAGCGCGGGTGCTCCGCGGCGGTGGTCCCGAGCGCGACGTGGTGCACCGTGCCGCCGCCCTGCAGGCCGCGCGCGTGCGGTGGCGGGTCGAACGCGATCGTGCCGCCACGGCGCTCGCCGCGCAGCTCGAAGACGTCGTCGCCGAGGGCGGTCGCGCCCATGATCTCGGTGAGCATGTGCGCGCTCTGCTCGGGGCGCATGCTGAACATGCGCACGCCGTCGAAGCCGCGCAGCGCGTGCTCGGGCGGGATCTCCGGGTGCCGGGCGCTGAGCGTGCCGTCGGCGTCGCTGACGATCAGCTCGTGGCGCAGGCCTTCGGGGTCGCTGAACTCCAGGGCGTTCTGGTCGCGCACGACATACGCGTCGTCGAGCGCGCCGAGCCGCTGCTCCCAGAAGTCGATCGCCTCGGTGCTCCCGACGCGCCAGACGATCCGGTGCACCATCCCGCCGCCCGCGCGGCCCCGTGGCGCGCCCGGGTACTCGAAGAACGTGATGTCGGCGCCGGGGCTCCCGACCTCGTCGCTGTAGAAGAGGTGGTAGACCGTCGGCTGGTCCTGGTTGACCGACTTGGCGACGAGCCGCAGGCCCAGGACCCCGGTGTAGAACGCGACGTTCGCGGGCGCGTCGCCGGTGATGGCGGTGACGTGGTGGATGCCCTCGAGTCGCATGCGCTCAGCTCAGCTCTTTCGCGGCGAACGCGCGGAGCTTCTCGGCGGCGCCGGTGATCGGCGGCCCGTGGCCCAGCAGCAGCACCGACGGCTCCAGTTCGACGAGGCGGCGCTCGGACTCGCGGTTGCGCTCGGGATCGAAGGTGAACGGGCCGAACGGCTGACGCAGGCCCGGCATGGTCGTGAAGATGTTCATGTTGAAGAAGACGTCGCCGGCGACCAGGACACGGTCGCGCTCGCGCCAGAGCGAGATGTGGCCGGAGGAGTGGCCGGGCGTCTCGAGCACCGTGAAGTCGCCGACCGTGTCACCTTCGGCAAGCTCGGTGTCGACCTCGACCCCCGCGAAGCCCGCGGTCGCGCGGCCGAACGCGCCGAGCTTCGTCTCGGGAACCCCGGTGCGCGCCGGTTCGGCGTCCTTGGCGCCCACGAGCAGCGGCACGCCGAGCGCGTGCTTGAGGTGCTTGGCGCCGCCCATGTGATCGCCGTGCGCGTGCGTGATCACGATGCGCTGGATCCGGCTGCCCAGCTCCTTGGCGAGCTTCTTGCCGCTGGGCGGGATCCCGGTGTCGACGAGGGTGTCGCCGAGGAGGTAGGCGTTGATCCCGTCGCGCGGGATGAGGGGGATCTGGAAGACGTCGTCTGCGAGCTGGCGCATGAGCGGAACCTACCTGACGGCCTGGTCTAGAATTTGCGCAGGAGATGTGGCCCTTTCGCTCACGCAAGCAGTTCGACGCCTTCGGGCGGCCGGTGATGCGGCGCAGGGTCTCCGCGCCGCCGCCCGCGCGGGACACGCACTACCACGCGCCCGACGCGACGCCGGATGAGGTGCCGAACCCCGTCCGGATCGGGTTCGACGGCTACGAGCTCGAGCCGGTGCGGGGACCGCTCTCGGGCTTGGAGCATGGTGGCTCGCCACCGTGGCACTCGGGTACCGGAGCGTGAACACCGACGAAAGACCCGCTCAGCGGGCACAACGTCGGCGTTAGGGTCCGAGCATGTCCCAGCCGGTCCTCACCGAGCGCCGCGACGGCGTGCTGCTCATCACCCTGAACCGTCCCGAGGCGCGCAACGCGGTGAACCTCGCGCTCGCCGAAGGGCTCGCCGCCGCGCTCGAGGAGCTCGACGGCGATCCCACCCTCGCCGTCGGCGTCCTGATCGGTGCGGGTGGTGGGTTCTGCGCGGGCATGGACCTCAAGGCGTTCGCGGCGGGAGAGCCGCGGCCATGGATCGAGGACCGGGGCTTCGCCGGCATCGTCGAGGCGCCGCCGGCCACCCCGCTCATCGCCGCGATCGAGGGGTTCGCCGTCGCCGGAGGCCTGGAGATCGCGCTGGCGTGCGATCTCATCGTGGCCGCCCGCGGGGCGAAGCTCGGCGTTCCCGAGGTCAAGCGGTCCATCGTCGCCGCGGGTGGCGCGCTGCTGCGCCTGCCCCAGCGGCTGCCCGCGGGCATCGCCGCTGAGATGGCGTTCACCGGTGACCCGATCACCGCAGAGCGCGCACACGACCTCGGTCTCGTGAATCGCGTCGCCGAACCTGGCCAGGCGGTCGAGGTCGCGCTTGAGTTCGCGGCGACGATCGCCGCGAACGGCCCGCTCGCGCTCGCCGCCACGAAGCGCATCCTCACCGAAGGACGGGGGTGGTCCGAGGACGAGTTCTTCCCCCGTCAGCGGCCGATTGCCGACCCGGTGCTGGCGTCGGAGGACGCGCGCGAAGGCGCTCGGGCCTTCGCCGAACGCCGCCCCCCGCGGTGGCAGGGCCGCTAACCGGTCCGTTATCACGCTGCGGACCCACTTGTACACGCGGTCCAGGCCCAACCGCCCTGGGGATGAAATCCCCCCAAACCCCTTGTTTGCGGGGTCCCGCGTGCCGACAATCGACCCATGGTGGGTCGACTGCAGCAGATCGTCGCCTTCGGCGGCGGAGGCTTCTCGATGGAAGCGGGAAACCCGCTCCTCGATGACTACGTGCTCGGCCTGACCGGCAAGGAACGGCCGAAGGTCTGCTTCGTCCCGACCGCGTCCGGCGACGCCGATCACTACGTCGTCCGCTTCTACCGCGCGTTCAACGCGGCGCGGTGCGAGCCCTCGCACGTCTCGATGTTCCGCCGCGACAAGGGCGGCGGCATCGACGAGTGCGTCGGTGAGCACCTGCTCCAGCAGGACCTCATCTACGTCGGCGGCGGCAGCGTCATCTCGCTGCTCGGCGTCTGGCAGGCCCACGGCATGGACGAGATCCTGCGCGAGTGCTGGGAGCGCGGCATCGTGCTCTGCGGCCTGTCCGCCGGGTCGCTGTGCTGGTTCGAGCAGTCGGTCACGGCGTTCCACGGCCGCCCGCAGCGCGTCGAGGGCCTCGGCCTGCTGCCGTACTCCAACTGCGTGCACTACGACGGCGAGCCCGCACGGCGCACCGAGTACCACCGGTTCCTGCAGGACGGGATGATCCCCGGCTACGCCGCCGAGGACGGTGCGGCGCTGCACTTCATCGGGGACGACCTCGCGAAGGTCGTCTCGTCCCGCCCGAAGGCCAAGGCGTACCGCGTCGAGGACACCGGGGGTGAGGTGAGCGAAGTGGCGATCCAGCCGACCTACCTGGGGGCCGGGACCCTCTCGCTCGCGGCGGCCTGAGACACTTCCGCGCACGGATGCGCACGATCTTCGCCATGGGGGGCGGGGGCTTCACCATGGAGCCCGAGAATCCCGCCCTCGACGACTACATCCTCTCGCTGTCCGGCAAGCCGGTGCCGAAGCTGCTCTTCCTCCCCACGGCCAGCGGGGATCCGAACGAGCACATCCACAAGTTCATGAGCGCGTTCGGGCACAAGATGTGCGAGCCCGACCACCTCTCGCTCTTCCGGTTGGGCTCCAACCCGGTCGATCTCGAGGAGCACCTGTTCGCCCAGGACATCATCTACGTGGGCGGCGGGTCGATGCGGAACCTGCTGGCGATCTGGCGGGTCCACGAGCTCGACCGCATCCTGCTCGAATGCTGGGAGCGCGGGGTCGTCCTCGCCGGCCTCAGTGCCGGCGCGATGTGCTGGATGGAGTGGGGCGTGACGAAGAGCGGCGGGCGGCCGGAACCATGCGAGGGTATGGGCCTGCTGCCCGGATCGCTGACGGTGCACTACGACGGCGAGGCCGACCGGCGTCCCGTCTACCTCCAGGGAGTCGCCGACGGGACGCTCCCCGCCGGGTACGCCGCCGACGACGGCGTCGGCCTGCTCTTCCGCGAGCGCGAGTTCGTCACGGCAGTCTCGTCACGGCCCGGAGGGCGGGCGTTCCACGTCGAGCGTCGCGACGGTGAAGCGGTCGAGGAACCGCTGGATGTGACGTACCTCGGGGGCGTCCAGCCTGCCAACCCGCGGGCGTCGGACGACGTGCGGGAATTCCGCGCAACGAGGTACCGCGCAATGGGTCGCTAACCACTTTTGGGAAGTGGCGCATGGCTATGTGTCCATGCCTAGGCTTTGACCCCACTGATCCCGGGAACATAGGACTGAAGTGGAGAGCTCACCCTCGCCTTCCTCTCCCATACGCGTACTCGTCGCCGACGATGAACCGCCGCTCCGCGAAGCCGTCTGCGAGCTGATCGCGGACGATCCCGCCTGCGTGGTCGTCGGGCAGGCGCCGAACGCCGACGAGGCCCTGCGCCTGGTGGGCGAGTGCGACCCCGATGTCCTGCTCGTGGACGTCAAGATGCCGCTGGGCGGCGGAGTGCGTGTCGCCCAGGAGCTCCAGCTGCAGGGCTCTCGGGTGCGCGTCATCGCCCTCTCGGCCTACGCCGACCGGGCGACCGTCGTCAAGCTGCTGCGCGCCGGCGCGGTCGGCTACCTCGTCAAGGGTGCGTCGTCGGCGGAGATCATCCAGGCGATCCACCGGGCCGCGCGCGGGCAGTCGAGCATGTCGGCCGACACGATGGCGGGCGTCATCGATGCCCTGTCGGGTGACATCGCCGAGCAGCGGGCCGCCGACCAGATGCAGCGGCACACCGACGAGCGCACCCGCGGCCTGCTGGAGCTGGCACCGGATGCCGTCGTCGTCGCCGATGAGCACGGCGAGATCGTCCTCGTCAACCAGCAGACCGAGCGGATGTTCGGGTACGACCGCTCGGAGCTGCTCGGTCGCCGCGTCGAGCGCCTGCTCCCCGAGCGGTTCATCGGGCGGCACGTCGGCCACCGGGCGGGCTACATGGAGGATCCGCGCACGCGCGAGATGGGCGTCGGGCTGGAACTTGCCGGACGTCGCGCGGACGGCACGGAGTTCCCGGTCGACATCTCGCTCTCGGCGATCGAGGAGGAGGGAGGCAAGCTGGTCACGGCCTTCGTCCGGGACGCCACCGAGCGCAAGGCGCAGGAGGCACTGCACCGCCGCGACACCGAACGTCGCGCGCTGCTCGGGCACCTCGTCTCGGTCGCCGAGGACGAGCGCCAGCGGATCGCCGCCGACATCCATGACGACTCGATCCAGGCCATGGCCGCCGCGAGCATCCGGCTGCAGATCCTCCGCCGCCGGTTGCAGGGGCCCGACGAGCTCATGATGCTCGACGAGCTGGCGAACACCATGGACCTCGCCATCGAGCGTCTGCGCCACCTGCTGTTCGAGCTGCGGCCGCCGGCGCTGGACCGGGAGGGCATCGTGCCCGCGCTCCAGCTCTACCTGCGTGAGTCCGGGACCGACGTCGCCTACCGCCTCGAGGAGGGCTTGCAGGACGAGCCGCCGCCCGAGACGCGCGTCATCCTCTATCGCCTCGCGCAGGAGGCGCTGACGAACGTTCGCAAGCACGCCCGGGCCGAGCACGCCCTCGTGCTGCTCGATCAGCGGGAGGGCGGCTACCTCCTCCGGGTCTCCGACGACGGCGTCGGATTCTGCGTCGACGAGGCCGAGCCCGTGCCCGGCCACCTGGGCCTCGCGGCGATGCGCGAGCGCGCTGAGCTCGCGGGCGGCTGGCTGCGCATCGACAGCGCGGCGGGCGCGGGGACGACCGTCGAGTGCTGGATCCCGCCCCACGAGCCCGTCCCCGTAGAGGCCTGACCGATGGCGACAGCTTGGGACCCCGCCCCGGGGCGGGAGATCAGCGTCCTGATCGCCGAGGACGACGAGCAGATGCGGCTCGCGCTCTCGAGCTTCATCGAGACGGAGCCGGGGTTCGCGCTCGTGGCCGCCGTCGGGGACGCGCAGGAGGCGATCGACCTTGCGGTCGTGCTTCGGCCAGACGTGGTCGTCGTCGACGTGAACATGCCTCGCGGCGGGGGCACCCGGGCGACGCGCGAGATCCGGCGGCGCACGCCTGAATGCCGCGTGCTGGCGCTGTCGGCGGCGAACGACCGTGCGACGGTGCTGGCGATGGTCGAGGCGGGCGCGTCGGGCTATCTCGTCAAGGGCGGCCCTGTCCAGGAGATCAGCGACGCGATCCGGCGCGCGGCGACGGGGCGGTCGAGCCTGTCGGCCGAAGTCGCGGGGAAGGTCGTCGAAGAGCTGGCCGGCGAGCTGCAGACGCGCCGCCGGCGCGAGCGGCGCATGGCGTCGCGCCTGGCGCGGATCCGGGGCCTCATGGACGACCCCGCGCGGATGGGGATCGTGCTCCAGCCCGTGTGTCGCCTGGACGACGGGGTGCCGGTGGGGCATGAGGCGCTGGCCCGCTTCGCGGGGCGGCCGCAGCGGCCGCCCGACCACTGGTTCCGCGCTGCCGGGACCGTCGGCGTCGGTGAGGAGCTCGAGCTGCTGGCCGTCGAGCGCGCCCTCGAACGGCTCAGGGATCTCCCGGAGGGGACCTTCCTGTCCGTCAACGGCTCCCCGTCCACGTTCGGCAGCGCCGCGGCCCATCGTCTCCTCACGGCGGTGCCCACCCATCGGCTGGTGCTCGAGATCACCGAACACGCGCCGGTCGCGGACTACGGCGCGCTGGCGGCTGACCTCGGCCCGCTGCGGGCACGTGGGGCGTTGCTGGCCATCGATGACGCGGGGGCCGGCTTCGCGAGCCTGCGCCACATCCTGCGTCTGGCGCCCGACATCATCAAGCTCGACCGGTCGCTCGTCGCGGACATCTCCCACGACACGGCACAGCAGGCGCTCGCCGGGGGCCTGATCTCGTTCGCCGAGAAGATGGGCGCGACGATCGTGGCCGAGGGCATCGAGCGCGACGACGAGCTCGCGATGCTCCGCGAGCTCGGCGTCACGCACGGCCAGGGGTACCTGCTGGCCAAGCCGGCCGTGGCGCCGGCACGCGGCGCCACGGCCTCCTGAGCTAGGCGGTCGGGACGGGCACGCGCGCCGCGGTCGGGCGCGGCACGGGCTCGGGCTTGGGCGGTGCGCTGCGCGGGGTGTCGTCGTCGCCGGGCTCGTCGCCCGCGGCGCGCGCAATGCCCATCGCGAGCGCAGTGATGAAGGCGCCGCACAGCAGCAGCATGAGGAGGGCGGCCGGGGTCCACAGCCAGCCCGGGACGTAGTCCTTGCGCTCGGTCTGCATGACCTCGTGGTCGGAGAGGAACGTGGCGGTGAACTGGTCCGGGCGGGTGACGCCCGGCGTCGGGATGCTCGGCTCGCGCGGGAGGAACAGCGGGAGATTGAGCATCGCGCGGTCCGCGTTGATGCGGATCGACGTCTTCCACGTGCCGTGCAGCGGCACCGGGCCGTCCGTGCGGTACAGGCCGGGCGCGACCTCCTCCATGCGGCGCGTGATGATGCCGCCGCCCTGCCAGGCGGTGACCGAGCGCCACTCGGGGTTCTTGGCGATCTCGTCCGGGATCCGGGCGGTGACGATGGCCTGCCGCTCGCCCGACGCGCTCGGGACGGGCGTGAGCGTCACTTGCGCCTGCATGTCCGCCGGGTTCGACGTCCAGAGCGCGTTCGCGCCGAGCACCACCAGGACGCCCGCCGCGGCCCACGCGGCGGTGCGGCGGGTCTTCTGGACGGGGAGGTTGCCGCGCATGCCCGCGCCGAGCAGGGCGCCGAGCAGGCCGCCGGCCAAGCCGGCGAGGATCGCGGTGGGCAGGCCCTCGGCGATGATCGCGGTCGTCCACGGAGTCGGCATCGCGACCTGCGAGTACGCGTACATGCCGGCGAAGCTCGCGAGGCCGACGACCGGCCCGGCGATCAGGCCGAACTTCAGCGGCTCGCGGACGAGCTTGCGGTTCCAGGCCAGGGCCTCGATGACGAGCGCCTCGACGATGAACAGCGGCATCGACGGCGCGGTCTGCCCGAGCGCGATGACCGCGAGCTCCATCGCCCCGCGGGCGACGAGATAGAACGCGGCGACCCGCAGCGCGCCGCCGCGGCCGAGCCACAGCCGGCCGCAGATGAGGGCGAGGGCGCCGGCGACCGACATGAGCAGCGGCTGCCACACCAGGCGGTACTGCTGGATGCCCCAGTCGAACTCCGTCGCCCAGAACGCGATGGCGAAGAGCAGCGCGCCGGGCAGCGTCACGCGGACGATCTGCTCACCCAGCGAGCGGGCGGGATCGGAGGGCTTCTGGCCCACCGCGCGCTTGGCCTCGAGTACGAGGACCGCAAGCACCGGCACGGAGAGGATCGCGCCGTTGATCATGACGAGGTGGGTCGGGCCCCAGAGCGTGACGTCCTGGCCGAACATGCGGTGCCAGACGTCGTCGAGGGGGAAGCCGGTGAGGGCGAACGCGCCGCAGATGAGCATGAGCAGGCCGCCGACCGGGGCGGTCATGCCGCCGGGGAGGCGGACCGCGCGGACCGACGGGTGCTTGGCCGTCTGGTGCAGGCCGATGGAGAGCAGGCCCGCGGCGAAGAGCGAGTAGAGCGCGTAGAGGATGAAGTAGTGCGAGGGGTTCGCGAGCGGGCCCTCGTCGCGGCCGACGCCGGCGTGCAGGGAGATGTCCCAGAAGACGCCGAAGCCCCCGGAGATCAGGCCGATGGTGCCGACGGCGAACGGCAGTGCCGCCCACGGCTCCATGCCGAGCAGCCGGCCGGTGGTGTCCCCGGCGCGCTGCAGCAGCGTGGTCTTGCCCTTGATGTGGGCGAGCACGAGCCAGAGCAGCAGCGCCGTGGTGAACGATGCGAACAGCGTGGCGATGGCGATCTGTGCCTCGGGGGCGCCCGCGGCGGGCGCGTCCGCGGCGGCGAGAAGTGTGGTCATCCGGTGAGACTCCTGCGAGCTGCGGGACGGAATGTACAGAGGTGTATGTACAGCACTGTATGTACAGACCTGTAGGACGCCCTGTCAAGCCTTCGTCTGTGAGCGGGGACACACGGACGGGCCGGGATAAGCTCTTCGCGTGTCCACCCCCCGCATGAACGCCGACGAGCGGCGCAACCAGCTGCTCGACATCCTCTGCGACATCGTGCTCAGTGAGGGGTTCGCCGCGGTGTCGATCGACCGCATCGCGCGCGAGGCGACCATCGCCCGCACCGTCATCTACTCGCACTTCGGCAACCTCGACGGGATGATGGACGCCCTCGTCGACCGCACCGCCGACCGGGCGCTGGCGCAGGTCCGCAGCGTCGTCCCGGACTTCCCCATCAGCGAGGACCCGGCTGACGTGCTGGCCGAGGCGATCGGCACGTTCACGAGTGTCGTCCGCAGCGACCCCGTCACGTGGCGGATCGCGCTGCTGCCTGCCGACGGCGCCCCTGCTCAGCTGCGCGAGCGGCTCGGCGCCGCACGCACCGCGATCGAGACCCTCCTGTCCCCGCTCGTGGAATGGGGCATCGAGGCGCTCGGCGTGCGCGACCTGGAACTCGACGTGGAGTTGGTGTCCCACGCGATCGTCCTGCTCGGCGAGGACGGCGCGCGCCTGACGCTGACCGATCCGGACCGCTATCCGCCCGAGCGTCTGAAGGCGTTCGCGCGCTCGCTGATCGTCGTCGCGACGTCGCGGGCGTAGCGCTCGCCCGCTACGCGGCGAAGCCGCGGAGCATCCCGCGCTGCACGACGATGACCGCTTCCTCGGGCGTCATCTCACCGTGCTGCATGGCGCGGTTCGCGGACAGCATGAGCCCCTCGAGGGCGAAGCCGATGGCCAGCGGCGAGAGGTCGCGAGTGAACTCGCCGGCGGCCTGGGCCTCCTCGATGAGCGGGAGCACCATGGCGTCGAACGCCTCGCGGGCCTCGGCGTGGTGGCGCGGATCCTGGTCGGCGATGAGGCCGTACGGCTCGCTCATGCCGAGGAGCTGCGTGATGAGGCGGCCGAGGCGGGCGCTGGGCCCTTCGCCATCTTCGCCCGACGCGAGCGCGACAGCGATCACCTCCTGCGCACGGCCGAATGCCTGCTCGCGCAGCGCGTTGACGACCTCCTCGCGGGACGCGAAGTGGCGGTACAGCGTCGCGCGGCCCACGCCCGACGCCTCGGCGATCTGGACCATGCTCGCCTCGGGGTCGGCCGCGATCAGCTGTGCGGCGTGCTCAAGGATCTTCGTCCGGTTGCGCTCCGCGTCAGCCCGGGGTGAGCGGGTGCCGTTCGTGGCCATGTGCGGCGATGATATTGAACGTGGACGTACAGAGGTGTACGGGGACCCTAAAACGGGTCACTGTGCCTCACTGTGGACCGTCAGGGTCAACGATCGCGGGCCTCCGGCGTCGCGGTGCTCACACAGGTAGACGCCCTGCCACGTCCCGAGATCGAAGCGTCCGCGCGCGACCGGCAGGGTCAGCGAGGGCCCGAGCAGCGACGCCTTGATGTGCGCCGGCATGTCGTCGGGCCCTTCGAGGGTGTGGGTCCAGCCCGCGAACCGCTCGGGGACGGCGTCGTTGAACCACGTCTCGAAGTCGCGGCGCACGTCGGGGCTGGCGTTCTCGTTGAGCGTCAGCGACGCGGACGTGTGCCGGATGAAGAGGTGTGCGAGGCCGATCTCGATGTCGCGCAGCTCGGGCACGGCGCCGGCGATCTCGTCGGTGATGAGGTGAAAGCCGCGCGGACGGGCGCGCAGCGTGATGTCCCGGCGGATCCAGGTCATGGGGTCACTCTGGCAGTCGCGCCCCGGCCATGTCGACCCGCGCGCCGCGGAACGGCACGCCCTCCGCCTCGAGCAGCGCCCGCTGGCGGTCTCCCTGGGTCAGCGACCCGTCGGCGCGGACCACCCGCCACCACGGCAGGGTGGGGTCGTCGGCGTCCCGCAGCACGGCTCCGGCGAAGCGCGGCGCCCCGGGGGACACATCGCCGTAGGTCCGCACGAACCCTTCGGGGATGTCGTGGATGCGCTGGAGGACGCGATCGCTCAGTGATGCTCTACCATCCGCCGCCGCATGCCGCCGCTCATCGATCTGCGCAAGCCGCGCGACCTGGGGGATCTCCTCGCCCTCACGTTCACGCTGTGGTGGCGTCACCTGGGCGTGTTCCTCACGCTCGCGTTCGTGCTCATCGCGCCGGCGGTGGTGCTGGTCGACGGTGTCTGGGTCGGCAGCCTGTTCGACCCGGAGAGCACGAACACCGCGGGGGAGGCGGTCAGCCAGATGCTCTTCACCTTCGTCATCCCGCCGCTCATCACGGCCGTCCACGTCGTCGCGGTGGTCGACATCGTGGCGGGCCGGCAGCCGTCGGTCGGAACGTCGCTGCGCGCGGCGGCCGGCCGGTCGTTGCCGCTGGTCGCGGCGACGTTCCTGTACTCGATCGTCGTGTTCGCGGGCTTCATCGCGCTCATCATCCCGGGGATCTGGCTGGCTGTCGCGTGCTACTTCACGGCGCAGCACGTCGCGTACGACCGCGAGATGGGGGCGGTCCAGGCTGTCGGCGCCAGCTACGACCTCGTCAAGGGGTCGTGGTGGTGGACCTTCGCCGTGCTGCTGGTCGTCGGCCTCATCGTGTTCGCCCTCCTGCTGCCCGTGGTGGGCCTGGGCTTCATCGTGTCGGTCCTGATCGGCGGCCTGCCCGGCGGCATCCTGCTGATCGTCGGCATCGTCGCCGTCAACACGGTCGTCTACTCGTTCGGCGCGCTCGCCGGCACACTGCTCTTCTTCGACCTCCGCGCCCGCAAGGGCGCCGACGTCCCACTCCCCGAACCCGGCCCCTTCGGCCCGGCCCCAGAACGCCCGACGTTCACCTGAACTGGTGGGCTACACCGCAGCGAGGGAAGAAGGAGGCGCAGCCGAGTTCTTCCGGCTGAACACCGAGGCCCCTGGCCGAGGTTTTCAGCGTTCGCCAGGCGTCTTCGCCGGATACAGCGACACCGGCACCGACAGGTCCAGTGCCGTGCGGATGATCCGCGACTGCTCCGTGGCGTGCGCGGCCGGGTAGCCCTCGCCCGGTGAGGCGCGCTCGGGCCGGCCGATGTAGCCGAAGCGCAGGCGCTCGGGGAGGATCTGCATGAGGCGCGGGAACATGTGCGCG
>SXGQ01596791.1_pt1 | contig 13787 bp, 9 predicted proteins | sample 3178371 | NCBI WGS metagenome assembly SXGQ01 (sample SAMN11356859, study PRJNA531348) | freshwater metagenome | isolation source: freshwater sample F1-20 | place: China: Fuxian Lake, Yuxi | collected 2017-12-25
CCGGGCTTTCCTGCCGTCATTGGAAATGGTGTGCATGGCGCGAATGTGCCATGCAACTGCCATGCAAATCAACCTCCACCACTCGTGTTTCCGGATTTTACTCTGGAAAAGAGTGGCGGAGTCTACGGGGCTCGAACCCGCAACCTCCGCCGTGACAGGGCGGCGCTCTAACCGATTGAGCTAAGACTCCTTGAATTTGGGAGGCGTGTGGATAGCGGTGCCGGGAGCGTACGGCAAACACTTTTTCGCAAATCACCGGAAATTTTTTCTGAGCGTCGGATGCGGAACGCCCCGAAAGCCTCGTGGCTGCTTGCGTCGCAGGGCACCGTGCGTATTCTCCGCGCTCTTTTATGAAAACTGCTACTTCCGCTCTCACCGCGTTTCTTGGTCTTTCGCTTCACGCATTCGCCGCCGATGTCTCGGGCGGCACGGGAAAAGGCGGTGAATTGAAGCCGGCTCCGCGCCTCCCGGTTTACCCGCCAAAGGACACAAAAGACGCTGCCGAGCGAAACTTCCAGAAGGCCAAGCTGCCCGAGGGATTCACCGGGGACATTTGGGCGAGCGAGCCGCTGCTGGCGAATCCCGTTGCGTTTTGCTTCGACGGCAAAGGGCGGATGTTCGTCTCGGAGACGCATCGCTACCGCACGAGCGTGCTGGATATCCGGCACTACTATTGGATGATCGAGGACGATCTCGCCTCGCGCAACCAGGACGACTGGATGAAGTCGATTAAGAAGAACTTCCCGAAAGACTGGCAGAACCTCGAAAAAGAGAGTGAACTCGTCCGCCTCGTGCAGGACAGCAACGGCGACGGGAAAGCCGACCAATCCAGCTTGTATGCCGACGGATTCAACTCCGCGCTGGATGGAATCGCGAGCGGCGTGCTTTGGCACAACGACGCGCTTTATTTCACAAACATCCCGGCGCTTTGGAAAATGACCGGCGCGGACAAGGCGGAGAAAAAAGAGGAACTCCACCGCGGATACGGCGTGCGCTTTAGTTACACGGGACACGATTTCCATGGGCTCATCGCCGGGCCGGATGGCCGCCTTTATTTCTCCATCGGCGACCGAGGTTCTTCCATCAAAACAAAGGAAGGCACGACCATCGAACTTCCCGATGAAGGCGCGGTTTTCCGCTGCGAGCCGGATGGTTCGCGTCTGGAACTCGTGATGCGCGGTCTGCGCAATCCGCAGGAACTGGCGTTCGACGACTACGGCAATCTTTTCACCGGCGACAACGACAGCGACCAGGGCGACCGCGAGCGCTGGGTGCTCGTGACGGAGGGCGCCGATGCCGGTTGGCGCGTGGGCTACCAGCATCATCCGCTCGGCAAGGAGTTCAATCCGTGGCTCGCGGAGAAAATGTGGGAGCCGCGCGACCCGAAGAAAAACCAGCCGGCCTACATTCTTTCGCCGATTGCGAATCTGCCCGATGGGCCGAGCGGCCTCGTGCATTATCCCGGCACTGGACTGCCTGCGGAATACAACGGCTCATTCTTCCTCGCGGGCTACAAAGGCAGCACGGCGAAGAGTCAGGTCAATACGTTCAAAACCGAGCCCGACGGCGCGGGCTTCAAGCTCGTGGGCTTGAAGACATTCATGGACAACGTGCAGGCGACCGACGTGGATTTCGGCCCCGACTCGCGCATTTACGTGAGCGCGTGGGATGAAGGATGGGAGCGCTCCGACCAAGGCCGCATCTACCGCCTCAGCCACGAAGCCGCGCGGAAGGAACAAGCCGCGCAAATCGCAGAAGTGCAGAAGATTTTGAGCGAGGGATTCAAGCAGCGGACGCCGGAGGAATTGGTGAAGCTGCTGGCGCATGGCGACCAGCGGGTAAGGCTTGGAGCGCAGTGGGAGCTGGTTGAGAAGCTCTCAAACCCAGACAGAAGAGACGAGAACATTCCGATTGCGAAACGCTTAGAAGCCACAATGCTTGAAGGAATTGATGGCCCTCATAAACAACTCTCCCGAATCCACGCTATCTGGATATACACGCATTTTGAAAAACTAAAGCGAATCAAGCGTCAAGGGCGAATTGGGCTCACGATGGTTGCAAAAGGATTCGAAGCTGCTTTGTTTACTGACGCCGATCCAATTATCCGCATCAACGCACTTCGACTTGCGCGCGAGTATCCGCCGATCGCAAGTCCTCAATTGCTGAAGCTGATTTCAGACAAACTATCCGATGCCGATCCTAGAGTTCGTTTTGAGGCGGCGATGGCATTGAGTAAAATGGGGAACGTCGAGCTACCAGCAACAATCCAACCTCAAATGCGAGAGGCTTTTCAGCGCGCAATGCCAGATCTCGACCGCAGCAATGTCGGGGCAGGAACTGAGGTCATCAAAATGCTCAGAGAAAACGACTCGCGCGACACATATCTCTCACATGCCGGAGTCATGGCATTAGCCGGAATGAGGAATACCGCTGTTCTAAACGATGCGGCAAAAGATCAATCGCCCGCAGTCCGGCTCGCAGCCTTGCTTGCGTGGCGGAAGCTCGGTAGCGAGAACCTCGCGCAATTCCTCGCCGACAAAGACCAGTCGCTCGTCCGCGAAGCCGCCATCGCTATCAACGATGCACCGATTCCCGCCGCGATGCCTGCTCTCGCGAAGCTCGCGTTTTCCAAGGATGCGGGCGGGCAGGTTGCGCCGATTGATGGGAAGGATGAGGCGCTTGCGGTCCGTGTGCTGAACGCGAACTTCCGCGTCGGCGGTACGGATGGAGCAAACCGGCTCGCGCTATTTGCCGCTCGTTCGAAGCACGAGAGTCTGCGCGGAGTCGCGCTGACGATGCTCAAATCGTGGGCGAAACCGCCGCAACGCGATTACATCACCGGCACTTTCCGTCCACTGGCCGAGCGACCTGCCACGGATGCGGCGTTCCAGCTCAATCTTGTCGCGGCAGACCTGCTCGCGGACAAATCCGAAAAGACTCTCATCGCCGCATGCGAGGCCATTTCGGCGAACGACGTGAAGACCGCCGCACCCCACGTGCTCGCGCTTTTGCGCAACGACAAGGCTCCGCAAAAGGCCCGACTCGCCGCGCTGGATGCGCTTTCGAAGCTCGCGACTCCCGAACTCGAAGCCGGACTCATCGCCGCAGGCGGGGACAAGAACGCCGCGCTGAAAACCGCTGCGAGCAAGCTCATGGGCAAGCGTAATCCCGATACCGCGGCGCAACAACTCATCGGAGCATGGGCGACTGCGGATGGCGCGCAAAAGCAGGACATCGCCACCGCACTCGGCGAGACGAAGAGCACGAAAGCCGCGGAGTTTCTCGCGAAACTGGTGGCCGGAATCTCCAACGAACCCGCCGAGGCCCAGCTCGAAATCATCGAAGCCGCAGGGAAACACGAGGGAGCGAAAGCTGCACTCGCCGCGTATCAAAAGGCGCTCGCGAATCCATTCGCGAAATACAACGTCGCCCTGAGCGGCGGCGACAAAGAGGCGGGCGAAAAGCTCTTCAAGGAACACCCTGTCGCCGCATGTCTGCGCTGCCACAAGGTCTCCAATAGCGGCGGCGACGCTGGGCCGGACCTGACCGGATTCGCAGCAAAGCACGACCGCGCCTACATTTTGGAAAGCATCGTCAACGTGAACGCGAAAATCGCTCCCGGCTTCCAGATGGTCATCCTCACTCTGAAGGATGGCAGCATCAAGGCGGGCACGTTGAAGTCCGAAGAGAATGGTGTGCTCGCGATCCAGAATCCCGGAATGCCCGCGGAAAATGTCAAAGCCTCCGACGTTGCCAAACGCGAAAACGCGCCCAGCGGGATGATCCCAAACCTAGGCGACCTTCTCACAAAGCGCGAGCTTCGCGACATCGTCGAATACGTCTCCACGCTGAAATAGAGCTCCGCCTTCTTCACCGGCTGCGTCCGCGTTCAGCACCTGGCAACGACTATTCGCTCGTGCGAATGTCCTTGATGTCCAATTGCGCGGATACCGTGCCCTTCCATTCGTTCCGCGAAACGGTGAACGCCACGTCCCACGGCAGCGGAGGCAACGGATACTCCGCCGCGCCCCACCAAACAGCGCGGACGTCCGACCGCCCCTGTCGCAGAATCATCGAGTAATGCCGCTCCTTCATCACACGCGGCTCGCCGTAGTTGAGCACACGGCGCGCAAAGAAAACGGGCTGCCGGTTGTCCGTGCCGAACGGCTGCAGGCAATCGAGTTGCTCGAGGAGGTTGTAATTCACCGCGGATAGAGGAACCTCCGCATCGAGACGAATCGTCGGCACCAACTGTTCCTGCACGAGCATTTCTCCCGCGGTCTGCAGGAACTCGGCGCGAAATTCATCGAAGAACTCCTGCCTGATCGAAAGTCCGGCCGCCATATCGTGGCCGCCGAACTTTTCCAGATGAGTCGCGCAATTGCCGAGTGCCGTGACAAGCGAGAACCCTTCGATACTTCGCCCGCTCCCCTTCCCCACGCCCATCGGATCAAAGCCCACGACGATTGTCGGGCGATGATACTTCCGCTGAATCCGGGATGCCACGATGCCCACCACGCCGGGATGCCAGCCTTGTCCGCCGACGACGATGGCCGCGTCGGAGTTCACGTCGAAGCGATTCAGGATCTGCGCCTCAGCAAGCCCCAGCACCTCGTCCTCCACCTCGCGGCGTTCGCGATTCTGCTGATCGAGCATCTTCGCAAGAATGGTCGCGCGCGGCGCGTGGTCGGTCATCAGCACCTCCAGCGACGCCTCCGCGGACGCAAGACGCCCGGATGCATTCAGCCTCGGACCGATCCCGAAACCGATGTGCCCGCTGTCAAATGGGGGCTTTAGAGCCGACACCTCGACCAGCGCCCGCAGCCCGGCCCAACTCGTCTGCTCGAGCCTTTCGAGCCCCGCCTTCACAAGGATGCGGTTCTCACCCACCAGCGGCACGATGTCGGCGACGGTCGCCACCGCGACCAGGTCGAGCACGGTCTTCAGATCAAAGCCCGCGACGGGCCGCCGCTTCAACAGAGCATGGGCGACCTTGAACGCAATGCCCGCGCTGCACAGGTAGCGAAACTCCTCGCCGGCGACCTTTGGATTCACCATTGCCACCGCAGCAGGCAGGGATTCCTTCGGCTCGTGGTGATCGAGAATGATCGTGTCGATGCCCTTCTCCCGCAGCGCAGCAACCTCCGCGGTGGAAGTTGTGCCACAGTCCACCGCAATCAAAAGCCGTGGCGCATGAACATCGACACACCGCGAAACTCCCTCGGCGGAAAGCCCGTAGCCTTCGTCCACACGGTGCGGCAGAAAGGTCGTCACCACCGCGCCGGACGCCCGCAGAACCCGCGCGAGAATCGTCAGGGACGTCACGCCATCGACATCGTAGTCGCCAAACAAAACAATCCGTTCCTGTGCCTCAATCGCCGCGATGATACGCACGACTGCCGCATCCATTCCGGGCAGCGAGAAGGGATCACTCAACGAGCGAAGCATCGGCTTCAAAAATCGGAGCGCCTCCTGCGGCGAAGATTTTCCGCGCCGGATTAGCAACTCCGCCACCCACGGCTCCACACCGGCAGCGTCGGAAAGTTCCCGGACGCGGGCCGATTCAATCGGAGCCGGAAGACACCAGCGCATCGCCGCGACTCAGCGCGTCAGAATTCCGTTCACCGTGCGCATGATCCCGCGCGGATTTTCGTCGCGCAGTTCCACCGGAAGCGCATCCGCCGGAAATCCCTGCCAGCTCACAGGCCGCGCCCAGCGAAGGATCGCCGCAGTTCCCACACTCGTGAATCGCGAGTCGGTGCTCGATGGATACGGCCCGCCGTGCTGCATGGAAGGACACACCTCCACGCCGGTCGGAAATGCGTTCACCACCACACGGCCGGAGCGCCGTTCGAGCGCGGAAACGAGGTCCGCAAAATCCGCGAGGTCGCTGCCCGCTGCGTGAATCGTCGCGGTCAACTGCCCGCGAAAGGCCCGCGCCGCCGCGAGCAACTCCGTCACCGTCCGAGCCACGACCAGCAGAGTGAACGGACCGAAAATCTCCTCCCGCAACTCGTGGTTCAAAATGAACGTCTCCGCGTCCGTGGTGAACGCCACCGGCTCGCCCTGCGTTTTCGCGGGGTCCGCATCAGCGACCGCCTCCGCAAGAACCGTAACGCCTTTCACCGACTGCACACGATCCACACCGGAGAAAAAGGAATCGCAAATTGCGCGATTCAGCATCGTCGCCGGCGCCGCCGACTGCACCTGCTCGCGAAACGCCTGCGCAAATGCATCGAAGTCCGGACCGCCAAGTGCAAGCACCAGACCGGGCTTCGTGCAGAACTGCCCGACGCCCATCGTGAAGGAATTCTTCAGCCCCGCAGCGATTGCCGCTCCGCGCTCCTTCAGCGCGTTCGGAAGAATCACCACCGGATTCAATGAACCCATCTCGGCGAAAACCGGGATTGGCTCCGGACGCGCAGCAGCGGCATCAAACAGCGCACGTCCTGCGCGCTCCGAGCCGGTGAAGCCGAGACCGCGCACGAGCGGATGCTTTACCAAAGCCTGCGCCACCACCGAGCCCGCGCCATGAAGCATCGAGAATACACCGGCGGGCAATCCGCATTTTTCGATCGCGCGGTAGATGGCCGTCGCCACGAGTTCCGCCGTTCCTGGATGGGAGCCGTGCGCCTTCATGACGACCGTGCATCCGGCTGCAAGCGCCGACGCCGTGTCACCACCCGCAGTCGAAAACGCCAGCGGGAAATTACTCGCGCCCATCACCACGATCGGCCCGAGCGGGACGAGCATGCGGCGCATGTCCGGCTTCGGCACGGGCGTGCGGTCCGGGTTGGCGTGATCAATTCGCGCATCTACCCACGAGCCTTCACGCACCAGGGCGCCAAAAGCCTTGAGCTGGGAACACGTCCGCGTCCGCTCGCCGGTGAGGCGGTCGACTGGCAGTCCCGATTCCAGATGCGCGCGCTGGATGAGCGTATCGCCAAGCGCGACGATTTCATTCGCGATGACGTCGAGAAAATCCGCCCGCGCCAGTGCATCCACGCGGCGGTAGATTTCGAATGCATCCTCCGCGGCGCAGACGGCGGCGTCCACTTCGGTCGCAGTGGCCTCGTGGAATGCAGGCGCGAGTTCACTCCCGTCGAGCGGCGACTTTGCGAGGAATGTCCTCGCCGAATCCGCCGCCTGTTTTCCCGCGATGAAGCTGTGTCCGTGGAGCATGGCTGGAGTCGGTTAAAGTTGAACGACCTGCACGCTGCGGATGTCCGGCTCGGCGAGGAGTTCCTTCACCACGCCTTCGCCGGGCGCGGTGTCGAGATTCAGGACCGCGAGCGCGTGGCCGCCGGCTTCGTTGCGTCCGAGGCTCATCGTGGCGATGTTTACGCCGTGACGCCCCATGAGCGTGCCGATCCAGCCCACCATTCCGGGACGGTCCTTGTTCTCGTAAATGAGCAGCGCGCCCTCGGGCCGGGCTTCCACGAAGCGGCCGTTGATTTTCACGATGCGCGGCTGGCTGCCGAAATGCGTTCCCGCGACGCTCACCCATCCGCCCTCGCCGGTCGCCGTCAGCTCGATGAGCTCCGCAAAATCGCCGCCCGCGGTCTCGCGGCTTTCGGTCACCTTCACGCCGAGTTGCTGCGCAAATGCGGGTGCGTTGACCTCGTTCACCTCGCCACCGCTCGCCGTGTGGAGAAACGCTTTCAAAATCGCACGGGTGATCGGCGTCGTGTCCTGCTCGTTCATCTTGCCCGAGTAGTTGATATTGATGCTGTCGCAACGCTTCGCCGCGATCTGGCTGAGGAACTTGCCCAGCTTGGCGCCGAGCGCGATGTGCGGCCCAATGAGCGCGAGCGTCTTTGCATCGACGCTCGGCATGTTCACTGCATTGCGAACCTCGCCCGTGAGCAGCATCGCGCGGATTTGCTGCGCGACTTCGATGCCCACATTTTCCTGCGCCTCTGCCGTGCTCGCACCAAGGTGCGGAGTCAGCACGATGTTCGGCGCGTAGCGCAGCGGGTTGTCCGCAGCGGGCGGCTCGATTTCAAACACGTCGATCGCCGCAGCCGCAACCTGCTTGCTCTTCAGCGCATCGGCGAGAGCCTGTTCGTTGATGAGACCGCCGCGCGCGCAATTGATGATGCGAACGCCCTTCTTCGTCTTCGCGAGGCGCTCCGCGTTCAGCATGTCGCGCGTCTCGTCGGTGAGCGGCATGTGCATCGTGATGTAGTCGGCAAACGGCAGGATGTCCTCCAGACGCTCGACCAATTCCACCTGCATCGCGCGGGCGCGGCTTTGGCTGAGATACGGATCATACGCATGCACGCGCATCCCAAACGCAATCGCCCGGCGCGCAATCTCGGTGCCGATGCGGCCCATTCCCAGAATGGCGAGCGTCTTTCCGTAAAGCTCCACGCCCTCGAAATTCTTCCGGTCCCACTTGCCCGCCTTCATCGAAGCATCCGCCTGCGCAATATTGCGCGAGATGGCCATGAGCAGGCTGAAAGCGTGCTCCGCGGTCGAGATGGTGTTTCCCGCCGGCGTGTTCATCACGACAATTCCCGCCTTCGTCGCTGCATCGGTGTCCACATTGTCCACGCCCACTCCCGCACGGCCCACGCACTTGAGCTTCTTGGCAGCGCCGATGACCTTCGCATTCACCTTCGTCTGGGAACGGACCACGAGGCCGTCGAATTCGCCGATGATTTCGAGAAGCGCGTCTTCCTTGAGACCGGTTTTCACCGTCACATCGACTAGACCGCCCTCCATCAACTCCGCCACACCACGTTCACTGACAGGATCCGCTACTAAGACTTTTGGTTTGCTCATAAATATAGAAAAAGGGCGCGCAGTCTGCGCGGACTGACCGATTCCGCAAATCGAAAGTTGCGGAAAGTTCACCGCCGGATGATACCCGCCACATGATTCGAAAAGCATTCGTCATGTCTGTGCACCCCGGCTGCGAGGCGGAGTACGAACGCAGGCACAGTCCGATCTGGCCGGAATTGCATGCGACGTTGATCAGCCACGGCGTCCTCACCTATTCGATTTTTCTCGATGCGGAATCGGGCCGCCTCTTCGCCTACGCCGAGGTTGAAAGCGAGAAGCTCTGGCAGGAAATTGCATCCACCGAGGTGTGCAGGCGGTGGTGGGCGTCGATGAAGGAAATCATGCCGGCAAATCCCGACAACAGTCCGGTCGCGGTCGAACTGAGGGAGGTTTTCCACATCGAACGGCAGTGAACTAGAGCGGTTTCCAGAAGTCGTTCCCGGGGTTTTCGCTTCGAAAGTTGGGGTGCCGCCTGCGACAACGAGCGGCGACTACCAAAGACCGCCGCTCCGGTGGGTCACTTTACCCACCGCCGGGCTTTGTGTTCGAAGCGCGGGAGGTTTTCGACGCGGCGGACGGGGATGCGGATGGCGAGGGTTTCGCCGAGGGTGCGTTCGAGGCGGGCGGCTGCGGTGTCGTCGGGGGTTTCGATTTCGATGGTGAGCTCGGTCAATTCGCTGCGGCTGGAGACGGTGACGCGGTATTCGAGGATTTCGGGGATGGCGCGGATGATGGTCTCGATGGCGGTGGGGTAGATGTTGACGCCGCGGACGACGAGCATGTCATCAGCCCGGCCGATGATGCCGCCTTCGAGCGTGGCTCCGCGGCGGAGGACGAGGTCGCCGGTGCGGTAGCGGAGGAGCGGCCAGGCGGTGCGGCCGAGCGGGGTGAGGACGAGTTCGCCGATGGTGCCGTCGGGGACGGGTTGCGCCGTGGCGGGGTCGATGACTTCGGCGTGGTAGCTTTCCTCGATGATGTGGAGGACGCCGGGCTGGCCGGTTCTTTGAAAGGCGACCGGGCCGACTTCGGTCATGCCGTAATGGTCGAGGACTTCGGCGCCGTTCCATGCGGCGCTGATGCGTTCGCGGACGCTCGGGATGCTGCCGCCAGGCTCGCCGGCGACGAAGATTTTGCGGACGGAGATTTGCAGGCGCTCCTGTTTGGCGACTTCGGCGAGGTGGAGCGCGTAGGTGGGTGTGCAGCAGAGCGCATCGGGCCGGTGGGTGGCCATGGCGCGGAGGCGGGCAGCGGTGGAAAGTCCGCCGCCCGGGATGCAGAGCGCGCCGTATTTCGCGGCGGATTCAAAAGCGGTCCAGAATCCGAGGAAGGGGCCAAACGAGAACGCGAAGTAGATGCTGTGGCCCGGAAGGATGCCGCCTTCGCGGTAAATGCGGGTCCAGTTTGCGAGCATCCAGTCCCACGATTCGGGGGTGTCGAGAATGGCGAGCGGCGTGCCGGTGGTGCCGCTGGTCTGGCAGAAGCGGGTGTAGCGTTCGCGCGGAAAGGTGAGGTTTGTGCCGTAGGGAGGATGGGCGGCGAAGTCGGCGGCGAGCTCGGCCTTGGTTGTGAACGGGACGCTTTCCCAGCCGCCGGCGATGCGCGGGCGTTGGAAGGGGTTCTGTGCGATCTCGCGGAGGAGGTTTTCGAGCGTCATTTGGCAGGAAGAGCGATCCGCGAGACTCCCCGGCAGGCTACTTCGCCGGTGGCTGCGCAGCCGGAGCAGCGGCTGCGGGCTTCGCCGGAGAAGGCGCGTCCGGTTTATACAGTGCGACCATGCTTCCACCGATCGCGGCGATGAGGATGCCGGCCCAGAACTGCCATTTCACCGCAGCGAGCCCGCCGGTGGGCGGATGCTCAATCATCGAGACGATCGCATTCACAATCGGCGCGCCGCAGAAGATGATGGACATCACCACCGGCACGTAGGCCGCCTTTGGCTGCGGTGCCGCGCCAAACGCGAGCAGCACACCGAATGCGCCAATCGCACCCACGACGCCCGCGATGAGCGACCACACCCAGCCGGTGGTGGGATAGGAAAGGAAGTTGGTCGCGCCTTCTTTTCCGCTGAGACGGAGCATGACGAGCGGAGCAAGCACGGCGACGAGGAAGTAGGCGATGCCGACGAAGAGGAAGGCCTTGTAGCGTCCGTTCACCATGTCACTCATGCCGAGCTGCCCTTTGTGGAGGAGGACGCCGTAAACGCCCCAGGATGCGACGGTGAGAAATGCGAAGAGAAGCCAGGTCATTGATTTTTGCTGTGTTGGTTGATTGGACATTGAACGGAGATGGAGACCCGCGGCGGAGCGATTTACTTGGCGGGCGAAGGTGAGAAAATTGTCAGCATTTCCGCAGGTGCCGCGGAGATTCGGGCGCGGATGGCCTCCGGAATAGGCACGGCCGCGATGACACCGGCCTTTTTGTCCACGGAAGCGCAGACGGTGGATACCATGCCGCGCGCGACTTCCAGGCGTTCGCCGTTCTCGGTCTTCCAAAAGCGGAAGCCGTAGCGAATGGAGCGGTTGCGCACCTCGGCGACGATGAGCTGCACGTCCACCATGTCTTCAAAGCGCAGGGGTTTGAAGAAATCGCACGACGTGGAGACACGCGGCCAGCCGATGTGGACGCCGTCGTAGTCGCCATGGATGGAGAAGCCGAGCGAGCGGAAAAAGGCGTGCTCGGTATTTTCCATCATGCGGTAGAAATTCGCGAAGTGCACAATCCCCGCCATGTCGGTCTCCGCAAACTCAATGCGGCGGGTGAGTGTGAATTCGTAAGCCATCTCCCCGCAGCAAACCGTATCCGGGCGGCTGCGGTCAACGGGCGATTTCGCGAACACGCGGGGCGGAGGTTCCGGCTTGTCGAAGCGCGCGGCTTCGGATCAAACTCCGCGCCCATGCCCGCCTCCATCCAGATCATCGATCCCTCCGATAATGCAATCGTAGCCCTTCGTCCACTCGCCGCCGGGGAAACCGTGGGCGGAGTCACGCTCGTCACCGACGTCGGCGCAAAACACAAATTCGCAGCGACCGCGCTCCCCGCCGGAAGCGCCGTGCGCATGTACGGGACCATCGCCGGACGCACCACGCGCGATGTCGCGAAAGGAGAAGTGCTCACGCGTGAAAACACAACGCACTCGGTGGCCCTTCCCGAGCTGCGCAGCGAACGCGCGGTGTGGAGCGCGCCGGATGTTTCGCGGTGGAAGGGACGCACCTTCGACGGATTCCGCCGCGTCGACGGACGCTGCGGCACGGCGAACTACTGGATCGTTTTACCGATGGTGTTTTGCGAAAACCGAAACGTGGACGTGATGCGCGAGGCGCTGACGAAAGGGCTCGGTTACGCGGTGACGACGCCCTACGCCGAGTTCGTCGCAGAGCTCGCCGATGCGCACCGCACCGGAGCCGCGCTGGACGCCATTCCCCTGCCCGCCTCCGCGGGAACGCGCCGTGTCTTCCCGAATGTGGACGGCGTAAAGTTCCTCAGCCACGCGATGGGCTGCGGCGGAACCCGCGACGACGCGCGCGCTCTCTGCGGCTTGCTGGCCGGATACATCGCGCACCCGAATGTCGCCGGCGCGACCGTGCTGAGCCTCGGATGCGAGAACGCGCAGACCGCGCAGCTTCGCGAGGAACTCGCACGCCGGATGCCGGACGGCACTAAGCCCGTCCTGTTTTTCGAGCAGCAGAAATCCGCAGGCGAACGGCAGTTGCTCGAATCCGCCCTGCGCGAAACCTTCCGCGGAATCGCCGCAGCGAACGAACTCCGCCGCGAACCCTGCCCGCTTTCCGAGCTGGTGCTCGGGCTCAAGTGCGGCGGCAGCGACGGCTTTTCCGGCATCTCGGCCAACCCCGCGCTCGGCCATGCAAACGACCTGCTCTGCGCCCTCGGCGGGAGCGGCGTGCTGTGCGAATTTCCAGAACTCTGCGGCGCGGAGCAGTGGCTGTGCGACCGCTGCGAGACCGCTCCACTCGCGACAAAATTCCTCACGCTCATGGACCGCTACGACCGCCGCGCACGCGAGGTGGGCAGCGGGTTTGAAATGAATCCTTCGCCGGGAAACATCCGTGACGGCCTGATCACCGATGCCATGAAGAGCCTCGGCGCGGCGAGGAAAAGCGGCACGGCTCCGGTGGTCGATGTGCTCGATTATCCCGAGCCCGTCACCCGGCGCAGCGGCGTCACGCTCCTTTGCACACCCGGCAACGACGTGGAAGCGACGACCGCGCTCACCGGAAGCGGGTGCAACCTCATCGTTTTCACCACCGGACTCGGCACGCCGACGGGAAATCCCGTCTGCCCGGTCGTGAAGATGAGCACGAACTCCGAGCTCGCTGCGCGAATGCCCGACATCGTAGACTTCGACGCCGGCGCGATCATCCGCGGCGAGGAAAGCATCGCCGAGACCGGAGCCCGGCTGCTCGATCACCTCATCGAAGTGGCCAGCGGACGCGCGACGACTGCGGCGGCACGACTCGGGCAGGATGATTTCCTGCCGTGGAGGCGCGGAGTGTCGCTGTAGGCGATTACTTCGCGAACGTCAGGCCGGACGAACCGGCATCGACGGTGATGGTGTCGTTCTCCAGAAACTTGCCATCGAGAATATCGAGTGCGAGCGGGTCGAGCAGATCGCGCTGGATGCAGCGTTTCAGCGGCCGCGCGCCGTACACCGGGTCGTAGCCTTCGCGGGCGAGATGCAGCTTGGCCTTGTCCGTGAGGACAAGCGTGAGCTTCTGTTCGGCGAGCCGTTTCTGAAGCTTCTGCACCTGAATCTCCACGATGTGCGTGAGGTCCGTATCGCTCAGGCGGTCGAAGATAATCGTCTCGTCCACGCGGTTCAGGAACTCCGGCCGGAAGTGCTGCCGCAGCGCGTCCATCACGCGGGCCTCGCGTTGTTCGCTGTTCGCGTCATCGAGGATGAACTGCGATCCGATGTTCGACGTCATGATGATGCCGGTGTTCTTGACATCAACCGTGCGCCCCTGCCCGTCCGTGATGCGACC
>SXGQ01447675.1_pt1 | contig 13786 bp, 9 predicted proteins | sample 3178371 | NCBI WGS metagenome assembly SXGQ01 (sample SAMN11356859, study PRJNA531348) | freshwater metagenome | isolation source: freshwater sample F1-20 | place: China: Fuxian Lake, Yuxi | collected 2017-12-25
GAACACGGTCTGGAAAGCCGTCCACACAAGGATCTAAAGCAACCGGCGAGCGATACCTGCCCAAAAAGGCACGAGAGAAGTTAACCCCTTCTGAATACGCGGCAACCACGCGAGCCAAACGAGAAGGAATGCGAGAGGGCAAACAGTATGTCCCGCAGCCCGAATCGATCAAGAAAAAGGTGTGGTGATGCCAGCAGCAGCCGTAATGACCTACGATTCGCTGTTCAACGATATCCAGACATATCTGGAACGGACTGATCAGGCGACTATCGACAAGATTCCGCAGTTCATCATGCTCGCGGAGCAGGTGATCGCGGCTGAACTGAAATTCCTCGGCAACCTGATCGTGGTGGAAAGCACCATGGTTCAAGGTGAGCCGGTGATCGACAAGCCCGCCCGCTGGCGCAAGACCGTGTCGATGAATGTCACCGTGGCGGGTGTGAAGACCCCGGTGCTACTCCGCAAGTACGAGTACCTGCGCGAGTACTGGCCCGACGCCACGCAGGAGGATGTGCCCAAGTTCTACTGCGACTACGACTACACGCACTGGCTGGTAGCCCCCACACCGGCGGCTGCCTACACCTACGAGGTGCTCTACTACGAGCGCGTGCAGCCCTTGGATTCGTCCAATCAATCAAACTGGTTCACCGAGTACGCGCCTCAGGCCATGCTGTACGGCTCGCTGCTTCAGGCCATGCCGTTCCTCAAGAACGACGAGCGCATGACCATGTGGGAGGCGCAGTACAACAAGATCATGGAAGTCCTCAAGACCGAGGATGTCGCCCGGGTCGGTGACCGTCAAACCGTTGTGAGGGATTCATGATGGTTTGGCGCATTTACATTATCACCAGCAAAGCCAACGGCAAGCAGTATGTTGGCATTTGCAAAGATCTTAATCGTCGATGGGGCCAGCACTTGTCGATCAACGGTAGCGCTCCCGCTCTCCATGCGGCTATCAAAAAGTATGGGAAAAATGGATTCATTTTTACTCACATTTGTGATGCGTTTGACTTTGAGGCGGCTTGTGACTTAGAGCGCACGCTGATCCAGCAGCACAACACCAAGTCTCCTCATGGCTACAACCTCACGGATGGCGGCGAAGGTGTTGTTGGCTGCCCCATGACCGAGAAAGACAAGGAGGTTCGCAGAAAAGCGACGACCGCCTTTATGGCTTCTTTGTCTACTGAGGAGCGGTCGGAAAAGTTTGGAACAAAAGGTCGAAAGTTGACGGTCGAGCAGATTGAAAAAATTCGTCTTTCAAACAAAGGCAAGAACCTTGGGAAAAAGCCGTCTTCCGAGACTAGGGCCAAGATGTCTGCCTCGCATAAAAAACGACCCCGTCAACCGATGAGTGAAGAGACAAAACAAAAAATCCGTCAATCTTTGCTTGGTCGCAAAATGCCGGAGTCAGAAAAGTTGAAGCACGCAAGTTTCAAGGGTCGCAAACACACAGAAGAAATTAAAGCCAAAATTAGGGCGTCTAACATAGCCACCAAGGCGCTCCTAAAGGCAAAGAAACTTGCTGAAAAAGGGGTAGAAAATGCCTAGTTTTAATTCGGTTTTTTCGGGCAATGTGATCCAGCCGACCGATGTTTCGTATCGGGCGATCACGCTGTCCGCCAACACCCAACTCCAGTGGCCCATCAACGGATCCGCGACGAACGACTATGTCGCCCGGATCATGAATGTCACGGCGACCGCCGGTAGCCTGAAACTGGAGATGCCGCCCGCCAACCAGACCTCGGTTGGCAACGACGCCCTGATCCGAAATGTGGGGGCTACGACCTTCACGGTCGCGGACTACGACGGCAACACTATCGTCTCTGTGGCCGCTGGTGAGGCGAAGTACATCTACATCACCACGAACAGCACCGAGGCCGGGACATGGGGCGTGATCGCCTTCGGTGTCGGTTCCTCAACCGCTGACGCCGCCAGCCTTGCTGGGTACGGCCTGAAGGCAATCACCACCACGCTGAACCAGTCGCACTTGGTTCAGACCTTCTCGTCCAACTACACCGCCATCGCTTCTGATCGCGCTGCGACCTATGTTTGGACGAGCGGCTCTGGCACCCTGACGCTGACGGCTGCGACCACGCTGGGCAACGACTGGTTCCTGATGGTTCGCAACGGCGGCACCGGAACTCTGACGGTGACCCCTGCCTCTGGTTTGATCAACGGAGCCGCGAGCATTGCCTTGCAGCCCGCTGACTCGGCCTTCATCGTCTGCTCTGGCACGGCTTTCTTCACGGTGGGTCTGGGTCGCTCGACTCAGTTCAACTTCACCCAATTGACTAAGGCGGTGGCCTCAGGCTCCTACACCCTGACGGCGTCTGAGGCCGCCAATGTGGTGCAGAAGTACACCGGCACGCTGTCGGGCAATGTGACCATCGAGTTGCCGCAGACCATTCAGGTCTACTACATCACGAACCAGACCGACGGCACTGGCGCGGGGTATCAGATCACCTTCACGACCACCGCAGCAGGCGGGGCCACGGCCACGGTTCCGGCTGGCCAGCAGGTGATCCTGCTGTGCGACTCGGTCAATCTCTTGAACGCCTCGACGATTGCCGCCGGTGCGGTGAATGTGTCGCTGGTTGACGGTACGGTCGGAGCGCCCTCGCTGAACTTTGCGACCGAGACCTCTACGGGTATCTACCGGTCGGGTTCTGGCGAGTTTGCGATTGCCATCTTGGCCACTCAGCGGTTTAGATTGAGTGCGACGGGCCTTTTGATCACGGGCACCGGCACTTTCACCGGGGGTGTTTCTGGCGGGGCATTCTGATGACGGCAAAGGTCTTCGCGCTTGACACCAAGGCTGGCATCCAGCGGGATGGCACGCTCTTCGACAAGTTGTTCTACAACGACGGTCGCTGGGTGCGGTTTCAGCGCGGGCGGCCTCGCAAGATGCTGGGCTACCGGGTGATCTCTGATCAGTTGCTGGGGCCTTCTCGCGGCATCTGGGTCAACGCCAAGAACAACTTCACCTCGATCTTCTCGGGGTACTCCAATGGTCTTCAGGTTCTGACCATTGATGACAACGGGATCGGCTCCGGGGTGGCGAACTTCACCCTGAGCAACTTCACTGCTTCCCCCCTGAACCTGTGGCAGTTCGACGGCTTCTACTCGGTGACGGGCGAGATCAACAACCTGCTCGCCCACCCCGGCCAGAACCTTCAGGCCATCGACGAGGACAACAACACCCCCGTGCTGATCGGTGACATCACCGGCACCACGATGAGCCAGATCGGCGTGTTCTCGCTGTCTGCGACCTCAAACAACACCACCACGATCACGCTGGCTGCGGCAGACATCCGCATCGGCGCTGGCCAGACCGTGACCGGCACCGGCGTGCCCGCAAACACCACCGTGGTGTCTGTCTCTTCGACCAATGTGGTGCTCTCTAACGCGACCACGACGATGGGCGCAATCACGGTCACCTTCAACAACAATGTCTCGGTTTCCGGCGGGGTGGTCTCGCTGCACCCGTATGTGTTCGTGTACGGCAACGCTGGCCTGATTCGGAACTGCTCCGCAGGTGACCCCACTGACTGGGTCTCGGCGGACGCCAACGAGGTCAATGTGGCCACCGGCAAGATCGTCCAAGGTCTGCCCGTTCGAGGTGGCTCAAACGCCCCTTCCGGTCTGTTCTGGAGCGTGGACAGCCTGATCCGGGTGTCCTACATCGGCGGCACCGGCACGCCCCCGCAGTACTGGCGCTACGACATCATCTCGTCGCAGACCTCGATTATGTCTTCCCAGTGCGCCATCGAGTACGACGGCATCTACTACTGGATCGGTACGGATCGCTTCCTGCTGTACAACGGTACGGTCAAGGAGATCCAGAACGACATGAACCAGAACTATTTCTTCGACAACCTGAACTACAGCCAGCGGCAAAAAGTTTGGGCAACGAAGGTGCCTCGCTATGGCGAGATCTGGTGGTTCTACCCTCGCGGCGATGCCACCGAGTGTACAGACGCGATCATCTTCAATGTGCGCGAGCAGGTCTGGTACGACGCGGGCGAGGCCCTTGGCGCTCGTCGCTCTGCCGGGTACTTCTCTCAGGTGTTTGCGTTTCCCATCGAGGCGTCATGGGTTACGCTGCCCGACGAGGTGGTGTTCACCGAAACCCTCAACGAGATCACTGGCAGCGCCTTCCTGTACCTCGACACCTACAACACGCAGGTGGCCATCAATCAGGTCATCACCGGCTCCAACATCCCGGCCAGCACCTCGGTCGTGGCGATCACGAGTTCCAACATCAAGACGCTGGGCGCAATCACCGGCGGCTCTGGGTACACCAACGGCGTGTACACGAATGTCCCGCTGACCGGCGGCAACGGCGCAAACGCCGAGGCCACCATCGCGGTGGTTGCTGGTGCTGTTGCAACCGTCACCGTCACGGCTCGCGGGGCCGCGTATCAGGTTGGCGACACTTTGAGCGCCAGCAACACCAGTCTGGGCGGCACGGGAGCCGGTTTCTCCGTGCCGGTAACGGCCCTGTATGCACAGGCCATTGAAATGTCAGCCGCCGCCACCGGAACCGGGGCCGCCCTGCTGACCTTCTCGTTGCCGCCCAACCGAATTCAGGTCTTCCAGCACGAGATCGGCGTGGACGCCATCGATGGCCAGAATGTGGAGGCCATCGAGTCCTACTTCGAGACCAACGACCTTGGCTGGGTCTCCGGCGGCCCGTCTCAGCCCGCCATGGAGGGTGCAAACCGTTGGCTGCGCGTGGAGCGGGTAGAACCCGACTTCCTGATGCACGGCGAGATGGAATTGATCGTTACCGGTCGGCCCTACGCCCAATCGCAGGACTATGCGTCTGACCCGTATGTGTTTGACTCGGACACCAACAAGATCGACATGAAGGAGCAGCGCCGCGAGTTGCGGCTGAAGTTCCGCTCGAATGTGGTGGGCGGCAACTACCAGACCGGCAAGGTCATCATCAGTGCCGACATCGGCGATGTGCGGGGGTACTGATGACCGCCAGCAACGCCTTCATCTACGACCCTCGATACCACACCTTCGACTCGTGGGCCTGTCTGATGTGCGAGCAGTACGCCGCGCAGAACCTTTCCATCCCCACGCCCACCACCGACTGGCGCGAGTGGGGCCAAGGTCTGCTGGCCATCGATGTGTTCACCAACGAGGCGGTGCCGAACCCCGTTCAGTACTCTGACTGGCAGGACTGGGCTGCGGCCCTTCTGGGTGCGATGAACCCGAGGATCCCGCTATGAGCCGAGATTCTCTCTTCTGGACTCAGCATATGCACGCCTTGAGCGTGCTTTTCCCCGCTTGGGAGCGTGCGTTTGCTGCGGTGGCTGTCCACCATCGCCCGAAGGTTTCTGACGCCTTGGCGGCCCGAATAGACGCCTTCGCGAGGGAAGAAGTCGCACACGCCAACGGGCACGAGTCCTACAACCGTCGGCATGGACTGACCGAGGCCGAGATCCAAGAGATTGAAAAGACCCGGATCATCCATCGCAAGCCCGGTCATAAGATCTGGCTGGGCACCATGGTGTCCATCGAGCACTTGGCCGCGTGCATGAGCCGGATGTACCTTGAGCGGTTCGACGGCAAGACAGGCCGAGATCACCAATTGTTCGAGTGGCACGCCCGCGAAGAGATCGGCCACAAGGACTTGGCCATGGACATTTGGCGCGAGTTGGGGTATTCGGATAAAGACTTGCGGGCCATAGCAAGGCAAAATCAAGCCTATGTGCTCCGCTTTATAACCACCAAGGTCTTGGAGAACATCGACTGGAAAAAGCCGAAAAACTGGCTGTATTTCATCGATTGGGGCTGGTGGATGACAAAAAAGGTTTTGATCCCGATGCTGGCAATCTACATCCCTCGGTTCCACCCGAACTGGTTTGACGACAAGCGCTACGAGGTGGCCGCATGAACATTCATGTCGTCGATTCGCATCAGCATATGCTCGTGCCAAACGATATTTTTATCGTGGCCGCCTACGAGTTCAAACCCGGGCTGAAACAGTACGAGCAGGCCGCCAAGAAGGTCGGCATGACGCCGGAGCGGTTGCAGTACTCGGTCATGGTCAAGATGTTCCAAGACCCCAGTCTGGTTCGTCTGCGTGCCGGAAACACCATGTTTGCGATCAAGGCCCTGCCCAAGCGCGTGGGTTTTGTGATGAGTTTCAACGCGGACACCGCACCGAATTATGTGAACAACATGATTGAATTTTTTCATGCGGCCCGGAAGATGGGGTTTGATCTATTGATCGCTCAGACGCACTCTCCTGAAATCATCAGGCTACTTAAGGCCGCCGTGAAGCGCAGCAAGATGCCCGGGGTTACTTCAAGGTTTGATTCTCAGAGCAGGCTCTTCCTCATCTCAACTGGCGAGCGGAGGGCCTAATCATGGGTTTTGTATCAGGAATAGTTGAGGATGTTTTCGGCGGCATCGGCGATATTCTTGGGGGAATTGCCGAGGTTTTTGGGGACATCGTTGAGGGCGTGTTTGACGCTGTTTTCGATGTCATGGAGGGCATCGGGAATGTGGTCTCGAATGTCTTAAAAGACCCGCTGCCGGTCATTCTCCAAATTGGCGGGGCCATGATTGGCATCCCGCCTTATGTGACCGCTGCGGTGGTCACAGCGGCCAAGGGTGGAGACCTTGAGGACATTGCCAAGTCGGCGGCCCTGTCCTATGCGTCGGCGAATGTGTTGCAGATGACCGGGGTGTCGGAGTATCTCGCGGATGCGAACTTCGACATGACCGATGCCATCTCGCAGGGCTTTGATCTTCCCTTGGCCACCGCTGGCGCAATCGCTGACACGATCACTTCGGCAGCCGGTCAGGCAGTGGTGGGCGGCATGAATGCGGCCCTGTCTGGCAGAAATGTGATGGACGGGATCACCTCCGGCTTCACTTCTGGTCTGATCTACAGCGGCACCGACAGTTTCTTCACTGAGGTCAACAAGGATCCTACATGGGGCCTGTCCAAGACCACACTGGATCTACTCAAGGGGACGACCAGCACGGCGCTAAACACCATTGTGTCGGGCAAGGGCGACCCCTCGCAGGCCGTGGCCAACTATGTGGCCTATGCGACCCTCAAGATGGGCGCATCGGAACTCTACAAAACCGCAGTTCGTGCCTACGAAGACTTCACTGGCAAAACCGAACTTGCTCAGAAGGCGCAGGATGACTATGTCGCGGTCAAGGCTCAGTATGACGCCGAGGCCAAGAAGTACAACGAGGGCATCAACACGCTGAAGGCGGATCAGCAGGCGTATCAAGGCATTCTTGATGATGAGTACCAGCCAATCGCTGACAGGCTGGAAACCTACAAGAGGACTTTTGAAGACAACAAGGCCGTGTACGAGTCTGCGAAGTCTGACTACGAAAAGAACAAGTGGGCCTACGAGAACTACGCCACCAAGATGGGTCAGTTGGGCTACACCGCGACCACTGATGAGTACGGCAACACGGCCTACTATCGCCCCATCGGCGGCAAGTATGTTCAGACATACGACCCTGAGTCTGGCGGTTACTACAACCGCATGGTTCCAGATGGGAGCCTTGTGGATGGTGAAGGCAATGCATATGTTTCTCACGCCTACGACGGCCCATCTCAGCAGTCATTCCTTGATGCTGCTCGTGCCAATGTGGCCACGGCCAACAACGCTGGCGCACAAGCCAAGGCTGCATCCGACGCATTCAAGGCGCTGAACGATGACCCGACTACTCAGGACATCATCAACCGCCTGAAGGCCAAAGAGACATCGATCACGCAGACCGTCTCTACGCTGGAGACCATCCGGGCGCAGATTGAGGCTCCTTCTGGAACCAACCTTGCGGCTCGCCTGAAGAGCGCTGCGGACAGGTATCAGAAGGAGTACACCAACTATTCCACCTCGAAGGAGGCCGCTGATCGCGCCGCCGAGAATTACAACAAGATCGTGGCCGAAATCGCCACCCGCGACCTGACCATTGATGCAGTGAACGAGGGTGCCATCACGGTCACTGGCGTGAACAACGGCGTGTACACCCTGTCCAATGGCATGACCATGAAGGACGGCAAGTTCTACCAAGACGACAAGCCGATCTTCACAAATGCCGCAGGCATCTCTCAGAATGGTCTGGAGTTCAAAGACAACTCCGGCAATGTGGTGCGCTTCGGCGCTGATGCTGGCCGACAATTGTCGTACTCCGATGTGCAGAACATCTTCAAGCGCGACTACGGCCTGACCTTGACTGACGATGAGGCCAAGCGCTTCTCTGGCGTTTCGTACACCAACTACGACTCGACCAAGTTCCAAGATCATGCGATTGATCGCATCACTCGCGAATTCGAGTCGATAGCGAATCGAAAGCCAACCGCAGCCGAAGCGCAAACCTTCCTGAATCAGGATGACTCTGTCTCTGCCGCGCAAAATTCTGCTGTTAACGGCTTGGATCTGCCAGACGACTATGTGCCTCCCGGCGCTTCTCAGGCGCAGAAGGTGTCGTTCGGGCAAGCCTACGCTGCCGCCCGCAAGCAACTCGGCCCGGGCAAGACTTTCCAATGGACAGACGACAAGGGCGTCACGCGCACCTACACCACAGACAACAAGGAAGAGGCTGGTTTTAAGGTTGCCGTCAATCAGGCCACTGGCGACTTTGACAACCGTGATGTGAGCCTTGTGAAGGCCCGCCTGACCGAGGCAATTCGGATGTCCAACATCACGGGTCGCTTTGATGAGACCACCAATCCGGCGGATCTCTCCGAAAAGGAGATGTCGGCCTTCATCGACAACTACACCAAGGCCACGCCAGAACAGCGTGCGGCCCTGCTTCGTGGCTCAATGGGCATGACCTACAAGGTCATCAATGACTACCTGCAAAACTACAAGGGCGTCGCAGAGCGCACCTCCGGTCAGACCTACGCGCCGGTGTTTACGACTGGCGAGATCAAGGCGTCCAATCACACTGACTACATCGGCACGGTCAAGACCGGCATCCGCGCAGCAGGCAACGATCTGGTGGGGCTAATCACTCGCGCTGGTCAGGTGACGGGCGAGATCCTTGGGTACGACACTCCGATGCTGGACAAGTTGCAAGACTTGATGACCAAGGACAAAGAGACCGCCATGAACAAGTTGGTCGGCAACGAGCGTGTCGTTGCTGGCGGCTTTGCATCTGGCATCTCCTCCGCCCTTTCGTGGGCCTTGGGAGGCCCTGTGGGCGCGATTGCGACCCTTGGTGGTATTGCGGCCAACAACGCATGGATTGAAGGCTCTACGGCTGTGATTGACAACAAGGGCCGTACATGGAACAGCGCTGAAGAAGCCCGCCAAAACGGCGTCTACACATACAAGCAACTAACCACGCAAGAAAACGCGGTTCGCACCGCAATCATGACCTCACTTGAAATTGCAGGCGAGGCTGCTGGCGTGCCGGGCATGAGCAAACTCATGAAGGGCATCCCGATCACCGGTGATGTTGGTCAGATCATCAACTCGGTGAAGAATTTTGGCTTGGGTCTGGGCAACGAGCAGGTTTCTGAATTGCTGACCACCAGCGCTCAGATGGCCGCCGACAAGATCTTGGGCATCTTTGGTAAAGGTTTTGGCGGCAATGCCACTTGGGAAGACTACAAGAACGCCTTGGTGGATACCGCCATCGCCACCACGGCTGCCGTGGGTGTTGCCGGATCTACCGGTACGGCTATCCAGAACCTGCGAAATGCCGCCAACACCGCGAACCCATTCTCTGAAGACACCCGCGAGACCTCGCTCAACCCAACTCTGCCGTCGCTCAATCAGGTCTACCGTTCGTTCGGCATCCAACAGTACGACATTGATCAGATCGCCAAGGGGATTGAGAACACCATCCGCAACGGCGGAACCGGTATCGGCACGGTGAAAGATCGCACCTCCGATATGCTCCAGAACCTCGGAGTCACAGGCGTTCGCGCTGATGTGCTGGCCAACGAGATGGTGGATCGGGTGCTCAACCAGAACCTGACCAACAGCCTGACCTCCGCCGGTCTGAATCAAGACCAAATCAACGCTGTGCTGAATCCGATCAAGAACAGCCTGACCAGCGAGGTTGGGGCGGATGCGTTCAAGAACCAGATCAACGCTGCCTTGGCTGGTGGCGGTGTAGACGCGGCTCAGTTTGGAACCGCTGTGGCCAACGCCGTGATGAGCATAAGCCCCACAAACAGCGTCACCACTGGTGGCCTGACTTCCGGCACCACAACCGGAACCGTGACCACCAACACCGGCGGCACGACCAATACCGGAGCCGGAACGACCGCAGGAAGCGCTACGACCACTACAGACGGCGGCACAACCACGATCACGGGCGGCACCACCACCGGCGGGACGGCAACCACAACCGGCGGAACTGGCGGAACCACAACGACGACCGGGGGCACAACGGGCGGCGGAACAACTCTGACCGGAACTGGAACAACCACCGGCGGGACGACCACCACGACTGGCGGCACGGCTGGAACTACGACCACGCTTCCCGGGGGAACGACCACCACCACTGGGGGCGGAACCACCGTGGGTGGCACCACGACCACCACCGGAGGCGGCACCACCACCGGAGGCACCTCGACTACTACCGGCGGGGCGGGCACTACCACCGGCACGACTACTGGCACGACAGCCGGAACGACCACTGGCACAACGACGGGCACCACAGCCGGGACGACAACCAGAACCACGGCTGACACCACCACGGGCACAACGACAGGCACGACCACCGGGACAACCGCTGGCACGACTACTGGCACCACGACCGGGACGACGACTGATACGACGACCGGGACGACAGCGGGAACGACTGCTGCCGCTGGCCTGACTACTGAGCAGGTGCAGGCGCTCATCAACTCCACGATGGCCGCTAACCCGGGCCTGACCTCGACTCAGGTTCAGAACATCGTCAACACCGCCTTGGCGGCGCTGCCTGCATCCGCGACCCCATCTCAAGTTCAGACCGCGATCACCAACGCGACCTCGAATCTGGCCTCGTCGGAGTCTGTGGCAAACCTTGGAACTGAAGTCGCCAACCTCAGCACGGCTACGCAGACTGCCTTCAACAATCTGTCTGCCGCCCAGAAGGCAGAGGTCGCTGCGCGAGTCCAGCAGGGTCAGAACTTGGAATCGGCCATCGGCACCGTGTCGCAGTCGGTCGCTGATCTGGCCGCCTCTACGCAGACGGCCATCACGAACATCGGAACCGCTGTTGCCAATCTCGGAACTCAGACCCAGAACGCCTTCGATACCCTCAGCGCGGCCCAGAAGGCAGAGGTTGCCGCTCGCGTGCAGCAAGGGCAGAACCTTGAGGCCGCGATCAACACGGTCTCTCAGGCGGTGACCCAGCAAGGGCAAAGCACGCAGACCGCGCTGGAGAACATCAACAAGTCGGTGACCAATCTGGGAACCCAAACCCAGACCGCATTCGAAACCATGACCGCCGCGCAGAAGGCGGAAGTGGCTGCGCGAGTGCAGATGGGCCAGAACCTTGAGACGGCCATCAACACCGTCCAACAAAACCTTGTTCAGACCAATCAGGCCGTCCAGACGCAACTTCAAACCCTGAGCAAAGAGACTCAGGCTCAGTTCGAGGAACTCAACGCCAACCAGAAGGCGGAGGTCATTGCTCGCGTGCAGATGGGCGAGAACCTTCAGACCGCGATCACTGATGTCGGCACCATCCTGACCGGCGAAATCACCGGCATCAAGACGGAGATGGCCGAAGAGAAGGCCCGCCAACTTGCCGCGCAGAAGGCTGCCGCGCAGGCCGCCAAGAGCAAGGACTTGATGCAACGGGCGCAGAACTTGGTTGCCCGCCCCGGCGGTGGTGACGAGGCAATCGCCAGCCCGACATTCAAAGACCCCTTCATGACCTCGGGGGCACCGGCGGCCAAGTTCGAAGGCCCGCTGGAGCAGTTCCTCAAGACCGTGAAGGAGGGTACTTATACCCCCGCACAAACGCCGACTGGACAACCTATGCAGCAGACACAACAGGCGCAGCAGGGCCAACAGCCCCAGCAAGCGCAACAGCCATCGCCGGATCAGAACTACTTCTCCTACGGCACCGCCAACGAGATCGACGCGATCCTGAACCCGCTGAAGGGCATGGGCACGGCCTTCACGCCCTATACCCTTGGGGCCAAAGAAGGCGGCCTTGCTACTGCCCTGATGGCTGGCGGCGGCGCAACGGGAACCCGGCATGGCCGGTACGCTGGCGGAGGCTTGGGGGTGGTAGAGCACTCCGGCAAGATGCGCGTGGACTTCCGCAAGGGTGACGCGGTGACCGGCCCGGGCGATGGGCAGTCGGACGACATCCCGGCCATGCTGGCCGACGGCGAATTTGTTTTCCCGGCGGATGTCGTGGCGGCCCTCGGGAATGGCTCTACGAAGGCTGGTAGCGATAAACTTTACGACATGATGCACTCGATTCGGGCACATCACCGGTCGGCGAGGCCGGAGGATCTCCCTCCCCCGGCGAAGAAATCTCCTTTGGATTACCTGAAGGACACGAAACGAAAGGCTAGGAGATAACCATGGCAATCACCCAAGGAGCACCGCTGCCGGATATCAAGACGACCGATACCCGAGTTGATACAGCGCCGGATTACTACACCAACTACCTGACCGACCTTTCGAAGGCCGGTCAAAGCGCAATCGCGAGGACGCCCCAAGAGGGCATTGCGGCCTATGACCCGATGCAGAGCGTCGGCTATGGCCAGATCCCCGAAGCGGCAAGGGCGTACCAGCCCGGTTTGAGCGCCGCGCAGCAGACCCTTGGCCGTGCGGCTCAGGGTGTCACCGGCCAGCGGGTGCAGGATCTGATGAACCCCTACACCAGCGGTGTGGTGGACGAGATGGAGCGGCTCCAGCAGCAGTCGCTTCAGCGATCTGTCCTGCCGACCCTGAAGGCCGGGTTTGTTGGCAGCGGCGGTCTGGGTGGTCAGCGCTACGCCGGTGCCCTTGGACAAGCCATGAGCGATGCACAGCGCAATCTGATGGGGCAGCAGACGCAAGCCCTGCAATCCGGCTACAGCGAGGCCCTAAAGACCGCCTTGGGTGAACTGCCCTTCCTGACCCAAGCGGGCCAGCAGCAGGCTCAGGCGGCCAAGTTGGAGCAGGATCTCGGGTTGACCGGCGCGGGTGCGTTGACCAAAGCCGGTGCGGAGCGTCAGGCGTATGAGCAGAGCCTGCTCGACTACCCGCTCAAGACCGCCACCACGGCTGCCGGTTTGATGCGCGGCTATCAGGTGCCGACGACCCAGACCAGCACCAAGGTTGGCCCGGGGACGGCGGGCCAGTATCAGAAGTCAGATCTTGAGAATGTGATGGGCGTGCTGTCGCTCATCGGCGCTGCGTCTGGCGGCACGACCGGTGCTGGCGGCACTGCTGTTGGCGTAGGCACGAACAAGTTGTTCGATTGGGGCAAGGCGCTTCTGAGCAAGTTGGGCGGCGCTTCGTTCACGATAGACGCCTCGGAGTTCGCTGGTCAGAACGCATCGGGGGTTCCGATTTACTATGACCGCGAAACCGGCACCTACTACGACACCAGTGGCTCCGCTGTTCCCATCACTGGCGGTGAAGGAGAGTAACCATGGCTGAAAAGGGAACAGCAATTCCAACGGCGGCTTATGTGCCGGGCACTGACCCGGCCACCATACAGGCCAACCGAACCTATCAGGAAGCGCTCAGGAAACTGAACGAGTCTCTCGACCTTCGGAAGAACCGAACCTTCGACCCGATGCTGCTTGCGGCGGCGCAGGGCTTTCTTGCTCCTACGAAGACCGGCA
>SXGQ01681008.1_pt1 | contig 13784 bp, 7 predicted proteins | sample 3178371 | NCBI WGS metagenome assembly SXGQ01 (sample SAMN11356859, study PRJNA531348) | freshwater metagenome | isolation source: freshwater sample F1-20 | place: China: Fuxian Lake, Yuxi | collected 2017-12-25
GTGCACACGCGGGCGAAAATTTCCGACCTCACTCCGAAGCAGCTCAAGCAGTATCTCGACGAAGGCTACATCTGCATCGTCGCCGGTTTTCAGGGCCAGACGAAGGACCACCGCATCACCACACTCGGCCGCGGCGGGAGCGACCTCACCGCCATCGCCATCGCGGCGGCAATCAAGGCCGATGTCTGCCAGATTTATACCGACGTGGACGGCGTCTATACATGCGACCCGCGCGTCGTGCCCACGGCAAAGAAGCTCGATGAAATCAGCTTCGACGAGATGCTCGAAATGGCCAGCAGCGGCAGCAAAGTCATGCAGTCGCGCTCCGTCGAGTTCGCCAAGAAATTCGGCGTCGTTTTCGAAGTTCGCAGTTCATTTAACAACAATCCCGGCACTATCGTGAAAGAAGAAACCAAGAGCATGGAAGCCGTCGTCGTTCGCGGCGTCAGCATCGAGAAGAATCAAGCCAAAGTCACCGTCCGCGCAGTGCCGGACCGGCCGGGCGTGGCCGCGCGCGTCTTCACCGCAGTCGCGGAGGCCAACATCATCATCGATATGATCGTGCAAAACGTCTCGCGCGACGGCACGACCGACATCAGCTTTACCCTCAACCGCGATGAGCTGCCGAAGGTCGAAAAATCACTCGGCCCCGTCGCCAAGGAAATCGGTGCGAAAGCCGTGGAGACGCAGGACGGCATCGGCAAGCTCAGCATCATCGGCGTGGGAATGCGCAGCCACAGCGCAGTCGCCTCGCGTATGTTTGAGGCGCTGAGCAAAGCGGGCATCAACATCGTCATGATTAGCACCTCGGAGATCAAAACCGCCGTCATCATCGACGAAGCCAAACTCGCCGAAGGCGCAAACGTCGTGCACGAGGCCTTCGGGCTTTCGAAGTAGCTCGACATTCCGATGTCGAAAATGCGCGACCGCTGAGTCGAAGCGCGACCCGCTGTTGAAAACGCCCGCACTCGACTTTGGAAAGTCGAGCTACAGCGCGATACCGCCGACCGACTTCGCCTCGTCGCTCCCGCGCCCGTACTGGCCGGAGACGGCCTTTTTGATCGCCTTCATCTTCTCCTTCAGCCCGCCCTCGCCGTCGTAATAATTCGAGCGATCCCGCTGCGCCGTCTCCAGAGCGGACTCCGCGTCCTGCACATCCGAGTTCAGCGCGATATACGCCACCTCCGAGGCCGAGAGATCCGTCAGCGTCATCCCCGTACCAGCCGGCGCCGAGTAACCCGCAATCTTCCCCACCGCCTTCACCAGTTTCGAAAAATGCTTCGCAATATCCGCATACCCCTGCTGCGACTTCCCGCCCTGCCGCGCCCGCTTCACCGGAGCGCCAGCCGGAGCCGCCGCCTTTTTTGAAGGCGTGCTCACCCCGCGCACCGCGCGCGAAGCATCCACAATGCTCTTGTGATACTTCTTCCAAGCCGCCACCCCCTCCACATGATCCTGCACCCGCCCCGCCAGCGCCTGAAGCGCCGCCGCCGCCGCACTCCGCGAGCCCGTCACCGTCGTATAATCCGCCTCCGCATCACTCACCGCCGTATTTGCCTGCTCGCACCCGTTGCAATAACTCTCAAACGCACTCGCGCCGATATTCGCGTCCACCGGAGCAAAAGGCGGAGCAAAAGAAGCGATTCTCGTCTGCATCAAACGAGCACGGCTGAGGCGGTCTGCGAAGGATTGTTCAGTATTGGCAGGCATAACTGGAGAAGAAGTTCAGGGTTTAAAGGATAGGAAGCGCTACACCACGCGCTTTGCCATGCTTTTTATAAAATGAAAAGCCAAAACTTGTCCAAGATACTGTCTTACAAGTATAGTATATAGGAAAACCAAGTTCTCAGACACGACATCCGTCCCACAATCGCAAAAACAATCCCCCCCGACTCTACGAAAAACCAATCCTACTCGCGCTAACAGCGCCCCGACTTCCAATAACTGAGCAATTAACGCAACCCGTAGCACAGTTATCGAAGGTCAAATCGCAGTTAACGCAACCCAAGCCGCTGTTATCACAAGTCGGGCCGCGGTTAGAGCAAGTCGGGCCGCGGTTAGAGCAAGTCGGGCCGTGGTTAGAGCAAGTCGGGCCGTGGTTATCACAAGTCGTGTCGTGGTTATTGCAGGTCGTGTCGTGGTTATTGCAGGTCGTGTCGTGGTTATTGCAGGTCGTGTCGTGGTTAGAGCAAGTCAAGCCGTGGTTATTACGACCAGAATTGCGGTTAACAAAAGGCAAAAGCCCGTTTAAGCGAATCCCGAAACGGAAATTGCAGCAAGGCCTACAAACCCATCAAAGAAGCCTTGCCCCCGCCCGCAGCGAATGAGAAACGAAGCGACCGACCCATCATAAGAGATGAATCCTGTCGATATTCGCACGCTGCCCCCTAGATTCACGACATACCGTTTCGACGCTCACTCCCGCCCCAACTGTGCCAGCGCTTGACCGCTATGCACTAGCTCGCGCCTTTCGCCCATGCAAACGAGTCGACAGATTAAACCAAATGCCCAAAGAGCACTGCTCGTGGCAAAAATGCTCATTGGTGGGTTTTGGGTATTCCTCATTTGCTTTACCGCATTTCCCGCAATCTGGTGGCCGACCCACGGAATACTACAGGGCAGTGTCCCGGAATGGATTCTCGGCACCATCGCACTTTCCTGCATATTGGGTGCACCAATCCTGTTTGATTGGCTCAGTGCGCGACACACAGTCTGGGTGGTGAGTGAGTCAGGCATTTCCATCAACACGGGAACTAAAATGAGAACACTGGCATGGGAGGAAATTGAATCGATTCAGATTCTTCCTTTTTCGGCAATCATTCGCACGACATCCAAGCCAAGCATCGTCCGACTCAATTGGATCTCGATCCCCGACGGAGAATGGCTCAAAAGCCAATCGTTAAGGAACTGAAGCGCCGATGAGTCGGTCGGGCTGCGGCGCGCAACGTAGGCGAGATTTTTAATCTCGCTCTGAGAGCTTTCGTTCTCCCGGCTGCGGTTCGCTCTTCAAAATTTACGCGCACGAGAAGCGAGATTGAAAATCTCGCCTACGTTGCGCCTGCTTCCGCAGGCTTGATGTGTGAACCGTTTGCCGTCCAGTAACACCAGTTTTCTGCTTGTTCCCGGCGGGGATGTGCCCGAGCACTTTGGGTATGCGTTTTTTCCTGCTTCCGCTCCTCGCCACTACTGCACTCGCCGCCGATGACGGTTGGGTGGATCTTTTCAACGGGAAGGACCTCTCGAACTGGGTGAATGTGAATTGTGCGCCGGAGACGTGGAGCGTGGTGGATGGCGTGATTCGCTGCACGGGCAAGCCCATCGGTGCGCTGCGCACGCCGCGGATGTACGAGAACTTCGAGATGGAGGTGGAGTGGCGGCACATGAAGAACGCGGGGAATGCGGGCATTTTCATCTGGGCCTCGCCGATTGCGGCGAAAGGGCAGCCGTTTCTGCGGGCGATCGAGGTGCAGGTGCTCGACCACGGTTACGGCAATACGAAGGGCTATACGACGCATGGCGATGTGTTCCCGATTCACGGGTCCACGATGGTGCCGCTCGGGCGGCACAATGGGATGCGCAGTTTCCCGAGCGAGGAGCGCAGCAAGCCGTCGCCGGAGTGGAATCATTATTTGATCACGGCGAAGGACGGGAAGCTGCGCCTGAGCGTGAATGGAAAGGAAGTGAGCGGCGGCGATGATTGCAACTGGCGTAAAGGCTACGTGGGGCTGGAAAGCGAAGGCTCGCCGACGGAGTGGCGGAAGGTGCGCATCCGCGAACTACCGGGAAATTCCGCCACGCCGGAGCAGACTGCGGATGAGGCGAAGGGACATGTGCAGCTTTATAATGGAGTGGATCTCCGCGGCTGGCAGGGCGCGGAGCAGGCGAAGGATTTCGTGCCGAGCGACTGGCGCATCGCGCTGAAAGCGGGAGCAGGCGGGCAGTCGATCGCGACGGAAAAGGAATACGGGGACTTCGAACTCGTGGCCGATGTGAAGCTCGCGAAGGACGCGCCGGAGAGCGCATCGGGCGGAATCGCAATCGGCTCCGCAACCGCTGTGGCGCTGCCATTTCAGCCGAAGAACGGACTGAAGCCCGGAGCGTGGTGCCGCATGGTGCTCACGCGGAAAGGGACGCTCGTGAGCGGAACGGTGGATGGAAGCGAAGTGGCGTTTCGCGCTCTGGAAGACGCGAAAGCGGCGCGCATTCATCTCGTGCACGGCGGCGCGGCGGTGGAGGTGGGGAACTTGTACATCCGCGAGCTGAAGTAGCGGCGAGTCGGGGATTCACAGCGGGCGATTTGCTCGGTAAAGCGGAGCCATGCTCAGACCGCGCAAAAAATATACCGTGTACGACCTTCAGCAATTGAAGGGGAAACGCTGCCTCACGCACATCCACGTCAAATCGCCCGAGGAGGCCGCCGCAGCCGAGGAGGCGGGCGTGGATTTGATGAGCTGCAGCTTCGACAGCCCGGAATCGCAGGCGCGTCTGCCCGCGCTCGTCGCAGCAGCACCGAACAGCTTTCTCTCCGGCGCAACGCCGCACGGACTGGCGTCGCAGGAGGAGGCGATTCGCGTGGGCTTCCGCGCGCTCGAACTCGGCGCGAGCTCGGTGTATTGCTCGGCGAGCCCGTTCATCATCGAAGCGATGGCGCGCGAGGGAATCCCGGTCGTGGGCCATCTCGGACTCGTGCCGCGGCACGTCACGTGGACGAACTGGCGGGCAATCGGCCGCACCGTGGAGGAAGCCGCGAAGCTGCACGGAAAAATGAAGGAGCTCGAAAGCGCGGGAGCCTACGCCGCGGAACTCGAAGTCGTGCCGCACAATCTCGCACGGTTTCTTTCCTCGCAGACGAAAATGCTGCTGATGTCGCTCGGCTCCGGCAGCGGATGCGACACGCAGTTCCTTTTCTCGGACGACATCCTCGGCGATTACGACGAGCGTCCGCCGCGTCACGCAAAAGCCTACCGCAATTTCGCCGAAGAGCACCGCCGTCTCCAGCGCGAGCGAATCGGCGCATTCCGCGAGTACATCGCCGATGTGCAGGAGGGGCGTTTTCCGGAGCGGAGTCATCTCATCGAAATGGACAACGCGTCGCTCGATGAAGTGCTCAAGAAGCTCGGCGGGGCGGGGGATTGAGTGCGCGGGAGCGCGATTTCTTCGAGAATTCCGGTCGATGTTTTGCATCCGCGGGAGTTGCCAGAATCGTATGCACACGTAATATTCTGCCATGCCTGCGAACACTCATTACGACGTCATCATCATCGGAGCCGGACCTGCGGGAACCACAGCAGCAGCCTTGCTGGCGGAGAAGGGGCGCCGCGTTCTCGTCCTCGAAAAGGAGAAGTTTCCCCGTTACCACATCGGCGAATCGCTGATGCCGTATTGCTGGTTTACGCTGAACCGCCTGGGACTTGTGGACGAGATGCACAAGCGGGCGTTTACCAAGAAATACAGCGTGCAGTTTGTGACGCCTGACGGCCACCAGTCGCAGCCGTTTTACTTCTTCCAGCATTACGATCATCCCAGCGCGGTGACGTGGCAGATTGAGCGCTCGGAGTTCGACGAAATTATGCTCGCGAACGCCCGCAACAAAGGCGCGGAAGTGTGTGAGCAGACGCCCGTGCAGCGTGTGTTGAAAGACGATTCGGGGCGCGTGATTGGCGTGGAGGCGAAGGGGCCGGATGGCGCCTCGTTTCATTTTTACGCCCCGGTGACGGTGGATTGCTCGGGGCGCGATCGCGTGGCGAAGGGGCGCGAAGGCTGGTTCAACAAGGATCCGATGCTCAACAAAATGGCCGTCTGGAGCTACTGGCGCGGCGCGAAACGCGATCCGGGAATCGACGCCGGAAACACGACCGTCGCTTACGTCGAAGGTCGCGGGTGGTTCTGGTATATTCCGCTGAAGGACGATGTCATCAGCGTGGGCGTCGTGGCCGAGAAGGATTACCTATTCTCCGACAGCAAGGACCCGGCGAAGATCATGGAGCGTGAGATCGGCCGGAACGCATGGATTAAAGAGCACCTCGCAGGCGGTACGCAGTTCGGCGAGTATTGGGTGACCGCAGAGTTCAGCTATCGCACAAAGCACCCGGCGCAAGATGGTCTTCTGCTCGCCGGCGACGCGTTCGCGTTTCTCGATCCGGTGTTTTCAAGCGGCGTATTCCTCGCGCTGAAAAGCGGCGAGCTCGCAGCCGATGCAGTCGATGCCGCGCTGACCGCGGGAGACACGAGCGGTGCCCGATTTGAGCAATACGGCGCCACGCTGTGCCGCGGAATTGAGAACATGCGGAAGCTCGTGTATGCGTTCTACGACGAGAACTTCTCGTTCGGAAAAATGATCAAGGCGCATCCCGAGCAACGCGGAAAACTTACCGACTGTCTTATTGGCGACGTATTCGAACTCGACTTCACCGAGTTGCACGGCGCGATGCGCCAGTTCGCGGAACTGCCCGCGGAACTGCCATACGGATACAAGGTCTAGCGTTCCGGCGGGCTGGCTTATTTCAGCAACTCGGCCAGAGCCGCTAGGACGAGGTCGACGTTGCGAACACTCGCGCTGTGGCCCATGAGGCCGATGCGCAGAGCTTTTCCGGCCATCGGGCCGAGGCCGGCGCCAATTTCGATGCCGTATTCCTCCAGCAGGCGGTGCCGGATGAGTGCCTCGTCTTTCCCTTCGGGCGCGTGAATGCAGTTCAGAGTGTGCAGGGACTTCGACGGAACGTAGCGAAGGCCGAGTTTTTCAAGCCCTGCGCGTAGGCGGAGGTGCAGCACGCGATGACGCTCGATGCGGGCGTCGAGCCCTTCCTCGAGCACGGCGGCGAGGGCTTCGCGCAGGGCGTACGTCATGTTGATGGGCGCGGTGTGGTGATAGACGCGTCCGCCGCCACCGCCGCCGGTGTAGTATTTCCGGAGCATCGAGACATCGAGATACCAGCTCTGGACCTTCGTTTTGCGGGCGTCCATGACTTCCAGCGCCTTCGGGCCGAAGCTCACAGGTGAAAGTCCGGGAGGGCATGACAGGCATTTCTGGGTGCCGCTGTAGATTGCGTCGATACCCCAATCATCCACGCGAAGTTCGTGGCCGCCGAGCGACGTAACCGCATCGACGACGAGCAGCACGCCCTTCTTTTTGCAAAGCTCGCCGACTCCTTCGAGCGATTGAAGCGCGCCGGTGCTGGTTTCCGCGTGGACGATACCGAGGACCTTCGCCTTTGGGTTTGCTTCGAGCGCGCCGGAGATTTGCGTGAGCGTAAAGCTTTCGCCCCACGTCTGCTCCATCGCGTGAACCTTCGCGCCGCAGCGTTCCATGACGTCCTTCATGCGCGTGCCGAAGACACCGTTCACGCCCACGATTGCTTCGTCGCCGGGCTCCAGCAAATTGGTGGCGATGCACTCCATGCCGGCCATTCCGGTGCCGCTGACGGGAAAGGTGAGCGCGTTCTTCGTGCGGAAAATCTGCCGGAGCATCTCGCACGTTTCGTCCATGATGGCGAGATATTGCGGGTCGAGGTGGCCGAGCGTCGGCGCGCTCATTGCGCGGAGCACGCGGTGCGGCACGGAACTCGGGCCGGGGCCCATCAGGATTCGTTCGGCGGGATTGATTTGGGATGCGCTTGTCATGGCCGCAGTGAAATGGAGGCGCGCGGTGAAAGGAAAGGGGAAAGTGATTGAGTGATTGCGCCGCAGGTCGGCATCCGACAATGAATCCAGCGTCGCGGGGAGTTTCCCGCAATCACCACACGAATCTCCATGTCACAAAAAATCATCAACGTAGGAATCATCGGCGGCGGACTTATGGGCCGCGAAATGGCGAGCGCGTTCGCGCGCTGGTGCGCGATTACGGATGTCTCCGTTCGGCCTGTGCTCGCGGCGGTGGCGGATTTGAATCCCGCGACGCTCTCGTGGTTTGAGGGCATCCCATCCTGCACCCAACGCGTGACCGACTACCACGAACTGCTGGCAAATCCGGCGATCGATGTGGTGTACGTCGCGGTGCCGCACAATCTGCACGAGAAGATTTACTGCGACGTGCTCGCGGCTGGGAAAGATCTGTTTGCGGAGAAGCCGTTCGGGATCGATCTCGCGTCGGCGCGCCGGATTCTTGCGGCGGTGAAGTCCAGCGGTCGCTTTGTGCGCTGCAGTTCCGAGATGCCGTTTTTCCCGGGCGGGCAGCGCGCATTTTCGCTCGCCGCGAGCGGAACCATCGGGCGCGTTCTCGAAGTGGTTTCCGGCTTTCACCACAGCAGCGATCTCGATGCGACGAAGCCCGCAAACTGGAAGCGTCTCAGCGCGACCTGCGGCGAGGGCGGCGTGCTCAACGATCTCGGCATGCATGCCTGCCACATCCCGCTGCGCCTCGGATGGAAGCCTTCGCGGGTGTTCGCGCAGCTTCAGCGCGGCTACCCGACGCGGCCCGACGGCAAGGGCGGAAGCGTCGCTTGCGACACTTGGGACAATGCGATGGTCCACGGCTGGACGACGGTCGGCGGTGACGAGGTTCCGCTGCGTCTGGAAATGAAACGACTCGCGCCCGGAGCCACGAATACATGGTATATCGAAGTGCTCGGAACGGACGGCGGCGTTCGTTTTTCCACATCGGAGCCGAAGACGTTGTGGCTGTTTGAACGCGGCAAGGAGCAGTGGTGGAAGCGCACGGACCTTGGATTCAGCACGGCATTCAAGACGGTGACCGGCGGTATCTTCGAGCCGGGATTTGCGGACGTGATTCAGCAAATGTGGGCTGCCTATCTCGCCGAACGGGCGGGCGAACTCGGCGGGCGCTTCGGATGTGCTACGCCGGAGGAGGCCGTTGCGTCGCATGAGATTTTCGCTGCCGCGCTGGAATCGCACCGCACGGGTGCAAGCATCGCGGTTTAAAGCGCGATCACTCGGTAGAAGCGCATTTCGGGCCGCGGTGTGGTTGTGTCGTTCACGCTGACGCTCGCGCCTGTCGCGGTCACGGTCTGGAGCGTCTGCCACGTACCGGTCGCCATGGAATCACGGTATTCGATGCGATACTGGCGTCCGCTGACCGCGGGGAAAGCAATCGCGACCTGCGTGCCGTTCGTGAGCGATGCGGCAAAACGCGAACTTGAGTTGTTCGGATCCGTGCCGAATAGCAGTTCCTGACTGTCGTGCTGGCCGTCTCCGTCCGAATCCGGTCCAAGTCCCGTGAATCCCGGGCTGCCGCCGTTTTCAAATGAAGCGCGCCAGTTTGCGCCGTCGGCGAAATTGCCTGCGGTGTTGATGACTTCGATGCTCGCGCCCGTTCCGATGGCGCTGGTGGGCCACGGTGCGAGGCTGGCGTAGCTGAAGTTGTGGATCTCGTTTCCGTCCGCATCGAGAAGCCGGATTTGCTCGCCGCTGTTACTGAGTCCGCTCGCGGTGCCCCATTCGCCAGCGAGCACCGGCCCAGCGCCATACTTCGCGGTGAAAGCCGCGGCGCTGTTGGTGACGAGCACGAACGCACCGGGATTCAGCGTCACGGACGGGAACACGAACTCATCGAACGGATCGCCGTTTGCGAAGCGGCATCCGGCGAGATTGATGGCGGCGGTGCCGACGTTTTTAAGCTCGATAAATTCGACCGTTGAGGGAGATGCGGGCGCATACATGATCTCCGTGATTCGGAGATTGTTGAGCGGACTGCTGACGTTGGAAACATCGGAGAGCAGCACGTAATCAAACGCCATCCGAAGATTCTCTGCCACAGTAGTGCTGAGGAAAATGCCGCCATTCACCGCGGTGGCCGCAGCTCCGCCGGTGAGCGCGCGGGTGTGGAGGATGCTCCACACATCGTTCACCCGGCGCTCGAACGTGAGCGTGCCGCCCGTGCGGCGAATGCGCAGCGTTGCGTTGAGCGCGCCGAGTGATGGCGGCGGGCTGTTCAGCGTGGAGACCCCGCCGAGCGCAGCAGTGGTGTATTTCACCGCGACCTCGGTTCCATTCTGCGGGCCGAAGATGTAACGGGTGAGCGTGCCGTTTTCGTTGATTTCCACCTGCAGGCCGGCCATGTGGTTTCCAGTGCGCTTGCCGTCGTAGGTAATCTCGGTCTGCAGCGTCCAATTTGCCGTCGCGGGAAGCGGACGCAGCAAGGCGGGATACGTCGGCGCGTTGAATGCAACGGGACGCGATGCGTTGCCGTAGGTCTGCATCAAGATGCGCCCGCTTTGGTCCTCGACGGAGTACCACGAGTTCGGCGAGTCGGAGTCGCGGTTTTCGATGTTCTGCTTGGTCCAGTAAGCGGGCAGAAGGTCCACGCCGAAGCTGTCGAAGTCTTCCGTATTGAAGACCGCGATTTCACGCGAGATCGAGCCAGTGATGTTGTTTGCATCGGTTCCGGTGACAGTGACCGTGTAAATTCCCGGTGTCGTGAAAGTGAAGATTCGCTGTGTCGGTGACCCGGCAGTGGTCGTGAATCCCGTCGCTGGCGAGACACTCCATGCGTGGGAGAGCGGCGTCCCTTCCGGATCAAAGCTGGTGCTCGAATCCAGCGCGACCGGTTCTCCGAGCGCGGCGCTAAGCGACGCGGGATTCGAGACAAGGCGCATCGCCGGCGGTGCGTTGCCGATTTTCCCGTAGGCGTAGGTGATCGTGCTGCCGACCGTGTTTCCAAGGTGATCGAGCATGCGGACGACGAGGTTGTTCGTTCCTTCGCGGAGGAGAATGCCGGCGAGCGTCCAGTTTGTCTGGGTGCTCCACGTCAGCACCGCTTCCGGGTGTCCGTCAATGGTCACGGTTGCCGCGCCGGATGGTGCGGTTCCAGAAATCGTGATGGAGTTCGCCACGGTCGTGCTCTGCGGCGTATTCACGCCGAACGTGGCCGAGTACGCTCCGCCGGTGCCGACCGTTCCGGGGCTGCTCACCTGGGTGTTGATTTCTGTGATGATGCGGCTTTGGCGGTTGGTGAACCATGTCTGGTAATACGTTTTGTTCACGGTGAATGCGGGCGACGAGGCCTCCTCGGCGTCGAGAAATGCGGTGGACCGCGCCGCGTTTGCGCCGGTTGTGAGATCGAGCATCCGCGTGAGGTAGTAATTGAACGTGCGGCGGTTCCACGGCTTCGAGATGTAGGTATCCCAGCCGGGTAGATTGCCGACCACCATCGCCGTCTGTGCTGTGGCTGCGTCGCCAAATGCGAGGTCGCTATCCCAGTGGAGGAACATGAGCCGTCCGTCAGTGGATTTGCGATACATGTAGCCGTTTTTTCCGCGCGTGAGTGTGAGCGAATCCCAGTCGTAAATGTATCCGCGCACGGCTGCCATCATGAGCGTGAGGTCCGGATCGAGCATGCGGTCCACGCGTTCGCGATAGACGGCATCGGTCAGGCCGGATGCGCCGGAGACGTTGCGGAAAAAGTCGATGAGCGCGCTGTAGTCAAACTCCGCCTCGCGCGAGCGCATCATCCATTCGGTGTGGTAGCGAAGCGGATTGTCGGTGCTCTTGTAGCTCCAGTCGGCGTTGCGCTGAGCGCGGCCCCAGTCGTCCTGAAACCACCACTCGTCATCGCTGCGGAAGACCTGGCCTTTGCCTCCTTTCGGGAAGCACCGCGACGGCAGTTCGCCGTCGCAAGGTTCCACGTCCTCGCGGATGGCGAGTCCGTCGCCGTTGATGACGTTGTACACGAACTCGTTTTCATTCACCGGATGTCCGAGGACGTAGAGCCAGTAGCGTGTGAGGCGGTTGTTGTGGTTTCCGGCTTCGGCGTCGTTGTCGTAGGTGCTCTTCTGCCGGCCACGGAATATCCGGTCATTCGGCGTCTTCCATTTGCCACGGCTGAGTTCGGAGCCTCCCGATCGCGTCCAGGGGCTTCCGCTCTTGCGGATCTCGCAGTTGTAGTAAACGTCCGTCTCGTTGTGGATGAATGTGCATTGCGCGTAGTGATTCGAGAGGCGCGGGAATCGGAAGCCGTATTTTGCCGCGGGCGCATCGCCGCCGCCCGTGTTGAAAATATCGCGCTCGTACTGCGGCACCACGAACCGCTGCCGGCGCAGCTGATTGCTCAGTGTGCGGTTGTCCACGATCCACACGGCCGGCTTTGATGCGCCGAGTTTCGGCATGTCCTGAACGGCGGCGCCAGCCGTGGCGCGGACGTAGAATTGCACGATGCGGCCGTTGACCTGATGCGTTGTGACTGTCGCCGTGTAAAGTCCGTCGCCCGCGACCGCGTCGCCGTTGGTGCCATTGTCGAACATCGGCTGGCTCGACCACGGGAAGCCGGTGAGATCATTGTTGATGTCATCCTCGCGGGTGAAGAGCAGCACGGATGTCAGCGGTGCGGCGCTCGCGATGCGGGCGGTAACTTTCACAGCATCCGTCGGCCGTGGCACCGCGGGGCTGTGAATGACGTAGTCCACCTGCGGTGGCGGCGTTGCCGAGAAGCGGGAGTTCTGCGCGCCGGCGGTGCCGAGGTTGTTTGGCATCGGGAGCGCGAAGGAGTTTCCGAAGCTGTGATCCCACGTCTGCACGGTGAGGCGGTTCTTTCCGGACACCCAGCGAGCGTCGAAGGTGAGCGTGTAAGCCGTTCCTGCGTTCATTCCGGTGGTGTCGATCTCCGCGCGGTTCGGGCGGTTGTCGCCGTGGCCGTCGGCGACGAGGCGGAGTTCCGCGCCGTTCATGAAGCTCGCCCAGTGCGTGCCCTGGCAAAGCCATCCGTTTACCGCGGTGCCGTCGGTGGAAATCGTCGCGCCGCCGCCGGGCAGGAGATTCGCGCCGCCGGCCGAGGGGCGGAGGTTGAAATTGCGCAGCGCCACGTGGCTGTCGCCCGCGAGCATGAGGTGGAGTTCCTTGTAATCGGTCACCGCGCCGAGCGTGTTGAGTTGCGACCACGTACCGGTGATCGTGTACGTCTGCCACGCGGTCTTGTTGCTTTCATCGGAGTCGCGCCACGCCGACGGCACGCTGTTGTCGGCATTTGGATTTACAAGTTCCAGCGAGCTGCCGAGACCGGCGGCGAGGTCGGGCCAGTCACCGCCGATTTTGAAATACACGTCGTCGGCGAGATTGCCGTATTGATCGATGAGCCGGATGAGTTCGCCGTTGGTGCTGAGCGAGCCGCTCCACGGTCCTACGACCGTTGCGCCGGGGTAGGTGGCCTGCAAATATGCGGTGTCCAGCCCCACGACGAGATAGCCGCCAGCGGCGATGGATGTACCCGCGGGGAAATCGAAATCCACGCCGCCGCGCAGTTTCCAGCCCGCGAGTGAAACGGAAAATGCGCCCTTGTTGTGGAGCTCGATGAACTGCCCGTTCTGATGATCGCTCGGCGGGTCGGGCATGATTTCGTTGATGACGATGCTGGTCTGAATCGGCGGCGCATTCGCGGCGTCGCGTGTGTCGGTGACCGACGAATGCCACCACGGTTGCTCGGGCGCATATTGCCACGATGGCTTTGAGACGACCGGCGTCGGATACACTGCCTGCATCGAGTCGCGGCCGGGAAACCGCTCGAGCTCTGCGACGCCGAGCACGTTGTTCGATGAGTCGATGAGGTAAAGCGTCACGTCACCGCCGGCATCGGTCGGAAAGACCACGTTCCAGCTCGCATAGCCGTTGCCGGCAATGCTGCCGGTGAGTGCGATTTTGTCCGCGAAGTTCGTGGTGGATGCGAGGAAGAGATCGGCGACGTTGAGCGCGCCGGAGGACGTGTTCTGAAGTTCCACCCAGTCCACGCGGGCCTGTGCATCGAAGTGCGCCTCGCTGAGCCGGAGCGTGAATCCGGCGTCGGATACGCTGCCGTTTGCCGAGCCCGGTGTCGGGAATGCGAAGAGGAACCATGCCGTCGA
>SXGQ01783057.1_pt1 | contig 13781 bp, 21 predicted proteins | sample 3178371 | NCBI WGS metagenome assembly SXGQ01 (sample SAMN11356859, study PRJNA531348) | freshwater metagenome | isolation source: freshwater sample F1-20 | place: China: Fuxian Lake, Yuxi | collected 2017-12-25
CAGGAAGTTGTCCAGTTCATAGCGATCTACACGGAAGTCAATCAAGTTCAGCTGGCTGGCGAACTGTGTTTGTATGTTGTAGGCAATCTGTCCGCTTTGTCCAGGTTCAGTGTAGGCTATGACCCAGGCCGGAGTAAATCCCAGCACAGTGCCATTGGCTTGCCGGGTCAACATCCAGCGTGGCAACACCCGGCTGACCTGTCCTACCGTATCAATGACCTGATCACGCATGTTGATCAAGCTGTTGGGATACACACTGTCAATTTGTGCAGGGGTATCTGCATTGACAGGGAATGCCAGGACCACTTGCTTGTCCACGCTTTGGCCTTCGTTGTTGATCAGATCATCAATCACAGCACTGTAGACCACTTCGTAGATCACGTTGCCTGCATCATCCAGAGCTTGTGCTGTTTTAATTTCGCCCAGCACCAGATTTTTCCAGTAGTGGTTGAGATCCAGGCTGGCCACATAGTCATCTAAAGTGGCCGCTGTGAGCCCATAGGCATGATTGTAGATAACTCGGCGGGCCACACCAAAGTTAGGATCATCGGCACGATAGATCAACGCCGGAGGAAATATAGTAGGATTCTGCAACAGGCTGGCCAGCAAATCTCGATCCTGCTGTGGCGGCATGGCCTGTATGTAAAGATTGTCAAAGGGTTGATCATAGCGTCGGATCACAGTGATGCTAAAGGTTTTGTCCACGTTGACCAGACCGTTGATGCTGGTGGCTGTGACAGTGAATGTGTTGACCAAGTCAAAGGTGGTGGGTTGATCCACGGTGTTGAGACCAACATCGAACGTGGTGGTTCCGCCGTCCAACGCAAAGGTATCAAAACTGACCCGACCTGCGATATGACCCGATGGCAACAGTTGCAGGCCTTGTGGCAAGCTGCTGTCGCTGCCAGATTTCAGCTGATATTGCAAGGCCAGGCCGGCCACATTTTCTGCTGAGACATAAAAGGTACTGGTGGCACCGTTGTCTATGGTACCTAGATTGGCCGGAGTCAACCATATGACATCACTGTTGACTGGACCAGTCACCGTGAGGCTGAAAGCATAGGCCGCACTGACCGCTGAGGGCACCAGCGCATCTCTCACTCTCAGCGAAAAATCATAGGTATTGGTAACTATGCCTTCAAATGGTATGAGTCCGTACAGCCATCCTGACACCGGATCTAGAGTCAGTCCCGGTGGCAACATGGTGGTGGCTTCAAACTCTATGGGATCACCGTCGTAGTAGGAGCCCTGGAACTGGAAAGCAAAGAAGTTGTCGCTGCGTGTAGTACCAATACTGCCAGTGGGTGTGGTGATGATGGGAGTCTGCACAGGACTGATGTCTGCGGTGATGAAAGTGTTGTCGGCAGTTACTTGCGTGTTGTCCGCGGTCATTGTGCTGCGGGCATACACCAATATGCTGAATGTGCGTACATCGGCACTGACGCCGTTGGTCACACGCAGGGTAAACGAGTAAGTGGCAGTGGTCTGTGTGGCTGTGGGATTGGGCGTTATGTAGCCGGTGATCACACCTTGACTGCTGACAGCAAGTCCGGGCGGCAAAGCGCCAGCCACCAGACTCACAGTATTGGTGCTGTTGGGATCTGGATCCGAATATGCCAAGGTCAGCGGCGCGATCTGTGAGCCATCAAACTCGGTCCGGACCAGTCCTGCAGGCGTAATCCAGGTCACTGTGCTTTGACCAGTGACTGTTATGGTAAATGTGCGATCTGCCAGGCCTGTGATAACAGTGACTCCGCCCACAGTGGTCTTGGTATAGGCCCGCACAGCAAACTGACTGGTGGTATCATTGACCACGTCCTGAGGCACACCTTGAACTTCACTGCCGGCCTCGGGCAGGCCGGCTAATACTCCGGTCTGATCAACCTGTATGCCCGGCGGCAATCTGCCTGCTATGACCGAATAAAAAACTGTATCATCGGCCGTGGCCACCAAAGGTATAGAATAAAACACACCTTCGGGTATGGTAGCTAGTGTGCCTGCAGGAGTGACCCAGGTTGGTTGCGACATGTCACAATATTACCGCGGTGATGATCTTTTCGCCAGGACTGGTGTTGGTTTCTACAGACTTGGCAAACACAGCTTGGGCGTAAGATCGGTCACGACCTACACTTTGTGCATGTCCAGACGTGCTGGATGTGACCAAGCTGTCACCTTTGAAAACTGGTCCTATTACCTGGACTGGAACACGACCCCGCAGGGCCACAGGCAGTCCAGGTTGTCCGGCATTCATAAGATGGGCCGGTTGTGTGCTGATCACACCTGCCACACGTTCATCGGCAGCATCCTTGCTGATAGTAATCTCTGCCTCGCCACCAAATACTACCACTGTACCCGGAGCATAATCTGCATCTGCCATATAGTTTTCTGCCAAGTCTGCGTATTGAGCGCTGGTGGCCTGGGCAAACACAGTGTTGAAATAAGTGCTGGCAGTGCCAATGTTGCCTACTCCATTGCCATTTCCGTTGACGATGTTGCCCACAGTAATGATACCGGTGCCTACACCGACATTGCCACCAGTGATGTTGCCCGAGCCACTGACCACACCAGCGTTGAATAGAATGTTGCCACCGGTGATGTTGCCAGTGGCTGTGATCACACCAGAGGTACGTAGGTTACCACCGGTGATGTTGCCAGTGGCTGTGACCAAACCTCCAGTATTAACGTTGGCACTAGTTACGTTGCCAGTTACCGATGTTGATGAACCAGTGAGTGTGCCTCCCACTATGGCAGGTGCCAACACATTACCTGTGGCTGACACATTGCCTTCTACTACAACCCCCAACGGAGTAAACAGAGCCACCGGACTGACACCGTTGACATTGATAGAAACGTTACCTGCACTGGATCCAATTAGCACGTTGCTGTTGCCGTTGCTGATGGTATTGATATTGACGTTGGATAACTGGCTGCCGTTGCCGATAAAGTAGTTGCCGGTGATGTTGCCAGTGGCAGTGATCACGCCGGCTGTTCTTAGATTTCCGCCAGTGACGTTGCCTGTGACACTGACCGTGGTGCCGGTGTGCGTGGTTGCGCTCACATTACCGCCGGCCTGTACGTCTGTGGTGACCAACACGTTTCCACCCGACACATTGCCAGTGGCTGTAACTGCTCCTGCTGTGCGTATGTTGCCACCCTGTATGTTTCCAGTGGCCGTGATCAAGCCAGCAGTGGTGATATTGCCACCCGTGACGTTGCCAGTGGCAGTCACCAAACCAGCTGTTATTATATTTCCACCTGTGACATTGCCAGTGGCAGTGACAACGCCAGCGGTTCTTAGGTTGCCACCTGTTACATTGCCGGTGGCAGTGACCACATTGCCTGTGGTGATGTTGCCGGCAATGACATTGCCCTGGCTGCTGATGGTGCCCAAGACCGTGAACAGATTGGGTCCGTTGGTGTCAAAGGTCATGCCTGCTGTGGCATCAGCGTTGCCGTTGGTGTTGAACACCACCTGTGTGTTGGCTCCAGGAATCACAAAGTTGCCGGTCACATTGCCCTGGAAGTTGCCAACAAACAAACCTGTGGTCACGATATTGCCAGTGGCAGATATGATTCCTTGTGCGGCCACATTGCCTGTGGTTGAAATAAGACCTGCTGTGATGATGTTGCCACCAGTGACATTGCCTGTGGCTGAAATGTTGCCGGCTGCGATGTTGCCGGTGTTGGTCAGTAGATAAGCAGCCACGTTGCTGTTGGCATAGGTTGCGGGTAGTCCTGTAAGCTGGCTGCCGTTGCCTAAAATAAAACTGCCGGTGACATTGCCTGTGGCTGAAACTGCACCCAGAATCTGCTGACCAGTGGGACTAAACACAGCCACATTGGCTGTGCCGCCCACGCCCACGGTCACGTTGGACCCTAGATCGGCTATGACCACATTGCTGTTGCCACGCTGTATGCTGGTAACTGATATGTTGCCGGCCTGGGCTATTTCTCCCCAGATAACAGTGGAGCCATCAAAATCAGCGAAACAGTAGTAGAAAAAGGTTTCATCATACGCATACATGCCGGCTGTGTCGCCCACTTGGCCCACCAGCGTGGCTGGAGGATCTGTTTGCACCCGGCTGTAAAGCTCACTGAAATTGCTGTTGACATAGCCGAACGCCGTGGACAACGGCGTTCCGTCACCAGAATTGGTGGGTGTGGTGACAATGGTTAACTGAGCCATAGATATGCGTCCTCTGGCTAGTATTTAGCACAAGGTCAAGCTAGTGATACGGGGAGTCTAATACGGGCTGAAACTGCTTCCGCAACCGCAGGTGGTCTGGGCCTGTGGGTTGTTGATGCTAAAACTGGCACCCATGACGTCGTCCCGGTAGTCGATCACTGCGCCTTGCAGATAGCCGCCGCTCATGCTGTCTACGAGAACTTTTATACCACTGATTTCCAGGTCCCAGTCGTCGTCGTTTTGCGTTTCGTCCAGAGTAAATCCGTAGCTCATTCCGCTACATCCGCCACCCTGCACAAACACCCTGAGTTTGAGATTGGCGTTGTTTTCTTCGGCCAGGATGTCTTGGATTTTTGCTACCGCGGAGTCGGTTACGGTGATCATTTGTGTTCCTTATAGTCGTTGATTGCAAACATCCCAGTCAATGATCCGCCAGATATTGTCCAAGTAACGTTCTTTGTCGGCTTGATAATCCAAGGCCCATGCATGCTCCCACCAGTCCACCAGCACACAGATGTCGGTGCGTACCGCATGGTTGGCAATGGTCTTGATGTCACCACCTGTGCTAAGATACGCCCAGCCAGATCCTTGTATCTTCATGGCAACTTCTTTAAATTGTTCTTTGAAATCTTCCCATGTTTTAAACTTTCGTTCTATGAGTTCAAGCACAGCACCCTTGGGACGGTTGGCACCTTTGACGGGTCGCAGTTGTGGAAAAAACTTGTTGTGCAGGAAGTTGCCCGCACGGTTGAAATCTCGCACATAGGTGCCGCCGCTGTTGCCAGTGTTGTCTGCGTTGTATCTTTTTGCATAGCCCTTGGCCAGGTGTTCGTAGTGATAGTCAATGGTGGCTTCACTCATGACCGGTTCCAGAGCATCTTTTGCATAGGGCAGGGGCGTGGTTTCCAGCTTGGCCGGACGGGTGGTGGCTTCTAAAAGATCTAGGTCTTGTCGGATTTCTTGTTGCATACAATTATTTATTGTAACATGCCCAACAAAACACCATGATTTTCATTGCGAATCTGGTCCAATTTTGTATGAAACTGTTTTAGATACTGCCATGATTGTTCATTATATTTTGATGCCTGCACTGTGCGAATCAGACCTTGTATGAGTTGAACTTGTTCTGAGTCCAGTTCAAGGTTCAGACACTTTTTCAAATTGTCTACAATATTTGATTTGGCAGAATCAGGAAAGTATATGATACCCATAGTTGGGCTGTTATAGCAGACTGAAAATTGATGTCTTAGACCTAGATGCCCTTGTCTTCCACCATTGTCCAACTTGGATTCTATTTGTAATTGATGACAAAACTTCATCAATGAATACATGTCTGTGATGTTCAAACAGCTGACCACAGTATTGACATCCAAACTGTAAGCATGTTTTGCCAACCATTGTAAATTGTATTCAACTTGACTCCAGTCAGTTCCGTGTCTGATCAATTCGGCTGCCGAACCCACAGCATCGACACTGGCGGTGACATGCAGGTTAGGCATGGAATCAATCAACTCATACCAAAAATCATCAGTCCAACTACAATTGGTAGTCATCATAATCTGTATGTCCAAGTCAGGTGTGCTTTGTATTCTTTGAAAAATACGTTTGACTTCGGGCATGACTGTGGGCTCACCTCCGGTCAACAACAAACGTTTGATTTGAGGTAAATTGTTCACAATCCAGTCATGATTTTGGCCATCAACTGTGAGAACCTTGGAAGTTTTTTGACCTCCATACACTGTAAGCTCTGGATGTTTTTTTAATTCTTGGTCAATTACATGACTATATTGTGGTCCACAACTGCGGCATTTGAAGTTACAAATATTGCTTTGGCTGTAATGCACAAAATCAATCTTAGATTTTGAAAAAATTTCATGGTTGTAATCCCGTAACGCATCAAGACGCATGCTTTTGTTTTGTATTTTTTCTTGACTAAAACAATACAAACATTCTTGAGGTTTTTGTCCGTCAAGAAATTTTTGTTGTAGATTTTTAAGTTGATCTGATTCGAGATACTGTGCTATATTGCCAGCGATATTGAAATTATTGACAGTGTTGCAACAAGGACTGATGCCGCCGGTATCAACAAACACATGTCGAAATGGCAGTGGACAATACCATTGCGTCATACTATCTTCTACGAGTGATGCGCCCGCGAGTGAGATCGTATGGGCTAAATTCTAGTTCCACAACATCCCCGGCCAGGACTTTGATGTTGTTCATCCTCATACGACCATTGAGACTGGCCAGCACGGGCTTGTCAAAGTTTTCGATTCTTACTCGGTACATGGTGTTGGGTAAAACTTCTTCTATAACACCTTCCATTTTTATGACGTCTTCCTTGGCCAAAACTGTTGTTTATCTCCTCATTCTACTTATCTCAACAGCTTCTTCATCGCTGAATATCGGAACCATGTTGCTTTTGTGCATGATGCCCACACCCTTGACCTTGGTTCCGGTATAGGCCTGATCTTCGCTTTTTGTGCAGGGCAACCAACCTGTGTCCAGACTGGGTATCGCAGGAGTTTCACGACCGGGCGGAACACGCATGGTCACGGTCAGGGTACCTGCAGGCTTTGGGGGCGGTACTGGAGTTCTACTGAACTTGGGAGCCATTCGCTTAAAGTTTCCAAGACGTTGTTCCCATTCTTGTTGTAACAGTTCGGCCTTGCGTTTGGCTTCAGCACTGGCCCAGCGTCGCGGACCTTTTTTCTTGCCGGTGGTTGTTAGCCAAGGACCTTCCAAATGAAATGCCATTATATGCCTCTAGAAGTGTTACTCATACTACTATTATAACACTTCTGGAGTTTTGAGTCAACCGTTTATTTGAACAAGATCATGGCCATGATCACGGCTTGGGTAATAAAACCTACGCCAATTGTGACTATGTTCAGCATGTCCTTGAGCACCACAGCTCGAGCAAACAACAATACCAGGCCGGTCCACATGAACAGCACTATGTCCAGGTTGGGCACTGTGTCCGACAGTCCTGTGAGCAAGGCTAGAAGAGTGGGTATGGTGGCACAGTGTATGACTACTACAGCCAGCCAACCCAGGGTTTCAGCACTTACTTTGGGCCAGTGTTGATCTAACCAGGTTCTTAAAGAATTGAGTAAATCGTCTAATTTGATTATCATAGTTTTTCCGCATAAAAAATGTGTCTCCCAAATTTAGCCACCTGGGGTTTACCCCATTGTGGTTTGACATAGTCCGCATGAAAGTACAAGGCGTTTTTCACGCTGGGCAGTCGGAATCCTTCTAACAGGTATTTTTTGGCCACTTCTTCACTTTCTTTCCAGTGTGCTGGATATATGGGCCGGATCTTGCTGGAGCCATCACAGAACCAGGAGAACTGACAAATCACCTTGTCATACACAATGTTCTTTTGATAAACCACTCCGCAGATGTCTGAGGCAAACCGGCCCGACTCCACACGGTTGATGGTGACCTGGGCCACGGCTACCTTGCCTTCAAAGGGCTCGGTGGCACTTTCCCAGTAGATGTTTCTTGTCAAACAATCAAGTTGTTTTGCACGATCTGCCGCACTGATGAAACCTTGACGTGCCACTTCGTTTGATGCTTTTAGAGCGCCTAGTTTGGAATCAGTAACCGAAATCACCGCCAAGGCCACGGCCAAGAAACTGCCCAATTTTATTGCTATACTACCTAAGTTGAACTTTGAAGATGTCTTCAATGTCTTCTCCCGTCGGCTATAGTGAGCCGTTCACCGGAGTACCCAGGATGGGCGCATGGACAAAGTCGTAGGACAAGTGTAGACCTCGGGCCTCAATGCCATACTCTCAGATCTGATCTTTGTTTCCGACCGGACCATACCATTTGTCAATGAAGAGGATTTCCGAAGTCCTCTTTGAAAAAGACCAGCTTTGCGGCACTGGTCAATCCGTTGTGCGGTAGATTGGATTTGTATTCCTGCGCTGATCGATGTAACGACAGCCGGGTTTGATTTTCTACTCGCTAAAATACTTAGTTCCTGAGCTAAATCAGGGCCAAATAACCACAAATTTTCATGCATTTTTACCATAATATACAGCTATTATAGCATGTGAATCGGAGGTTGTCAATCTACGTCAGGTGCGGGCATGGCTTTTAGGCGATCAAACGTGGCCTGCTTGTCCACAAGGTATTTCTCTAGCTTTCTATACTGCTCGCCCAGCTCACGCAGTTCGGCCCATTGGGTTTCCAATTCAGGATTGACCTGCATGATGTTGAGACGGTTGGCTATTTCCTGCATGGTAGTCCACAGGCTCACACCATTGATTTCGATGTCAGCATCCGCACCTTCCAGCCGGATCTTGGGACCGGCCAGAGTTGGTGATTGAACCCAAGGCGAGCCAATGCCTGTACTGGAAGTGGCAAACACCGCATTGGGAAACTGCCCTAATGCACTTAAATTCACAGTGGTGGGCGAAGTTATACTATAGGTATTTTTTGTTCCGCTGAAATCTACGGTGTAGGTATCCACATCCTTGCCCCTGTCCAGATCCCATTCGTCTAGAATTTCGGCTAGACGTTCGTCACGGTCGCCCATGTCACTTGGCCGCTAGGGCTTCTTTTTCCGCTGTGATTTCTTTTCTGCGCTCTTTGATGGCCTTGGACATTTCTTGCAGGGCTTTTCTAGCGCGAGCAGCAGATGCTTTAACGCCTTTGCCTGAGAACTTGTCATTTTCGGCGATGTATGTTTCGAATGCTGTTTTAATTGCTTCATGATTGCTCATTTGGTTTCCTTGGGTTAGTGTGCTGAGTGCACCTGTTAATTATACTACAAAATGCAGGCATGTCAAATATTGATGTGCCGTTTTGACCAAGGATCCCAGATCATGACCGAATCCCAACCATGTGTCCATGTGACCATGAACATGCTCAAAGAGTTATGATCGAAAAGGTGCATGCGATTGTCTTCAACTCGGGCCGCTATGCTGCGGCTGGTTTGGCACCAACGTGTGAGCATATTACGGGCATCGGTGTCACGTACAATCACGGTAAAAAGCGGTTGGTCGCTGCGAAGTGTGGCTGAGGTCATTTAATGTAGGATTTGATCACTGGGCCTGGGCGCATTGATCTGCTCTACATATTTAACAAAATCTCCGTCCAATACCATGCGTTCAAGATCATGTGCTGCGGCCTTGTCATCGGGCACGCCCAGCACACGCATGATGCCGCCCACGTGTATTTCCGTGATGCCGCAGTCATACAAGACCACACACAGGTTCAAGATGGCCAGGCGTATGGCCTGGTCTAGTTCTACATGTTCCAGCATAAAAATACTTATGCTATCGGTATCTGCTTTCGATTTCTTGCACAGACGAAGCTTCCACACCTGAGGTGGTCACTTGTAGTCGGATCGTGCCATCTGGCTGGCACACGTCTTCTTGTCGGAACGCACGGCCCAGTCGGCAGTCTTGATCTCGCACTGCACTCACAGCATGATCCGACACAGTACGACCCGTGGTTTCGTTTATGGCCACGCTGCCTATGCCCATGCCAGTTACAATCACAGGAGCCGCCGCACAACCTGATACCAGTGCGGCCAGGACAACAATGTAGAGGGAATGATTTGACATTGTGCAACACACTGTCAGGCAATGTGTTCCACGATGTCAAGGGCCCAGGGCCCTTGAATCATTAGGCTGCTACTTTGTCTGCGGATTTAACCGAAGCCTTGGTGGCCTTGACCCGTACTTCGCCCTTTTTAGCGACCCGGGTCTTTTCAGCCAGTTTATTGGCCACTGCGTAACCAGCGTCACCGGTCTGACCCAAGCTCTGTAAATGCTGGAGAGCTTCCAACTTGGTCATTGGCCGTGGTAGCTCAATGAGGTTGATGTTGGTGCAACCTGCCTTGTTCAGGATCTTGATACGTGCTACCAAGTCGTTGGCGAAACGAGCCTTTGCTGTGCCGTCGGCATTGGTTGCTGTACCTGCTACTGTAAACGTCTTTTCTAATGTTGCCATTTTTGTGTTGCCTTTCTAAGTTGCCTTAAATCTTAAGGATTGAATAAATTTACTGCCACTGCAATAACCATTATACTTGACTTTGGCGTCAATGTCAACCATAACAGCCATATTGGTTTACCAAAATCATTAATTTTGATCTAAAACTGTGGCAACGACTCCGTTGGTGGCATCTACGGCCTGTGCCAAAAGATTCTTGGTCACTGTGGGATACAGCACCGCCAGAGTCACGACTACTCCCAGAATGAACCCTTTCATTTCTTGTCCCCGCTCATTTTGTCCTTGGTCCATTCGGCCGTGGACGTCAGGTCCTTGCCAATGCCGGCCACGGTGCCACAACCAGACAGCATGATCAACGCCACCACGATCAAGACTGCTATACCCAAACTGGCGCCGTTGAGGCTGACCCAGGCCATGATTCTATCCTTCATACTTCCTCCTGCTGTGAAATTTTGACACGACTCAGTTGTGTGGCACGGTCAGCGTGTCGTTTGACACGGCCACAAATACGGATGTTGGCACCAGGTTCGATACGTTCGCGATAGGCAAAGAACACCTGGCGATTGTCATCGGTGATCACGGTCACATAGTGGGTGTTGTATTGGTTGCTGTAGTTGCTACGCACCACTTCACCCCGAATGTCCACACGTTGATCCACAGGAGCCACTGGATTTGAATCACAGTAGGCCAAGCGGCCATCTACACTTTCGCGGTTGAGATTCTGAGCATGACTCTTGGGCATGGCGGTGATCACACTAACTTCATAGTCCGTGGTTATTTTATCCAGACCGGCCATTTCGGCTGTGAGCAGATCCCATTCCGAGGCACGATTACGCAGTGCGCTCATGGTGGCCTGTTTCAGCAAATCTTGGCGACATTTGGTGCCTTGTTTGCGATCTGCGTTGGTGATCGACTGACCACTGTCGTCGGCCAGATACAGTCTGACCAGTTCACGGTTGGTGGGTCGGATGATCCGGCCTTGCTCAGTGACTTCGGGGTGTTTGAGATAACCACGGTTCACTCGGTATGCGGCACAGGCCGCGGCCCAGACTTGATCTGCGTTGTAGTTCAACATGGGTTTTGCTCGCTTAGGCACACATCCTCCGGCTTTCGGCCATGAACACATCCAGGGCCTCAATCTGCGGCTGGGTCAGATTCTGCATGTTCAAGACCATGTGCTCCAGACAGGTCAGGCTGTCACCCGACATGTGTTCGGCATACTGTTCCATGATTTCAACGGCTTGATCCAATGTCATTTCTGCTCCTTGTTCAAAAAGTGCTGATTTTTATTTAGAGTCAAAAACCAGCAAAAAGTGACTGCGTCTTGTTCTGGGGTATCAAGGCTCCCCAAGGACCGCACCGGCCCCATCACAGCCTAATCCAACCGGCTTCCGGCATAGGCCCGGAAACCATATTTTTCAAAAACCTTTGCGGCCGCTTCGGCGCCGGCTTCCAAGGTATCGATGTTTTGCACCGCAATACCCGCTGGATTCCAGATCTGATAACTGCCACTGTAGCTCTTGCGGATACCTGCGGCCTTGAAGGCCTTGCCCAAGCGAGTGTTGCCTTTGATGCCGAAGATGTCGACCCAAGCGAAACCGCACGAGTATTGATCTCGACCACCCAGCTTTTCTTGGAAGAATTTTTCGGCAGCTTCGCGGGCGGCCTGTTTGGCTTCGTTTACTATGGTGTTCACTTGTATGATGTTGTTAATCTCTGTCATTTTCTGCTCCTAAATTGTTACTATACATATATTATAGCAAATCGGCTAATTCTGGTCAACCGGGCAGGTTAGTGCCCGCTAACTTACATGGACCAGTAACTTTCGCTGGCTGGACTGCAAAAATATGGAGTATCATACCGCTCGGTGAACTCGGCACCGCCCATGAGATTTTGCTTGGTCACAAAGGTCTCGTGAACTTCTGCAACGAAGCCTCGGAACCGTAAGACTTCAACCACGCTGTTGATATAGTCCTGGGTCACAGGTTCAAAATCACGTTTTTCAACCAATCTGCGACCTTCTTTTATACGACGGTCCGCTTTATAAACTTCTACGGTGTATGCTGTAAGTTTGCTCATTTCGGGCTCCTTGTTATTAACTATACAACTATTATAGCAAATGGGTAAATTCTGGTCAACCGTTTGGTAAACCCGTAAAAAACCCTACATATTGTAGGGTTTTAGGTGTTGTTTTTGAGCAACAATTTACTTTTTGATCAAAGCCCACTGTTCTGTGCGAATACGATCTGTGACTGCTTTGGGCAGGGGAACATAGTCTAGATCAAGAGCACTTTTACCACCCCGGTCCCAGGCAAATGCAAAGAACTTGAGCACTTCTTGAGTTGCCTTGGGATCACGGGGTTCACGATACAGCAACACAAACGTGGCTCCTGTGATGGGCCAAGCTGTGGCACCTTTCTGATTTACCAAGCTGATGCCCATGCCCGGTGTTTTGAACCAGTCAGCGTCCTTGGCAGCGGCCGCGAATGTGGTGTCGTCGGGATCCACATATCGGCCATCACGGTTTTGCATCTTCAAGTGAGGTATTTTGTTTTTCTTGGCATAGGCATATTCCACATAGCCTATTGAACCTCGGACACGGCCCACATTGGCCGCAACACCTTCGTTGCCTTTGCCGCCTATGCTGGTTTTGGCTGGCCATTTCACAGCGGCACCTTTGCCTACTTTGTCAGCCCATTCTTTGCTGACCTCGTTCAAGTAGTCGGTAAAGATAAATGTGGTGCCTGATCCATCTGCACGATGTACCACTGTGATTTCTTGATTGGGCAAGGCCTTGCCCGGATTGAGTTGTGCCAGTCGAGGATCATTCCACTTGCTTATAGTTCCAAGATAGATGTCTGCCAGCACAGGGCCGGTGATCTGTAGTTCACCGGGTTTGAATCCTTCAAGGTTGATCACAGGAACCACACCACCCAGCACAGTGGGAAACTGTACAAGACCACTTGTGGCCAAGTCTGTGACATTCAGCGGAGCATCTGTGGCTCCAAAATGCACTGTAGCACTCTTAATTTGTTTGATACCGCCTGAGCTACCAATGCTTTGATAGTTGAGTTTGACACCTGTGCTTTTTTGATAATCTTCAGCCCATTTGGCATAGATGGGATAGGGGAATGTGGCACCTGCTCCGGTGATTTCGGTAGCAGACACTGAAGTCGCTAATACGGCGAATACAGCGGCTAATAATCGTTTCATTGTATCTCCTTTGTGATTGTGTGCGACGGCACACAGTTACTTAATGACAGTTTTGTTACAGTTTTGTGACCTGTCCGGTTACGGCTCCGGCGACACCTGATCATTGTGCCCGATTTGCTAGAACTAGATTGTCACGGAATATGCGCCAACATTCGGCCCAGGTCCAACGCCCACTGGCCTGTGCTACCTGATCTCGATCTAGAGTCAAACAGCGGTTGATGGCATGTGCCAGGTTCCAGTCCAGGTATCCTGTGATTCCAGATTCTACTACGTCTATGGGACCCGGCACAGGATAGGCTGCCACCGGAGTGCCGCAGGCCATGGCTTCAATGTTTACCACGCCAAATGTGTCAGCTCGACTGGAGAACACAAACACATCGGCCTGGGCATAGTAGCTGGCCAACTCCAGTCC
>SXGQ01039027.1_pt1 | contig 13780 bp, 11 predicted proteins | sample 3178371 | NCBI WGS metagenome assembly SXGQ01 (sample SAMN11356859, study PRJNA531348) | freshwater metagenome | isolation source: freshwater sample F1-20 | place: China: Fuxian Lake, Yuxi | collected 2017-12-25
AGCGGGCGTTGGAGGAACGGCGTGGGGCGGAGGACGGCGGAGGAGTTCAAGCCGATTCGGCGCGGCTGGTGTCTGGGCGAGGAGCTGGCGGAGACGGCGGAGGCGCTGGCGGAACTAATCATCGCGGAGGAGTTGAAGCTGGGCCGGTGGCAGGAAGCTGATTTGAAAACTCGGCCCAAGGGGATTCAGTGAAGTTGGTTTTGGCGGCGCGCTTGCGGGTGGAAACGACGATGACGGTGGGGTGGATCGCCGAACGTCTGGCGATGGGCGCGCGCAGTTATTTGAACCATCTCTTGTATCGCCGGGGGAAGCTGGGCGTGGAGTAAGCAATATCAAGAAATGAACTCTTTACTTTATGAAGCCTTTACCTGACTTTACTAATCCTGACACTTTTGTCTGACCCCTTGACCGTTCCACGACCACGAACCGGTGTTCGAGCAGAACTGAGAGCCCCGGCAGCACCGAGGTGCGCCCCGAAGGCCCGCCTTCTCTCGCATTTCCGCCCCCTCTGGCTGACGACGTCCGGTTGTCCGGTGGACTCCAATTACCCAATCTGGGTTCCTGACATCAAGGAAATTATACACTACCAGCTTCACACTCTGGGCCAACGCCCCAGAGGGCCGGAAAGCGATTTCCTACCAACTGTGCGAGATGTGATCTCAATTACTCGCGCAGTCCCTGTTAGAAAAATTCAAAAACCAACAAATATTCGAAATGAAACAACTGAAACATCTGTTTGCGCTGATGTGCGTAATCGCTTGTGCGATTACCGTTCGTGCACAGGTATCCCCTGTGCAGGCTCAGAAGCTGGAATCACTGCTTGCCCTCAAGGTAAGCCCGGTGTCCGGTGCGGCTCTTCAAATCCCAACCATCACCTGGGGTGGCGATATGGCAGCCGTTATGGCGCTACATCGCAACTACTTCCAGGAAGAAGGTCTGGCCGTAAAGCTTGTCCACGAGGATGACTTTGCGAAACAGGCGCAGGGAGTGCTTCAGGGCAACTCCCCGTTTCTGCGAGGAAGTCTGGATCAAGTGATTGGAGCGGCCTCTGCCTTCAAGAAGGCCGGGCTGGATCTCATCGTGTTGCACCAGTACACCTTCTCTGCAGGTGGAGACGTGCTTGTTGTCCGCGAGGGTATCAAGAACATCGCTGATCTGCGGGGCAAGAAGATCGCAATTCAGACCTGGGGCCCGCATATTAACTATGCTGCCACGGTGCTTGAAGACGCAGGCCTTAAGCCTGGTGATTTCACATTTGTCTACTTCAAGGAACTGACCATTCCCAAGGCTGACACAGGCGGAAAAATCATCGACCCTGTTTCGGCCTTCCAGGCTGATGCATCAATCGCGGCGGTTTTCTGCATTTCCCCTGACGCTGCCACGCTCACCTCAGGTGGCAAGATTGGCTCGGGAACAGAAGGTTCGGTGAAGGGTGCCAAGATAATGCTGTCTACCAAGACGGCATCACAGGTCATTGTTGACGTTCTGGCCGTCCGCAAGGATTGGTTCGACGGCAACAAGAACAAGGCCTTCGGTGTGGTGCATGCACTGCATCGTGGTCAAGAGGCCCTTGAAGCGCTCGTGAAGAGCAAAGGTGCTGAGTTGCAGCAGGTGCTTGCTAAAGGGGCTGAAAGCTTTCTTGGTACAGCTACAGCTACCGCTGATATCGAAGGAATGATTACCGATTGCCGCTTCGTGGGGCTCTCGGGTGACAATCAGTTCTTTAACTCACTCGGAACCACTCGTAACTTGCCGACGATGTCGTTGGAAATTGGTCACCGGCTCTCCGCCATGGGACTGATCTCTGCGATGGTCGTGCCGCAAGGTGCGCAGTGGGATTATGGCAAGCTGGCAGTTGGGTTGAAGGACAATGGTGGCAACCTTGCGTCCACCCGAATCAACACGACGGCTGTCGCCCAGGCCTTCGAAGCAAAGATCGCTGCAGAAGCGGAAACGTTCTCTGCGGACGGAACCCTGTTTGCCTTGGAAGTTCATTTCAAGCCGAATCAAGAGGTCTTCGGATTGACCGAATACGGCAAAGACTTTGAGGCAGCTCTCAAGCTATCTCAGAACTACGCCGGCGCTGTGCTGCTTATTGAAGGGCATGGTGACACCAAGCGCTTGAACGATCTGCGAGCTCAGGGCAAGTCCGAAACGGAAATTGCGCTGGTCGAGCAGGCATTACGAAATGTCAGTATGAAGCGAGCCGAGGCAGTCAAAGCTGCTTACATCGCCTTTTGCCAAAGTAAGGGTATCAACACCGCTTCCTCAGCCATCGTTGCTGTGGGGATGGGTGTGAAGACTCCTAAAGTGGCAGTTCCCAAATCGGATCTCGACATGGCGGCCAACCGCCGAGTCGAGTTCAAGATTAAAAACATCGAAGCCGAAGCAGGCCTCTTCAACGAGTAATCACCAGAAATGGAAATAACTCATGAAACGTTTGCTCTGTTCGATGTTGACAAGCCTAGCGCTTGTCTTGCCGGGGTGCGATGCTCAACAACCGCTAACCGCGCCCAACACTCTAGCTCCGCAGAATACGGCTGCTGCCTCACAGCAACAGTCCGATGCTCTGCCGGCGCCGCCCAAAGACGCAGTAGCCTCGCTTGCGAGGAACTTCTACTTCGTTCTTGATGGATCGGGCTCCATGAGAGATGCCTGCTCTGGTAGACAATCACGAAAGATTGATCAGGCTAAAGAGGCCGTAGCAGCCTTTATGGCGGTGGTTCCAACCAACGCCAACTTAGGACTGATCGTCTTCGATGCACGTGGAAGCAGAGAGGTGTTGCCGCTTGGAGCTAATAATCGCCAGCTGTTTCTGCAGGCGGTTGCAGCAATTGAAGCAGATGGCGGGACTCCCCTGAATGAATCGATCATCTTTGGTATCAACCGCTTGGTTGAGCAGAGAGCGAAGCAGCTCAATTACGGCGAGTTCAGAATGATCGTGGTCACCGACGGCGAGGCATCTGATGGTCCCGTCAGCAAGTGTGGTCAACACTCACGCAAAACAGGAATTCCGATCTACACGATCGGCCTGTGCATGAGCGGCACCCACGCACTAATGAACTACTCCATCACCTATAGAGACGCCTCAAACAAGGCTCAGCTAAAGGCCGCTCTGGAGGAGACTGTGGCTGAAAGTGACACGGCAGAAAAGTAGCTCGGAAAGCTTCGTACAATGAAACATGAAAAGATCAACAGTCGGTGTGATCTTGCTACTCCTGTTGGGAGTCGGTGGGATATTCGCTTACAAATACGCTCAACCGCTTCTCACAAAGCGCTTGACGTTGAAGACGAGTGATGCGCGAGCAAACGCTACGTCAGTCCGTGTGGCTGGCGATGGGTATCTCGGCTATTGGTTCCTGAGGAGTCCGGAGATGGAGAAAGTCGCACCTTCCAAAGGTGTGACCGTACACTTCACCGACGACAAAGGTATCTATGCGGAACGGCTCGAGAAATTCACGCGGGGCGAGTATGATATTATCACACTCCCTATAAACAGTTACTTGGAACATGGTGCCAAACACCAGTTTCCAGGCGTGATCGTGGCGGCAGTTGGCAGCTCACGTGGTGCAGATGCACTCGTAGGCTTTGCCGCCAAATTTCCTAAGGGCAACGTTAAGGAGCTAGAGGGCCTGGGCACTCGGATCGTGTATACAACCGATAGCCCAAGTTCCTTCATGCTCGACTTAATCACCAGCGATTTCGATCTGCCTGCACTGGCTGGATCAGATGGCTGGCGGGTTCCCGTCGACGACATCAAGGTGGTTCTAGAGCGCGCCAAAAAGCGCGACGGCGATGCCTTTGTGTTGTGGGAGCCTGAGTTGTCGCGAGCCCTTGAGACCCACAAGGATCTCAAGGTGCTGCTAAGCTCTGCTTCATTCGATGGCTACATCGTGGATGTCTTTGTCGTTTCGCGTGATTTCCTCACGAAGAACGGAAACGCCACGCTGGGCTTTTTTGAGTCGTATTTTGCGACCCTTCAGCATTACGCGGGCAACCGTGAACAGATGTTGGATGAGATGAAGAGGAGCGAAAGCATGCCCCGCGAGACGTTAGATGCGATGGTAAAGAAGATCGACTGGTTCGATCTCTCCGAGAATTGCCTTCTACAGTTTGGCATGGAAGCGCAAGCCGGTGCCGGACTGTCGCGACAGGAAGGAATGGTGCACGCCATTACTTCCATCAAAAACGTCCTTGTGCGGTCTAAGCGCCTCTCAGCAGATGCGATAATTAATCCTTATGCTCTCATCAACTCTGCCGTCCTCGAGGAGTTGAGCAAACGCTCTACGATTCGACTGGCGGCTGGTTCTGAGCAGAAGGTTGACTTCCCGGCGCTGGATGAAGCGATCTGGACGAAGCTCCGAGTGCTCGGCTCATTGAACGTGGACCCGGTCACCTTCAGAGCTGGAGACAACCTGTTAGATGACGGTGGCAATGCCGCGGTCGACAAAATCGCTGAGTTGCTGCTGCACAACTATTCAGGCCTTAGGGTAGAGATCAGAGGCCATACCGGTCCTGGAAGCGAAGCAGAGAGCCTAGCTCTCTCGATGGAGCGCGCTGAGGTTGTTGCAAAGCACCTATCGCTGGTGCACAACATCAACGCTGCGCGCCTCCATCCAGTCGGTATGGGTTTTAAGCAGCCATTACCCCGTAAGCCTACCGAACCCACGAGAGCGTACAACGCCCGCCTACCAAGGGTGGAGTTTGTATTGCTTGAAGCGGGCAGTGGGCTATAGACCACGCCAGTGTGCGAATCTTTCTGTAATTTGCTCAGAGCTAATTAAATAAAGATTCTTACACCGGCTTGCGCGGCCTAGACCACGCCAAACGTATGGCAAAAAACACTCGGGATGCACCGTTAGAAAAACCTCTCACAGAAGCAAACCTTACGGCTGCCGCTGTGAATAAGGCGATTCTGAAAAAAACGGTCACACACCCCATGACAACCTATCCGGTTGCCTTAGGTGTGCTCGCGCTCATCTGGAGCGTAGCCATCAAGGTGTCAGAGCCTTCGGTGATTGCAACGCTGCTGGGTTTCGGTGTTGGTGCGGCGTCCTGGGTGGTGAATTTCTTCATCCGGGGTGAAGCGTTAACTGCCGAACATGTAGCGTCTTTGAAGGTTCTTCACAAAGAGAGCCAAGAAAACGACATCCGTCAGCTAGTTGTGGATTGTCAGCAATCTGAGTTCCCTGAAGGAGCAAAGGAGGCTGATGAACTCATAGCTGCCTACCAGCAGCTTCATGTCTATCTGTTTGGACTTCAGAAGAAGGGTAATCCTAGCGCAGAGCGTTATCTCTTCCTTGCGGAAGATGCGTTTCAGCAAGGTGTAAAAATCCTCCAGACTGCGCTCGGTACGCACCGAGCATTGCAGGGGACAGACATAGACCGGCTGGAACGCGAGGTAACGACCTGGAGACGTCAGTTGCCTTTGTCGGCGTCACGCGAAGCTTTGCAGCAACGCATTGACGCCAATCAGGCAACAATTAACCAGTTTCGTGAACATCAAGCCGAAGTTGAAACAGCTTTGGCGGAATCTAACGAACTGGAAAATGCATTGAAGCAAACCTACCTTAATCTGACCACTCTCTCCGCTGTTGGACGGAGTGGTCAATTTGCTAACCACGATGGCGAAGCGCAAGGACGTCTTTTGACGGCCGTGCGAGCAGCTAAAGCAGTTGAAGATCGGCTAAACAAACTCGGTCGCCCAGATACGAGTACTGATCAAATGTATGCTGAGGTAGGTAAGCAAGTTGATGGCAACCGTTAACTGAATTGACCAATGAATAACGAAGAAAACATCGGAGTGATAAGCCAAGTGTTGAGGTTCTTAACCTTCTACAAGTGGCGCAAGTCGTTGGCCATTAAGCGCGCAGCAGACAACCAATTTACCGGTTCCGCTCAGGGTATCCGAGATGCCTTTGATCTCGAAGCCCGTAAGTTGCAGCGCGATTACGAGACCCTTATGGGAGCCGTATCGGAAGTCGAGGGGATCCTTATCTCTCGCGAAGATGAACTCAAACGGCTCAACGAGAATGAGAAGGAACTGCTCCAGATGCGCGAAGGTGCTTTAGCTAAGTTCGAGAGTGAAACCAACGAAGGCGAAAAAAGCAAGCATCAGGCTGCTTTTGAACGCTTTGACTCAGAGATTGCCAAGATCGATGAGCGTCAGGCCATCCTCGACAGCCAAATTGCTGAAACGCGCAACGCCATGCAGGTTCACATGCTGAATCTGACTAGGCTGCAAGATGCCCGGCTCAAGCTCCCTGAGGAGAAGGCGTCGGCGGTTGCGGACTTCGTGAGCAGCGAGCAGATCATCAAGCTGAACGAACGGCTGCAAGGCCTGACGAACAGCCTTGATTCTGGCCCGCTTGAAGCGGTGCGAAAAGCTACCCGTGACATGGCTGCCAAGGCCCGGATCAGCTCCAAGCTGGCCGGCACCGATGTGGCCGTGCAGGACGAGGGTTATAAGCTCGCAGGTCGCGGCGCCGGTGCCAAAGACCGCATGAGTGCGATGCTCGCTGAGCGCGCTGCAAAGCGTGGCGAAGGCGTGCAAGCAACGGCCGCTCCTGTAAAGGAGGCGGCTACTGGCGGTGCTGGCAGTTCCGGCAGCGGTCGCCCCACTCTGTCCTAGAGTGGGTTAGAACAAAAGCTGGTAGGAGGCACCCAAAAGCCTCCTACCAGCGGTTTGCTTCACCACAAAACCAGGTCGATGTGATCAACCTGGTTTAGAAAAGATCCTCATGTAAAGCAGTTGAACTCAAACACAGTGCTATGAACCCGTTCCGTCTGTTGGTTGCGCTCTGCGCGCTCGTAACATCAGTCTCCTGCTTCGCTCAGGCGAAGAAGGAGTTCACGCTTGTTGACTCCGTGTATGCCGGCTGGATGCCGTGGTATTACGCGGATTCATCAGGAATCCTCAAGAAGTGGGCAGATAAGGAAGGAATCGTAATCAAGGTGGTTCATGCCGCCAATTACAGTGCCTCTATTGAAGCCTACTCTCCAGGCAGTGCGGATGCACTCGCCATCACCAGCATGGACGTCCTCATGGCTCCGGCCATTGCAGGGATCAAGTCCACCGCTGTAATCGTCGGTGACTACTCAAATGGGAATGACGTGCTCTATGGTCGCAAGGGGAAAATCGGAGCTATCGCCGCCCTAAAAGGCCAGAAGGTGCACGGCGTTGCCGCTTCAGTCAGCGAATACGTCGTTGGGCGTGCCCTCGATAAAGCTGGTCTCAAATCTAGCGATGTTGAGATGGCTATGCTCGAAGAGACCAGCATCGCACCAGCCTTCACCGAAGGTCGAGTAAATGCCGTTGTTACGTGGGCGCCCTTCACACTCGATGTGGAGCAAGACCCCAAGGCCGTTAAGCTCTTTGATTCCAGCATGATTCCCGGAGAGATCCTGGATCTTATGGTGGTCAAGAGCTCTCTTATCGATGCGAATCCGGCCTTTGGTCGTGCTCTCGCAAACGCCTGGTATGAAGTCTTGGCTATCATGAACAAGCGTGGTCCCGAAGCGCGTGCCGCTAAGGAACTCATGGCCAAGATGAGTGAGTGCTCATTGCCTAAGTATGAAGCACAGCTTCGCACTACGGCGATGTTCTGGTCACCTGATTCAGCTGTCAGCTTCACCGCTGGCAGCGAGATCAAGGCAGCCACCGACAATGTGCGGAAATTCCTTTTTGCGAAGGGATTTCTCGGCGCGGAGGCCAAGTCAGCAGACCACTTTGGGATTAGCTTCCCCGATGGCTCTGTTCTCGGCAATCCGAAGAATATTCGCTTGGTCTATACGACCAAGTTCATGGAAGGCGCGAAGAAGTAATGCTCTTTGTACTCCTGTAACAGAATCAAAAAAACGGGAGTAAGCACATAAGAGGCGGATTGTACTACATCTAATCCGGCTCTTTCCCCCAAGACACGGTTTTCATAAATATTTTGGTTACCTATTTTTGCGCACTGATTCTCTTTCTTGTGCTCCAAACTGAAGCGGGTTCTAAAATAGAATAAGGGCATAAGAAGGAAAATTTACAGTTTTATGGATGAATTTTGGGATATGTGTCTCCAGCATCTTCGTGAATTGCAGCAAAACACCAAAAGAAACGAAAAATGAATAACCTGTTACGTGGAGATCGTAGGCCGAAAGGTCTGTGGGCACATCTGCTGCCTATGATACCATTCGCATTGGCCATCATAGTCTACCTCTGGGTAGCGCATGTTCGGCACACTGCGAGCGCACTCGAAAATGAGGGTGTCTCGAGGGAAAAAGTAACACCTACTGCCACTCAACTTGTTGAGGGAATAAAAACGGTAGCGGTCAAAAAGGATGTGAAAATGGATAAGGTCTTGCTCTGGTTTGATACCTGGGCAAGCGTTAAGCGCTTTGTAATCGCTTACGCCTTCATCTTTCTTCCCATTCTCGTCGGCCTTCATATGGGAGTCTTTCCCTATCTGGAGTCTGCACTCAAGGGCTTCGTCACGTTCTTAGGTATGGTTCCACCGTTAGCTCTGACCGCGATTATCATCGTTGTCCTGGGCGTGGAGGAAACACCAAAGATAGTGCTGGTCATGGTGGGTGTCTTTCCCACTGTAGCCTTGAGCACCTACCTTTTTGCAAAGGACGTTCCTAACGAGTTGATTGAATCTGCGCTCTCGCGCGGTGCCAGTCAGTTCGAAATCGTGTATCGGATTGTTTTGCCAGTTATCTGGCCCAAGGTCTTGGACTCGATTCGACTCTCCTTCATGGCAGGCATTCAATGTCTGCTGGCTGGTGAGTTTATGATCGCAAGTCAGGGTCTGGGATACCGGATCTACTTGATGAAACGCACAATTCAAATGGACATGATCATTCCCTATGTTTTGTGGATGACTCTGCTTATTTTTATAGCTGACCGTCTGGTTGTCCTCTGGATATCCAAGAAATATGGCTGGGCCCAACGTTAACCGTGTCAATTAACTCACATGTCAATCGAAATTAGGGATGTCAGCGTGCGGTATTCCGTCAACGGGAAGCCACACAAGACTGTCATCAATCGAGTTAGCTTGAATATCCGTCAGGGCGACTTTGTTTCCTTGGTGGGTCCTTCGGGCTGTGGTAAGTCAACACTCCTGCGCATGATCTTCGGTTCGCAGTTTCCTACTGAAGGTGAGGTCCGTTTCAACGGCCGACCTGTGGAGGAGATTAATCGCGATCGCGGTATCGTGTTTCAAAAGTATTCGGTCATGCCTAACTGCACAGTCGAACACAGCATTGCGCTGGGTCTCGAACTGGACGGAGGAAACCTTACTCAGCGCATCCTGCATACCCCTCATTTTCGGAGGGTACGCAGGTCAGCTCGAAGTGAGGCACGTGAGCTGATCGCTAAGATCGGCTTGAAACCTGAGGACGGTGACAAGTATCCGCACGAGTTATCGGGCGGTATGTGTCAACGTGTGGCGATTGCGCAGGCCTTGATCACCCGGCCGAAAGTGCTGCTGATGGATGAGCCATTCGGCGCTCTGGATGCTGGTGTGCGTAAAGGCATGCAACAGATGCTCTTGAAGTGTTGGCAGGAGTTTGGCACCACTATCATCTTTGTCACTCACGATATGGAGGAGGCTGTTTATCTGGGAAACCGTGTAGTCGGCCTTAGCCAATTGTGGGAGACACCCTCGGGCGAAAAGGGAACTGGAGCCGTGATTGTGTCCGATAGGGCTATTCCCGGCGGAAAAGTTAAGCCGCACAGCTTCAAATACGAGCCGGAGTTTTCTGCTATTCTAGCCCAAATCCAGCACGATGTGCTGGAACCGGAAGATCCGTTAACTCCGGATCGTTTCATACATGACCATCCTGACTCCATCAAATCACGAGCATGAGTGCAAAACCTACGGATGTCTCTAAGCCAGGTTTCTGGAAGGACATCATCCATGCCTACAACAATCGGGCGAAAGCTGTTATTGTGCTGTCAGGCAATGTGCACGATACCTTTCCTTCCAATGGGAACTTCGCGCCGTTGCAGACAGCGCTGTTTCAGCAGTTAAGGGGCAACTTCACTGTCGTGGAATTTGATGCCTCCTCCGGCATCACCTTCCGTGATAAACGCGATCTTGCTGAGCTAGAGCGTGTTATCACCGTGGCTGACTCCACAGCCGAAGCAGACGAAAAGATAGGTTCCGGAGAGCTGAGTAAGTCGATTGCATCGAGCCGCCATTCCCCTTTGCCTGGCCTTGTTACGCTGCGTTCAGTAATGAGCGCGGTGGGACGAGTTTGGCGGGGGCAGAAGATGCTCGGTGATAAAGCGATGGGTCAGCAGGTGAAACCGGTTTGCCTGATTGTTCACTACGCGGGTGCACTCTTTCCCTCTGGGGAGTTGAGTCAGTTAGCAGAGCTGGACCGTCAGCGTCTGGTGACCTTTCTCTCGTGGATAAACGATCCTCTGTTCGCAAGCAGCGACAACTTAACCGTCTTGATTGCGGACTCGAAGGAGGACATCAACAAGCAGATTCTCGCTATCCCAGCCTCTCAGGCTGTGGAAGTTGATCTGCCTGATGCCGCTACTCGCGAGAAGTTTCTTGAGCGGCGGCTGTTTGAGACAGCCAAGCACTTCGCCAGCTCGCGTGGAGCTACGCTGGAAGGTGAAGACCAGAGTAGGGGCTACGCGCCTCAAGATCTGGTTGCCGTTGAGAAGAACCTACTCGGCGAGATTTCGACCGCTTCGTTTGTGCAGGATACTGCTGGCCTGCGTCTAACTGCCATCGAGGATCTCCTTGAAGGTGCAAACAGAACAAGCGAGCCAATCACGCGCACGCAGATAGTGGTCGAAGTTAACAAGTTGCTTGCGCAACAACTTGGGGGTGTGGTTACGGTGACCTTTCCTACACATGGTCCAAAAGACCTGGTGGGAAGCGATCTGGCGATCACATATCTCCGTGATGTTCTCAAGCGCTGCGATGATCCTAAGAAGGCTTTTGCTTCGATCATAGTACCCGGCTCCAATGGCGCCGGCAAAACCTTTATCATGGAAGCTCTGGCTAATGAGTCTGGGCGTATCGTGGTGGAGCTTACGGGTCTAAGAGGAATGTATTTCGGTCAGACCGATCGTTTCTTTGAGATGCTGCGATTACACTTCCGAACATATGGACGCATCCTCGTGCTGGTTGATGAGGCGCACACAGCTTTTGGCTCTGTGCACAGCAAAGACACGCATGAGACAGAGAAGCGTCTGGGAGGAAATATCATCAAGATGATGTCTGATCCTCGGTTCAAAGGTAAGGTTGTGTGGGTCCTCATGACCTCGCGGCCCGACCAACTCGATCCTGACATCATCTCACGGGCAGCGATTCAAATTCCGATCTTCGATCCCGAAGGTGAGGAACGTGAAAAATTCGTTGCCGCCTACTTCAAGCACAGTGGTATTGAATTGACTTCGGATGTTTTGGCGATAGTCATCGAAAGAACTACGCACTACTCCAAGAGGGACTTTAACAACCTGATTACCGAAATTATCGGTAGCGGTAAAACGCCTCTTGCAGTTATAGCATATTGGCGAGCATCGGCAGCGATAGCTGAAAAGCGTCGTTTTCAGATGTTGGTAGCCGCTAACCACTGCACCTATCCACAGCTCCTGCCAAAGGAGTTTCAAGGGGACGGTGCACAGGTGAACATCGACGAAGAGATTGAAAGCCTCAAATACAGGCTGCGGCTCTGAGTCGGTATAGTCCAGGCATAAATGGGTGCATTGGTTTTATCCCGAAGCCCCCTGCTACTAACTTAATCACAGTTTTTGACAATGCTTTTAGCTGTTGCCTGTTATCCTGAGCAGTCCACTGGGCTGTTCAATATAGCGGGCACGCTAGAAGGTTGAGAAAAGTTTCCTCATTCTATCATTATGGAAACGAGGCGCTGTATTTATCTCGACATAGGGGCTCAGGTTGATTGACGTTTTGTTCTCAGTTCAGGAATAAATATTGGTAACAATCCGTTTACTAATGACGTTGCCTCCCGGACGCATGTGCTATCATTTCACGCCAAGGCTCCGGAGGTCTTTGCAGATCTGACGCCATCTACCCTAGTTTACGATCGTCTAGCGCTCTTCCTTGAGCAGTTGGAATTGACTGCTGATGTCCGTCGAGAGAATGCGCGCGCAATGCTGCGAGAACGATTTTCCGATCTCATACAGCAGGTTAATAATCTGACCGTGAAGCAACTAGATACTTTGGCAGTCATCTATGCTGATTTCGGCCTTAGCGACCACCAACAGCAGCTGTGCGATTGCATGCCAAGTTCGAGAGACGCTTCAGTCAGCCATAATCCCACTGCATCTATTTGGCATAATCCCCTCTCGCGCGGAGACCTCGAACTGGGACATGTAGTTGACTCTCTTAAGCCCATAGCGATCAGTCAAAGTGAGGTCCCACTGATCATTCAATTGGTTGCCCCCCGATTTGACCTCCCGCTAATCAATATATTTCAAGGCTCGACTAATCTCGCTCAACACGACTCTGCTCATATTATTATTGGCCGTGGTCTTGGACTTAAGGATGAGGCCTTTGTGTTAGGGTTCACGATGGGCTCTACCGATCAGATGACTAGTTGGAAAAGGGAAGCTTTTGTTCTGGCTACGACCAAGCTATACCCCGCCGGCTTTCACTTTCAACCAGAGGAGATCCGTGTTTATAGAGACGCAGTCGCAGCCGGATTCATTTCTCGCTGCGAACCTCTGCACTCAGTTGATTTTACCAAGCATCACAAGCGCACTATTAGAGAAGTACGATAAATTGTTGGAGTAGAAGAGACGCTATTACGAGCCTGCTACGAAATTGAAAAGAAAGCCTTTCCGAACTCACCAGAGAGTCAACGATTGTTGGATTAACTATTCCTGATGTGGAGCAGCCCCGCTCCTCCCCTCAACTCGCGGTGTGAGGCGGTCTCGCCGGCAAGTCTCACTTACTGAAGGCAGCCAAGGCGATAGTTGTCAGCAAGCCCTATGGTTATCTTCTGCTATGCAAACTGTAGCTGTATCGTTCACTCGATTTCCGCCTCTGCAGTACTTACTGGCCACTTGTTCTCTGGGCGCTACAAGTCGCTGATCTTGGACGGATCGGGCAGCGGTTATCTCAAGAGCGTGGGCGATTACGTCCACTTGAATCCGGCGCAGACGAAACTGGTGGTGGCGGATGCTCCCTTGAAGAGTTTTGCCTGGAGCAGTTGGCCGGCGTACTTGCTCGCGCGCTCGAGACGTCCGGCGTGGTTGCGGGTGGATCGGTTGCTGGGCGAGTGGGGCATCCCCAAGGACAGTCCGGCGGGGCGGCAACGGCTTGAGCGGGCGTTGGAGGAACGGCGCGGGTTGTAGGAAGGCGAGGAGTTCCAGCCGATTCGGCGCGGTTGGTGTCTGGGCGAGGAGCTGGCGGAGACGGCGGAGGCGCTGGCGGAACTAATCATCGCGGAGGAGTTGAAGCTGGGGCGGTGGCAGGAAGCTGATCTCAAAACTCGGCCCAAGGGGGATTCAGTGAAGTTGGTTTTGGCGGCGCGCTTGCGGGCGGAAACGACGATGACGGTGGGGTGGATCGCCGAACGTCTGGCGATGGGCACGCGCGGTTATCTGAACCATCTCTTGTATCGCTGGAGGAGGCTGGGCGGGGAGTAACCAATATCAAGAACTGACCCCTTTGCTTGACGATCAGGCGATTTAGATCGATGGGCTTGGTGTGAAAATCATTGGCCCTGCTTGGCGGGCCGTCGTCTCGTCTTCAGCCCGGGCGTGGGCGGTGAGTGCGATGATGGGAATGGTGGCGGTCTCCGG
>SXGQ01309740.1_pt1 | contig 13776 bp, 13 predicted proteins | sample 3178371 | NCBI WGS metagenome assembly SXGQ01 (sample SAMN11356859, study PRJNA531348) | freshwater metagenome | isolation source: freshwater sample F1-20 | place: China: Fuxian Lake, Yuxi | collected 2017-12-25
GGCATCAGGTGGGCCTGCTTGCGCGCGCCGTTGAAGCTGGGCAGCAGCACGGTGCGGGGGCCGGCGGGCGCCTGCATCGCCGCGGTTCGGGCCTGCATGGCGGCCAGAAAGCCGGCCACCTCGTCGGCGCTCTCGCCCTTCACGCGCAGCGCGATCAGCAGCGCGCCCAGTTCCATGTCCGGCACGCGGCCGTCCAGCATCTCGCCGAACAACTCCTCGGCCTGTGCGCGGCTCATGTCGCGCGCACCGCGGGCGCCGCGGCCCACTTCCTTGATCAACGGGGCGTAGTCCATGCCGCCAGTGTAGGAACCGCATGGACCTTCGCGGGCCGAGCGCCGGGCCGCTCCCAAGCCGGCCCGCACGGGCGATGTGCTCGCGGCTCGATGCCGCGAGCATCGCCGTCCCCTCGGGGGACCGCTCGGGCTTGCCCGCGTTCAGCAGGGCAAGCCTGGGCGAGGGGCTGCTAGGTCTCAGAACGCCATGTGGGCGCCCAGCGTCACCAGGCGCACGTTGCTCTTCTCGCCCTGGTACTGGGCGCGCGTCGCGTCCACGCCCAGCTCCACGCGGGTGGACGGCGTCACGGCGTAGTTCACCGCCAGGCCGACGATGGGCTGCGTGCTCTTCTCGCTGTCCGAGCCGGCCAGCGTGCCGACCTCGGCGTTCAGCTTGGTCTGCACGCGTGCCACGCCGACGCGGCCGGTCAGGCCCCAGTCGGGCGACAGGGCGGCGGTGTAGGCGCCGCTCAGCGACACGGCCTCGGGCCGCACGCGCAGGCCGGTGGCACCGTTGGAGGCGCTGATCTTGCCGAAATGCGAGTAGCCGCCTTCCAGCGCGAAACCGTTGCCGAACGCATAGCCCAGCATGGCCTTGCCACCGGTGCCGCTCTTGTCGCACTTCTGCACGCCCGTGCAGTCGACGTTGAAGTGGCCTTGGCCGACGGACAGCAGCCCGTAGGTGTGGGGCTGCGCGCTGTTGGAGTTGGTCTGGGCCTGGGCGCTGACAGCGAGAACCAGGGCGGCAAGCGTGAGTGCAGTCTTCTTCATGGGTACTTCTCTTCCTTCGTCATTTCATCGGTTCGCAGGGCGCCCGGTCGGGTGGCTGCAGCGATCCGCGACAGGTCATCGCGGCAGAGGCATCGTCAACGCACCGGCGGGGTGCGCCCTGTAGGACGAGCGCCCCCGTGGGCGACGGACGGATGGCCGGACACACGAGTAACCGAAAGCAAAGTTTTCATGGCAGCGGCCGATACTGCAGAGACGCCCACCACGCCGCTGCCATGCCGCACTTCAAGCCGAAGACGCTCTACATCACCTTGAGCTTGTTGATGATCGGCCTGGTGGCGCTGGTCTACGGCGTGCTGATGCTCTACGAGCAGTCGCGCAGCGATGCACTCATGCTGCAGCAGGCGGGCGCGGCGGCGCGGCGCATCGGCCGCGAGGCCGCGGCCACGGTGGAGGCCGAGCTGCGGCCCGCGCGTGTGACGGTGGCGCTGCTGGCCACCGGCGCGCTGGGCCGTGCCACGAGCGAGCCGGATCGGCTGGCCGTGCTGCCGCAGCTGGCGGCAGCTTTGCGGGGCAATGCGTCGGTGTCGGCGGTGTATGCGGGGACGGCCAGCGGCTCCTTTGTGCTGTTGCGCCGCCTGGCCGACCGCGCCACCCGCCAGCGCATGGATGCACCGGATGAGGCCGCCTTTGCGTTGCAGACGGTAGACCGGGATGCCGGCGGCCCACCCCGGGGCACCTACCGCTTCTACGACACCGCGCTGCGCGAGCTGCAGCGCAGCGACCGGCCGGAGTACGACTTCGACCCCCGCACGCGCCCCTGGTTCGAACTGGCGCGGCGCGGCATCGGCGCGGTGGTGCAGTCGGCGCCGTACCGCTTCTTCACCACCGGCGAACCCGGCGTGACGCTGGCACAGGCGCATGGCAACGCCGTGGTGGGTGCGGACGTCAGTCTCAACGCGCTGGGCGAGATGCTCGCCAAGCCGCAGATCAGCAAGTCCGCCGAGCTGCTGATTGCCACGCAGGGTGGCGAGATGCTCGCCGAGGCCCGCCGCGAACGGCCGGCTGCGCCGAACGGCGGCCAGGCCTTGCCGTCCGTGGCCGAGGCGGCCTCGCCGCTGATGCGCGCGCTGTGGCAGCGCCGCGACGGCGCGGGTCATCTCGCGCCGGTGCAGATCCTCGACGACCGCGAGTGGGTCAGCCACGCGCTGCCGCTCACCGCCGCTGCCGAGACCGGCGCACCGCTGGTGCTGGTGATGGCCGCGCCGCGGCGGGAGCTGCAGGCCTTCCAGATCGAAAGCCGGCAGCACGGCTTCTACATATCGCTGGGGCTGATGCTGTTGCTGCTGCCGCTGGTGCATTTGCTGGCCGACCGTGTCTCGCGCCCGCTGCGCCACCTGGCGCGCCAGGCCGAGGCCATCCAGCGCTTCGAGTTCGACGGGCCGGACCCGCGCCGCAGCCTCATCCGCGAGGTGGACCGCCTGGGCCTGGCCATGAAGGCGATGAAGCATTCCGTGCGCCGCTTCCTCGACATCAGCGGCGCGCTCAGTGCCGAGCGCGATTTCGACACGCTGCTGGACCTGATCCTGCGCGAGACCATCGCCGTCACCGGCGCCAGCGGCGGCGCGGTGCACCTGCTGTCGGCCGACGGTGCCACGCTGCAGCCCGCGTCCGCGCGGCTGCATGGCCAACTGGCGCCGCAGGTGGGCCGCAGCTGGGACGTGCACGCCGCCGACAGCCTCGGCGCCCCCGTGCAGGCCTTGCGGGCCGACGATGCCGTGGACGTGGAGCTGGGCTGGGAAGACCCCGCGCACCTGGCAGCATACGAGCACCTGTTCTCCGGCCTGGGGGCGGCGCGGCTGCGGCTGTTGGCCGTGCCGCTGAAGAACCGCGCGCACGACACCATCGGCACGCTGACCTTGAGCTTCCCGCTGCCCAAGCAGGGGCGGCGGGAGCCGCTGCCCGAGTCGCGCGTGGCGTTCGTGAAGGCGCTGTCCGGCACGGCGGCGGTTGCCATCGACAACCAGCTGCTGCTGCGTGACCGCAAGCAGTTGCTGGAGAGCTTCATCCAGCTGGTGGCCGGCGCCATCGACGCCAAGAGCCCGTACACCGGCGGCCACTGCCAGCGCGTACCGGCGCTGACCCGGATGCTCGCCCAGGCTGCGTGCGATGCGACCGAGGGGCCGTACGCCGGCTTCACGATGGATGCCGATGAATGGGAGGCGCTGCACATCGCCGCCTGGCTGCACGACTGCGGCAAGGTCACCACGCCCGAGTACGTCGTGGACAAGGCCACCAAGCTGGAGACGATCTACAACCGCATCCACGAGATCCGCACCCGCTTCGAGGTGCTGAAGCGCGACGCGTTGATCGACGCGCTGCAGGCCGAGGCCGGCGACGCGGCCACCGAGCGCGCGCAGGCAGTGGCCGAGCCCGCACAGGCGGCGCTGGACGCCGACTTCGCCTTCGTGGCCGGCAGCAACCTGGGCAGCGAGTCGCTGGCGCCCGAGGCACTGGCGCGGCTGCGGCAGATCGGCGAGCGGCGCTGGCAGCGAACGCTGGACGATTCACTCGGCTTGGCCGCCGACGAGGCCCGCCGCCAGGCCAAACCCCGCCCCGCGCTGCCCGCGGCCGAGAAACTGCTGCAGGACCGGCCCGACCACCTCGTGCCGCGCACGGCGGTGGATACGCTGCCCGAAGGTTTCAAGCTCACCCAGCCCGAGCACCTGTACCACCGCGGCGAGCTGCACAACCTCAGCGTGTCGCGCGGCACATTGACCGACGAGGAGCGCTACAAGATCAACGACCACATCGTGCAGACCATCCGCATGCTGCAGGAGCTGCCGTTCCCCAAGCACCTGCGCAGCGTTCCGGAGATCGCCGGCGGCCACCACGAGCGCATGGACGGCCAGGGCTACCCCAAGGGCCTGACCGGCGACCAGATGAGCCCGCAGGCCCGCATGATGGCCATTGCCGACGTGTTCGAGGCGCTGACCGCCGACGACCGGCCCTACAAGCCCGGCAAGCGCCTGTCCGAGGCGCTGGCGATCATGCAGCGCATGGCGCGCGAGCAGCACCTGGACGCCGAGCTGTTCGCGCTGTTCCTGCGCTCCGGCGCCTGTCTGGACTACGCCCAGCGCTTCATGCCCGCGCCGCTGCTGGACGTGGCGGACGTGACGGCCTACCTGCCCTGACGGGCCGCGTCGTCAGGCCGCCTGGCGCTGGCCGCTGAGCTGCAGCTCGCCGAACAAGTCCTTGGGGTCGGCCATCTGCGGGATCAGGTCCAGCGGGGCGCCGAAGCCCAGTTGTTGGGCCAGGTCGTGCAGCAGGCGCAGCGCGGAGAAGTCTTCCAGTGCGAAGCCCACCGAGTCGAACACGGTGATCTCGGTGTCCGACGTGCGGCCCGCCACCTCGCCGGCCAGCACGCGCCAGAACTCGGTGACGGCGAAGTCCGCCGGCATCTGCTGCACGTCGCCCTCGATGCGCGACTGCGGCTCGAACTCCACCACCACGCGCGCCATTTCCAGCACGCCGCGGTGCAGCTCGGTCTTGCCGGGGCAGTCGCCGCCCACGCCGTTGATATGCATGCCCGGCTCGATCATGTCGGGCGTCAGGATGGTGGCATTGGCCTTGTCGGCGGTGGCGGTGGTGACGATGTCGGCGCCGCGCACGGCGTCCGCCACGGAGGCGCAGCGCACCAGCGTCAGGCCCGGCATGCCGGTCAGGTGTCGCACCAGCTTGGCGGTGGCTTCGGGGTCGATGTCGTACAGCCGCAGTTCGCGGATGCCCAGCAGGTGGTGGAAGGCCAGCGCCTGGAACTCGCTCTGCGCACCGTTGCCGATGAGCGCCATCACGCGGCTGTCCGGGCGGGCCAGTCGTTTGGCCACCATCACGGAGGTGGCGGCGGTGCGCATGGCGGTGGTCAGCGTCAGCTCTGACAGCAGCGCGGGCGTGCCGGTGGCCACGTCAGCCAGCACGCCGAACGCCATCACCGTGGGCAGGCCGTGCTGGAAATTCTTCGGATGGCCGTTGACGTACTTGAAACTGTAGTGCGTGGCGTCGGCAATCGGCATCAGCTCGATGACGCCCTCGGGCGAGTGCGCCGCGACGCGGGGCGTCTTGTCGAACTCACCCCAGCGCGCGTAGTCGGCCTCCAGGTAGGTGACGAGGCGGCGCAGTAAATCAGGAAGTCCCACGCGCTGCACGAGGGTGGCGACGTCTTGGGTGGTGAGAACGGTGGTCATCAGGGGCTCCAGGAGGAAGGCAGTCAAAAGGGCTTGGATCGATTCTTCCGACCCGGCCTGCCAAACAGAAGCGCAACTCTTGCTCAGTAATGAAAGGCAATTTGTCAAAATGCCAACCTAATTTGACGTTTTGATCGATATGGACGCCCTGGACCAGCAACTTCTCGCGCTGCTGCGCACCGACGCTCGCGCGCCCGTCGCCACGCTGGCGGCCAAGCTGCAGGTGTCGCGCGGCACGGTCACCAACCGCATCGCGCGGCTGGAGGACAGTGGCGTCATCACCGGCTACACGGTGCGGCTGCGGCCCGACGCGGTGCCCGACGAAATCGTCGCGTGGATGAGCATCACCGTGGAGGGCAACCGCACGCGGGAGGTGGTGTCCATGCTGCTGGGCGAGCCGGGCATCACGGGGTTGTTCGACACCAACGGCCGCTGGGACCTGCTGGCCGAGATCCGCAGCGGCAGCCTGCAGGAGCTGGCCGACGTGCTGGAGCGCGTTCGCCTCATCAAGGGCATCGCCGGCACGGAAACCTCCATCCACCTGCAGAGCTACAAGCTGGGCTGACCGGCGAGCACGGCTGCGGGCCCGCCGGGCCAGCAACACGCGTCGGGTATCGTGCGCGCTGCTTTCAGGCCGCCTCCGGCCGCCGGGTTCCGAACATGATGTCCGCCTCTCTCCGCCGCGCCTGTCTCGCGGTCCTTCTCGTCGCACTGACCGGCTGCTCCGTGATGCAGTCGCCGCCGCCCCAGCCGCCTGTCATCGTTGCGCCGCCGGTCGTGCCCGACCCGCCCGTCATCAAACCCGCCCCCAAGGCGCCGCGCATCGGCCTCGCGCTGGGCGGCGGCGCGGCACGCGGGTTCTCGCACATCGGCGTCATCCAGGTGCTGGAAGAAAACGGCATCAAGGTGGACCTGGTGGCCGGCACATCGGCCGGCAGCCTGGTGGCGGCGCTGTACGCATCGGGCAAGGGCGGCAAGGAGATGCAGGCGCTGGCCGAGGGCATGGACGAAGGCGCGATCACCGACTGGTCGTTCCCGCTGCGCGGCCTGATCCGCGGCGAGGCGCTGGCCCGCTTCATCCGCGACAAGACCGGCGGCAAGGGCATCGAGCAGATGGCGCTGCCACTGGGCATCGTCGCGACCGACCTGTCCGACGGCTCGTCCATCCTGTTCCGCAGCGGTGACACCGGTACTGCCGTGCGCGCCTCCAGCGCCGTGCCGGCCGTGTTCCAGCCGGTCAAGATCGGCTCGCGCGAGTACGTCGACGGTGGCCTGGTGTCGCCCGTGCCGGTGCGCTTCGCGCGCGAGATGGGCGGCCAGTTCATCATCGCGGTGGATATCACGTCGCCGCCCGAGAAGGACCCGCCGGGTGACGCCTTCCGCATGCTGCTGCAGACCTTCTCCCTCATGGGCCGCAGCATCAACATGTTCGAGCTGCGCGATGCCGACGTCGTCATCCGCCCCAAGCTGGATGGCGTCAGCAGCGCCGACTTCACCGCCCGCCGCCGCGCCGTGCAGGCCGGCCGCGAGGCGGCGCTGGCGATGCTGCCGCTGCTGCGCCAGCGCCTCGCCGAGAAGACCAAGTAGGCCGCCACGTGAGCCTGGACACCACCGAGATTCCGCTGTTCCCGCTGCGCTCGGTGCTGTTCCCGGGCGGCTACCTGCCGCTGCGCATCTTCGAGCCGCGTTACCTGGACATGGTGCAGCGCTGCCATGCGCAGGGCCAGGCGTTCGGCGTGGTGGCGCTGACCGAGGGCCACGAGGTGCGGCAGCGCGAAGGCGAGGGCTTCCGGCGCGAGGCGTTCCATGCCGTCGGCACGCTGGCGCGCATCGAGCACTTCGCGCATGAGCAGCCCGGCCTCATCCAGATCCGCACCCGCGGCACGCGGCGCTTTGAACTGCAGGCGTCGCGCTGCCTGAGCCACGGCCTTTGGGTGGGCACACCCGTGCTTCTGCATGAAGACACCTCGGTGCCCGTGCCGGACGACCTGCGCGGCGCCGCACGCCAGTTGCAGGACCTGCTCGTCAGCTGGCAGGACCGCGCCGTCGCCGCTGATCTCCCGCTGCAGCCACCGCATCATTGGGACGACGCCGGCTGGCTGGCCAACCGCTGGGCGGAGTTGCTGCCCATGCCGCTGGACGAGCGCCAGCGCCTGATGGCGCTGGACAACCCGCTGCTGCGGCTGGAACTGGTGGTGGACCGGCTGGACGCGATCAGCGGTTCAACCAGCCCCTGAGCACGGCGATCACCTCGGCCTTCTCGGGCTCGTTCAGGATCTCGTGGAAGAACTCCGGCCACGGCCGCGTGGCCAGCACCTGCGCGGGCGCAGCCGCGGCGAACGCCTGGCTGCCGCGCGGCGCCACGCAGCGGTCGGCGCCGGCCCACATCAGCAGCGTGGGCACGGGCCAGCGGGGCGCTTCGGCAATCACGCGGGCGCCGGCATCGAGGATGAAACGCGTCAGGCGCGCGGTGATGCGGTCGTGCACCAGCGGGTCGTTGGCGTAGGCCTTCACGACGGCGGGGTCACGGCAGATCCACTCCGGCTTCAGGCCGTTGCCCACGGCCACACCGGGGGCAACCGCTTCGGCCATCGCCAGCAACAGCTTCTGCGCGCCCGACAGGCCGGCGTCCAGTGCCGGTGACGTCAGCACCAGCCCGTTGATCGGTCGGTGCCAGGCGGCCGGTTGGGCGGACAGCCCCTCCGCCACGAAGCGCGCCGCCACGGCGCCGCCCATGCTGTGGCCCAGCAGGGCGAAGCGGGCCCCGCGCTTGCGTACGGCATCGATGACGCGGGCGGTGTCGCGCAGCAGCGCATCAGGGGCGGGGATGTCGCCGCGCTTGCCCTGGCTGCGGCCGTGGCCGCGGTGGTCCCAGCCATGCACGTCCCAGCCGTCGGCGGCCAGCGTGGTGGCCACGTGGGCGTAGCGTTCGATGTGCTCGCCCAGGCCGTGCACGATCAGCAACTGGCCGCGCTCGGCGGCCGTGGCGGGCCAGTGGCGGTGGTGCAGCGTCAGGCCGTCGTCGGTGGTGATCGTCATCGCGTCGGGTGGGGCGTGTCGGGCTGCAAGTGTGCCCGAGCCACGGCCATGCTGGAGGGCTGCTCGCGCCGCGAACCCAGCACGCGGGCGTAGGCCCAGGTGAACTCCGCGCCGATCAGCAGGATCTGCGCCGAGAAATACACCCACACCAGCAGTGCCACCAGCGACGCTGCCGCGCCGAAGCCCGACGCCACGCCACTGCCCTGAAGGTAGGCGCCGATGCCCTGGCGGCCCAGCTCGAACAGGCCGGCGGTGACGAGCGACCCCAGCAGCACGTCGCGCCAGGCGACGCGGGCGCGCGGCATCCATTTGAAGATCAGCGCGAACACCGCCACCACCAGGCCCTGGCTGATGATGGCGTTGGCCACGCCGGCGACGTACAGCCACTCGCCGAACCACGGCTTCCACCACGTCTCGGCGGCGGCCATCAGCGCGCCGAGCAGCAGCGAGGTCAGCAGCAGGAAGCTCAGGCCCAGGATGAGCCCGAAGCTGAACAGCCGCGCGCGCAGCCAGCTCAGCCAGCCCTGGATGGGCCTTGCCGGCACGCGCCAGATGGTGTCCAGCGCGTCCTGCAGTTCCGCGAACACGGTGGTGGCACCCACCAGCATCAGCCCCAGGCCCACCACCGTGCTCAGCCAGCCGCCCACGGGCCAGGCCACGCTTTTCAGCATGGACTCGATGGTGGTGGCCGCCGAGGCGCCCAGCAGCGATTGCAGTTGCCCCACCACCTCGCCGCGCACGGCCTCGCCACCCCACACCAGTCCGGCGATGGACACGACGATCAGCAGCAGTGGGGCCAGCGAGAACAGCGTGTAGTAGGCGAGGGCGGCGCCCATGCGGGGGCCGCGGTCGGCCAGGAAGCCTTCAACGGTGAGCCGCAGCACGCGGCCGAGGGCGCGCAGGGGATCGAGCAGCTTGAACATCCATTGCATGCGCAAAGTCTGCGGGCTGGCTCACGCGCCGGCTGTAGGACGGGGCCGCTCGGGCGCTCAGCGTCGGCCGTGCGGGAACACGCCGCGCAGCAGCAGCGCCAGGCCGCCCAGGATCATGAACACCGGGCCCCACTGGCGGTGGGACAGGTGGAAGAGGTCCAGGTTCTGGCCGGTCAGCATCAGGCCCACGGCGATCAGCGCGGCGCCTGAGATCCAGCTGCCGGCGTTGGCGGGCTTGACGATGCGCGCCAGGCCGGCCACCACCAGTACCAGCGGCCACAGCGTGCGCACCAGCGGCATGCCGAAGGCCTGCACGCTGTCCAGCAGTGCCATCGCGCCGAAGGCCATGATGACGAGGCCGATCACGGCGGGGTTGCGCTGGGGGGCGGTGGCAGTGTGGGTCGTGGGGGTCATGGGGGTTCTCCGGTGGCAGTGCCTGCAGTAGACCGGCCGGGCGGCGGAACGGCGACCGGGTTGCGGCGAACGGAGACCAGCGCTGACGAATCGACAGAACCGAGGCACCAATGAAAAAAGGTCCGGTGCTTTCGCACCGGACCCTTCCTGGGGACCTGCGGGGATCAGGCCGCGCGCTTGGAGGCGCGGGTGGCCGTTTGCGTGGCCTTCACGGCTTGCGACGTGGCGGCCTGGAAGTTGGCTTCGGCCACTTCCACGGCTTGCTTGGTGGCCTTCTGCACCGACTCGAACGCGTTGTTGGCGGCGGCCACGGCCGACTTCACCAGGGCGACGGCGTTCTCGGTGCCGGCCGGGGCGTTCTTGGCGGCGTTGTCGACGACGGCGGCGAACTTCTTCTGCGCGTCCGTGAACTGGGCTTCAGCGGCCTTGGCCACTTCGGCGCCGGTGCTGGAAGCGATGTCGTAGATGTGGCGGCTGTACGAAGCGGCCTTCTCGGCGGTGGGCTGCAGCAGGGCGGACTGCAGGGCCAGCAGCTCTTGCGCGTCCTTGACGGACAGGGCGGCGGCGGTCGTGTCGGCGGCTTCGCTCAGCGCGGTCTTGGCGACCTGCAGGTTCAGCTCGACGAGCTTCTCGACGCCTTCGAACGCCTTGTTCGTCAGGCCGAACAGCGTTTCGACGTTGGCCTTGTGAGCGGCGAGGACTTGTTCAGCGGTCAGCATAGGGATCTCCGATTTCAGTGGATCAAATCGTTGGCTGTGCTTTTGCTGCACTGCAACATGACTCGAATGATAGGGGTCTGAGGCTGGATTGCAAGAACTTTTTTGTGCAGTGCAGCAAAAATAGGGGTATCGGGATGTGTCGGCCCTGCCGCTATCGTGGCAAACCGATGCTGGCTTTCCACTCCGACGCCCACAGCCTGGCCCTGCCGCCGGGTCACCGCTTCCCGCAGTCCAAGTACCGGCTGCTGCGCGAGCACTTCGAGCGCGAGCCGGGCCGGCTGCGCATGCAGCCCGCACCCGCCGCCACCGAGGGTGACCTGGCGCTGGTGCACACGCCGAACTACATCGCCGCGGTGCGGCAAGGCACCTTGAGCGCCGCTGAGCAGCGCGAGATCGGCTTCCCGTGGAGCGAGTCGATGGCGGAACGCTCACGCCGTTCGGTCGGGGCCAGCATTGCCGCGGCGCGGGCCGCGCTGGCCGAGGGGGTGGCGGCGAACATGGCCGGTGGAACGCACCACGCGTATGCGGACCGGGGTTCGGGCTATTGCGTCTTCAACGACGTGGCCGTGGCGGCACGGCTGATGCAGGCGGAAGCCGCGCGCCCGCTGCGCGTGCTGGTCATCGACCTGGACGTGCACCAGGGCAACGGCACCGCCCACATCTTTCGCGAGGACGACAGCGTGTTCACGTTCTCCATGCACGGCGCGCGCAACTTTCCGTTTCGCAAGGAGCCCAGCGACCTGGACGTGGACCTGCCCGACGGCTGCGGCGACGCCGAGTACCTGGGCAGGCTGGACCTCGCGCTGGACGAGGTGTGGCGCCGGGTGGACCCCGACCTGGCCTTCTACCTGGCCGGGGCCGACCCGCACGAGGGCGACCGCCTGGGGCGGCTCAAGCTCACCGACGCCGGCATGGCCGAGCGCGACCGCCGCGTGCTGGCGGCGCTGGGTGCGCGGCGGATTCCGGTCGCGCTCAGCATGGCCGGCGGCTATGGACACGACCTGGCCACCACCGTGGCCGTGCAGGTGCGCACCCTGACCCTTGCCGCTGACGCCTGGGCAACATGGCGGCAACACACCCCATGAAAGAATGACCGGATGACCGCCGCCCGCCCGCAGCCCGACACCCGCGACACCTACCCCCGCTTCGTGCCGCTGACGACCCGCTGGATGGACAACGACGCCTACGGGCACCTGAACAACGTCGTCTACTACAGCCTGTTCGACACCGCGGTGAACAGCCTGCTGATCGAGGCCGGCGCGCTGGACATCCACGGTGGCGCCGTCATCGGCCTGGTGGTCGAGACGCACTGCAACTTCTTCGAGTCGCTGGCTTTCCCGCAGCGCATCGAGGCCGGCGTGCGTGTCGCCCAGCAGGGCCGCTCCAGCGTGCGCTACGAGATCGGCCTGTTTGCCGAAGGCGCGGCCACCTGTGCCGCGCGGGGTCATTTCGTGCACGTCTACGTGGACCGCGAGAGCCGCCGACCGGTGGCGGAGCTGCCCGCGCCCTATCTTCACGCCTTGAAGGGCCTCACGCCATGAGCCGTTTCGTTTCGCCGACGCCCGAGCAGACCGCCGCGGTCGATGCCGCCATCAAGACCCGGCACTCGCTGCGCGCGTTCCTGCCCACGCCCGTGCCTCGCGAGACCGTCGAGCAGATCCTGGAGGTGGCGTCGTGGGCGCCGTCTGGCACCAACACCCAGCCCTGGCAGGTGCATGTGCTGACCGGCGAAGCGCTCAAGCGCGTCACCGCGCGCATCCACGCCGCGTACATGGACGCCGAGCAAAACGCCACCCACAAGGAGGAGTACGCGTACTACCCCAACGAGTGGCGCAGCCCCTACATCGACCGCCGCCGCAAGGTGGGCTGGGATCTGTATGGGCTGCTCGGCATCGCCAAGACCGACAAGGCGCGCATGCAGCACCAGCACGGGCGCAATTTCCTGTTCTTCGACGCGCCGGTGGGGCTGTTCTTCACCATCGACCGTGTGATGCAGCAAGGCTCGTGGCTGGACTACGGCATGTTCCTGCAGAACGTGATGGTGGCCGCGCGCGCACGCGGCCTGCACACCTGTCCGCAGGCCGCATTCACGCAGTTCCACCGCGTCATCGCCGAGGAGCTGCAACTGTCGCCCGAGCAGATGCTGGTGTGCGGCATGTCGCTGGGCCATGCAGACCCGCAAGCCGTCGAGAACAGCCTCGTCACCGAGCGCGCGCCGGTGGCCGAGTTCGCGCGCTTCCACGAATGACGCTGGCCGGCGCCGAGCTGGGCCTGGCCTGGGCAGCGCCGTTCGCCGGGCTGCTGTTGTCCATCGCCGTCATGCCGCTGGCGGCGCCCGCGGTGTGGCACCACCACTTCGGCAAGATCGCGGCCGCCTGGGCGGCCGTGTTCCTGCTGCCGTTTGCCTGGACCTTCGGCGGCGGTGCCACCGGCGGGGTGGTGCTGCACACGCTCATCGAGGAATACCTGCCGTTCACCATCCTGCTCGGCGCGCTCTACACCGCCGCTGGCGGCATCTACATCCGCGGCAACCTGCGCGGCCGGCCCGCGCTGAACGTGGCGCTGATGGCCATCGGTGCCGGGTTGGCCAGCTTCATGGGCACCACGGGGGCATCCATGCTGCTGATCCGCCCGCTGATCCGCGCCAATGACAACCGCCGCCACAACGCGCATGTGGTCGTGTTCTTCATCTTCGTGGTCAGCAACGTGGGCGGCTCGCTCACGCCGCTGGGCGACCCGCCGCTGTTCCTGGGCTTCCTGCAGGGCGTCAGCTTCTTCTGGACGGCACAGCACCTGTGGCCGCAGACGCTGTTCCTGCTGGCCTCATTGCTGGCGGTGTTCTGGGTCATCGACACGTGGCTGTACCGCAAGGAAGGCGTCACGCCGCTGGATCCGACGCCGGACTCGATGAGGCTGGGCCTGGAGGGCGCCGTCAACCTGCTGCCGCTGGCGGCGGCCATCGGCCTGGTGCTGATGAGCGGCACCTGGAAGCCCGGCATCGTGTTCGACCTGTGGGGCACGCCGCTGCCGTTGCAGGCCCTGGTGCGCGACATGGGCCTGCTGGGCGTGACGGCTGCGTCGCTGTGGCTCACGCCCGCCGGCGTGCGCGAGAAGAACCAGTTTTCCTGGGCACCCATGCATGAGGTGGCCAAGCTGTTCATCGCCATCTTCCTGACCATGGTGCCGGTGATCGCGATGCTGAAGGCCGGCCCGGCCGGGGTGTTCGCGCCGGTGGCGGCGATGCTCACCGGCGGTGACGGCCAGCCGTCGCCCGCGGCGTACTTCTGGTTGGCGGGCGGCCTGTCGGCGGTGCTGGACAACGCACCCACGTACCTTGCCTTCTTCAACCTCGCCGGTGGCAATGCCCAGCGCCTGATGGGCGAGGGCGCGATGGTGCTGGCCGCCATCTCCGGTGGCTCGGTGTTCA
>SXGQ01593650.1_pt1 | contig 13775 bp, 8 predicted proteins | sample 3178371 | NCBI WGS metagenome assembly SXGQ01 (sample SAMN11356859, study PRJNA531348) | freshwater metagenome | isolation source: freshwater sample F1-20 | place: China: Fuxian Lake, Yuxi | collected 2017-12-25
CGTGTAGTCGAGGCGGAGCCCACCGTCGGACGTTACGGAGTAAAGCACCTCAACCTGGAGCGTGCCGGGATAACCTTGGTCTCCGTCTGGACTGGTGAGGCTTAGCCGCAACGCGGGGAGGCCGTCCCGCGTCGTCGGCGTGGCAGTCCAGAGCCGACGGTTGAAGCCCAAACGGCCTCCGTGAATGTGCACCGGCACGCCGCCGGAGCTGGAATTTGTCTCCAGTTGGTAGGTCTGCCCGTCGAGGGTGAAGCGGCCGCCGGCAATGCGGTTCGCATAGCGCCCGATGATGGAATTAAAGCCTGCGGCCTTCGCCTCGAATTCGCCGGCGGAGTCCACGCCCAACACCACGTCGGCTCGGCGACCCGTCCGATCCGGCACCAGCAGGCGAACAATGATGCCACCGAAGTCGGTGATTTCCGCGACCAGTCCGCGGCCGTTGTCGAGCGTGAAGAGCCGTGCCTCGCGGCCGTCGGCCTAGCGGCCGTAGCCGCGGGATGGCACCGTGACCTCGGCGGCAGACACGAGGGCGCCGGCGATCAGGCATGTGGGGAGAAATAGGCGCATGGGGACGGGTCTGGTTTAGCTTACCCGCCGACTGAGTACGGCGCGCTCGTAGCTCTTGACCTCCGCGAGCCAGCGCTCCCCCTCAGGCACGCCGGCCTCGAGGCAGTACTGGTCCCAGATCGCGGCAAAGGGCAGGGTACGCGCCTCCTCGAGCAGGGCGAGTCGCGTGGTGAGGTCGCCCTCCCGTTCCGCCGCGCGGATACTTTCAATGGGCGCCACCAGCGCGAGGAGCAGCGCCTTCTGCATGTTACGCGTGCCGATGACCCAGGCGGCCACGCGATTGATGCTGGCGTCGAAGTAATCGAGGCCGATGCGCACGCGATCCGTGTACCCGCCCCAGACGATCTCCTGCGCGATCGACTGCAGGTCGTCGGTCAGGGTGACGACATGGTCGCTGTCCCAGCGCACCCCGCGGCTCACGTGCAGCGCGATCTGGGGCAGGACTTGCAGCACCGCGGAGATCTTGTCTGCGATGCCCTCGGTGGGGTGGTAGTGCCCGGCGTCCAAGGTGAGCAGTTTCCCGCGACTTACCGCGTAACCGAGATAGAACTCATGGGAGCCGGCGACGTAACTCTCGGATCCGATGCCGAACAGCTTGGGTTCCACGGCGTCCATGTTGAGCCGCGGATCGATGCGTTTCCGGAAGATCGCATCGAGCGATTCCGCGAGCCGCTCGCGCGGACCGCGGCGATCGGCCGGAGTGTCCTTCGCGCCGTCCGGAATCCAGAGGTTGGTGAGGCAGGTTAAACCCGTCCCGCGTCCCATCGCGGCGCCGATCTCGCGGCAGCGGATGCCGTGCTGGATCCAAAAGCGCCGGATAGCCGGATCGGGGTGGGAGAGGGTGCAGCCGTCTTTCACCAGAGGGTGCGAGAAGTAGGTCGGGTTGAAGTCCAGCCCGAGACCCAGGCCGCGCGCCCAGCTGATCCAATTGGAGAACTGCTCCGGCCCGAGCCGGTCGCGGTCGACGCGGCGGCCGTTCATCTCGGCGTAGCAGGCGTGTAGGTTGAGCCGCTGCGTGCCCGGGATCAGCGCGCGGGCCTGCTCGAAATCCGCGCGGAGTTCGTCCGCCGTGCGCGCCTTGCCCGGATAATTGCCCGTCACGGCGAGTCCGTCGCCGAGCGCCGCCCCGGCGCCTTCGAAGCCGCCGACGTCATCCCCCTGCCAGCAATGCATGGAAACCGGGATGCGAGCCGCCGCGCGCAGGGCGCGGTCGGTGTCGACGCCGAGTTCCGCGTAACGTTCGCGGGCTAGCCGGTAGGCGGTTTCGAGGGATCGTCGATTCATGGCGGGTGAGGGATGGGAAGAAAGTGGGGCCGACGCGGGAAGAGGCTCTCCTTTCCCAATCGACCAGTCCGAGCGCCGTCAGAAGCACGCCATCCCCGTCGATGCTTCAATCGAGAAAATGGAGCGGGCCGGAGCCATTCCCAGGCCGGTCGGTCGCGCGCTTGCCTCCGTCGCGCCCGGTGGCCGTGCTTGACGGCAAGCCCCCTTGAAAATGCGTTCTTCCTTCCGCCTTACCCTTTGCTGCCTGGTCTCTGTGTCTGCGGCCACGTGGAGTCCCGCCGCCCAGACCTTTCCCGAGCAGGGGCAGCGGGACGAGTCCGGTTTCGAGCGTATTTTTGACGGGCGCTCGCTGGCGGGGTGGGAGGGCGATCCGGTCTACTGGCGGGTCGAGGAAGGCGTGCTGGTCGGCGAGGTCACGCCGGCGACGCTGCTCAAGCAGAACTCGTTCATCATCTGGCGCGGCGGCACCGCGCGCGACTTCGAGCTGAAGCTCGAATATCGCGTCTCCGACCGCGGCAACAGCGGTGTCAATTACCGCAGCGAGGAGATCGCGGGTCAGCGTTTCGCGCTGAAGGGATACCAGGCCGACATTGACGGCCCGCAGCGTTACACCGGCCAGAACTACGAGGAGAAGGGGCGCACTTTCCTCGCGCTGCGGGGCGACATCAGCCGCGTCGACGCCGACGGCAAGGCGCGTGTGGTCGGGTCCGTGGGGCTGAAGGACGAGCTCGCGAAAAAGGTGAGGAACGGGGATTGGAACGAGGTCCATCTCATCGCCCGCGGCAACGTTCTCACCCATCTGGTCAACGGGCAGGTGATGAGCGTGGTGGTCGACGACGATGCGGCGCGGCGAAAATTTGACGGACTGCTTGGCGTGCAGGTGCACGTCGGCCCGCCGATGAAGATCGAGTACCGCAACATCCGCCTCAAGCGACTGACGTCCGACGTCGGCTCCGCGCGCGGTGGGTGAGGCGAGATGGCCGCGAAGGGGCGCAGCCTTCGCAAGGGGTGCGCGGGGTGGCATGCCTGCGTGGAGTCGAGGCCGCCGGACGCGGTTGAATCCCGGGCCCGCGACCCCGGATGGGACTCGTGAGGCGCCGGGGACTCCCCACGGCTCGCGCGGATGAGCGGACAAGGGGCGCCTCCCGGACATCGTGAGCCGCTCCGCACAATTGCCGAAGCGCGGCGTTGCCTCCGTCTGGGCGGGGGCGTGAAATTTTCCCGTGACCCGCTCCTCTCGTCCCGCCACGTCCCTGTTCACCACCTTCCGGCGCCGCTTCGTTCTCCAGGCATCGCTACTGGCCGCGGCGATGGCATCCGCTTCTTTCGCCGCCGATACACCGGCGTCGGCCGCCGCGGGTCCGCTCAACGTCGTGATCCTCTACGCGGACGATTGGCGGCACGACACGCTGGGATGCGCGGGTAACCCGGTGGTGCTCACCCCGCGCCTGGACGCGCTCGCTCGCGAGGGTCTGCGGTTCACGAACGGCTTTGTGACGACCTCGATCTGCGGTGTCAGCCGGGCGACGCTGCTGACCGGCCAGTGGATGGCGCGGCATGGCAACCGCGCGTTCGAGATGTTCCGCACGCCCTGGGCGGAAACGTACCCGGCGCAACTGCGGGAGCGCGGGTACTGGGTCGGCCATGTCGGTAAATGGCACAACGGGCCGTTCCCCGCCGACCGTTACGATTTCGGACGCGGCACGATCACGCCGATGCGGCACTGGCTGAAGCAGCCCGACGGCACCGAGATCCACGTGACGCGGAAAAACGAGAACGACGCGATGGAGTTCCTGCGCCGTCGGCCGGCCGACCGCCCCTTCTGCCTGACCGTGGCGTTCGTCGCGACCCACGCCGAGGACCAGCACCCGAAGCAGTTCCTGCCGCAGCCGGAGAGCATGGCGCTGTACCGCGACGTCACGGTGCCGGTCCCCCGCACCGCCACGGAGGAGCATTTTCGCCGGCTGCCCCCGTTCCTCGCCAACGACCGCAACGAGGGACGCAATCGCTGGAAGTGGCGCTTCGACACGCCGGAGAAGTACCAGGAGTACATGAAGAACTACTACCGGCTCGCGACCGAGGCCGACGCGGCCTGCGGGCGGCTGGTCGACGAGCTCCGGCGGCAGGGGGTGCTGGACCGTACCCTGATCATCTTCACCTCCGACAACGGCTATTTCCACGGCGAGCACGGGTTGGCCGACAAGTGGTATCCGCACGAGGAGAGCATCCGGGTGCCGCTGATTGTGCGCGATCCGCGCATCCCCGCGACGCGGCGCGGCGCGACCGAGGCGGCCTTCGCGCTCAACGTCGACCTCGCTCCCACGATCCTCGGCGCCGCCGGGGTGGCCGCGCCGCGCGGCATGCAGGGCGCGAATCTCGCCGCGTTGTACGCCGGCGGCACCCCGCCGGCTTGGCGGAAGGAGTTCTTCTACGAGCATGGTGTCATCCGCAGCGTGGATTTCATCCCGGCCTCGGAGGCGCTCGTGCGGAAGGATTGGAAATACATGTTCTGGCCCGACCACGGACGGGAACAGCTCTTCAACCTTGCGGCCGATCCGGGGGAGGAGCGGGATCTCGCCGAGGTACCGACGCAGGCGGCGGTGCTGGCTGAGATGCGCGCGCGCTTCCGCGACTTGAAGGCGGCCGCGGGTGCCCCGTTGTGACCGGATGACACCGCTGCGGATCGTATTTTTGGGTTCCGACGCCATCGCGCGGCCGCTGCTTGATTTCCTCGGCGCGGAGCCCGCGGTTGAGTTGGCCGGAATTTTCACGCAGCCGGATCGGCCCGTCGGCCGCGGTCAGCACGTGCAACCCAACGCGATCAAGCAGTGGGCGCTGGGGCGCAACCTGCCGGTGTTCCAGCCCGAGCGTCTCACCGAGGAAATCCGCGAAATGCTGTCGGCATTGCGACCCGACCTGGCGCTGGTGATGGCCTACGGCCACATCCTCCGCGACGACTTCATCGCCACCCCGCGTCTCGGCACGCTGAATTTCCACACCTCGCTGCTGCCCAAGTACCGGGGTGCCTCGCCGATCCAGACCGCGGTGGCCTGCGGGGAGCGCGAGACCGGTGTCACGCTGATGCGCATCGTGCGGCGGCTGGACGCCGGACCACTCGCGGATGCGGAGAAGGTCGGGGTTGGCGCGCTCGACACGGCCCTGGAGGTCGAGGCGCGGCTGGCGGCGGCCTGCGTGCCGCTGATCGCCCGCGCGTTGCCGGCTCTGCAGCGGGGCGAGCTGCCAGTGCGCGACCAGGACGAGAACGCGGCGACCTTCTGCCGGAAATTGGTGAAGGAGGACGGGGTGCTTGATTTCTCGGCGCCCGCCGAGGATCTGGCCGCGCGCATCAACGGTCTATTCCCGTGGCCCTGCTGCTCGGTCGAGATCAACGGGCAGCCGATCAAGCTCGGGCAGGCGGACGCCGAGCCCGGCGGACAGAGGGAGGGTGTTCCCGGAACCGTGCTGGGTTCCAGTTCGGAGGGGCTGCTCGTTCGCGGCGGCACGGGTATCCTTCGGTTACGGCGCCTGCAGCGCCCTGGTGGAAAGATGCTCGCCGCCGCCGAGTTTCTGCGCGGTTTTCCGATCATGCCCGGCGTGGTGCTGCCCTCCCGGCCGATGCCGTCCCTGCTCGTGAAACGTTAGCGCGATCCGGGGGATCCGCGGTGCGAACCCGCTCCCTTCGGAAGGGCCTTCGGCCGGCGTGTTTTCAGCACAGTCCGCGGCAGCAGCCGCGGCTACACCCAATGCATTTCGTCGAGGAATACCGGACCGGCTTCATCACAAAACGCGTGCGATGGGTCGAGGGTGCCACCCTCGGCTTGTCGGACACTCCTGCGCAGGGCCCTCCCGCCTAGCCCGGCAAAGGTAGGACGTTCGGCGGGTAAAACGCCCCGTCTTCACGGGACGCCGTTCGTCCGGAAAAGCCCCGCCGACTTTCGGCAAGAAACACCTTTGACGTGCCCCTGCCGGCGCGGCGAAGCCGGAACGAGGCTCCGGTTCCGGCGAAGCCTAGCGCGGAAATGCGGTTTTCGCGCCTCGCGCGGGCTCCGAGGCGTCCCTTGACGCGCGCGCGGCACGCGTGCCACGGTCTTCCCGATTTTTCCGACGAATGCCCAAGAAGAAATCCCGCCCGCAAGACGACCAGCCTGAGTTGCCCCTCGGGGGCGCCCCTGTTCCGGCCGCGGAATCCGCCCCGAAGGCCGATCCGGCGAAGACGGAGTCGCCAGCGACCGCGAAGGTGGAAGAGGCGGCCCCCCTCGCGGCGGCGGCTTCCGCGGAACCACCGGCGCCGCGCCCCCGGGTGGGCAAGGTCCAGGACGAGCCCGCGCCGCTCGCGCGGAGCTACCGGAGCTGGTTCCTCGAGTACGCGAGCTACGTCATCCTCGATCGCGCGGTGCCCCACCTTGATGACGGCCTCAAGCCGGTGCAGCGGCGGATCCTGCACACGCTGTGGGATATGGACGACGGCCGCTTCCACAAGGTGGCCAACGTGGTCGGTCGCACCATGTCGCTGCATCCGCACGGCGACGCCTCGATCGGCGCCGCGCTGGTGGCGATCGGACAGCGTGCCTTCCTGATCGAGCCGCAGGGCAACTTCGGCAACTCGCTCACGGGTGACGACGCCGCGGCGCCCCGTTATATCGAGGCGCGTCTCACCGGCTTCGCGAAGGAAGTCCTGTTCAATCCGAAGACCACGACGTGGCAGCTCAGCTACGACGGTCGCGCCCGCGAGCCCGTCACCTTGCCGGCCAAGTTCCCGATCGTGCTGCTCGAGGGTGCCGAGGGCATCGCCGTGGGCCTCGCGACGAAGATCCTGCCGCACAACTTCAACGATCTCTGCCGCGCGGCCATCAACCACCTGCAGGGAAAAACGTTCCGCATCTTCCCTGATTTCCCGTCAGGCGGCATCGCCGATTTCTCGGAGTACAACGATGGTGAGCGCGGCGGCAAGGTGAAGGTCCGCGCGCGCATCGAGGTGCGCTCCAAGCAGCAGCTCGCCATCACGGAACTGCCGTACGGGATGACGACGGAGTCGCTCATCGAGTCGATCCTTGCCGCCAACGCGAAGGGGAAGATCAAGGTCCGCCACGTCGACGACAACACGGCCGACAAGGTCGAGATCCTCGTCCATCTGCCGCAGGGCGCCGACCCCGAGCAAGTGACGCAGCAGCTCTACGTGTTCACCGGCTGCCAGCAGAACCTGTCCCCCGCGGCGTGCGTGATCGTCACTGACGAGAAGACCGGCGAGGAGCGCCCCGAGTTCCTCGGCGTCCGCGAGCTTCTCAAGCGCTCGGTCGACCGCACCAAAGCGCTGCTGAAGCAGGAACTTGAGATCCGCCTCGGCGAGCTCGAGCAGCAGTGGCATTGGGACTCGCTGGAACGCATCTTCATCGAGGAGCGCATCTACCGGCGGATCGAGAAATCGAAGACGTGGGAAAGCGTGCTCGAGGAGATCCGCGAGGGCCTGAAGCCCTTTGTGAAGAACCTGCGCCGCGAGGTGACCGACGACGACATCACCCGGCTCACCGAGATCCGCATCAAGCGCATCTCGGCTTACAACCGCTTCCAGGCCGACGAGCAGATCAAGCGCATCGAGGAGGACATCCGCGAGACCAAGGCCAACCTGCGCAATCTCACCGCGTTCGCCGTCGCGTGGTTCGAGATGCTGCAGGAAAAGTACGGCAAGGGACTCAAGCGCCGCACCGAGTACGACGAGATCGAGCAGATCAACGCCTCCGAGGTCGTTTCGGCCAACCAGCGCCTCTACGTCAACCGCGAGGATGGCTTCATCGGCCTCAACTGGCGGCAGCACGAGTTCATCCAGGAGTGCACGATCCTCGACAGCGCGCTCACGATCATGCGGGACGGCTCCCTCAAGGTGTCCAAGGTGGCCGACAAGGTCTTCATGGGGCGCGACATCATCCATTGCGCGGTGCTCCCGAAGGACGGCGACACGAACTTCTACACGATGGTCTATCAGGACAAGGAGTCCGGCAAGGCCTTCGCGAAACGGTTCCAGATCGGCGGTCTTTCTCGCGACAAGCTCTACCCGCTGGTGAAGAGCGAGGGCTCCAAGGTCATCTACCTGGACGTCGCCCGCACCGAGAAGGAGATGCCGAAGAAACTCACCATCCATATCGACGGCCGCAGCGGCGCGCGCGTGCGCGAGCTCGAGTTCGATCTCACGCCGCTGCCGGTCAGCAGCCGAGCCGCCAAGGGCGTCACGGTGACGAAGTGGCAGGTGAAGGAAGTGAAACGTGCCGACCTCGCGCTGCGCTGAGGGGCGGGCCGGCGCCATGAGCCCATGGCAGGCGCGCGAGTTTGACGCGCTCGTCATCGCCAATCTGGAACGATGGTTTCGGCGGAATGGTCATGGCCCGGTCGCGGCCGCGGATCTGGCGGGATTGGCGGCGCGCTTGCGCGTCATGATCGCCCAACGTGGTTTGCCGGCCTCGCCGTCGACGGGACGGCCGGAGGAGGCGCCCGAGCTGGCGGCCGAGGAATGCGCGCCGCTGGAACGCAGCGTCCTCGGGCCGCTCGTGGCCGACGAACGCTGGGCGACTCCAGTGCGGCAATTGGTGAAGGCCTGCCTGCAGCCTGAATTCCGTCGCTGCCGTGATTCCTACCGGGAGCGCGACGCGGACGGCTCCTGCCGCAGGCAGCAGGCGGGCAAGGCGCGCGGGCGCCTGAGCGGGTCGCCGTGCGTTGATTGCCCGTACTGGCTCGAACTGACCCCGGAACAGCACGCGCGGGCGGTGCGGGACGGCTGGGCGGGCAACGTTGCCGCCTTCGAGTCCGACGCCGAGCTCTACCTGCCGTCCGATTTCCGGGCGTTGCGGAGGCACGTGCGCGCCTGCGCCCAGGGGTAGGGCGGGGTGCCGGTGGAAAGCCCCCTCACAGCACCTGCCGGCTGATGAGTTGGTCCCAGAGCTCGAGCAGGAGGTCTTCCTCGTCGGGATGCGCCGCCAGTTCCTTGTGAAAAAGCGGTTCGAGCGCCGTCTTCGGGTCCTCGCGCTGTTCCCGCGCCCGTGCCAGCCGCGCGGTGGCCGCGCGCTTGAAGGTGGAGCGTTCCCATTCCGTTCGCATCGGGTGCTCTGACAGACGCGTCAGGGGCCCAAAGGTTTTGCCGCCCGCGCTTCGCCGGCCGGAGGTGAATCACCCGCCGAGGCGCCTCGCTTGACCGGAGCAGCCGCGGCTGGGCAGGGTGGGGCATGCCCCGCCGATCACTCCCTCTGTTGCTGGCGGCCGCGATCGCCAGTTTCGCCCACGGCGCCGAGCGCGCGCTGACCTCCTTCACGAAGCAGCACCTGGAGAAATTCTATTGGAGCGAGGGTGCGGCGCTCGGTGACCTCAACCGCGACGGCAAACCCGACGCGATCTTCGGTCCGTATTGGTGGGAAGGGCCGGACTTCACGCGTCGCCACGAGATTTACGCGCCGACGCGCACCACGACGGTCAAGGACCCCGACGGCAGCGAGCGCACATTTCCCGGTTACGAGGGCGGGTTCGGGCGGAAGAACGCCTACGCGACGGACAATTTTTTCGCGTTCGTGCGCGACCTGAATGGCGACGGTTGGAACGACGTCCTCACGTACGGTCTCCCGCACACCCCGGCTTACCTCTACCTCAACCCGGCCGGCCGCGCGGGGCATTGGGCGCGCTTCACGGTGCTCGACGAGGTCGACAACGAGTCGCCGACCTTCACCGATCTCGACGGCGACGGGCGTCCGGAAATCGTCTGCGTGCACGGCGGCAACTTCGGTTACGCTTCGCCCGATTGGTCCAACCCGACCGCGAAGTGGCGCTTCACGCCGATCTCGGCCGGCGGCGGCTGGCAGCGCTACACGCACGGCCTCGGCGTCGGCGATGTGAACGGAGATGGGCGCCTCGACGTGGTGTTCAAGGACGGCTGGTTCGAACAGCCGGCCTCGCTCGCGGGGAATCCGCCATGGCGGCTGCACCGGGCGCTCCTCGCGCCGGCGGCGGCGCAGATGCACGTGTACGACGTCAACGGCGATGGCCGGGCCGACATTGTGACCGCGCTTGCCGCGCACGGCTTCGGGTTCGCCTGGCATGAGCAGCTGGCGGAACGCGACGCCGCGGGGTCGCCGGTGTTCAAGGCGCACATCTTCATGAATCAGCGTCCCGAGGACAACCGGTACGGGGTCGTTTTCTCCGAGATTCACGCGGTGGAACTGGTCGATGTCGATGGGGACGGGCGGAAAGACATCGTCACGGGAAAATGCTTCTGGGCCCATGGCCCGACGGGCGCGCCGGAGGCCAACGCCCCGGCGGTCCTGTACTGGTTCCGCCTGGTGCGGGGACCCGGCGGGGAGGTGGATTGGGTGCCGCATCTCATCGACGACGACTCCGGCGTGGGGCGGCAGGTGGGGCTCGGCGACGTGAACGGCGACGGCCGGCCCGACCTCATCATCGGCAACAAGAAAGGGGCGTTCGTCTTCACGAACACCCGGCGCGCGGTCTCCGGGGAGGAGTGGACGCGCGCGCAGCCCAAGGTGCTGTTTCCCGACGCCGGCCGGAACGCACTCTCCGTGAAGGACGTCCTCGTGCACACGCAGCGCGCCGCGGATGTGGCGACAGCCAAGGCGGCGGCGGTGGATAATCCCCCGCTCCCGGGCAACGGGTCGTTGCCCCTCGGGCGCGGCGGCCGGAAGCTGAACCTGGATTTCGAGGCGGGTGACTTGCGGGACTGGAAAGCCGAGGGGGCGGCGTTTGTCCGGCAGCCCGTGTTGGGTGACACGGTGGTGGCGCGGCGTGCGCCGATGAAAAGCGGGCACGTGGGACGGCACTGGATCGGGACGTACGAGAACGGACTCGGGGATGGCGCGACGGGGACGCTGACGAGCGAGCCGTTCGGAGTGTCCGCGCCGTGGGCGGGGTTCCTGCTGGCAGCGGGGGCGTTTGAAACCACGCGGGTGGAACTGCTCGACGCCGCCGGCGGCGAGGTGCTCCTAAAACTTTCCGGCGTCGACGTGCGCCGACTCGCGCCGGCGACGAGGAACACGGAGACGCTCAGCCCGGTGATCTGGGATCTGCGCGCCTTCGCCGGACGCGAGGTGAGGCTGCGGCTGGTGGACGAGCAGGCCGGCGGGGCATGGGGGCACCTGAATTTCGACGACTTCCGATTTTACGTGGAGCACCCGGCCTGGCCCGGCGCACCGGTGGCGGCCGGCCGCCAAGCTCAGAACCCCGGCCCGCGGTAGGAATGTGTTGCCCGAGCCGGGTAACCGACGCGGGATGGCTGCGTCCCCCTGAAAGTCTTTCCCGAACCGTGAACCACCCCACCTTTTCACGGCGGCCCTTCGCCGCCTTCGCCTTGGCCGGCGGCCTGCTCGCCTCACTTGCCGCCCAGACCACTCCCCGGGCCCCGGCCTTGCCGTCCGCCCCGGCCGATACGGCCGCGCCGCTGGTGCTCAGCGCGTTCGAGGTGAACGCGGAGTCCGACCGCGGTTATCTCGCCTCCAGCGCGATGAGCGCGACGCGCACGAACGAGAAGCTGGAGAACCTGCCGAACTCGATCTCGGTGATGACCCAGGATCTGCTCCAGGATCTCGCCATCACGGACTACTTCGGCGCGGTCGATTTCGCGGTGGGGGCGGAGAATATCTACAACGACCAGGGCACGATCGGATCCCCGGTCGGCAATCGCGGCGGCAACCAGATCAGCTTCCGCGGTTTCGCGTCGATCCGGCAGCTGCGCGACGGATTCGAGTGGTTCATGCCGCAGGATGTCTACAACACGGAGCGCATCGAGTTCAACCGGGGCGCGGGCGGGCTGGCCTACGGGGATGTCGACCCGGGTGGCATCATCAACGTCGGGACCAAGCGCGCCGGCTTCCGCCGGAAGGGCAGCGCGCAGTTCCGCACGGACACCTATGGCTCGCGTCGCGCCTCGCTTGATCTCACGCAGCCGTTGGTGCGCGATCGGCTGGGCGTGCGTCTGAACCTCGTCGAGAGCCGTATCGACACCGTGACGCAGCGGAAGGATCGTTCGCTCACGGGAGTGGCGGGCGCGATCCGGTGGGAGCCGTTCACGCACCGCCGCACACAGATCGACGCCGTCTACGAGCGGGGCGACACGGTCAACCGGCTCGGACACCTGCAGTTGAACGACCACGTTTCGGTTTACCGGCCGGGCACGGGAACAAACGCCCTCGACGGTAATCCGAACCTGCCCGGCGTGCAGGCCAACGGTCCCGGGATGCGGCAGATCGTGGTCAACACTAACGGCCTCCGCTCCTGGTTCGACCTCGGCGGCAAGCTGCACGACATGAGCCCGACGCCCGCGGCCGTGTTCCGCACCTCTTTCGCCAACATCAACGCCGCCGCCGCCACCGGGAGCGATCCGCAGAACCCGGAGCGCATCCTCGCGGTCCGCATCCCTTACTCCATCATGCCGCTCCACGAGGATTGGGGCGGGCCGAATCTGCGCCACGATTCCGTCTACGACGTCTACACCATCGAGCTGAAGCACGCGTTTGCGGGCGGGCTGAATGTGCTGGCCGGCTACAACCACCAGACAGACGACGCCAAGCGGCTTCAGACTTACGCTTCCAACGGCTGGCAGGCCACCAACTCACGCGGGGTCTTCATCGACGTGAACCGCGTGCTGCCGAATCCGGACGGCCCGGGCACGATACCGAACCCGAGGTTCGAGAAGTACTTTGTCACCCATATCCCGAGTTACAACCGCCAGCGCCACGACATCGACAATTGGCGCGCGATGGCGGTGTACGACGCGCGCGCCCGCCTGCCGCTGCTCGGTGACTTCTCCCAGCGGATGATCCTGAACGGCACCTACCGGCACGAGTGGTACGGCTCCGACGACTACAACCGCAGTCTTTCCCCGGCCGAGATCGCGGCGCGGCGCGCCGCCAATCCGGCGGTCAGCCCGGCCTTCAACCGCAACGAGGTCGTCACGATCCACTACCTTGAGGATGGCAACTCCGAGGAGAGACTGCGGATCACGCCGCTTGGCGGCCGTTTCGCCTATTACCGCACGGGAGGTTCCCGCTTCGTGCAGACGCTCGGCTCGGCGAGCTTCTCGGCGGTCGGCCGCTATCTCGGCGGTCGGTTGCATAGCAGCGTGGGCATCAGCCGGGATTATTTCCGTAGCAATCGCAGCGCGGCCAACGGCACCGATCCGGTGACCGGCGAGACTTTCTTCAGCGGCGCCGGCGGGGTGCGAATCCCGGCCGGGGAGAATCCCGAGGTGCCGGTGTTCCGCTTCTCGCGGCTTTACGGCACCAACCAGACCTACGGCGGCGTCTACCGCATCCTGCCGTGGCTCGGGATCGGCGCGGGATATTTCGAGTCGTCGCTCTTCACCGACAGCAACTCGTCCGATCTGCTCAACCGCCCGCGGGCCCAACGCACCGGCGAGGGCACCGATTACAGCCTGCGCTTCGGCACGCCGGACGGCCGGGTGGCGGCTAATCTGACCTATTTCTCGACCGTGTCGGAGAACCAGGCCGTCGCCATCAGCGGCGGGGCGCGCGAGGAACTGAACAATCTGCTGAGCCCCTCGGTCGGGCAGCCCGTGATTCCCGCGACCGGTGACTACCGCGACCAGACGTCCAGCGGCGTGGAGTTCGAACTGGTGGGCAACGTACTGCGGAACCTCACGCTGCGCGGGACCTACTCCTACAACAGCGTCATCAACACGCGTTTCTTTCCGCTGGTGCGACCCTTCCTCGCGGCGGCGCAGGAGGCCGCACGGGCCCGTGGGCTGGATCCCGAACTTGCGACCCAGATCACCCAGGACTTCCTCGAGGCGCAGGAGAACAATCTCGCGAAGAACATCCGGCGCACCGCGAACCTCGTGGCTCGCTACTCGTTCACTCAGGGCGCACTCCGCGGGGTCGCCGCCGGTGCGGCCGCCCGCTGGACGGCCGGGCGACCCC